>OCHO01000250.1_pt1 | contig 54029 bp, 56 predicted proteins | sample 1538441 | NCBI WGS metagenome assembly OCHO01 (sample SAMN04571691, study PRJEB22368) | human gut metagenome | biome: human gut; material: stool | host: Homo sapiens | place: Luxembourg | collected 2012-06-29
GAACATGAAAATAGGAGATAAACACCTATGATTAATGTTTACCTCCTACTCGATCCCTAAAATTGGAAACTTACGTAATTTCACAACTTTCTTAATTGTATTTTCTTTGTCAATAACATACGTATGGTGTTACAAAGCGACAATCAAGAAATATATTATTCCTCGGTTATATATTCAGAAGAATTGATGCCTATATAAGTTAGTTATTTAATCTATAAAAATATATGGAACTAATTGATAAAGTCTTATTGGATAAATTAACGCAGGAAGCTGTCGACAACGACAGATTAAGAATTAACTATAACTTCCATAAGGACTTAAGCGACAAATGCCAAAGGCTACTTAATGCAATGGAGCCCGGTACTATGATACCGATACACCATCATAAAGTTGCTGAAATGTACATTGTACTTAGAGGTTGTCTTAAAGCAAATATTTATGACGATAATAAGCGCATCATAGAGAGTTATACAATCAATCCTAAAGAAGGTACTTTTGGAGTACAAATAGAAAAAAACCAATGGCATTCTGTAGAAGTGCTGGAACATGGGACAGTAATTTTCGAAGTAAAAGAGGGTCCATATATTCCGCATGAAACAGGTGGCATATTAGAATAAAAATTAATCATATGTTAAACAACAAAGTAGTCTTGATTACCGGAGGAACAGGTTCATTCGGTAAAAAATTTGTGGAAACAATTTTACGTGATTATCCACATGTAAAGAAAATTATCATCTACTCACGTGACGAGCTCAAGCAATTTGAATTAAAGCAGAAATATCCTGAAAAGAAATATCCGCAGCTTCGCTTCTTCATTGGAGACGTAAGAGACTTGGAAAGACTTACCCGTGCTTGCGAAGGTGTAGATGTTATCATTCATGCTGCGGCCATTAAGCAAGTGGACACGGCTGAATATAATCCTGAGGAATGTATCAAGACTAATGTCCATGGAGCCCAGAATGTAATTAAAGCTGCATTTGCTACTGGAGTACATGATGTAGTGGCGCTATCTACAGATAAAGCCTGTGCTCCTATCAACCTTTATGGAGCAACTAAACTAGTTTCAGACAAACTGTTTACTGCAGCTAATAATATCAAAGGATCTAAAGACATACGTTTCTCTGTAGTAAGATATGGCAACGTAATGGGTTCACGCGGTTCGGTAATCCCCTTCTTTATTAACAAGCGCGATTCTGGTGCCACTGAATTGCCTATTACCGATATGCGCATGACCCGCTTCAATATCTCCCTTGAAGCCGGTGTAGCTATGGTAATGTACGCAATCGGTCATCATCTGGGAGGTGAAATTTTCATTCCGAAAATCCCCTCATATCACATCAAGGATGTGGCTACAGCTATTGCTCCTAACTTGCCGCAAATAGAAGTCGGAATCCGTCCGGGTGAAAAACTGCATGAAGAGATGATTACGGTGACAGATGCAATGGATACAATTGATTTAGGCAAATATTATGTCATCATGCCCTCTGTAAGTTTCAATCATTCACGTGAAGAATATATGCATCATCATAATGCGAAACCAGTGCCTGAAGGCTTTCATTATAGTTCGGATAAAAACACAGAATGGGAAACCGTAGAATCTATGCGTGAGAATATCCGAAAATACGTAGACCCTAACTTTGAAGTAAAATAACAATGGAACTCCCTATACCATACGGCCATCAGTATATTTCTGATGACGATATACAAGCAGTTGTTACCACGCTAAAATCTGACTATTTAACTTGTGGTCCTGCTATTCCGGAATTTGAGCAGGCTTTTGCTGAATATGTGAACGCCAAATATGCTGTCGCAGTATGTAATGCGACAGCTGCTCTTCATATTGCAGCAATGGCATTAGGCGTAAAACCTGGTGATAATGTAATTTGTACTCCTTTGACTTTTGCGTCATCAGCAAACTGTATTCGTTTCTGTGGAGGTAATGTGAAATTTGTTGATATAAATCCTGAAACATATCTACTTGATATCGACAAACTGAAAACGACTCTTGCTGCAGCACCTAAAGGTACATACAAAGGTATGGTGTTAGTAGATTTTGCCGGTTATCCCCATAATATGGAAGAATATAGAAAGGTAGCAGATGAATATGACATGTGGATTTTGGAGGATGCTTGTCATGCTCCGGGGGCATGGTTTACAGACTCTACAGGTGAAAAAGTAAAGTGTGGTTGCGGTAAATATTCTGATATCACAGTATTTTCATTCCATCCGGTAAAACATATTACAACAGGTGAAGGGGGTATGGCATGTACACAGAATAAAGAGCTATACGACAAAATGGCTCTTTATCGTACACACGGTATAACACATGATGCTTCTAAACTTCAACGTGAAGATGGACGTTGGTATTATGAAATGCAAGAACTTGGCTATAATTACCGTATAACAGATGTTCAGGCTGCTTTAGGCACTTCTCAGATGAAACGAGCAAGGCAGAATGTAGAAATCAGACGTGAAATAGTAAGAAAATATAACGAAGCATTTAAAGATATATCTGGTATAAAAACTCCATACGAAGCTTCTGACGTTTATCATGCATACCATCTATATATTATTCAAGTAGAAGACCGGTTGGGATTGTATAATTTCTTACGCGAAAATCAGATTTTTGCTCAGGTTTTATATTATCCTCTTAATTTAATGCCTTATTACAAGAGTTTAGGGAATAAAGAAGGAGACCTTCCGGTAGTTGAAGAATATTATAAACATTGTTTGGCCCTTCCAATGTTCCCTACACTTACTGAAGAACAGCAGGAATATGTAATATCCAAGGTTAAAGAGTTTATTTGCAAATAAGGATGAAAAATTTAGCTATTATACCTGCCCGTGGAGGGAGTAAGCGCATTCCACGTAAGAATGTAAAACCTTTTCTTGGAAAGCCAATGCTTGCTTATTCTATTGAGGCAGCTTTAGCAACCGAACTTTTCGATGAGGTTATGGTTAGTACAGATGATGAGGAAATTGCATCAATTGCTCGTCAATTTGGTGCTAAAGTACCATTTATGAGAAGTGCAGAAACAGCAAATGACTTTGCAACTACAGATGACGTGCTGATAGAAGTATTGAATAAATATAAAGAGATAGGAAAGGAGTTTGATAATCTTTGCTGTATTTATGCTACAGCTCCAATGATTCAACCTAAAGACATCATCTCTGCTTATGAAAGTCTGTTATCTTCTGATTTTACCATAGTTTATCCTGTGGTACAATTCTCTTATCCAATATGGCGTTGTCTGGACATGTCCGAAGGCGGTAGCATTAATTATCATTGGCCAGAATATGAACGTTCTAGAAGTCAGGATTTACCTAAGGAATATCATGATACGGGTACATTCTATTGGCATAAAATTGAACGCTGGATAAATGGAGAAATAAAAACTGGTGGTATCCTTGTTGATGAAACTACTATTCAAGACATAGATACTGAGACTGATTGGAAAATTGCCGAAATGAAGTATAAACTTTTATTTAATAAATAAGGCAATTTGAATACTTAAGAAAGATGTCAAAACGTAAAATCTATTTTAGGGCAGATGCTGGGTACGGTATAGGATATGGTCATTTTATCCGTACTCTAGCACTTGCTGATATGCTAAAAAATGAATTTGAATGTACATTCTTCACATCCTCGCCAACACCTTATCAGATTGGCGAGTTGGAAAAAGTATGTAATTATATTTCACTCAACGAAAATACAAAATTTAAAGATTTTCTTACATACTTAAATGGAGATGAAATAGTTGTATTGGATAATTATTTTTATACAACAGAATATCAAAGGGATATTAAAAATAAAGGATGTAAGTTGGTTTGTATTGATGAAATGCCAACTAAAAGATTCGAAGTAGATATACTGATTTGTCCAGATCCATATTCTCGAAAAGATTTTGATATTTCTGATAATGCTTTATTCCTTAGTGGTTTAGAATGGAACATTCTAAGGTCACCTTTTTTAACCCGTACTAAGGAATCGTTAAATAGTAATATAAGGGATGTCATCATAATGATGGGGGGAGAAGACCCATACAATATTAATGAACGTATTTTAAATTATTTGCTAAAAAACACAGTTTGGAACTTTAATGTTGTTTGTAATAGAAAACAAAAAGAGTTCTTACACTTTAATTATCGAATAAAAAAGTATTCAAAATTATGTGCCGACGACTTAGCTGAAATATATTATAAATCGGATTTTGGTATATTTCCTGCAAGTAATGTATGCATAGAAGCTTTGGCAATGAAACTACCTATTTCAATAGGATATTACGCAGAAAATCAACATTATTTGTATAATTATTTAACTAGAAATTTTAAGATTATAGGTTTAGGTAATTTATTAGATTCTGATTTAGAAAGACGTTTGGATTCTTTGTTTTTGAATAAGTTAACGTTTAATAATTTATCTATTAAATTTTCAAGTCAAAAAGATAATGTATTAAATATCTTTAGTAAGTTATGAGATTTAATTTCCAACAATTGGAGGAGTTATCTAATAGTATAGGCACTCCTACATATATAGTTAATGAGGATTTATTCATGGAAAACATTGACAACATTAGTGCTGCTTTTAAAAGCAGATACAAAAATACTATTGTTGGATATTCTTTTAAAACAAATTATGTTCCCTACATATGTAAATGTGCCTTAGATAAGGGGTGTTACGCAGAGGTAGTATCTTTTTTGGAGTACCAAATAGCATTAGCCATAGGTTGTAATCCCCAAAAAATTATCTTCAATGGTCCTATTAAAAGAAAAGAAGAGTTTCAACAAGCTCTGCTTGCTGGTTCACTGATTAATATAGATAGTGACTACGAGATTGAATATTTAAAACAAATACGTGAAACATATCCTAATTTACCAATAAAAATAGGAGTTAGAGTAAATGTTGCTATTAAGGATAAAAGTGGACATACAGCTATTTATGGTGAAGAAGAAATAGGAAGATTTGGATTTATAGATGAAGAATTGGATGATTTATTTTCATCATTAAGATTATTGAATTGTAATATTGTATCTTTGCATGGTCATACATCATCAAAAAACAGAGCTATATACAATTATATTCAAATATCTAATAAATTACTTTCAATTCAGGAAAAATATAATCTTGATTTAGATTATCTTGATATTGGTGGTGGCTTCTTCGGTCCTGTACCAAAAGGCATGTTTGCTCAAGAACCGCCTACTTTTGATGAGTATGCTGAATCTATAATAATTAATCTTAATAAGAATAGATGGTTTTTAGAGAAACAACCTATATTAATTATAGAACCAGGAATGTCTGTAGCAGCTTCTTCAATGTCATACGTAACACAAATTTTTAATATAAAAAAAAGAGCCAACAGGATAGTTGCACAAGTTGATGGTGATATGTTCCATATTAGACCCAACTTGTATCAATTTAAATTACCATATTCGGTAATTTCTAACAAATCTGTAGTTTCGGATAATAATGATTATACGATTGATTTCACAGGATCTACTTGTATGGAATCTGACGTTATGGTTAGAAAAAAAGGTAAATTAGACTTCAAAGTTGGAGATTTCTTAAAAATAGATAATGTTGGAGCATATACATTTGTAATGTCAAGTAATTTCATACAATTTATGCCTAATATTGCTGTTTATAAAGATGGCAAATTCAAATTATTACGCGAAGGTTCTAATTTTGAAAATTTTATTAATATATATCATTGGTAATATGAATAGAATTCTAATACTTTCACCTGGTAGACAAGTTTACCTAATTAAACTATTTAAACAGTATTTTAATGTTTTTATAGGCGATAATAATCCTTTATCACTAAAAACATATTCTGATTTAGAAACTATAAAATTACCGCGTTATACAACAGAAGAATATAAAGAGATTTTATTAGAATATATAAAAGAGAAAAATATAGAGTATGTAATAACGCTTAGTGACATCGAGGCAGTAATAATTTCTTCTATTTCAAATGGAATTAATAAATTAGGCTGTAAAATAATTGGTGTCGATAAGGAAAAAGCAAAAGTTTGTCTAGATAAGTATTTATTTTATAAATATCTAATATCAAATAATATTTTTACACCTCGTTCTTATATACATATTGAGGATATATTACAAGATATTAAAGAAGGGGGCTTACAATATCCTATTATTGCAAAAAACAGATGGGGTATGGGCTCTAAAGGCTTAATGCTTATTCATAATGAAAGAGAGTTATTACAATATAATAGAGGAAATAATCAAAATTCTGTACCAACTTTTATCCAATGTAATAATGATGAAAGTAATTCAATTATATATCAAGAAGCAATACATGGACAAGAATACGGAATTGATATAGTGAATGATTTAAATAATAATTTTTTTGACTGTAGAATTAAAAAAAAGGTTGAAATGAGGGGGGGAGAGACCGATATAGCACAAATAGTTGAAGATAAAAATATATTGGATCTTGCAAGGCAGTTATCGTTAATTTTCGCGCATAGTGGAAATATAGATTGTGATATTATAAGAGATATTAATGGAAAGTTATATGTTATAGATATCAACCCTCGTTTTGGGGGAGGTTATATTTTCTCATTAGAATCAGGACTGAATGTTCCATATCTACTATCTGAATGGATAAATGGAAAACAACCTGAAATTCCCCCAAAAATAAATTTAGGAATAACTTACAGGAAGATAACTTCATTGTATAAAATAAAAGATTAATATGGCACGCACATTTATAATAGCCGAAATGTCGGCAAATCATAACGGAAGCAAAGAGATTGCATTAGAAACAATCCGAGCAGCAAAACGTGCCGGGGCGGATGCTATTAAACTGCAAACTTACACGGCTGATACTATTACCTTGGATTGCGATAAGGATGACTTTCAAATTAAACAAGGAACTATTTGGGATGGTCAGACAATGCATCAACTTTATCAGAAAGCATATACCCCATGGGAATGGCATGCAGAATTATTTGAAGAGGCAAGAAAACAAGATATAGTTTGTTTTTCCACGCCATTCGATAATACAGCAGTTGATTTATTGGAAGAACTGGGAAATCCTATTTATAAAATTGCCTCTTTTGAGATTACTGATGTCAATCTTATCGAATATTGTGCCAAAAAGATGAAACCTATGGTTATCTCAACCGGTATAGCAACCGAAGAGGATATAGAACTTGCAATTAAAACGTGTCGTAATGTAGGCAACAATGATATAACCCTTTTAAAATGTACATCAGCCTATCCTTCACCTGTCGAAAAATCGCAACTATGTATGATAAAGGATATGGCACAAAGATTTAATGTGAAGACTGGTTTATCAGACCATACCATTGGTTCATTTGCTCCAATACTATCTGTAGCATTAGGAGGTGTGATGATTGAAAAACATTTCATTATTAATCGTTCTATTGGAGGAGAAGATTGCTCATTTTCTATGGACGAACAAGAGTTTACACAAATGGTTAAAGATGTACGTTTAGCAGAACAAGCAATAGGCAATGTATCATACGAACTTGATCCATTAGTTCTTCCTGAAAGAGAATTTGCTCGTTCTCTTTATATAGCAGAGGATATGAAAGCCGGAGATATACTTACTGAAAAAAATCTTCGTTCAGTACGTCCAGTTTTTGGTTTACATCCAAAATATCTGCATGAATGTTTAGGAAAAAGAGTGAACAGAGATCTGGAAAAAGGAACCAGAATGAACTTGGATTATATTGATTAATTCTCCTTAATAAGAATGAGTAGCTTTATAAAGACATTATTCACAAATAAGATAATTATCTATTTATTGTCCAGATACGGAACGTACGCATTGCAATTTGTGGTATCTTTATCAATTGCGGCAAAATTAGGTCCGTATTATTTAGGCATATATGGATTTATAAACCTTATTGTCAGTTATTTCGGACAAATTAATTTCGGAATCCCTCATTCTTTAAATGTACTCTTAGTTCATCATAAATCAGATAATAAAAAATGTAACAACTACATTGGTAACTCAATACTCATTTATGGAATCTTATCGCTCATAGTAATTATATTATATTTATTTGTCCAATTAGGTCATTACAACATTGACGACAAGTATATAATCGATGAATACTATTTTCTGATTTGTATTCTGGCTATCCTGACATATTTCAATGCTTTGTTTTCAACGATTTTGCGTGTACGTAACAAAGTTTACCAATTATCCATCATACAGTCCATCAATGTGGTACTGAATTTAATTGTCATTTTCTTTTTTAATGAAAGGGCGCTTATTATGGCATTGCTGGTATGCCAACTGCTAAGTGCTGTAATTTGCTTTCTAATCACACAAAAAGAAAAAGTGGTACCCAAACTAACCAAACTAGAATATGGGCTCCAAATTCAAAAGGAAATAATCAAGAAAGGAATGTTCCTTTTTCTGTATAACTCCTGCTTCTATTTTATTTTGATTTCAATACGATCCATTATAAGTAGTAATTACAGTGTTACAGACTTTGGAATATTCAATTTTTCTTTTAGCATTGCCAATGCGGTTCTCTTGTTGCTTGATTCATTGTCGGCAATTATATTTCCTAAAATAATCGAACTGCTGTCTTCCAAAGACTATAACAAAATCAAGTCGTCTTTACATAGTCTGAGAATTTCTTTTATTTCTACCGCTCATCTCCTAATATACGTGGCCATGGTTTTCTTCCCTTTGGTAATAAAATTAATGCCTCAATATTCCAATGCACTGATGTCTATGAATCTAATAGCTCTGGCAATCCTTATTAATACCAATAGTTATGGATTCTCTACACTCCTGATAGCTCAAAATAGAGAAAAGGTATCTGCCGTCATTTCTCTTGCCTCGTTAAGTATTAATGTGGCCGTTGGACTATTTTTAGTGAACGTGATGGAAGTGCAGTTCGAGTATGCCATATTGTCTGTGATGATCACATATTTGTGTTTTTCCGCTATGATTGTATATGCAGGAAGTAAACTGATAGGAGTGAACTCACTGAAGGATATCGTTTTAAATATTTTTCCCATACGTCTACTACTACCTTATACAGCCGCACTTTTAATATCAATGCATTCATACGAATATCTTATTTTTGTTCCACTGTTATTATTCATTATTTTTAATTGGAATGATATCATCGCAATCAAAAACATGAGCTTGAAACTGTTTAAAAATCCTAATATTGCAGATATATGAAACTAAAAAAAGCATTGATTTATTTAATCAATAAAATATATTTTTCGATAACAAGTAAAATGGGATTCACTCATTATTATCTATTATCACGAAATATACCGATTTACGAATTTACAGATAAATCTGGATTGCTTGGGAATGTATGTTACGGGAATAATCTAGCTGTTAAAAAAGCTATGGGTAAAGATTTTAAGCCCGATTGTATGATTGAACATGGCATTTATTTTGGTAGATATGTGTTAGAAGAAGAATGCTTGTATCCGGAAATCTCTACGATTTATACATACAGTCCTTACCGAAAGGAAGTGTTAAATGAGTATTTTGGTCCAGGCTTTTCTAAGGAAATTGTAGTTGTAGGTCCGTATATCAAGTTTGCCGACCATTTATATTCAAAGAAAAAACTATCCAAATTAAAAGAAAAACTTGGCAAAGTGCTGATAGTATTCCCTACCCATTCTTCAATGGATACATCAGTCGATTTTAGTCATAATATCTGGCTTAACGAAATTCAAAAAAGATCCAAAGGTTATGACACAGTGATTATCTCATTGTTTTGGGCCGACATCAACAAAGGTCTTCACAAACAATATATAGAGAACGGATATCTGATTGCATGTAACGGAAACAGATTTGACTCCAATTTTCTCAGTCGCCAAAAAGATCTCATCTCTTTAGCAGACATGACGATGTCAAATAACATAGGTACCCATATCGGATATTGTATATGTATGAATAAACCCCATTATATCTTCCATCAAGAAGTTTATAACTCTGATATCAGCGACAGATCTAAAGTCAGCATAGACATTATTGAAACGAACAGACAAAAGGAATATTCTGAATTATATACACACTTCTCAGAGTTCAATACAATTATTACGCCCGAACAAAAGAAAATAGTAGAATACTATTGGGGACCATTTTGATTTCGACAGGAATAAAAATAAGATTCATGAATAAAGTAGTTTTTATTACGTTCGCAGATTCCAAGTACAAACAATCATTAGCACGATTAAAGGCACAAGTTAGTGAAAGTAACTATATAACAGATAAATATCTTTTTACAGAAAAGGATTTAGATAAAAATTTCAAGAAAAATTTTCATCCATGCCTTTACAGAAGAGGTTATGGTTACTGGAAATGGAAATCATATCTAGTTAAGAAAGTTTTTGATACTCTTAATAATGGCGATATTATTATATATGCTGATGCTGGATGTGTATTTAATATTAAAGCAGATGAAAAATTATTATATTACATAAATAGGGTAAAGAATAGTAATAGCGGATTATTAGTATTTGCCCAGAATTACATTGAGAAAGATTGGACAAAAGCTGATTGTTTTAACTATTTCGGAGTTTTAAATGATAAGACAATAACAGAAACTCCACAAAATTGGGCTGGTTCATTTCTTATTTGTAAAAATAATATCTCTACTAAAATCATAGATGAATGGGCAAATGTTTCTTTAAATCATTATGATTTAATTACAGACAAAAGATCGTTAATAAAAAATTCTGATAGTTTTATTGAGCATAGACATGATCAAAGTGTTCTTTCAGTTTTAGCTAAAATTTATAAAGCAGAAACAATGCCTTCAAGCGAGATAGAAAAGAGTAATTACGATAATATTCCCATACAACCTGCAAGATTGAAGCAACAAAGCACGATTTCTAACTTGATACATAAACTTATGAAACCATATAGGTTATGTATTGGATTGTATCTAGTTTATTTTGAGGGATTCTACTTTAAATATAGAAAGTCTTGGTAATTGGTAACCATTCAACCACCAAATCGTAAGCATCCCCAATTGGCATTGACTACATGTCACTTTCCTCGACCTTCGTGCTAAACTTAAAACTTGAAAGATTATTGTTCCTCTATAAGACGGAGGGGAGCCTAAAGGAATTTCAATCAACTCATTTTGCATTAGCAACAACATTCCATACACGGCATTCTATGACTGGTTCAGGAAAACACAGAAGAAGATTGTACCGGTAGTTGAAGGTATTACGGAAGAGTTAATCCAGACCGACAATAAACAGCAGGTTGTTGCTAATAACAAGTCTAAACGTACATCACCCCATAAAGGAAGCATCATGGTAACCTTCGCATATAAGAATCACGGTGAATACTCTATAGATAACCAGGTTGCAGAACGGACGATAAGACCAATTACTGTTCTGCGAAAGAATAGACTGTTCTTCAGCAGCGTGGAAGGAATGCAGAACTTAGTAATTATAGAAACCTCCAAACAGACAAGAGTCTCCTTCAGGAATTACTTCTATAAGTTGCTCAGAGAATTAAAGAAAGGAAGAACGGATTATGAAAACCTTCTTCCCATGACAATATGCAAATAATAATCGTTAAATTTATAGGCTCTTTTTTAGATAGCCACCAGCAGACACCCGTCTAAAAGGGGGTACCCTAAAATTGGAAACTTACCATATATATAAATAAACCCCATAACATATGGATGCAAAAACAATATCAATCATTATAGCAACATACAATGCTGAAAAAACATTGCAGAACTGCCTAAATAGCATATCTTTGCAAAAAACAAAAGATACAGAACTCCTGATTATTGATGGTAAATCGAAAGATAATACCATTAACATAATAGCTTCAAACAAATCTCTAATAGATTTTTATATATCTGAACCAGATAAAGGAATATATGATGCATGGAATAAGGGAATACAAAAGGCTACTGGAAAATGGATAATGTTCATAGGAGCAGATGATATACTTTTGCCTGACGCTTTAACACAATACTTCAATATAATCAATAATACACCTAACATAGAAAGTTATGATTATATTTGCGCCAATAATGAATTTATTGGAGCAAATGGGAAAGTATTGAAGATTATGGGAGAAGCCCCATCATGGAACAAAATGAGAAGATATATGGCAGCCGCCCATGTAGCCTCTTTGCACAATAAAAAAAATTTATTTGATAAGGTAGGCTTATATAATCTTGAATATAAAATATGTGCTGATTATGAATTGCTTATAAGAAAAAAGAATAAGCTAAATTTTCTATTTAATCCCATACATATAGCACAAATGAAAGTCGGAGGAATGAGTTTCTCAACTAAAGCTATTATAGAGACCTATTTCATTAGAAAAAAACATCAATCAGTTTCTCCAATATTAAATATTCTGTTATTCCTAAGAGATTGGCTGGGTTTTAAAATATTTATTCTAAAAAATATCAAAAGCGTATAACTACATAAATTCTCAGTAAATCTTATTAAGACTCATCTCATGAGAATCAATTTAAATAAAATACACAACGGACTTCTTGTTTTATTACAAGCTAATAAACCTTTCCCTTTAGACAAAATATTAATAATCCCATATATATTCTTCTTATATACATGCAAACATATTAAACTCTTCAAAACAGAAAAATTCATATTAGGAATCTTATTCTTCACTGCGACATCATCATTTGTCACAAACTACCCTAATGGAAGTATACAGATTTATTACCCAATATTTTTTTTATCAGCAGGATTATTGGCTGCGCATACAAAAGTAAACTTATTAATAGTAAGAAAAATTCTTTCTATTAATATTATTTTTGGTTTAGGAGCTACAATTGCTGCATTTTTAGGTTTCGAAAATGAATTCTCTTATTCATTAAGGGAAAAAATGCTACCTTATATATATGCACCTTACGGACTTAGCCCAACACAACAGGTTTATGGGACTTTTTGTATATTAGTACAAATTATTTCATTCGAATATAAAAAATACGACTGGCTGTTTGTCGTCTCATTAATCTGTATGATATTTACTCTCAACCGCTGTACACTACTCTTTTTTGGAATATTATTATTAGTGTATAAAAGAAAATATTTTATTTCTTTATGCATAATAGGGATTATTACAATCGTTAACTATTGGGATATCATAAGCTCTATTATGTTCTCTACAGCAAACTTGGAATCACGAAATGACTTACGGAAAGGAGCAGAAATTTCATTCTGGAAATCCAATGATATGATTATTTATTTACTTGGAAGAGGAAATACAAATACCACTGAAAGCATTGCAGCACGAACCTATTGGGAGCGCACATACATAGAACATGGACTAGATTTTCTTCTCCATTGCTATGGATACATAGGTTTCACAATTATTGTAACAGTAATGTTAGGATTCATTCTTAAATTAATAAGAAAGAAACAATTAGGATATGCACTCATAACAATTTACTATTTAATGATAGAACCCTTTCTTACTCATGAGTTTCTAGCGTCTTCTTTTTTTTACTTTATATTGATTATTCTTCATTTATCAAAAACCAAATCAAATCAACTATATCCTATAACAACATGAGTCCTATATTATCTATCTGTATTCCATGTTATGGTAGAGTAGAATATGTAAGAAAAACATTAAACAGCATATTTAATGACAACAATGACGTTTCTCATGAAGAATATGAAGTCATTATTTCAGACAATGATCCGGGAAAAGCTATTGAGGCACTTATACAAGAGTTCCAAATTTCAAACCTCAAATACTTTAGTACAAGATGTGAAGGGTTCATGAATTCTTATCACGTTCTGACATATGCTTCTGGAGATTTCTTAAAACTGCATAATAGCCAAACTATCTTTAAGAAAGGCAGTCTACAAAAAATGATACAAGAGATTAAATCTGTACGCGATAAGAAGCCACTAATGTTTTATACAAACGGACTACTTGGAAAACTAAAATCTATACCATTTAATTCATTTGAATCATTTATGTATTCCTTATCTTATTGGTCTTCTTGGAGTAATGGATTTTGTATATGGAAAGAAGAATTTGAGAAAATAGAGAGGGTAGAATTAAATAAACTCTTTCCCCATACTTCTATTTTTTTAACTCAATATTATGCAACTTCATACATTATTAATGATCATATTTTATTTGATGTTCAACGAATACCCAAACGTGGCGGACATAACAAATTTGAAGCATTCACCATAGAATACCCATCACTTATAGATACATGTTACAAGCAAGGGCATATATCTTTTAAATGCAAGCAACGCATTATAAAAGATATAATGTTTACATTCTTACCATCGCTTCTTTTTAATAAGTACATAGCAAGAATAGAAACATTTGAATCTACCGGATTCAAACAAAATATAAAAAAATATTTTCCAAAGTATGCTTATCCACTAGTATGGTGTTTAACCATTACAGTCCCATTCAAACTTATTTATAGAAAAATTAAGGCATCTTTATGAAAATCGCATTTATAAGTACTCGAGGTATTCCCAATAATTACGGTGGATTCGAACAATTCGCTGAATACATATCAGTAGGCTTAGCCCAACGTGGTCATGAAGTAGTAGTCTACTCTCCTCACTTCCACCCATACAAGGAAAACAATTATAAAGGAGTACGTATCAAACACATTTACAGTCCTGAAACATGGATGGGAAGTTCTGTAGGCAGCTTCTTCTACGATTTTTCCTCGCTGAAAGATGCATTGAAAAATGAAAAGTTTGATATTATCTATGAAGCAGGATATACAAGTATTGTACCAGCATATATCTGGTTCAATGTAAAGAATATAAAATACCCTATATTCACCACCAATATGGATGGCTTGGAATACAAACGTACGAAATTCAACAAATGGGTACAAAAATTTGTATTCTGGGAAGAACGGATGACCGTAAAACATAGTCATTATCTGATAGCTGATAATATGGGGATTCATGATTATTATAAAGAAAAGTATGGAAAAGAGAGCAAGTTCTTAGCATACGGAGCTGATATTCATGATAACTATAATGAAGAGTTCTTAAAAGAATTTGGTTTAGAGGCAAATAACTACTACTTACTTGTTGCTCGATTGGAGCCAGAAAACAATATCGTAATGGCAATAGAAGGTTATCTTGCTTCTAAAGAAAACGGGGAACGCCCACTCATTATTGTAGGAAAAACCAACACACCACACGGAAAAGAATTGGTTGCTAAATATGGACATGAAAAATCCATACACTTTGTAGGAGGAATTTATGATTTTAACAAATTGAATTCTATCCGTCATTTCTCTTTTGCCTATTTCCATGGTCACAGTGTGGGAGGAACAAATCCATCATTATTAGAGGCTATGGCTTCTGACTGCTTTATTTTGGCTAATGATAATATCTTTAATAAAGCTGTTTTGGGAAAAAATGCATTATATTATCCTGACCATATCAATGTAACCAATTTATTAAATAACATTGAATCATTAGCAAAAACACATAAAAAAAGTTTTATCGAAAACAATCTTGAAGTCATCCGAAAAGAATATTCTTGGGAAAAGCTTGTAGATGAGCATGAAAAATATTTTCTTTGGTTATTAGAAGAATACAAAAAGAAAAAATTAAAACCATAAAACACAATGAAAGGCATAGTCTTAGCCGGCGGCAGCGGCACACGCCTCTACCCCATCACCAAAGGAGTGAGCAAACAACTGCTCCCCGTGTTTGACAAACCGATGATATACTACCCTATCTCGGTACTGATGTTAGCGGGTATCCGCGAAATTCTGATAATCTCTACTCCTTACGACTTGCCGGGATTCCAGCGCTTGTTGGGTGACGGAAGTAACTTCGGGGTACGTTTTGAATATGCAGAACAGCCGTCACCGGACGGACTGGCTCAGGCTTTCCTTATTGGAGAAAAGTTCATCGGGAATGATGCAGCCTGCCTGGTGTTAGGTGACAATATCTTTCACGGGAATGGTTTCAGCGCCATGCTGCGCGAAGCGGTACGCACCGCAGAGGAAGAAAAGAAGGCTACGGTATTCGGCTACTGGGTGAGTGATCCGGAACGTTACGGGGTGGCGGAATTTGACAAGGAGGGTAACTGTCTGTCCATCGAAGAAAAACCGCAGCATCCGAAATCAAATTATGCAGTGGTGGGATTGTATTTCTACCCGAACAAGGTGGTAGATGTAGCCAAAAGCATCAAGCCCTCGGCTCGCGGTGAACTGGAAATTACCACAGTGAACCAGCGTTTCTTAGCAGACGGGGAACTGAAAGTTCAGACATTAGGACGTGGCTTTGCCTGGCTGGATACAGGTACGCACGACTCACTGGCGGAAGCTTCTACCTACATTGAAGTGATTGAAAAACGCCAGGGGCTGAAAGTGGCATGTCTGGAAGGTATTGCGTATCGCAAAGGCTGGATTACAGCGGACAAGTTACGCGAAGAAGCACAGCCGATGTTGAAGAACCAGTATGGCCAATATCTGCTGAAGGTGATTGACGAAGTGGAGCGTACCGGGGAAGCAAACCTGGATTAATGAATAATTAATAATGAAGAATGAAAAATGTTCTGAGTTAATAATTAAATAGTAAATACACAATTAAAATGGAAGTAATTAAAACTGCGATAGAGGGTGTGGTAATTATAGAGCCACGCATTTTTAAGGATGCAAGAGGCTATTTCTTTGAATCGTTCTCTCAACGGGAGTTTGAAGAGAAGGTGGGCAAAATTGATTTTGTGCAGGACAACGAGAGTATGTCGTCCTACGGAGTAATGCGTGGACTGCATTTTCAGCGTCCGCCTTACACGCAGAGTAAACTGGTGCGCTGCGTGAAAGGTGCCGTGCTGGACGTAGCTGTAGACATCCGCAAAGGAAGTCCTACTTACGGACAGCATGTGGCTGTGGAACTGACGGAAGAAAACCATCGCCAGTTTTTTGTGCCGCGCGGTTTTGCACACGGTTTTGCCGTACTGAGTGAAACGGCCATCTTCCAGTACAAGTGCGACAACTTCTATCACCCGGAAGCGGACGGAGGCATCAGCATTCTGGATAATTCGCTGGGTATTGACTGGCGCATTCCGACGGAGCAGGCTATCCTGAGCGAGAAGGATACCAAGCATCCGCTGCTGAAGGATTTTGATTCTCCTTTTGACTATCATGTTTCATTGTATTAAATCTTTACCGTTATGACTACATTCAAACGCAACATACTGATTACCGGCGGTGCCGGATTTATTGGCAGCCACGTGGTGCGCCTGTTCGTGAACAAGTATCCGGAGTACCGTATCATCAACCTGGACAAGCTGACGTATGCGGGAAACCTGGCGAACCTGAAGGACATTGAGAACCAGCCGAACTATGTGTTCGTAAAGGCGGACATCTGCGACTACGAGAAGATGCAGGAGCTGATGGAGCTGTATCACGTGGACGGCATCATTCACCTGGCGGCGGAGAGTCACGTGGACCGCAGCATCAAGGATCCGTTTACCTTTGCACGCACCAACGTGATGGGGACGCTGTCGCTGCTGCAGGCGGCCAAGGTGTACTGGGAAGGTCTGCCGGAGAAGTATGAGGGCAAGCGTTTCTATCATATCTCTACCGACGAGGTGTACGGGGCACTGGAGATGACGCATCCGGAGGGTATCGAGCCGCCGTTCACTACCACGGCTTCGTCGTCGGAACATCACCTGGCGTACGGGAAGGATTTCTTCTACGAGGATACGAAGTACAACCCGCACAGCCCCTACTCTGCCAGCAAGGCGAGCAGCGACCACTTTGTGCGGGCGTTTCACGACACGTACGGCATGCCGACCATCGTGACGAACTGTTCGAACAACTACGGGCCGTATCAGTTCCCGGAGAAGCTGATTCCGCTGTTCATCAACAACATTCGTCACCGCAAGCCGCTGCCGGTGTATGGCAAGGGGGAAAACGTGCGCGACTGGCTGTATGTGGAGGATCATGCGCGGGCCATCGACGTGATTTTCCATAACGGCAAGACGGCGGAGACGTATAACATAGGCGGTTTCAATGAGTGGAAGAACATTGACATCATCAAGGTGGTGATTAACACGGTGGACCGTCTGCTGGGCCGCAAGGAGGGTGAAGACATGGATCTGATTACCTACGTGACCGACCGTCTGGGCCACGACATGCGTTATGCCATCGACTCTACGAAGCTGCAAAAAGAACTGGGCTGGGAACCGAGCCTGCAGTTTGAAGAGGGCATAGAAAAGACGGTGCGCTGGTATCTGGACAACCAGGAATGGATGGATAACGTGACCAGCGGTGACTATCAGAAGTATTATGACTCGATGTACAAGGGACGGTAACTGAGAGTGAAAAGCGAATAAGGAAAAGGTAAAAACGAAAGGGAAACCGCTCATTTTTACCTTTTTTGTTAGAAGCGGAAGAAAAAGCCTATTCATTAGGAAATGAAGAAAAAAATTTGTTCTTTTGCATTAGAACTAAATCCAAATGTATGAATGTGACAGTTTTTAATCCGGCTCAATTGCAAGTACTCGACATGATGTCGTTTGTGGATAGTCCTGAAGCTTTGGCAGAACTGAAAAAGGCTATTTCTGATTATTTCGCCAAGCAAGCCCAAAAGGAAATTGACCGCTTGTGGGAAAGTGGAGAATTAAATGAGGAGAAAGTCGAAAATTTCTACCAGCTGCATGAACGTACTCCCTATAAATGAATATGAGAAACATTGTATTGGATACAAACTCACTGATTATTGCAATTTCCCTCACTACCGCTTTCATTTAATTACAGCAGACCAGGATGACAATAAGTTCGTGGACTGTGCAATAGCAGCCAATGCTGAATACATAGTGACAGAAGATCACCATTTCAATGAACTTAAAAATATATCTTTTCCATCAGTTGCCATAATTAATTTGAAGGATTTCGCAAAAACGTTGTAAATCCCTGCAGTTTGAAGAGGGCATAGAAAAGACGGTGCGCTGGTATCTGGACAACCAGGAATGGATGGACAACGTGACCAGCGGTGACTACCAGAAGTATTATGACTCGATGTACAAGGGACGGTAACTGAGAGTGAAATCTGCACATTAAAAACAGAAAAGAATTTGGTTTTCTAAAGAAAAAACTCTATTTTTATCAAAGGAAGATTTTTATTATGAAAACGAAAGAGGAAATCGGGTAAATCCACTCTTAAATTCTCTGGCTAAAATGTCAGCATCTGACACCGAAAACTCATTGATTGCTTATACAGCTTTTTCAGGTCATCGGACAAAAAAGAATGGTCTATAAGGTTGTGGGCCAAGGATTTCTCCTCCGAAAAGCGTTTCAATTCACGTTGGGCCATCTTTTCAGGAATACCTATACGCCGTGCGAATTCCAAAAATTCCTTACTGCTCACAGAATGGGTATCGCCGGAAGGCATCCCTTCGCGGAACAGTCCTTTATCAAGGGCAAATATCCTCGGATTATACAAATGCAAAGAGGTATTTATTAAATCGTATGCAGGAGAAAGACGATATTCATTTCCTTGGTTAATCAGGGAAAAGTTTTTCAAGTGAGCATCGTCATTCAAGATAATGAAATTGAACAACACTAACCTGAAAAAACGCAGCAGGTCAATACGACTTGCCTTTACATACCTGGAAATGACTTCCGCACATTCCTCATAGCTTGCGTTACAGTATTTGTAGTCGCTTCCTCCATTGGCTTTTGTATAACCCATCAATGAAGCAAAATCTTCCTGCTGGTATTTTCCACCGGAATGTACATCAAAACGGCGCGTAAAATAGGCAGCCTCGCCATCGGAATAAAAACACAGTCCGTTGGCCGCAGTTTCTATGTTATAAACCTGCGAGGCTATCTGCATGGTAAGATGTTCGTTTGCCACGCAATAGTCCCGGTTCAGAAGCTGGTAACTGTTTGGACGTGGCTTCAAGATATAGGTTCCTTGTTCACCTTCTACAGTATAACGCATAACTGAATCGGATCCAACGACAATTGAAAACTTGGGTTGTACGCCAGACAATGATATACGACCGGCATTCTCCACGGCTTCTTTTGCTTCTTTTGTATCAGACGCAGGACTTGGCACATGAAGAATATGTGATACCTTCGCTCCATCGAACAGCATTTTCTGGGCAGACGGAGAATATGTATCGAAACCTTCGGCCAAAGTGGAAGGGCAGACAGATAACTGTATCATAACGCGGCTGGTTTTATGGTTACTGCTCCGATTGTGTCTGTTCCGGCAGTAGCAAGTAAAATTCCAAAATCATCTTCCGGAGAAATATAGTGTAACCGGGCCTGCATCTGGCGGTTCTCTCCTTCGGAAAGCATATTAAAGAAGAAGGGGAAAAGCCTATCGGAACGGTAAGGCTCATCCCTTAATGGCATGGCCAGACATACTGACGGATTAGTCTTGTCTGAAAGATATGCCCGGTCATAAGCAAAGACGTAATTATGACTGTCGATTTCTGTCAACTCTCCTGCTTTGATGCCATGCAGATAAACCTCACATTTCCTCATAAGTTCTTTCTTTAAGCTTTATTTCCACTTGTAATCCCAATGTGTCTGCTACTGCAAGCAACGTCTCCAGCTTGGGATTACCTTGCCCGCGCTCAATCGCCACAACTGTATTTATACCTACACCTGCAAGTTCTGAGAGTTCCAGCTGGTTGATATTTAAGCTTTGGCGACGCTCCTTGATAAATGTTCCAATCTCTTTAGTATTCACAGTGCAATGTGATTTTTATACAAAAATAAAGATTCAGATAGAAAGAAACAAGTCAAATCACAATTAATTGTGATTTCAGGGCTAAAACAATGCCACAGCTCTATTATATCAGCAGAAATCACACTGCAATGTGATTTTCATAAAATAACTTAAGAAAAGACGTTTCCAATCAAACCACATGCGGCTTTCGGGTGGATAAAGCGGACTATATTTTGAAGAATATAAAAAAATAACCTTATATTTGTCAGGATATACTATTAAAGATTACGGCCATGAAAAATGACTATCAACGAGCCAGATATGTAAACCCGTACACCGACTTCGGATTCAAGAAGCTGTTCGGGACTGAAATGAACAAGGAACTGCTGATTAGCTTCATCAACTCTCTTTTCAACGGGAAGGAAGTGGTGAAAGACCTGACTTACCTGAATACCGAGCACCTGGGTGGAAGGGAACTGGACAGGAAGGCCGTGTTCGATGTGTATTGTGAGAATGAAAAGGGAGAAAAGATTCTGGTAGAGATGCAGAAGGCTGAACAGCAGTTTTTCAAGGACCGGAGTCTGTATTATGCTACCTTCCCTATCAGAGAACAGGCGGAAAGGGGGGATTGGGACTACTCGCTGAAGGCTGTTTACGTGATCGGCATCCTGAACTTCAACATCGACGACGAAAACGATTCTTATTTCCATCACGAGGTACAGCTGACGGACCAGCGCACCAAAGAGGTGTTCTACGACAAACTGACCTTCATCTACCTGGAAATGCCTAAATTCAACAAGACTGAAGAGGAACTGGACGGGATGTTCGAGAAATGGCTCTTCGTTCTACGCAACCTTTCACGCCTGCTGGAACGTCCGCAAGCGCTGCAGGAAAGGGTATTTACCAAGCTGTTTGAAGCGGCAGAAATAGCCAAATTCACCAAAACGGAATACGAAGCGTACGAAGAGAGCCTCAAAGTGTACCGCGACTGGCAAAATACCATCCGTACGGCCATCAACAAAGGACTGGAAGAAGGAAGAGAGAAAGGACTGGCGGAAGGAAGAGAGAAAGGACGTGCGGAAGGATTGGAGAAAGGACGGGCGGAAGGATTGGAGAAAGGACGTGCGGAAGAAAAAGCTGCCATTGCACGCAACCTGAAATCATTAGGACTGACTACCGCACAAATTGCACAGGCTACCGGACTTCCAGCCAAAGAAATAGACAAACTATAGACAAACCTTCAACCCCCCAAATTATATGACAATATCTGATAATAAGGCTGAAACTGAAAACTCAACAGAGGAATTTAAAGGGTTACCTATGAGAGAGCTGATTGGGGCTCCCTTGCAAGCTGCCTGCGAATCACAGCAAAAACTGGCGGAAAGCGCCCTCGAGTTCATGACTCAAATCGGATTCAAAGACGTACACAAGAATAAACAAGACGCCAGCAACTGAAATAGAACCGCACATAGTGGAATCGGTAGAAACACTGCTGGAAATAGCACGGAAAGAAACAAACAGGGGCATCCATTGTTTTTCTGTAAATTATTTGCTTTCTTTGTGGGAAAGAAACACCCAAAAAGAAATTACCCTATGGAAAGTTATATTCGGTTTGACTGGGCCATGAAGCGCCTGCTGCGCAACAAGGCTAATTACGCGGTGCTGGAAGGACTACTCACCACCCTGCTGGAGGAGAAAGTGACTATCCACAAGCTGCTGGAAAGCGAAAGCAACCAGGAGGATGAGTTTGACAAGTACAACCGCGTGGACATGCTGGCGGAGAATTCGAAGGGAGAACTGGTGCTCATCGAAGTGCAGAACAACAATGAATATGCGTATTTCCAGCGCATGCTGTTCGGTGCGTCTAAGTTGGTGACGGAATACATTAACCGCGGTGAGGGATACGAGAAGGTGCGGAAGGTGTACAGTGTGAACATCGTGTATTTCTCATTAGGACATGGGAAGGATTTCGTGTATCACGGAAAGACGGAGTTCGTGGGAATCCACAACGGGGATGTGCTGGAGCTGAGCCCCTTCCAAAAACAGACATTCAAGGTGGACAAGGTGAGCCAGCTCTATCCGGAGTACTACATCCTGAAAGTGAACGACTTCAACCGGGTGGCCAAGACACCCCTGGAGGAGTGGATTTATTATCTGAACACGGGAAACGTGCCGGAACATGCCACGGCACCAGGACTGGACAAGGTGAAGGAGCAGCTGAAGCTGGACCGCATGAGCCGGGAGGAACTGAAAGCGTATTACAAACATCTGGACAACATCGTGATTCTACGAGATAACATAATGACGGAACGCGCAGAAGGACGTGCGGAAGGACGCGCAGAAGGACGTGCGGAAGGCATAAGGGAAGGTGTAGAGAAAAGCCGGCTGGATATGGCGCGCAGCATGAAAACGGACGGTCTGCCCCTAGAGACAATTGCCAAATATACCCATCTTTCTGCTGAAGAGATAGAAAAGCTGTAACCCGTTATTAAATTGATTAAGGGTGTGAGTGTAAAATAAATATTCTATTATCATAAATGACGGACTGAGTACTATCAAAAGTCTAAAAAAATAAAACGGTAAAAACGAAGGCAATCTTCGCTTTTACCGTTTTTGAACTGACATGGAGAAAATTGGATTGGTACGAACCAGGGACGGACGGAATTTCCTGGTTCCTTTTATTTTGATTACGTCGCTCTTCTTTCTGTGGGGAGTGGCACACAGCATTCTGGACGTGCTGAACAAGCATTTTCAGGATACAATGGAGATTACACGCACACGCTCGGCACTGATTCAGGCGGTGGTGTACGGAGGTTATTTTGTGATGGCTCTGCCGGCGGGACGGATTATCAGGCGCTTTGGCTACCGCACGGGGGTGCTGACGGGACTGGTGCTGTATGGCATCGGAGCTCTGCTTTTTATTCCGGGCGGGCGGATACAGTCGTTCGAGTTTTTCCTGTTGGCGCTGTTCGTCATCGGCTGCGGACTGACGTGTCTGGAGACGGCTTCGAACCCGTATGTGACGGTGCTTGGCGAACCGGAGGGCAGCGAAAGGCGCATCAACCTGGCGCAGTCGTTCAACGGGCTGGGATGGATTTGCGGACCGTTGGCGGGAGGATTTTTCCTCTTTGCCGGAGGGGGTGACGTGACGACGCCGTATGCGGTATTGGGCACGTTGGTGCTGCTCATTGCAGTGGTCTTCTCGCGGGTGAAGCTGCCGGAAATCAGCCGGGAAGCAGAGGCTCAGGAGGAAAACTGCGGGAAATCGCTGTGGAAGACGGCTTCGTTCATGGCCGGTCTGCTGTCGCTCTTTCTGTACGTGGCGGCACAGACGGGCATCAACAGTTTCTTCATTAATTATGCCACGGAGAATGCGGGGGTTTCGGCTCACAAGGCTTCGGTGTGGCTCTCGTTCGGAGGAATGGGACTATTCATGGCCGGACGCATGGGCGGAAGCTGGCTGATGCGCTTCGTAAAAGGAGAAAAGGTGCTGGCGGCTTGTGCAGCAGGAGCTGTGGTGTGCATGGCGGGGGTAATGCTGCTGCCGGGTGAAGTGGGATGGTATTTCCTGCTACTGTGCTTTTTATGTGAATCGATTATGTTTCCCACCATCTTCTCACTATCTTTACGTCAGGCTGGTGCGAGGACCAAGCAGGCTTCTTCTTACCTGATTATGTCGATTGTGGGTGGAGCCATTGCACCGATACTGATGGGATTCATTGCCGACCATGTATCAATGGCGGCGGGCTTCGTCATCCCTCTGGTATGCTTTGCGGAAATCTTAGGATTTGCCGTGCGCTACAGAAAGCTGTAAACCGGCAAATTATTTTTAGCCCGGCACGCTTTTTCTCCAGATTTTTTCACTTTCTTTGTAGAAAGGAATAGTAACAAGTTTATATAAAACCAAAACGACTAGAAGATGAAACAACTAAATATCGCAGTAGCCGGAACGGGCTACGTGGGCTTATCCATTGCTACACTGTTAGCACAACATCACCGGGTAACTGCCGTAGACGTGATTGCAGAAAAGGTGGAAAAAATCAACCGCCGCATCAGTCCGATTCAGGACGAATACATCGAAAAGTACTTGGCAGAAAAGGAACTGAACCTGACGGCTACGCTGGACGGGGCATCGGCTTACCGGAACGCGGATTTTGTGGTGATTGCGGCTCCCACGAACTATGATCCGGTGAAGAATTATTTCGACACGTCGCACGTGGAAGAGGTAATCGACCTGGTATTGGAGGTGAATCCGGACGCGGTGATGGTGATTAAGAGTACCATCCCGGTGGGATACTGCCGCAGCCTGTATGTGAAGTACGCGGAGAAGTTTCAGTCTACCCCTGCCCTTGCGGGTAAAAAGTTCAGCCTGCTGTTCTCGCCGGAGTTTCTGCGGGAAAGCAAGGCGCTGTACGACAACCTCTACCCCAGCCGTATCATCGTGGGCTACCCGAAGCTGATAAAGGGTCGCGATGAGGAGAATGCGGCCATTCAGGCCATTGCCGGCGAGCACCTGAAGGAGAAGGCGCAGGAGTTTGCGGCACTGCTGCAGGAAGGGGCACTGAAGCCGGACGTGGATACGCTGTTCATGGGACTGAAGGAGGCGGAGGCTGTGAAGCTGTTTGCCAATACATACCTGGCACTGCGTGTGAGCTATTTCAACGAGCTGGATACGTATGCGGAGGTAAAGGGACTGGATACGCAGGCTATCATTCAAGGCATCTGTCTGGATCCGCGCATCGGCACGCATTATAACAATCCTTCGTTCGGTTACGGGGGCTACTGTCTGCCTAAGGATACGAAGCAGCTGCTGGCCAACTACCAGGATGTGCCGGAGAACCTGATTCAGGCTATCGTGGAGAGCAACCGCACGCGCAAAGATTTCATTGCCGACCAGGTGCTGAAGAAAGCGGGGTATTATGACTATTATAACCGGGGGGATTTCAGTCCGGAAGCGGAAAAGCAGTGCATCATCGGGGTGTACCGGCTGACCATGAAGTCGAACAGTGACAACTTCCGCCAGAGCAGCATCCAGGGGGTGATGAAGCGTATCAAGGCGAAGGGAGCTACGGTGATTATTTATGAGCCGACATTGGAAGACGGCACCACGTTCTTCGGTTCGAAGGTGGTGAACTGCCTGGAGGATTTCAAGCAGCAGGCGGATGCCATCATTGCCAACCGCTACGATGCCTGCCTGGACGACGTGAAAGAGAAGGTATATACACGCGATATTTTCCGGAGAGACTAAATCAATTAATAATTAACAATGAATAATGAAAAACGAGTACGGGTACCGCTATTCATTCTTCATTCTTCATTCTTCATTCTTCATTCTTCATTATTCATTATGAAAAGATATTGCCAGACACTGGAGCTCTATGACGATAAGGAGCTGATTGAAGCCTACGTGGCGGAACATGCACACGTGTGGGAGGAAGTGAAAGCGGGTATCCGCGAAGTGGGTATCACGGACATGCAAATTTACATTGACGGAAACCGCCTGTTCATGATTATGGATACCACGGATGACTTTGACATGGAACGGGATTATGCACGACTGGCCACCCTGCCCCGTCAGGCGGAATGGGAAGCACACATGGCGAAGTTCCAGAAAGCTGCTCCGGGAGCTACCTCGCAAGAAAAATGGAAGCTGATGACGCGGATATTTAAGCTGTAATGAGTGAATAATGAATAATTAAAAACGAGTAAGTGTCATCATTCTTCATTCTTAATTCTTCATTATTAATTTTTCATTATTAATTGAATTACATGAAAAAGTTATTGTCATTGCCACCGAATCTGGTGGAGTGTTTTCACGATATTATGCACGCGGACCACAAGGAGTGGTTCTGCACATCGGACCCGGTGGGAAAGAAACTGGGTTCGGGAGGTGGTACGGCCTGGCTGCTGAATGCTTGCCGGGAGGAAGAGGATAAGGATGCCGCACTGGGCGACTGGCTGGCACGGGAGAAGCGTATCCTGCTGCATGCGGGAGGACAGAGCCGCCGTCTGCCGGGCTATGCGCCGTCGGGCAAGGTACTGACGCCGATACCGGTGTTCCGCTGGGCACGCGGACAGCGCATCACACAGGACTTGCTGTCGCTGCAGCTGCCGCTGTATGAGGAAATCATGGAACGGGCGCCGGAGGGACTGCGCACGCTGATTGCGAGCGGCGATGTGTACATCCGTGCCACGGAACCGCTGCAGGAGATTCCGGATGTGGACGTGGTGTGCTACGGCCTGTGGGTGGACCCGGAACTGGCGAAGAACCACGGAGTGTTCGTGTCGTCGCGGAAGGAACCGGAGAAGCTGGACTTCATGCTGCAGAAGCCGAGCGTGGAGGAAATGGGCAAGCTGATGCAGGATTACCTGTTCCTGATGGACATCGGCATCTGGCTGCTGAGCGACCGCGCCATCGAGCTGATGGTGAAACACTCTACCGACAAGGACGGGGGCGTGAAGTTCTACGACATGTACTCGGAGTTCGGACTGGCACTGGGAGCGCATCCGCGCATCGTGGATGAGGAGCTGAACAGCCTGAAGGTGGCCATCCTGCCGCTGCCGGGCGGTGAGTTCCACCACTACGGTACGAGCCGGGAGATGATTTCGTCGACACTGGCGGTGCAGAACTGCGTGACGGACCAGCGGGCGATTATGCACCACAAGGTGAAACCGCATCCGGCGGTGTTCGTGCAGAATGCGGAGATGGAATTCTCACTGACGGCGGACAACGCGGAAGTGTGGGTGGAAAACAGCCACGTGGGCAAGAACTGGACGCTGCACAGCCGGAACATCATCACGGGGGTACCGCGCAACAACTGGGCGCTGAACGTGCCGGAAGGAGTATGCATCGACGTGGTGCCGATGGGCGAACGGGAGTTTGCCGCACGTCCGTATGGTTTTAACGATAAATTCAAGGGGAGCCTGAAGGAGGCTTCTACGGCATATCTGGGCCGTCCGGTGACGGAATGGCTGGCGGAAAGAGGTCTGACAGCGGACGAAATCCGGGGCTGTGAGGACTTGCAGTCGGCTGCGATTTTCCCAGTGACGGACTCGATAGAGGATTTGGGCACGGTGCTGCAATGGATGACGGACGGCGGACAGGGTGAAGCCGGACGCGCTATCTGGCAGAAGGCACGGAAGGTATCGGCCGACGAGATTTCGGCGTATGCAAACCTGCGACGGCTGTTCGCCCAGCGGGAGGTGTTCCGCAAGGAGAACTGGAGCCTGCTGGCCAAGAACCAGGAACGGAGCGTGTTCTATCAGGTGGACTTGCAGGAGGCAGCGGAAGCGTTTGCCAAAGGGGGCATTGCCCTGCCGGAGGAACTGCCGGAGGGGACTTCCCTGCTGAAGCGTATCAGCGACGCGATGTTTCGTGCGAAGGTGCGCGAGCTGGAGGGGAATCCGGAAGCGAAGGAACTGGAGGCACGGGCGTTCGGCCTGATGCGTCAGGGACTGACCAGCACGATGGATTACCGTCAGCAGCCGAAGTTGTCGGTGTATGCGGACCAGATTGTGTGGGGACGCAGCCCGGTGCGTATCGACATTGCTGGAGGATGGACGGATACCCCACCCTACAGCCTGATGGAAGGCGGAAATGTAGTGAACCTGGCCATTGAACTGAACGGACAGCCGCCGCTGCAGGTGTACGTGAAACCGTCGAAGGAGTACCGCATCACACTGCGCTCGATTGACCTGGGTGCCATGGAGGTGGTGTCTACCTACGAGGAGCTGCAGGATTTCAACAAGGTGGGTTCGCCTTTCTCTATTCCCAAGGCAGCACTGGTACTGGCAGGGTTCCATCCGGATTTCTCCACAGAACGGTTTGCTTCGCTGGAGACACAGCTGAAAGCGTTCGGCACGGGTATTGAAGTGACGCTGCTGTCGGCCATTCCGGCGGGTTCGGGACTGGGTACCAGCTCTATCCTGGCGGCTACGGTATTAGGGGCGCTGAATGATTTCTGCGGCCTGAACTGGGACAAGCAGGGTATCGGAAGCCGTACACTGGTATTGGAACAGTTGCTCACTACCGGAGGCGGCTGGCAAGATCAGTACGGGGGTGTGCTGCACGGGGTGAAGCTGCTGCAGACGCAACCGGGATGGCACCAGGAACCGAAGGTGCGCTGGCTGCCGGATTACCTGTTCACGAGCGACGAGTACCGCAAGTGCCATCTGCTGTATTACACGGGCATTACGCGTACGGCCAAGGGTATCCTGGCGGAAATTGTGAAGGGCATGTTCCTGAACTCGAACCGTCACCTGCACCTGCTGGAACAGATGAAGGGTCACGCCATGGATATGTACGACGCCATCCTGCGGAATGATTTCGAGGAAACGGGACGACTGATACGGAAGACGTGGAAGCAGAACCAGCTGCTGGATGAGGGTACGAATCCGGCGGCAGTACAGGCCTTGACGGAGCGGATTGACGACCTCTGCCTGGGATATAAGTTGCCGGGTGCCGGTGGCGGCGGTTACCTGTATATGGTGGCCAAGGATCCGGACGCGGCGGTGCGTATCCGCCGGATTCTGACAGAGGAACGTCCGAACGAACGGGCACGCTTCGTGGAGATGAGCTTATCGAACAAGGGACTGGAAATTAGCAGAAGCTAAGTTTCAGAAGGATTATTCTGACTTTTTTATGTCAGATGATACGAAGAATGAGGTAGAAACGATATTTTCTAGCGGGAAATATGGGTTTTACCTCATTCTTTTCTACCTTTGCGCAGAATTTTTTTCTGAATACATCATTAACATGAATTTATCGAAATCAATCTTACTTCTTTTTTTGGCGACTCCAGCCCTGGCGCAAGAGAGTGCGCAGGAGTTTCAATATCGGGTGGAAGCAGCGGCTACTGCCTCTTCGGGCACGTATGCCCCACTCTGGCTGACAGCCAACCGGTTTGGCATGACCAGCGAAAAACCGAACAGCGGCTACCTGAGAGCAGGTATCGACTGGCATAAACCGTTAAAGAGAGGATGGCGCATTGACGCCGGACTGGATCTGGCCGGAGGGGTGAAACAGGCATCGGACTTCTGGGTGCAGCAGGCGTATGCGGACATTTCCTGGAAGATGCTGACGCTAAGTATCGGAAGCAAGGAACGGATGGGCTTTCCGTTAGAGAAGAACAGTGAACTGACCAGCGGATGGATGGCGGAAGGACCGAACATGCGTCCGATTCCGCAAATAAGGGCTGAAATCAAGGACTTTCTGGCAATACCGGGCACCCGGAACTGGCTGGCTTTCAAAGGCCATCTGGCATACGGAATGTTTACAGACGGAAACTGGCAGGAGGATTTTTGCGGCACAAACCAAGTGTTTGCCAAGAAAGTGATGTATCACAGCAAGTCGCTGATGTTCCGGTTGGGCAACAAGGAAAAGCTGCCCTTAGAATTTGAATTCGGTCTGTTCATGGCTACCCAGTTCGGAGGAGACCAATATAGAAAGCAGGCCGACGGAACTTCGCAGCAGACCATTGACATGCCCGACGGCCTGAAGTCTTACTGGCATGCCTTGTTCCCCACAGCTGGCGGAGAGGATACGCCGGAAGGAGAACAGGTGAACGTGGAAGGCAACATGTTGGGAAGCTGGAACTTTGCCCTGAACTATTACTTTGGTGACTGGAAGGTAAGAGCCACACTGGACCATTATTTTGAGGACCACTCGCAGATGTTCTGGGAGTACGGTCGCTGGAAAGACGGACAGCTGGGCATTGAGGTGTATCTGCCGAAGAACAAATGGGTGTCGGCCGTATTATGGGAAGGCATCAGCACAAAGGATGCGTCGGGACCTATCTTGTACGACGGCTTCTGGGGCTCGTTCTCGGACTTGCAGATGAGCGGTGGGGATGACTACTACAACCACTATATTTACCAGGCATGGCAGCACTACGGACAAGGCATCGGCCATCCGCTGATAGCAGGACCTGCCTATAATGAGGACGGAACCATCCGCTTCAGAAGTAACCGTATGAAGGCGCAGCATGTGGGCATCTCGGGCAATCCGTCGGAAGAATGGGAATGGAGAGTCATGGCGTCGTATGCCCGCCACTGGGGTACGTATGCTCATCCGCTGGACAAGATGCGGAAGCAGTTCAGCAGCATGGCGGAGGTGACTTACCTGCCCCAATGGGCCAAAGGATGGAGCCTGAGCGCAGCTTTGGGACTGGACAGAGGAAATTACCTGGGAAACAGCACGGGTGGCATGATTACATTTAGAAAAACAGGAGGATTTGGAAAATGAAGAAATGGATTTATACAATAATTGCCGTAATAGGAATGGCGTTGGGAACTGCCGGATGCAAGAAGGCGCCCATCAACAGTGACGTGGAAGGATTCTGGATACTGGAACGGTTTACCGTAGCAGAAACGGATGAGACCGTGGAGTGCGAAAGACTGTACTACAGCATTACGCGCATGGTGACGGAGGTGGCCGAAAAGGACGGTTCAAAGGGATACGGAGCTTACATAGGACGTACGGAATACCGGAACGATGAAACGCAATTAGTGCTAAAGGATTTCAAAATACGCCAGTCTACCGGTGACAGCGGACAGGATGCTCCGGTAGAGAACCTGAAACACTTCGGCATCAACAACCAGCAGGAAACGGTGTTCGACATTGTGAAGTGTGACGGGAAAGAAATGATACTGGAATCGGACTATGCACGGTTGGAATTAAAGAAATTCTAAAACTTTTTTCAGAAATCGGGGATTAGAGTTGGAAAAAAGAAAGAAAATCCCTTAATTTACACGTTCCAACCTTAAATTATTTAAATGATATGAAAACAAAGTATGATACATACAATGATTGGGTAAGCTTATTCATTACAAGTTGCGAAACTGTTCTGGCCGGGGGACTATTTTATGTACTGTTCATGCTAATTAAGGATACGGCATGGCAGCAGATTCTGGATGTACCGCATTATCAGGTGTTACTTACGGTGATGTTATGTTACTTCATTGCCTCCATGCAAGTAGGAGTCATACTTTATAAAAGAAAAGTATACGTTTACCAAATTATGGGTAAGATAAGTAAAACGATACTGCTCTTCGGAATACTCGCCGGACTGGTTCTGGAAGTAGGAAAATTCATGGATACCTGGTCTTACTTCTACCTGACTTATCTCCTTACATTGTTTTTGTGCATCACCATTTTCCGAATTTTTCTGCGCAAGATGCTGAAGCGATACCGTTCCAAAGGTGGGAACTTACGCTTTGTGATATTGGTGGGAAGCGGGGAAAACAACCTGGAACTGTATCACGAACTGACAGACCACAACTGGGCGGGGTTCAGGGTAAACGGTTACTTTGACCATGAGCCTAATCCGAATTTCCCTCCTGAATGTCCTTACTTAGGAAAACCTACCGACGTAATAAAGTACCTGGAAAATAGTGGAAACACGCACTACCTGTTCTGCTGTCTTCATTCAAAGGATCATGAGATAATACGTCCGTTGATTGATTATTGTGAGAATCATTTAGTGCATTTCTACAGCGTACCGAACGTACGTACTTACCTGCACAAGAGAATGTATTTCAATATGTTGGGAAGTGTGCCTTACCTGAGCTTGCGTGAGGACCCGCTGAGCCGCACCGGAAACAGGATTTTGAAGCGGACATTCGACGTTGTTTTCTCGCTGACATTCTTGTGTACGCTCTTCCCTATCATCCTGCTCATAGTGACCATCATTACCAAGCTGACCATGCCGGGACCGATATTCTTCAAGCAGAAGCGCAACGGACAAAACGATAAGGAGTTCTATTGCTACAAGTTCCGGAGCATGAAGGTGAACGCACAGGCGGATTCACTGCAGGCAACAAAGGATGACCCGCGCAAGACTCGCTGGGGAAATATCATGCGAAAAACGAGTATCGACGAGCTGCCGCAGTTTATCAATGTGCTGTTAGGCGATATGAGCGTGGTGGGTCCCCGCCCGCACATGCTGAAGCATACGGAAGAATATTCGAAACTGATTAACAAGTATATGGTAAGACATTTCGTGAAACCAGGTATCACGGGATGGAGCCAGGTGACGGGCTACCGCGGGGAGACCAAGGAGCTGAAAGATATGGAAGGACGTATCCGCGGAGATATCTGGTACATTGAGCACTGGAGTTTCGGACTGGATTTGTTCATCATCTACAAGACGGTGGCCAACGCCATACATGGAGAGAAAAACGCGTATTAAGCTACGCTGAAAGATACATACTAACTAACGAAAGAAGCTGTTTCACACACGGAACATTCCGACAGTGAAACAGCTTCTTTTATTGTATCCCTTTTGGGGAGAATTATTCTACGTAGAGCACCAGTCCCTTGAGGTATTCGCCTTCCGGATGGTAGATGTTGACCGGATGGTCGCCCGGCTGGGTGAGCTGGTGAAGGATGCGCACGCTGCGTCCGCTCTGTGCAGCGGCGGTAAACACGGCGTTACGGAAGTCCTGCTTGTTCACCACCTGCGAACAAGAGAAGGTGAAGAGAATGCCGCCCGGACGTATCTTTTCGAAGGCCTTGGCATTGAGCTTGGTATAGCCGCGAAGGGCATTGCGCAGGGCATCGCGGTGCTTGGCAAAGGCCGGCGGGTCGAGGATAATCAGGTCGTACTGGTCGCCCATGCGGTCGAGGAACTTGAAGGCATCTTCCGCAAAGGCCTGGTGACGGGTATCTCCAGGGAAATTGAGGGATACGTTCTCATTGGTCAGGTCGATGGCTTTGGCTGAGCTGTCTACCGAATGAACGAGGTTGGCCCCTCCCCTCATGGCATAGAACGAGAAGCCGCCGGTATAGCAGAACATGTTGAGCACGTTACGGCCCTTGGCATAGCGTTCCAGCAGGGCACGGTTCTCACGCTGGTCGACGAAGAAACCGGTTTTCTGTCCCTTAAGCCAGTCTACGTGAAATTTCAGTCCGTTCTCCATAGCCACGTTCTCCGGACTTCCGCCTTTGAGGAAGCCGTTTTCGGTAGCCAACAGGTCGGCCTTGAAGGGCAGTGTGGTTTCTGATTTATAATAGATGTGCTGGATGACGTCGCCCATCACTTCTTCGAGGGCTTCGGCCACTGCCATACGGTCAAGGTGCATGCCGGCAGAGTGTGCCTGCATCACGGCGGTATGGTCGTACACGTCGATAATCAGTCCGGGCAGGTTATCGCCCTCGCCGTGTACCAGACGGTAAGTATTGTTCTGAGGATTGCCCAGTACGCCCAAGGCACAGCGGAGGTCTTTGGCCACCTGCAGGCGGCGTACCCAGAACGCGTGGTCGATGGGTTCCTGACGGAAGGAAAGCACACGCACGGCGATGCTTCCAATCTGGAAATGTCCGCAGGCAATGAATTCTTTCTTGGAGGTGTAGACATCTACTACTTCACCTTCTTCCGGCTCTCCTTCCACACGGGCGATGGCTCCGGAAAAAACCCAGGGATGGAAGCGTTTGAGCGATTCTTCCTTTCCGGGTTTGAGAAATACTTTCTTATAGCTCATTTGTATGGTTTAAGTGATTAATCTTCGAGAATGTTTTCAGGAGTTTCCGTGCGTATCACGCGGTACTTGCCCGAAAGGCGAAGTTCTTCCAAGTACTGGTAAATGCGTACGCAGGCCCAGGCATCAGTAGCGGCATAAAGCTGCTGCGCCTCGGTCAGGGTGTCGGCCTCCCAGTTGGAAAGGCGCTGGCTCTTGGAAATCTTTTCCTGAAAGAGGAGGGCATAGATTTTCTGCAAGCTCTTTTCTTCGATGCCGAAAGAGGCCACGTAATCCTGCAGCTCCACCCAGTTGCCCATGCGCGGGTCTTTCTGGTTGCGACGGCGCAGCATGGCAAAATCGTCTTTCAGCGACAGTCCGATTTTGAGCACGTCGTTCTGAAGGAACTCTTCCAAAAAGTCCGGCAGTCCGAGGTGGTTCAGGCGGAACAGGAAGCAGGTGTCGTAAGTAGAAACCTGCAAAAGGGCTACCTTGTTGACGGCTCCCTTCCGGAACGAAGGGCGTGTTTCGGTGTCCACCCCCACCAGTACATGGGTATTGAGGTAATCAATGGCCTTGCGGGCTTCGGCCTCGGTGTAAATCACGAAGATGCGACCGGGGAAAGAGACTTTGGGTAACTCCGCAACGATTTTCTTATCTATTTTACTCTGTAGTTCTACCATTCAGTTTACGGGTTTAGGGTTATTCGTCGTCGCCCATGTCAAGGCCTTCGTAGAGTTCTTCTTCGGTGCAGTTGTCTTCGTAGAGCGCGGAATCTTCCTCTTCCTGACTGCTGTGCGAAAGCTGGCGGTACTTCACGTCGTGAAGGGCACGCATCACATTGACCAGACGCTGTCCCCAGAACTCGGCAAAGAGTTCACGGCAGATGGCTAAGGAGTCGTTCATGGTGTGCTCCAGGCCCAACTGGAACACGCAGATGAAATCCTTGATGGGCTGGTAAATGTCGGCCAGGCTTTCGGATATGTTCTGATGAATGGGGGTATCACTATAGGCCATGTCATCGAGGAACACTTCGAGGTAGTCATCGTATTCGCCCAGGAGAGAGGCAATGGAGCCGCGAAGCACTTCGTAATCGGTCTCGGTCACGAAGGTTTCCGGGTCGGTATCTTCCATCCGCTCGCAAGCAGGAAGCAACGAAGCCTTCAGGTATAAAAGGGGAAGGAGTTTCAGGGATTTGTCGACGAAATCCCGACAGCGCATATCGGAAACACGTTCCATAAATCCACAGAACTCGGCAGCCACTGTCACGAACTCGACTGCGTTTTTATCGAATATTACTTGAGAGTTTTTTTCTTCCATATTCATGCTAATTGACGTGCAAAGGTACAAAAAAAATTTCTCAGTTTTAGTTTTATTTGTACATTTGCATGTATGTTTAGTTAATTCGAGTCATCATGCAAACAAAAAAAACAGATACAAGCAAAAGTGAAAAAGCGGCTGCCATGGCCGAAAAAACATGGACTATCCTGAAAAGTGAGACTACCGCGTTCGTCATCGGACTGCTCTGCGTCATCTTCGGCGTGTACTTGCTGCTGGCTTTCAGCTCGTTCTTCTTTACGGGAGGAAACGACCAGAGCATTCTGTCGCATCCCAACCCGTCGGAGCTGCTGGAAACGGGCAACCGCATACAGAACTATGCCGGAGCACGGGGAGCGCAGCTGGCGCAGTTCCTGATTAACGACTGCTTCGGGTTTTCGGCTTACTGTATCATTATCTTCTTAGTGGTGGCCGGCATGAAGCTGATGAAGGCGTACGAGTTCCGCATCCGTTACTGGTTCTTGGGCTGTGCCACAGTGATGGTGTGGCTCTCTATCACCCTGGGATTTGCATTTGGGGGACTGCTGGAAGATTCTTATATTTATCCGGGGGGACTGCACGGCTATAACGTGAGCCTGTGGATTCGCTCGCAAATCGGTGCGCCGGGATTGATTCTGGTGCTGCTGGCTACAGCTATATTGTTCGGCGTGGCACTGACCCGACAGACCATGGGCGTGGTGAGAAAGGCGCTGCATCCGCAAAAAGGCAATAACGCAGCCATGGCAGAGGAAGCAACTCCTCAGCCGGAACCGACCTACCAGAAGCCGGTAATGGACGAGCCGGAAGCAACCGTCGCAGAGGATGAATCGGATAAGGAAGATGAATCGGAGAAGAAGGAAAAGAAAGAAAGTTTCTGGAAGAGCTGGACGCACCGGAAACCTAAACAGAAGAAAGAGGAGGAAGAAACTCCGCAGGAAGAAGAGAAGGCGACTGAACCGATCAAGGAAGAACCGGAAAAGGTAGTCGTGAAAGAGGAAGAACCGGCATCGGAGCTCGTCATCGACCTGCCCATTGATACCGAAGAAGAGAATGACAGGAAGCACCCTTTTGAGGTGAAGCCGGCCCTGGAGGATGACTTCGACAAGGAAGAAGAGGAGCCGGTATTTGAGGTCAGCAACGATACCAAGGAAGAGGATCAGGCTTACCGGGGAGACATGTCACAGCCCTATAACCCGCGTCTGGACCTGGAATTTTACCGCTTCCCTACCCTCGACCTGCTGAACACGTATCAGAACGACGAGCCGGACATTGACATGGAGGAACAGAATGCCAACAAGAACCGCATCATCAAGGTGCTGCGCAGTTTCGGCATTGAAATCAGTTCCATCAAGGCCAGTGTGGGTCCGACTATTACCTTATATGAGATTACGCCGGCAGAAGGGGTACGTATCTCGAAAATCCGTAACCTGGAGGACGACATCGCCCTGAGTCTTTCGGCATTGGGTATCCGTATCATCGCACCGATTCCGGGCAAGGGTACCATCGGTATTGAGGTGCCGAACGCGAACCCGCACATCGTGCCCATGAGTTCCATCCTGACCAGCAAGAAGTTCCAGGAAACAACCTTCGACCTGCCGGTGGCACTCGGAAAGACCATTACCAATGAGGTGTTCATGGTGGATCTGGCCAAGGCGCCCCACATGCTGGTGGCCGGTGCGACAGGTCAAGGTAAGTCTGTGGGACTGAATGCCATCGTGACTTCCCTGCTCTACAAAAAGCACCCCAGTGAACTGAAGTTCGTCATCATCGACCCGAAGAAGGTGGAATTTGCCATCTATGCGCCGATTGAGCGCCACTTCCTGGCCAAATTGCCCGACGGAGAGGATGCCATCATCACCGACGTGACGAAGGTAGTACAGACGCTGAACTCGCTGTGTGTGGAAATGGATAACCGTTACAAGCTCTTGCAGAACGCGGGATGCCGTAACATCAAGGAATATAACGCGAAGTTTATCAACCGCCAGCTGAATCCGGAGAATGGTCACCGCTTCCTGCCTTACATCGTCATCATCATTGATGAGTTCGGCGACCTGATTATGACAGCCGGCAAGGAGGTGGAACTGCCTATCTGCCGTATTGCCCAGCTGGCACGTGCGGTGGGTATCCACGCCATCATCGCTACCCAGCGTCCGACTACGAACATCATTACGGGTACCATCAAGGCTAACTTCCCGGCGCGTGTGGCTTTCCGTGTGGCTTCCATGATGGACTCACGTACCATTCTGGACCGTCCGGGTGCACAGCAGCTCATCGGTAAGGGTGACATGCTCTACCTGCAAGGAAACGACCCGGTGCGCGTGCAGTGTGCGTTTGTCGATACGCCGGAAGTGGAACGCATCGCGGAATTCATCGGCAAGCAGCAGGGTTATCCTACGGCCTTCATGCTGCCGGAATACGTGGATGAGAATGCAGAACCCAGCAGTGCTGCCGACGTGGACATGAACCGTCTGGACCCGCTCTTTGAAGAAGCGGCCCGTCTGGTCATCTACCACCAGCAGGGTTCCACTTCGCTGATTCAGCGTAAATTCTCCATCGGCTACAACCGTGCGGGACGCATCATGGACCAGCTGGAAAAGGCGGGTATCGTAGGTCCGGCCAACGGTAGCAAGGCGCGCGACGTGCTTTGTCTGGATGAAAACGATTTACAAATGAGAATGAGCAGCCTGAAAGATTAAACGGGCTGCCCTCTAACCCCCTAAAAACGATTGTGACAGGTATGAAAAAGATTTTTCTTCTCGTCCTGCTGATGGGAGTCGCCTTGTGTCAGGCTGTGGCTCAACAGGACGCAAAAGCTGAAAGCATATTAAGCAAAATGGCGGACAGCTACCGGAAAGCCGGCGGCATCAGTCTGACTTTTGGAGGTACACAACAAGGAAAGCTGCTGCTGAAAGGCAACAAGTTCTGCCTGGAGAGCGGAGGTATCAAGACCTGGTTCGACGGAAAGACGCAGTGGAGCTACGTGGAGCAGAATGAAGAGGTGAACGTGTCATCCCCCACCCCGGAGGAGATACAGAGCGTCAACCCGTATGCGTTACTGACATCTTACAAGAAGGGCTTCAACTACCGCTATGTGGGCGAAAAGACCCGTCAGGGAAAGCGGGGACATGAAATCATTCTGACCCCGAAGACCTCGCAGGACATTAAAAGCATCACACTGAACGTGAAGGAAAACAGTTCGCCCGTGTACATTGCCATCCAGCTGCAGAACGGAGAGAAACAAGAGTTTCAGATTTCGTCGTACCGCACGGGAGTGAACCTGCCCGACGCGGTGTTCCGTTTCGACAAAAGCAAGTATCCGGGAGCGGAAATCATTGACTTACGATGACATCATCCGATGTATCGAGAATAGAACTTTGAGCTAAGTAAGAGGGGGTTTCGGCATAGATATACATGACGCTGCCCCCTTTTATTGCATCTATAATGGGACGCGATACGGAAGTAGGCAGTGCCGGACATCCGAAGCTCCGTCCCAACCGTCCGCCACGACTGGCCACGGATGGGTTTGCGTATGTGGCCCCGTGCACCACAATGGCACGTTCACGGGCCCGGTCGTTAATCCCTTTCTCCAGTCCGTCGAGAATGAGCGAATAGCCGTTTCGTCCCTGATAGGTGGAAGCCGTCAGGTAAAAGCCCAGCGAGCTCTTGTAGGAGCCGTATTCGTTGGAAAAAGAGGTAGCATAGTTTCCGCCGCTGTTCTTGCCGTGCGACACTACTGAGGAATACAGTATCCGGCGATGCTTCATGTCGAACACGTACAGGCGTTTTTCCGTGGAAGGCTTGGAAAAGTCAATCAGGGTCAGCACATCGCGCTTGCGGTTCTTGATGCGGTTATATCCCGTCACCGCCTGCTTGAAGGCCCGCCAGTTGACCACTCCCTCCAGCTGCATGGAATGATAGAGCGACACGACCTCATCGGCCGCCTTAACCGCTGCTGCAGGGGATTCAGTAGGAACAGACTCTCCTTCCGCCGTGAAATACGCACAGGGGAAAGACAGGAACATGGCAGAAAGAAAAAATTTGATGATATGATTTTGCATGACTTTTTACGACCTGAAAAATATTCGGCCGCAAAGTTACGGATTTTCTACCCTTCTTCTTCCGTAAAGAGAGTTAATTTTATAGAAATCACTCGATTACAATCACCAGCGACCGTTCTGTCGGTGCCCAGTCGTACACAAACTTGGCATGCGAGGTAGCATTTCGCACACACATGTGCGAACGGGGCGTAGTGCCCAACGACCAGCTGTATTCAATCATTGCCGTGCGAGGCACGTTGACCGGCACCCCGTGAATGTAGGCTCCGTTGGTGAAGCGGCTGGCATACGGTGCATAGCCTCCGGTGGCCGCAGAACCGTCTTTCAGGAACACCATGCGCGACTTTTTCTGCTGCACCACAAACATGCCGAGCGGGGTTTCCTGTGCGTACGGCGGACGGTGCATGCCCGTAGTGGCCGGATTCATGCTGCGGATGGCCCAGGTACCTTCTTCCAGACGTTCCAGGGTGGCAATGTTCTGGTCGCCCCGGTCCACCACTACCACGTGGTTAAACTGCGTGCTGTCGGACAAGAGCTTGACGTAGCGGCGCGGCACCCACCATTCTCCCTCGATGGAGACCGGTGACAAGCGATAGAAACTGCCCGTCTCGCCCAGGAAAGACACCAGCGCCCCGTCGCGTCCGTAACGTTCGGGCACCAGCGTATCCGAAGGAAGATACAGCGGCACCGACTGATAACGTTCCACTCCCAGCGTATCAGCAATGCGCCGGTACACATTCTGCGTGTATTTCCGCACCAGCGGAGCTTCACGGTTCACATTCTTGTAATTCTGGAATATCGCCCAGCGGTTGGCATCGTACTGAAGGTTCTCGATAAAGGCCAGGCATTTGCGTATGTCGTCCCATTTGAATGAACGGACGGTGTCCTTATACGGATACTCATCCTTCAAGGTGTATTTGTCAAAAAGAAGCTCCTTCACCAAGATGATGTCGGCAGCGGTCAGCGGTTTACGCTCAAACGGCAGAATCTCTTCCACCTCCATGCTGTCGGGAGATGCCGTCTCCGACACGATGGGTTGCGACATCGGTTGTTCCACCCCACGGCCTGCTTCCTCCCGGCAACCGCAAAGGAGACACAAGAAGCATATTAAGCCTGTCAGTCGTTTCATAATGAAGGGTTATAAGGTTGGAACAAAGATAATAATTTTTGCTAAAAAACCGCAGGAAAATGCAAAAAATCAGCGACTTTCTGTAAAGAAAGCACGACTTCCGGCTCTTTCTCCAATTACTCGTCCAGGATGCGGGCGGTCTCCACTTTTTCCAGTCGTGCACGCAACTTTCCCATCATCGACTTGCGGATGCGCAGACGCATCAGGCAGTCCATGTCGTACGACTGTTCCAGTATCTCGGGCGACTCTTCCTTGACGATGCGCATGATGTCGTTCATGAAGGGATATTCGAACGCCACGGCCACGTCTTCGTCCACCGTCTTCTCGATGACCGGAGCTTCATCCAGTGCCAGCGAAGCCGCCATGCGGTAGGCCACAATCAGACCGCTCGTCCCCAGCTTGATACCGCCGAAATAACGCACCACGATGACCAGCACATCGGTCAGCTCGCGCGAGTTAATCTGTCCGAGAATGGGCTTTCCAGCTGTGCCCGAAGGCTCTCCGTTGTCGTTGGCCCGGAAATCCTTCCGTTCCGCACCCAGCATATAGGCATAACACACGTGGCGGGCATCGTAATATTTCTTCTGGTACTCCTCCAGAAGGGACTTCACTTCGGAGAGCGTACGCACCGGCAGCGCAATGGCAATGAACTTGCTGCGCTTCTCGGTATAGATGGCTTCCGCGCTTTCCTGAATGGTCTTATAGGTATCTTCTTGCATCGTTTTTCTTCTTTCAGGTGGCAAATTTAATGATTTTTCTCGCATTTTTAAAACCGGAAAGCGTATCTTTGCTCCTGCATTAATCCCTTAAGAAACTAATGGCATGAAAAAATTACAAAAACTAACCTACTGTATGGGACTGGTTGCCGTGGCTGCACCTCATGCACAAGCTGCAACCCCCGATTCTGAAAAACCCAACATCTTGTTCATTCTCTGCGACGACATGGGATACGGCGACCTGGGATGCTACGGCCAGCCTTTCATCCAGACACCCTGCATCGACCAGATGGCACAGGAGGGCATGCGATTTACGCAGGCATACGCCGGAAGCCCCGTCAGTGCCCCGTCGCGCGCCACCATCATGACCGGACAGCACAGCGGACACGGACACGTGAGAGGCAACAAGGAATACTGGCTGGGCGAGGTGTGGTACGGACAGAACAAGGAATATGCCGTCACGGGACAGGAGCCGTATGACCCGCAGCACATCATCCTGCCGGAAATCATGAAGAAGAACGGTTATACCACCGGCATGTTCGGCAAATGGGCCGGCGGCTACGAGGGTTCGACCTCTACTCCCGACAAGCGGGGCGTGGACGAATACTTCGGCTACATGTGCCAGTTTCAGGCGCACCTCTACTACCCGAACTTCCTGAACTCCTACAGCCGTGCCGCAGGCGATACGGCCGTCAGCCGTGTGATTCTGGAAGACAACATCCGCTACCCGATGAGCGGCGAAGACTATTTCAAGCGTACGCAGTATTCGGCTGACCTGATTCACCAGAAGGCACTGGAATGGCTCGACAAGCAGGACGGCAAACAGCCTTTCTACGGCTTCCTGACGTACACCCTGCCGCATGCCGAACTGGTACAGCCCAACGACTCTATCCTGAAGAAATATAAGAAACAGTTCTTTGAAGACAAGACCTGGGGCGGACAAGCCGGTTCCCGTTACAACGAGAGCGTGCACACACATGCCCAGTTTGCCGGCATGATCAGCCGACTGGATGCCTACGTGGGCGAAATCCTGGCCAAGCTGAAAGAAAAAGGGCTCGACGAGAATACCATCGTCATCTTCAGCAGTGACAACGGTCCTCACGAAGAAGGCGGTGCCGACCCGACATTCTTCGGACGCGACGGCAAGTTGCGCGGCCTGAAACGCCAGTGCTACGAAGGAGGTATCCGCATCCCGTTCATCGTGCGCTGGCCGGGAAAGGTGAAAGCCGGTGAGGTGAACGACCATCAGCTGGCTTTCTACGACATCATGCCGACCTTCTGCGAACTGGTGGGCGACAAGCGTTTCCCCAAGAAGTACCTGAACAAGAAACTGGAAGGTGACTGTTTCGACGGTATCTCTTTCGCCCCTACCCTGTTGGGAAATGACGAGGCACAGAAGGCACACGACTTCCTCTACTGGGAGTTCCACGAAACCGACCAGATTGGTCTCCGCATGGGCGACTGGAAGATGGTGGTAAAGAAGGGTGTTCCCCACCTCTACAACCTGGCAGAAGACATCCATGAGGACCACGACGTGGCTGCCCAGCATCCGGACCTCGTGAACCAGATGAAGCAGGTAATTCTGCGCGAACACCGCCCGAATGACCTCTTCCCCGTAACCTTGCCGAAATAAGATATTTCACTGGAAAAACGCACTTACGTTTCGAACCAAACGCACTTGCGTTCCAACTCAAACGCCAAAGAGTTTTAGACAAAACGCACTTACGTTTTACATTAAACGCAAGTGCGTTTTCTTTTTCAGATAGTTTTCCCTCATATCCGTTCCGCAAGTATATTCCCACAAAAAAAAGGCCCTCCCAAATGTAACTTTGAGAAGGCCCTGTATCGTTCAGAAGAAAAGTCTTATTCCAGTTTGTGAATCACCAGTCCCGAACGCAGTTTCGGTTCAAACCACGTGGTTTTCGGCGGCATGATGTTGCCCGTATCGGCAATGTCCATCAGCTGCTTCATGGAAACTGGATAGAGCGCCAGCGCCATCTTCATTTCGCCGCTGTCCACCCGTTTCTTCAGTTCACCCAGTCCGCGGATACCGCCCACGAAGTCGATACGCTTGTCCGAACGCAGGTCCTTGATGCCGAGAATCTCGTCCAGAATCAGGTTGGAAGAAATCGTGACATCCAGCACCCCAATCGGGTCGTTATCGTCGTAAGTGCCCGGTTTGGCCGTCAGACTGTACCATTTGCCCTCCAGGTAAAGCGAGAAGTTGTGCAAGGCTGCCGGCTTGTAGATGTCCGCACCCTTTTCTTCCACTACGAAGTTCTTCTTCAGCGCTTCCAGGAACGCCTGCGGAGTCAGTCCGTTCAAATCCTTCACCACCCGATTGTAGTCGATGATTGTGAGCTGCTCGGCCGGGAAACATACCGCCATGAAGTAGTTGTATTCCTCGTCGCCCCGATGGTTCGGATTCTGAGCCGCCTTTTCAGCACCCACCAGTGCTGCTGCCGCACTGCGGTGATGACCGTCGGCAATGTAAAGCGAAGGCATCTCTTTGAACGCCTCTGTCACCGCCTCAATGTCCTTGTCGTCGTCAATCACCCAGAACTGATGGCCGAAGCCGTCATCCGGTGCCACAAAGTCATACACCGGCTTCTGAGCCGTATATTTCGCCACCACGGCATCCAGCGTCTTATTTTCCGGATAAGCAAAGAACACCGGTTCGATGTTCGCATTGTTCACCCGTACATGCTTCATGCGGTCCTCCTCCTTGTCACGGCGCGTCAGCTCATGCTTCTTGATCACCCCGTTCATGTAGTCGGGCACGTAAGCTCCTACCACCAGTCCATACTGCGTCTTGCCGTTCATGGTCTGGGCATAAATATAGTAACACGGTTTGTCGTCCTGCACCAGCCAGCCCTTTTCCTGGAACATCCGGAAATTCGCTACCGCCTTGTCGTACACACGCGGATCATGCTCATCCGTTCCCTCCGGAAAGTCAATCTCCGGCTTGATGATGTGATACAAAGATTTCTCGTTGCCTTTCGCCTCTTCACGGGCCTCAGCCGAGTTTAACACGTCGTAAGGGCGGGAAGCCACCTGCTCCACCAAGTCCTGCGGCGGACGAACACCCTTGAAAGGTTTAACTATTGCCATAATGCTTGGGGGAATCAGAAGTTATTTCTTGTTTACACGGAATTTCTCACAACCATCTTTCAGGAAGCCCACAATCTGGCAGGCTGCTGCGATGCCGGCATTGATATTTGCCTCAGCCGTCTGTGCACCCATCTTCTTCGGAGTAGAGAAATAACGTCCCGGGAAATGATCGGCAAACTCATCGTGATGAGCCGGCATGATGTCGGTCACATACTTCAAGTCCGGACGGTCATTCATCAGGCGAAGCAAATCTGCTTCGTTAATCACCTCCTTACGGGCAGTATTCACCAGCAAACCGTTTTTCGGCATGCGGTTCACCAAATCATAATCAATGGAATTCTTGGTTTCGGCAGTAGCCGGAATGTGCAATGACACCACGTTGCAGGTAGCATACAGTTCTTCTGCAGAATCCACCGGTTTCACACCGTCGGCTACCATGGCTTCCTTCGGGCAATACGCATCGTAGGCATAAATGTCCATACCGATGCCCTTTGCGATACGAGCCACATTGCGCCCTACGTTACCGTATGCATGGATACCCAGCTTCTTGCCCATCAGTTCCGTACCCGATTTGCCGTCGTAGAAATTACGAACCGCCATAATCATCATACCGAAAGCCAGTTCGGCCACCGCATTCGAGTTCTGTCCCGGCGTATTCATCACGCAAACCCCGTGAGCCGTAGCTGCCTCCAGGTCCACATTGTCATATCCCGCACCGGCACGTACCACGATTTTCAGTTCCTTTGCCGCATCCAGCACTTCCTTGTCAATGATGTCACTTCGGATAATCACTGCATTCGCATCCTTCACTGCATCGAGCAACTGCTGTTTTTCTGTATATTTCTCCAGCAAAGCCAGTTCATAGCCCGCAGCTTCTATCTCTTTCCGAATACCGTCGATAGCTACTTTAGCAAACGGTTTCTCTGTCGCAACCAATACTTTCATAATACTTGATTTTAAAAAGAAAACAAGGACGTGTTATCGAAATTCCACGCCCTTATCTTCGGGTATAACAACAATTAATGCATTTTCTCAAATTCCTGCATGCAGTCAATCAGTGCCTGCACACTTTCTACCGGCATGGCATTGTAGCAAGAAGCACGGAAACCACCCACAGAACGGTGGCCCTTGATGCCCACCATACCTTTTTCGGTAGCGAACTTCAGGAAGTCGGCTTCCAGATCCTTGTATTCATCGGCCATGACGAAGCAGATGTTCATGTACGAACGGTCTTCCTTAGCCGTTACGGTGCCACGGAACAGCTTGTTGCGGTCAATTTCGGCATACAGCATGTCGGCACGCTGTTTGGCACGGCGCTGCATTTCTTCCACGCCACCCTGTGCCTTAATCCAGCGCAAAGTCTGGAGAGCCGCATAAATAGGCACTACCGGCGGAGTATTGAACATAGAACCCTTGTCCACGTGTGTCTGATAATTCAGCATGGTCGGGATGTGACGGGAAACCTTACCCAGCGCATCGTTCTTCACGATAACGAAAGTCACACCTGCAGGAGCCAGGTTCTTCTGTGCACCTCCGTAAATACAGATATATTTGGAAACGTCTACCGGACGAGAGAAAATGTCCGAAGACATATCGGCCACCATCGGCACATTGACATCCAGGTCGGCATGCAATTCCGTACCGTAGATGGTATTGTTGGTCGTGATATGGAAATAATCCACGTCGGCCGGCACTTCATAATCTTTCGGAATATAAGTGTAGCCTTCTTTTTCAGAAGAAGCCACCTCTACTGTTTCGCCGAATGCTTTCGCTTCTTTCAGCGCTTTCTTGGCCCAAGTACCCGTATTCAGGTAAGCCGCCTTCTTTTCCAGGAAATTATAGGGAACCATACAGAACTCCATGCTTGCACCTCCACCCAGGAACAATACCGAGTATCCTTCCGGAATGTTCAGCAGTTCCTTGAACAGTGCCACTGCTTCATCTACCACCGGCTGGAAGTCTTTAGCGCGGTGACTGATTTCCATCAACGAAAGTCCTGAACCATTATAATCAAGAATAGCCTGAGCTGTCTTTTCTATCACTTCGCGAGGCAAAATAGACGGTCCCGCATTAAAATTATGTTTCTTCATTGGAAGTTTGTTTTGGTTAAACAATCATTTTAGCTAACACTTGCGAATTTAGTGATTATTTTTAGACTTCCAAAAGTTTTCGTGATAATTTTACAGCCTTATTGAATTTTATCTTTCAAATTACATACACAAACGCCATTTTAGTGACATATTGACACGAGAATAGTTAGCTATGGCATGGGGATGCTCACGAGTCATAGCAAAATGCGAAACAGCCTTCACCGCCGGAAGGCTGTCATGACACAAAGTTATTATTTTGCCAGTTCTATCAAAGTTTTTACCCCCTTTATCTTTTCATTTTGTATAAGTTTTAACGTTTGTTTTGCCTTTTTCCGAGAAATTGCCGCAAACGCATAGTGGTCTTTCACGTCTACACGTCCCACATCGTCCCGGCCCAGTCCGCCTTTCTTCGACAAAAAGCCCACGATGTCAATCTTGTTGATCTTGTCTTTCTTGCCCTTTCCTATATATAAGGTAACAAACTCTGGCAAGGCAGGCTGCGGCGTCGGCTCCGGCAGTTCAAACTCTTCCAGCGGACGGGGCACATAGTCGGGGATACGCTCCTCATCGTGCAGAATCAGAAAGGCATTTCCCTCGGCCTCCCAGCGCGCCGTACGTCCGTTGCGATGAATGAACCCGTCCTCGGCCACTGGCAAGTGATAATGCACCACGTGGCGGATGTCCGGAATATCCAGTCCACGGGCTGCCAGGTCGGTCGAGATAAAGATGTGGCAGCTTCCGTTACGGAACTTATACAGCGCCCGTTCACGGTCGTCCTGCTCCATTCCGCCGTGGAACGTCTCGCAATACACCTTCATGGAGTGCAGGTACTTCCCTACCCGGTCCACACTCTCGCGATGATTGCAGAACACCAGCGTCGATTCGTTGCCCAGCGTACACAGTAGCTTGTAGAGCGTTTCCAGCTTATCCTTCACCGGCGAAGTGACCCGATATACCGATAAGCGTTGTGACACCGTTTCTTCCGGATTCAGGAAATCCAGTTTCAGCGTGCGGTTCATGCCCGTAAAACGCGGAATCTCCTCCGCATCGGTAGCCGACAGCAGGAAGCGACGACGCAATGCCGGCAACTTCCCGATGACCTCGGCCATCTCATCCTGAAAGCCGAACTCCAGACACTTGTCGAACTCATCGATGACCAGCGTACGCACGGTGCCCGCCTCGAAATTCTGCTTGTTCAGGTGGTCGTTCATACGTCCCGGCGTACCGATAATCACCGCCGGCGAAATGCCCTTCATGGTGCGGTGTTCCTCCATGGCCGGACGTCCGCCGTAACAGCTCATCACCGGAAAACCGGTCGCCATAGCCTTGAACACCTGCTCAATCTGCAAAGCCAGCTCGCGCGAAGGTACCAGTACCACAGCCTGCACGCCTTCCACTCCCTTTTTCAACGAACTCACCAGCGGCAGCAGATAGGCCAGCGTCTTTCCGGAACCCGTAGGCGAGAGCAGAATCAAATCGCTGCCTTCTTTCCAGGCATCGATGGAAGCCTCCTGCATGGCATTCAACTGGTCAATCTTCAGGTTTGATAGTATCGTTTGTATGTCCATAATTCTTGGTTTTTGTGGGTTAGTTAGCAAAGATAAAAAAAATTGTGTTATACCGGCATTTAAACCGTCATTAAAACCGCCAAAGTAAAACACAAGGCCGTTTGCCTTTAAATGTAAAGGAGTTTTTTCCATCCCCTTTTTCATATCTTCAAAGAAAGAAAAAAGAACAAAGAAAAAAACAGACAAAAATCCATCGAAAATCGTATCTTTACAATCCATATTACAATCTATTCATAAACATTTATCTCATGCAAATACAACTTGTTTCAACTGGCAAGAAACGTTTCCTCCCGCTCTTGCTTCTAGCCGATGAACAGGAATCCATGATAGACCGCTACCTGGAACGGGGCGACTTATACGTGATGTACGACGAACTGCTTACAGAACCAATTGCCGTGGCCGTCGTAACGGATGAGGGGAAAGGAATTCGTGAGCTGAAAAACCTGGCCGTAGCTCCACGCTGGCAACGGAAAGGATACGGACGGCAGATGGTGGAATACCTTTGCCAGCGTTACCAGAATGTGTGTCACACGCTGACGGTAGGCACAGGAGACAGCCGTATGACCTTTTCTTTTTATCAGAGCTGCGGGTTTGTCTACTCGCACACGGTGCCCGACTTTTTTACCCTCCACTATGACCATCTGATTGTAGAGGATGGAAAGGTGCTGAAAGACATGTACTATTTCAGCCGCACTCTTACCCAGACAAATGAAACTGACGGATGAATCAGAATAAACCTTGCAAAAGTTTGCTCGTTCCACAAAAAGTCGCGTCCTTTGTACAAATAAATTCACAAAACTATGGCTGACAATTACATTGAACGACAATATGAGGCATACCAAGCACGGAAGGCGGCCTGGGAGAAAGAACGGAAGTATAAGAAGAAAAAGCCGGCGGCTCCGGCCGAAGCTCCCCATCGCTCGGGGGCTTTCCTGCAAAATCAAGTGAAGAAAGTGGTGGCTGTGCACGACCTGTCGGGCGTGGGTCACGTGTCACTGATGGCGGTCATTCCGGTGCTTTCGTCCATGGGCTTTCAGGTGTGTCCGCTGCCCACGGCGGTACTGTCCGCACATACGCAGTACCCCACGTACTCGTTCCTCGACCTGACCGACGAGATGAAGCGCATCATCGAGAACTGGGAGAAGATGAACGTGCACTTCGATACTTTCTACACGGGTTATCTGGGTTCGCCGCAACAAGCACAGATTGTGGAGGAGTTTATCCTGAAGTTCCGTGGGGAAAATGACATGGTGGTGGTGGACCCGGTGCTGGGTGACAACGGTCACCTTTACAAGGGTATCACCGAGGAGATGGTGACGGAGATGAAGAAGCTGATTCACCTGGCGGATGTCATCACGCCCAACCTGACGGAGCTGTATTACCTGCTGGACATGCCGTATCAGGAACACATCACGGATGCGGAACTGAAACAGGCACTGAAGACACTTTCCGACCGGGGTCCGGCCATCGTCATTGCCACGAGCGTACCGGTGAGCGGCGATCCGCGTTCTACGTCGGTCTATGCCTACAACCGCTTTGGCGACCGTTACTGGAAGGTGACCTGCCCCTATCTGCCGGCACACTATCCGGGCACGGGCGACACGTTTACAAGTGTCATTACGGGGGCACTGATGCAGGGCGACAGTCTGCCCATTGCGCTCGACCGCGCCACGCAGTTTATTTTGCAGGGCATACGGGCCACGTTCGGCTATGAGTACAACAACCTGGAGGGTATCATGCTGGAGAAGGTGCTCCACAACCTCGACATGCCGATTCAAATCAGCAGTTACGAGCTGGTGGAATAAGCGGCCACGCGAATCAGTACATACATATCTGCCCGACGGGGAGTTCCACCTCGCCGAAGGGTATCAGGGCGTTGAACAGACGGATATGCCGGTAGTTTCCGAGGGAGGCGACCGGGATGTCCGTTTCTTTTATCTGTCCGGTGTCGAGCAGGTATCGGCGCTGGGTTCCGGCCAGCAGAGGCTGTGCGGGGGTGTGCCATTCGCATCCGTCCCAAAGGGCAATGTTGGCGATGGAGGTATCGGTGAGGAGTCCGTGGCGCACGATGAGCACATCGTCGGCCGTATCGCGCAGCGCAAAGGCTTTGTCGAGCACGTGGCGGTCGGCCTGCTTGTAACGGTAGTCGATGTCGTCCTGCACCACCAGTTGCAGACTGTGTACAGGGCGGACGTGGTAAGGAAAGTATTCCACGCGAATCACGTCGCGGGCATAAGTCAGGCGACAGCGGGTGCGTGCGGTGTAGGCTTCCGGACGGAGGTAGTCACACACGTGGAGGTCGGGCACGGGACCAAAGAAGGCACGGCGCGTGTCGTTCATGCGGCGGTCGTGCAGCGGGGTATGCCACACTTTCCCGTCTTCGATGCGGAGGGTTTCAATAAAGAGGCACATAGACTTTCTGTTTCATTTCCTCATATTCGTTTCGGGCTTCGCTGCGGAAGGTGATGCCTCCCCCGCTCTTGAACACCTTCGTGCCGTCGGGCTGCTGTTCCAGGAAACGGATGAGCACAGCACTGTCCAGATTGCGGCCGTCAAAGTAACCGGTCACACCGGTATAAAAGCCACGGTCGTACGTCTCGGCTTCGCGGATAATCTGCACAGTGCGGGGCTTGGGAGCTCCGGTGATGGAACCTGCCGGAAGGAGACTGAAAAACAGGTCGCCCAATTGTGAAGGATAGTCTTCGGGCAGACGGCCACGGATTTCAGAACTCATCTGGAGCAGCGGGCCACGGTGGGTGTGCAGCTCATCGAGGTAGCGGTAGCGGGTCACGGTGACTTCGGTGGCGAAACGGCTCAGGTCGTTGCGGATAAGGTCGGTGATGGTAGCATGTTCGGCCGCTTCTTTCGGGTCGGCCAGCAAGCGTTCGCGGGCATCAGGCAGCGTGGCATCCATCGTACCTTTCATGGGATGGGAATAGATAAAGCCATCGGTTATCCGGACAAAAATTTCGGGCGAGAATACCACAAAGCTATCGTTTACCCACAGTCTGTAAGGAGCACGGGCATGGTCAAACACCTGCCGCAGGGTGAGGTCGGTATCGACGGGTGTGGCGCAGGTGTAGTTCACCAGGAAGGAATTGCCGCCATGTAAATGACGGTGCACGATTTCAAAGCCGCGGCGGTACTCCTCAAAACTCATCGGATGAGGCTCCCAGCAGAAAGAATCGGGGCGCGGAGTAGCGGACATTCCTTGCGGCACGTTCGTGGCTCCCGGAAAGGCAAACAGCAGTTCCGAAGAAGGCAGACAGTGGGGTTCTTCCACCAGGCATTTCTCGGCAGTATAATCTATCAGGAAAAAGAACGGGCGGCCTTCGCAGCCAAAGCGGTTCATGCGGGTGATGGCTTCCTCACGGCCACAAAAAGAGAGGGTATCAGTCATTTCGTTTGGTTTTGAGGGAACAGAGATAAAGGGTCACTCCCACGGCTACGGCAAGCATCATCGCTTTCAGCCAGAGGGCATCGAACATCAGGAAAATGCAATGCAGGGAGGTGAGCCACAGCAGGCTCAGGGCGAGGATCTTGGCACGCAGAGGGATGGCGCGCGACTCACGGAAATCGCGGATATAAGGTCCCAGCAATTTGTGGTTCAGCAACCACTGGTAGGCTCTCGGCGAACTGCGGAAAAAGAGGGCAGCCGAAAGCAGCAGAAAGGGCGTGGTGGGCAGCACGGGCAGGAAAATACCGGCCACACCCAGTGCCAGCGACAGGAATCCGATGGGGAGGTAAATGTATTTCATGGCGCAAAAATACAAGGTAAACGGCACACCGCAGGCAGGAGTTTAGTTAATAACCTCAAAATCGGAGGGGCTGCAAAGGAGAAAGCTTGCAGAAAAAGAAAGTTTTCATCATATTTGTAATTGTTACAATCTTGTTAAACCATTCAACTATCAAAGAATCATGAAAAAACTAATCTGGACTTTATGTGTGATGGTGTGGAGCCTGGCGGGCTTTGCACAGGAAAAGAGTTACCAACTTTCCAGCCACATCCTGGACATTCAGCAGGGGCAACCTGCGGCGGGAGTAAAAATCAGTCTGTCGCAGCTTCAGCCCGACGGCAAGACCTGGGTGCTGCTGAAGGAAAAACTAACGGACGAGAACGGCCGCGTGAAGGATTTCCTAGAAGAAAGCACGACCGACCACAAGGGCATCTACCGCCTGACGTATCACGTGGCGCCCTACTTCGAGCGGCTGCAGCAGGATTCGTTCTACCCGTTCATCGAAGTGGTGTTCGAAATCAAGGACGGCAAGCACTACCATGTGCCAATCACGCTTTCGCCCTACGGATATTCTACGTATAGAGGAAACTGAAAAAAGAATGGGAGCCTTTTCAAGCTCCCATTTTTCGTGCCTTGCGGGTGCAATATCGCTTGCACTGGGCACAGATGTCATAACCCAGCATGGCTCCCAATATGAAATCTTCTTCCGGAGTGAGCAGGTTCAGGGGACGTGTCACCATCATGCGGATGGCTTCAATGCATTCCGCCTTGCCGAAGAAGAGATTGATGCGCTCGTCGTCCACCGGCTGAATCACAAACTTGATGCGCTGGCTTCGCAGACGTTTCACGGCAAAGTCTTCATATCGCTTGTTCGTGGTGTACAACACCATCTGACGCACGCCTTTCTTCAGCTCATAGATGTGGTTGAGAAAGACTTTCAGTTCTACGGGATTGATATCGGGAGTCATCATGGGCTACGGATTTAGAAGATAGAGAAATGAGGTCGGAAGGAATCAGGCCAGATCGGCTTTGAGCATCTCTGTCCAGGCCGACACGCGGGCGTCGGTCCGGTCGCTTTCGTTCACGTCGTCAAGGGCCAGTCCCACGAATTTTCCGTCGGCTGCGGCCACGGAAGATGCGTAGGTGTAATCGCTGTCGGGCACGGCTCCCACGAAGGTGCATCCGCTGTCTTTCAGGTCTTCAAAGAGGATACCCATACCGTCGCAGAAGGTATCGGAATAGGATTCGGAATCGCCGCAGCCGAAAAGGGCGATGGTCTTGCCGGAGAGGTTGGCGTTTTTCAGCACCTTGATGCCGTCGTACCAGTCATCCTGCAACTCTCCGTCGCCCCAAGTGGAAGTACCTAAAATCAGGGCTTCGTAACTCTCTGCCAGGGCAGCATCCAACTTGCTCACATCGTGTACGTCTTCAGGGGATACTCCTAACTTTTCCGCTATCAGGCGGGCCACAGACTCAGTGGTGCCTGTGGTAGAACCATAAAAAATACCAGTTTTCTTCATTTTCTACATGTTTGATTTGACATCGCAAAGAAACGGCATCCGGCGCGGATTTGAAATACCTAAAAATTGGGATTTTATTCTTTTACTACAAACAACACGTCGGCTAAACTCCTATAGTGGTTTTTCTTAAAAGTAAAACTGATTTCTTTTAAAGAACTAGAGTTAAAATTATCTAGATATTCATTAACTCGAGGTTCTATCAACGAAAAAGCACGTTTCATCTTCCATGACTGAGCCATGTCTGTCGTATCTACAAGAATCAAAAAAAGCCTGTTTTCAGATCCAAAGCGCATTTCTCCTTGATTTGTATACAACCACGTCATAAGTTCCATAGTATTAGCTCTCGCATCATCCACAACCTCTTTACGTTTTGTCTTTAATTCATTTAAAATAGCCGAATGCCCTAACTCCTGAAGCTTTTCCGATAATGCATACATCTTCTGAGAATCAGAGAATGATTCATCTACAGTAATTCCTACCTCTTTTGCTTTTTTCTTCAACCACGATAATTCTTTTTTCCCTAATTTTTGCTTTAATTTTTCTTCCATGTATTTCACCGGGAAAAAAGTAACCTTTAAATCTATAGGATTATTCATTAGTGTCCAATAAAAATGGACGAGTTAAAAATTTAATCAAATAGTCCTTCAA
>OCHO01000265.1_pt1 | contig 52640 bp, 54 predicted proteins | sample 1538441 | NCBI WGS metagenome assembly OCHO01 (sample SAMN04571691, study PRJEB22368) | human gut metagenome | biome: human gut; material: stool | host: Homo sapiens | place: Luxembourg | collected 2012-06-29
TTGGCGCCATGAGCGAAGCGAATTTTAAGCAACGGAATCTCCGATTCGTTGGCGCCATGAGCGAAGCGAATTTTAAGCAACGGAATCTCCGATTCGTTGGCGCTATGAGCGAAGCGAATTTTTTTATTTGTACAAATCAACTCTTCTAGCAGACAGAAGTGGGAGTTCTTTTCTAATTTTGTCTACATAATCTAAGTCTAATTCGATTATTTTATATCCTTCTTTTTCATCCATTTTATATAAAATATCGCCCCAAGGAGATACAACTAAAGAGTTGCCATATGATATATAATAACTATCAACATCTCTGCTAGGTGCACAACCTATTGTATAGACCTGATTGTCTACAGCTCGTGATCTAAACATTAAATCCCAATGGGCAGGACCTGTAGTCATATTAAAGGCAGCGGGAACAATTATAATTTTTGCACCATCTTGTGCCATTAATCTTCCAAGTTCGGGAAATCTAAAATCAAAACAAATACAAAGTCCTATTTTTCCAAACTCAGTATTAAATACAGTAATATTATCGCCAGGTGTCAATGTATCAGATTCTTTAAATGCTTGTCCCCCTTTTACATCTATATCGAATAAATGAACTTTTCTATGTTTTCCTATTTTTTCTCCACTTCTATCAAATACATATGAAGTATTATAAACTAGATTATTTAAATCTTTTTCAGGGATAGAGCCACCTACTAAATATATATTATTTTCTCTCGACATATTAGAAAGTTCTATAAATGATTTTTCACCTTCAAATTCTGCATATAATGGGAAGTTACTTGTTTTATAAGGAGTAGTAAACATCTCTGGAAGAATTGCTAAATCACAACCATCATTAGCAGCCTTATTTACAAATTTTCTAGCTGTCTGTAAATTCTTATCTTTATCTTCTTCGACATGCATTTGTATCAATGCTACTTTTATTTTATTCATATTTCTATTATCCTCCTAGACTTTATATATTTTATATTTATTAATAAAATGGTATATAAGATTTTTATCAATGTCAAACGAGTGAGAATTAATTAGCGAGAAAAACTACATATAAATATACATACAAATATATATTTAGAAAATTCAAAAATATGCTCGATTAATATACATATCCGGGTAAAAGTATAGTATAATGATAGAAATATACATGATAGTATATAAAAGGGGGAATACTTATTATAATTAAGTAGTTATAAATAAAAAGCAAGGAGATAATTTATTATGTCACAACTTCCAAAAGTGGGACAAAATCTTAGACGATTGAGAAATGGTTTAGGGTTGAGTTTAGATGAAGCATCAAAATTGACAGGCGTTAGTAAAGCTATGCTAGGGCAAATTGAAAGAGGAGAATCAAGTCCAACTATATCGACATTATGGAAGATTTCATCTGGATTAAAAGTTAATTTTATATCTTTATTGGACGATAATAGAAATCAACTAGTTTTAGTAAAAAAAGACGAAATACATCCAATTGAAGAGGAAAATGGTAAAATGATAATATATCCTATATTTCCATTTGATTCGAAAAATGGGATAGATGTATTTTTAGTAGAATTATATCCAGATTGTAGTCATGTATCAGCTATACATAAAAACGTCTTAGAAGAAATGATTCTCGTATCAGAAGGGACATTGACTATCCAAGTAGAGCAAGAGGTATATGAATTAAATAAAGGAGACAGTTTAAAATTTGGCGGGGGATTAAATCACATATATATGAATAAAGGAAATGAAAAAGTTTTATTTCATAATATAGAAATATATAAATAATAAAAAATGGGCTAATCTTAATAAAATTAGTCCATTTTGTTTTTACAAAGCCTAAAACAGGTATCATAATTTTATAAAAAAATCATATAAACAACTAAAAATTAATAACTTATGATATAATTATAAACATGTAAAATAATAGGGGGAAATTTAATTTGAAAAAGAAACCAATTATATTTTTGATATTGATTTTATTAATTTGTTCTCTATTTATGCCACTTACTGTTAACTATACGGGTCAAAGTAAAATCTTTAATTCTAGTAGGTTAAATAGATATACTTCATTAACTAGATTAGAGAATATTTCAAATCAATATATAACAAGTTATAAACAAAATGTAGGATTTGAATTAAAAAATGATCTAGGATTAGTTGAAGGAATTAAAAATGGAGTAGTTGTATTTGGAAATTATTTTAGAAATATTATTACAGGCACTATTTTAGATTATAAAAATGGCTTTAATAATGTAAGTGGGGATATGAAGATAGTATGGATATTTTTCGGGCTATTTGTTGAAATAGCTAAGAATATATTATTTTCATCTTTAGAATTAGTTGCAATTATTTTAATATTATTATCACAGGCAACTAGTAGCTATAATTATATACTATCTTATTTACTTACAATTTTATTTATAATAGGAATTACATACGTTTTTAAGAAAAAATAATTTAAAACTTGTGGAGGAATATATTATGGAAAGAAGTACAATAAGTCAAGCAATGTTAAGAGTATCTGAATTAGAGAGAATATACAGAGATAAAATGTATACTATGATGAGACTTGAAAATATAGTACAAGAGTATATATTAGAATCAGATGGAACTAGATATGATTGTAATGAGGTTGTCGACTTTAATAGAGAATTTGAGCTTATAATAGAATTAGGTCAAGAGATTTCTACAATAAAAACTAATATATCTAAGGCAAATAATGAAAATTATATAGAAACAAAAAATGGTAAGCTAAGCCTTCAAGGCACATTAAATAGAATTAAATATCTAAGAGAGCAAGTCAATAATTTTGAAAATATTTTAGATGGTGTTAAATCATCAAAAGAAAGAAAAGTAGATGCAGCGGCAACTTCTGTTTATTATAGAGTTAAAGAACCGAATTTTAATAAAAAAGAGTTGAAAAAGTATTTAGAAGATAGAAATGAAGAAATCTTAGAGCTTGAAATTGCATTAAATAAAGCTAATAATGAGATTTTAATAGATATAGATTAATAGAATTTTTATTCTTTTAATAAATATGTGTGCAAATTAAAATACTATCTTTAGTATACTTGAGGTATAAATGAATATAACAATTCACAAATTAAAATATAACATTTAAACCACATATATTTTTTAACAAATTAAAATTTATAAATTACAAGTAATACAAAGGGAAAAAATTAAAATTATATAAAATTAAAATTTAATTTTGCACACATAAGGCACAATATATAATTTATATTGTGCCTTTAATTATATAAAAATTTTAGGGGGATTTTATGATAGAGATTGAATTATTGAAAGAATCTAGAGATTTATTAGAAGAGGTAGATAAATTAATAAGTCAAATGGGGAGTTTTGAGATGGACAAAACAGAGTTTGATATAGATGAAAAAAGACAGTTATTGATAGTTACTGTCAATAATTCAGAAACTGATGTATTTACATACAAAAATGCATATGAGTTTTTATATGAATATATGTTAAATATGCATAGTGATAATATAGAGTATTTAAGAGAGAAATATGAAGATTTATTTGATGAGATGGATGTAAATGACTGGATTATGAAAAGGGGATATATTGAATATATAAACTTGAGAATAAAGAAAATATATATAAGGCTTATGGAAATTTCAGAGCTATAATTTTTGACAATAAAAAATGCCATATAACATATAATATTTGGCATTTTTTATTGTAATATTGTGGATAAATATGATTTCCTTAAATATGTTTAAAATAAATCTACTTTTTAGGGTGTTTAAATGAAAATTTATAAATAATGTCTTATATCTTTTGCAAAATTTTCTTCAAGTTCTGCTAAATCATAGCATAGTCCCTTTATAGATTCTAATGCAGTTGGATATTGATTCATATATTTATTTATAGATTTTATACCCATATTACATCCCTCTGTCATTAAATCAGCGATTTCTTTATCGTGTTCACCTTTTATAAGTTTAAAATTTATTTTCATATGGCTCATAGCTTTAGCCATAGTGCTAGGTTGTTCCTCTGCACATCCAAATTCATTTAATTTATCAGTTATTTTATTTTGAAGTTTTTGGTGATCATTTAAGTATTTTACTATAATATCGTATAGCTTTTTATTTTCTACTTTATCTAGGATTTGCTCGATAGAATCAATACCCATCTTACAACCTGCGTCACATTCTTTTAGTAAGTTAATTGTATCTTCGTTAGGCATAATAAACTCCTTTACTTTTTATTATAGAGTTATTATTTCACATAACAATTATTTTTATAACATAATAAGAAATTAAAAAATTCTCTAGATATTATCTAGAGAATTTTTGTTTTACAACTCACTACTTGACTGTGTATCCGGATTTGGAGTCGGAGTCGGATCTGGAGTCGGTGTAGGATCCGGAGTAGGAGTTGGATTTGGGTCAGGTGTTGGCGTAGGCTCAGGAGTAGGTGTTGGATTTGGTTTATTACTATTGTTGTTGTTATTATTGTTACTATTATTGTTGTTGTTAGTATTATTATTGTTGTTGTTAGTATTATTATTACTGTTGTTATTACCATTTCCATTATTACTACTATTATTATTATTGCTGTTGCCACCTGTAGTACTATTGTTATTTTTATTTATTGTAGTACTGTTTTCTTTTTTCGTATTACTTTCAGTTTTAGAATCTTGTTCTTCAGTATTAGAGTTAACTGTATTTTTATCATCTACAAATTCTTTGAAAGATAAATCTATAGAATCTACAATTTCATTATTATAAATTACTACTAATTTAGTTTTACCTTCTTTTAAACCTGTGATAGTACATTTTTTATCATCATTTTTAAGTGTACAAATAGATTCGTCATCTATTTTAAAGCTTAATTTAGATAAATCTAACTCTTTTGAATTACTGCTTTGTATTATAACATTTAAATCAGTTTCTTTATTTATAGGTAATACGTAAACACCGTCTTCTATCTGGTATTCTGTAGTTATAGAAACACCGGATACAACTGCTTGGGCTTCTGTAGTTAAATTTTTGAACATAAAGAATCCTATACAACCTAAAACAAGTATAGATGCAATTATTAATGATATTTTTTTGAAATTAGGACCAGATTCATATTCATCATCGTAGTCATCATATTGGTCTTTATATTCAAAATTATGATTTAAGTAATATTTTGAATTAGATTCTGATTCTGGATTATTTCTATGGATATCTAATTTTTGAGTATCATATTGGTCTAGAGTACTTTCTACAGGCTCTTTTTCAGTAGAAGATAAATTTTTTTCTTTAAAATGAGTAGGTTCGACTTGTGAAGTTTTATTTTCATTAGTTTCAGTAGGCATTTGTTTGTTTAATGATATAATTGGTTTATTTTTGTTGTGAGCTTGTGAACTAAGCTTTTTGTCAAATGCTTTATTTTTTTCTTCTTCACTAATAACTTCGGAAATTTTAAAGTCTTCGTCTGATAAATCTTCATAATCAGGGAAGTCATCTACCCAGTCAAGCGCGTATAAAAAACAATCTAGTATGTATATTGCACCTTTTTCTGCGACTCCATTTTTTGTAAGAATAGTCTTTGCACGTAAATAAGCAAAGTTTCTATCTACATCTCTTTGATTGTGAGCGTTTAATATTGTAGAGATTGCATTTTTTTCAATTGCAAACTTAACTAAAGATAACTCTTCTTGTAATGTAGGTATTAAATTATCTAGAGTAATTAAAAATTTTTGAGAATCTAGGAAAATATTCATACCATAATTATCAAACATATATCTAAGAGCATAACTTAAGTTATTTTGCAGTGTTCTTTTTTTACTCATAAACTACCCCCTTCATTTTATTTAGATATTACTGTATATAAAATTCATCATAATACTTTTTGAAGATTTTATCAATATTTTTATACCTTAAATTTAATTAATATCCAAACTATTAAGTGGAAATTTAATTGAAAAATAATTAAAATAAGAGCAAAATTAAATAAAAACACGAATTGGATTTGTAAAATATAGCGTAAAAATGCAATTTAGTGTAAAAAAATACGAAAAATATAAAAAAAATATAGAAATACGTTTGTGTATGTGGTATATTTTAGTAGAAGTTATTTCGAAGTATTTAGTAAATATTTAAGAAGGAGCGTATTATGAAAAAAAAAGGGTCAATTTACGAATTAGATGGAAGAGTAGAGCTTAAAAGAGCAGTACCTTTAGGTATACAGCATGTTCTTGCAATGTTTTTAGGAAATATTTCGCCACTTATAATAGTGTGTGGTTTATTAAATATAGATTCTAGCTTAAGATCAATGCTTATTCAAAACTCTATGTTTGTAGCAGGAGTAATTACATTAGTTCAGTTATACCCTATAGGACCAATCGGGGCAAAACTTCCTATAGTAATGGGTACAAGTTCAGGATTTATCGGTACAGCTCAAGCAATTGGAGCACAGTATGGTTATGGTTCTATAATAGGTGCTACATTAGTTGGAGGTATAATAGAATTAGTTTTAGGTTTTTTTATAAAACCACTTAAAAAGCTATTCCCACCAATCGTTACAAGTCTAGTTATAATATCTATAGGATTATCTTTATTACCAGTTGGAATTAAGTATTTTGGTGGAGGAGCAGGAGCCAAAGACTTCGGTTCATTAAACCATCTTTTAGTAGGAACAACAGTTATAATAGTAATATTAATACTAAAACAATTTAAAGGATTTTTAAATGATTCATCTATATTAATAGGTATAATAGTTGGATACATATTAGCTATATGTTTGAATATGGTAGATTTTACTCAAGTAAGAGAAAGTGCTTGGTTTTCTTTACCACATCCAATGGTAGTTCCATTTGAATTTAATATGGAAGCTATAATAGCTATGGGGATTATGTTTATAGCTACTACGGTAGAAACTGTTGGAGATATATCAGGAATAACAAATGGTGGACTTGATAGAGGAGCTACTGATAGAGAATTATCTGGTGGTGTTATGGCAGACGGAGTAGGTAGTTTAGTTGCCGCTATATTTGGAATATTACCAAATACATCTTTTAGCCAAAATGTAGGTCTTGTAACTGTTACTAAAATCGTAAATAGATTCGTAATAATGACAGGTGCGCTATTTTTAATTTTATGCGGATTTTGTCCTAAATTAAGTGCATTATTTTCAGTTATGCCTCAATCAGTATTAGGTGGAGCCGCGGTTATAATGTTCTCTATGATACTTGTAAGTGGGATACAATCATTATCTCGAGAAAATTTAGATGCAAGAAATAGTCTTATAGTAGCTTTGGCTATAGGAATAGGTGTTGGAATTGGAAATGTTCCAGAAGTTTTATCACAATGTCCAGCTTGGGTATCTAATATATTTGCAGAAAATGGGATAATAATGACTTTTGTTGTGGCTACTGTTTTAAATTTAATTTTGCCTAAAAATAATGAACAAAAAGACGCACAAAAAGTTGGAGCATAAATACAAAATAAAAATTACTAAATATATAAAATAAGATAGAAGTAAGTATAATGCTATGGTAAAATAAGTTAAATTTAGATATGAAGTTAAAATGTAGTATTTAAATATAAGGGGAAAGAGAACGTTTGAAATTTAACGTATTTCTTTTTATCAAAATAGACAGACTTATGGGTTTGTCTTTTTTTATGTAAATACATTTAGAAAGTAGGAGGATTTAATGTTTACAATTAAAAAATATGTTGTTGTAGATAGCTTAGAAGAAGCTTATAAATTAAATAAAAGTAAAAAGGCGAATGTATTAGGCGGACTTTTATGGATGAAGATGGGTAAAAAAACTATTCAAACAGCTATAGATTTATCTAATTTAAATTTAGATAAAATAGAAGAAAATGATGAGTGTTTTGAAATAGGAGCAATGGTAAGGCTTAGAGATTTAGAAGTCCATGAGGGATTAAATAATTATTTTAATAATGCAATAAAAGATTGTGTAAAAAGTATAGTTGGAGTCCAATTTAGAAATTGTGCAACTGTAGGTGGCAGTATATTTTCAAGATTTGGATTCTCAGATCCTCTTACATGTTTATTAGCTTTAGACAGCTATGTAAAACTTTATAAAGGTGGAATGATTCCAATGAAAGAATTTGTGAATATGCCTTATGATAGTGATATATTAGAAAAAATTATAATAAAAAAAGACAATAGAAAAATAAGTTATATGTCTCATAGGAATATATCTACAGACTTCCCTGTACTTACTTGTGCAGTATCAAAAATAGAAGATAAATTTGAAGTGGCGGTTGGCGCTAGACCACAAAAGGCAGCTTTAATATTAGATGAAGAAAATATTCTAAGTGATGAGCCTACAAAAGAAGAAATAGAAAAATTTGCAGATTATGTAGAGTCTAAATTAGAGTTTGGAAGTAATATGAGAGCTAGTAAAGAGTTTAGAAGTCATTTATGCAAAGTGTTAGTTAGAAGATGTATAAATGAAATTGGAGGTATGTAGATATGGAAATTAAGTTTTGGTTAAATGGAAAAATGATAAAAGATGAAATAGAACCGGATATATTATTACTTGAATATGTTAGAAGTAAGGGCTGTTATTCTGTTAAAAGAGGATGTGAAACTGCAAACTGTGGTCTATGTACAGTTTGGGTAGATAAAAAGCCAGTTCTTTCATGTTCAACACTTGCAGCTCAAATAAATAATAAACATGTAGTAACTCTTGAAGGAGTTCAAGATAGAGCTATAGATTTTGGGACATTTTTAGCTAAAGAAGGAGCTGAACAATGTGGATATTGCTCTCCAGGATTTATAATGAATGTTCTTGCTATGGAAGATGAGTTAGAAAATCCAACAGAAAGAGAAATAAAAGAGTATTTAGCAGGAAATCTATGTAGATGTACAGGATATCAAGGTCAATTAAGAGCTATAAAAAAATATTTAGATAGAAATAAGGAGACAGTAAACCATGAAGTTTGTAAATAATCGTGTTATGAAAAAAGATGCAATGTCACTTGTTACAGGAAAACCTGTATATACTGATGATATAGCACCAAAAGATGCACTTATAGTAAAGGTACTTCGTTCACCTCATGCTCATGCATTAGTTAAAAATGTAAAAAAAGATGTGGCGCTTAAAGTTCCAGGGATTGAATGTATATTAACATGGGAAGATGCTCCAAATTCAAGGTTTACAACTGCAGGTCAAACTTATCCAGAACTTAGTCCATATGATAGAAAAATATTAGATGAGAGAGTTAGATACGTAGGGGATGCTGTTGCAATAGTAGCTGGTGAAAATGAAAAATGTGTAGATAGAGCTTTAAAAATGATAAAAGTAGAGTATGAAGTTTTAGAGCCAGTACTTGATTTTAGAAAAGCGTTAGATAATGAAGTTGTAGTACATCCAGAAGAAGATTGGGAAGTAAAAGTTCCGATTTCACCAGATGTAAAAAGAAACTTAATATGCCATGATGTTATGGAAGAAGGCGATGTAGAAGCTGAGTTTGAAAAATGTAAATATGTAATAGAAGAGACATATTTAACAAAGGCAAACCAACAGACGATGATGGAGACTTTTAGAGCATATACATATAAAGATCCATATGGTAGGCTTGTTTGTGTTGCAGCGACACAAGTACCGTTTCATGTTAGAAGAATATTAGCAACTGCACTTGAAACATCAAAGTCAAATATAAGAGTAATAAAACCTAGAATAGGTGGGGGATTTGGGGCAAAACAAAGTGTAGTAAATGAGATATTCCCAGCATTAGTTACGTGGAAAACTGGTAAACCAGCTAAAATAGTATATAGCCGTAAAGAAAGTCAAATAGCATCGAGCCCAAGACATCAAATGCAAATAACTGTAAAACTAGGTGCCGATGAAAATGGAAACTTAAAAGCAGCCTCACTTTATACTTTATCAAATGCAGGTGCTTTTGGAGACCATACACCTACAACTATAGGTTTAACTGGTCAAAAATCATTACCTCTATATACAAGTCATGTAAATGCATTTAAATTCTCATTTGACGGTGTTTACTCAAATACTATTCCAGCAGGAGCATATAGAGGATACGGTGCGACACAAGGTGTCTATGCATTAGAGACGACTATGAATAAATTAGCATTGAAAATGAATATGGACCCTATTGAGTTTAAGAAAAAGAACCTTATACACGAAGGCGACTATATGCCAGCTTATCATGGAGAAACTGCCAACTCATGTACACTTGAAAAATGTTTAGATAAAGTAAAAGAAATGATAAATTGGGATGAAAAATATCCATGTAAAGATTTAGGAAACGGAAAAGTAAGATCTGTTGGTCTTGCTGTAGCTATGCAAGGTTCAGCAATAAGTCATGTCGATGTTGCTAGTGTAACTATAAAAGTAAACGACGATGGATTCTATTCAATGATGATAGGTGCAACTGATATGGGTACAGGATGTGACACAATACTTGCTCAAATGGCAGCCGATTGTCTAGATACTCATGTCGACAATATAGTAGTTTATGGTGTCGATACTGACATATCTCCATATGATTCTGGTTCTTATGCATCAAGTACAACATATTTAACAGGAAATGCAACTATAAAGACTTGTCAAATGCTTAGAGAGAAAATAATAGCTGCAGGAGCTGAGATGTTAGAAATAGATATAGAAGATGCAGATTTTGATGGAGAAAAAGTATACTCTGTAAAAGAAGAAAAAAGCATAACTTTAAAAGATATAGCAAACAATGTAATGTGTTATAGCAACCACACATTAACAGCAACAGCTAAGGAGAAAACTCCAGTATCACCACCACCATATATGGCAGGTGCTGTTGAGATAGAATTAGATAAAGAAACAGGACATGTTGAAATAATAGATTATGCGACATGTGTAGACTGTGGAACAGTAATAAATCCAGCTCTTGCAACAGTACAAACAGAAGGTGGTTTAGTACAAGGTATAGGTATGGCTCTATACGAAGATGTTCAATATGACAAACGAGGAAGAATATTAAACGATTCATTTATGCAGTATAAAATACCTACAAGACTTGATATGGGTAAAATAAGAGTAGAATATGAATCAAGTTATGAGCCAAGTGGTCCATTTGGTGCAAAATCAATAGGTGAATTAGTTATAAATACTCCATCTCCAGCATTATGTCATGCAATATATAACGCTAGTGGAGTTTGGATTAATGAGCTTCCTATGACTAGTGAGAAAATTGCGATGGGAATATTAAAAAATAACCTTGAAGCTTAGCATAATCGTTTTAGCATCTGGAAATAGTAAAAGATTTAATGGAAATAAGTTGCTACATAAAATAAATAAAAAACCAATGTATTTACATACATTAGATAAACTTATAGATTTAAAAAAAGTCAATGACAATATAGATGAAATAATTTTTGTCACAAAATACGATGAAATAATAAATAATTTAAAAAATAAAGATATAAAAGTAATAAAAAACAACAATAGTGAATTTGGAATTTCTCAGTCTATAAAACTGGGAATTTCAAATTCATTTAATAATGCGTACATGTTTATTGTATGTGATCAACCATATATTAAAAAAGAAACAATAAATAAATTTATAAATGAATTTATAAGAAGTAAAAAGAATTTAGGTTGTGTAAGTAATGACAGTATTTTATTAAATCCAACTATTTTTACAGATAAATATAAAGATAAATTATTAAAGTTAGATGGAGATAAGGGCGGAAAAAAAATAATTTTAAAAAATATAGATGATTTATTTATATTTGATGTTTTAGAAAAAAGAGAACTTATTGATATAGACTATAAAAGTCAATTAGAAAATAAATAAAAAGGTGATTTTTATGCAAGTTTATTCTTATAAAAACAACAATATAGTAAAAGAAAAAAGTTTAATAAATGCACTAGATATAGATTTAAATAAAGATAAAGTTATAACTGTAGTTGGAGCAGGTGGAAAAACAAGCACAATATTTGAGCTTGGAAATGAATTATCAAATTTAAATAAAAAAACAATCATAACAACAACTACACATATGAAATTAGATAAAGATTTTTTATTAATTGATGAAGATTTTAATATAGAAAACCTTAAAAAAATTTTGCAAAAAAACAATTTAATTAAAATAGGTAAAAAAGAAAGCGACTATAAAGTAAAGAGATTAGATGAAGATACATTAAAAAGATGTATAGATATTTCGGATTTTTTATTAATAGAAGGTGATGGCTCAAAACGACTACCTCTAAAAGCGCCGAAAGACAATGAACCTGTAATAATACAAGAAACAGATTTAGTAATTGGACTTATTGGATTTGACAGTTTAGATAAAAAAATTGAAGAAACCTGTCACAGGCCTGAATTAGTGTCAAAATTACTTCACAAAAATATAAAAGAAAATATAAATATATTTGATTTAGTAGAAATAATAAAAAATAAAAATGGACTTAAAAAGAATGTAAATTGTAAGTATAAAGTAATTATAAATAAAGTTGATAAATTGGAATATCTAGATAAATGTAAAAAAATAGCACAATTATGTCTTGAATTTAAAATAGATGTTATTTTTACAAGTTATAAAATATAAATTCATAAAAATATAAATAGTAATATAAGAAAGGAAATGATTATGGATAATATAGTAGTAGTCCGTGGTGGCGGAGATTTAGCGACAGGAGTTATTCATAAATTACATAGATGCAATATAAAAGTGGTAGTACTTGAGTGTAAACATCCGACAGCAATAAGAAGAACTGTGTCGTTTTGTAATGCCGTATTTGAAAATGAGATGGTAGTTGAAGGAGTAAAATGTAGATTAGCATCAAATATAGAGGAAATATATCAGATTTTAGAAGACGGAGATATCCCTTTAATAATAGATGAAAAATGTGAAATGTTAAGTCAGATAAAGCCAGTAGCATTGATAGACGCCATAATAGCTAAAAAAAATATAGGGACAAATATAGATATGGCTCCTATTACTATTGCTTTAGGTCCTGGATTTGAGGCGGGAAAAGATGTGCATGCAGTTATTGAAACAAAGAGAGGACACAATTTAGGAAGAATTATATATGACGGATTTGCAGCAAAAAATACAGGAGTTCCAGGTGATATAAAAGGATATTCAAAAGAACGAGTAATACATTCGCCAGGAGAAGGAAATATAAATAATATAAGTAAAATTTCGGATTATGTAGAAAAAAATCAAATTATAGCGACAGTTGGTGGCGAAAATGTATATGCATCTTTAAGTGGAATTTTAAGAGGGATAATATACGACAATACATATGTTAAAAAAGGTCTTAAAATTGCAGATATCGATCCAAGAAAAGAAGAACTACAAAATTGTTATAAAATATCGGATAAAGCAAGATGTATAGCAGGAGGAACTTTAGAAGCATTATTAAATATGTGCTTTACAAAAAATATAAAAGTACTGTAAAAAGGTGATAAAATGAGCGGACAAATATATCAAACACTACTAGAAGATTTAGATAAAGGTGAAGAAGTAGCACTTATAACAAAATATAATTTAGAAACAAAAGAGATAGAAAAAAAACTATATAAATTAGATGAATTAGATAAAGAAAATTTAGAATATGTAGATAAAGCTATTAAAAAGAATTTAATTGCCAATATAAAAATTAATGAAAATGAGAGTGTATTAGCAGAAGTATTTAAAAGAGAGCATAGGCTTATTGTATTTGGTGCAGGTCATGTTGGATACCATTTATGTCATTTTGCATCAAAAGTAGGGTTTAATGTAACTGTAGTAGACGATAGACCATATTTTGCAAATAAAGAAAAATTTGGTGATGATATCAATGTGATATGCAATACATTTGAAAATGCATTTAAAATATTGGACATACATAAAGAGGATTATGTCGTAATAGTAACACGAGGTCATAAGCACGACAAATTCTGTTTAGAAAAAATACTATCTCTAGATGAATTAAATTATATAGGAATGATTGGCTCAAAGAGAAGGGTCAAAATCATGAAAGAAGAGCTAATAGAAGAGGGATATATAAAAGAAAAAATAGAAAATATATATTCACCAATTGGGCTTAATATAGGAGCTGTAACCCCAGAAGAAATAGCAATATCAATACTCGCAGAATTAATAAGTGTAAAAAGAATAGGTAAATTAGCTGCAAAAAATGAAAAAATTAAAGTAAATAACTCTTGTGAGTTAAATAAAGATGTATTAGAAATTTTAGCCCAAAATAAAAATGACAAAATAAGTCTTGTAACTGTTATATCTACAAAAGGATCTACACCTAGAAAATCAGGAAGTAAGATGATTGTATATGATAGCGGAAAAATAATTGGAACAATAGGTGGAGGATGTGCTGAAGCGAAAATTATAACAGATGCAGCTTATATGGCTGGCAGTAAAAATTTAAAAATAGAAACTATAGATATGACTGGTGAAGCTGCAGAAGAAGAGGGTATGGTCTGTGGTGGAATGATGACAGTTTTAATAGAAGGAATTTAAGTAAAAAACTTCCGGGTTTTTGCAGTAATTTCCCCCTAAAAAGTAAAAACAATGAAAAAAATAAAAAAAATTTACAAAAAAGATTACAAAAAAATTACAAAATCTAAAAATAGTCATTACGTTGAAATTACTGGGTTTTAGAGGAAAATAATTAGAAAAGCCTTAATTCAAAAAAGTAACAACGATGTAACTTTTTTCAAAAAAAGGGTTTTAAAAGTTACGAAAATGTAATATGATATATATATCAGCAGGACAAAAGCTGAAGTAATTTAAGAAAATAGAAATTACTTAAACAAGTTTTAAGGAACAAGTTTTAAGGAAATCAAAATCAAAAATTATTTATAATAAAAAGTATTTATAATAAAGATTTTCTTAATAAAAAACAATTTAGGGGGAAAATAATTTATGTTAAAGAAATTTGTTAAAACTACAGCGATTATAGGAGCAGTAATGACTACATTAGGAGTAACAACTCCAGTAAGTGCAGCAAGTTGCGGAACTGTAACAGCTAATTCACTATATGTTAGAAGCGGTGCTTCAACATCACATAATATTTTAGGAACAGTAAGTAAAGGTAATACAGTTGAAATAAAAGATACACAAAATGGATGGCATAAAATAAGCTACAATGGAAATGATGGATGGGTTAGTGGAAAATACATCTCATCTACTTCAGCTGGGTCATCAACTTCAACAGGAACTACGCAAACAACTAAAACAGGAACAATAACAGCTAGTTCACTATATGTTAGAAGTGGAGCTTCTACATCACATAAAGTTTTAGGAACAGTAAGTAAAGGTAAAACAGTTCAAATAAAAGATACTCAAAATGGATGGCATAAAATAAGCTATAATGGAGACCATGGATGGGTTAGTGGAAAATATGTATCAACTACTTCTTCTTCAACAGGAGGAACTACATCAGGATCAACTTCAACAGGAACTACACAAACTGTTATAAAAACAGGAACAGTAACAACTAGTTCATTAAACGTTAGAAGTGGGGCTTCAACATCATATAGCAAAATAGGATCAGTATATCAAGGTAAAAAAGTTTCTATATATGCAGAAAGCAATGGATGGTATAAAATAAGCTACAACGGTGGATACGGATGGGTTAGTAAATCATATGTATCAACTGGAACAACATCAGGCTCAACTTCATCAGGAAGTTCAAGTACTGTAAATGGATACACTGTTAAGAGAACATTAAATGTTAGAGCAGTAGCTTATACAGGTGGTACTATGACAGCATTAGGAACACCAGTAAGATACGGTGTTATAGCAGTTGATCCAAGTGTAATACCATATAGATCAAAAGTATATATAAAAGAATTAAACAAAGTATTCGTAGCAGAAGACTGCGGTGGCGGAATAAAAGGAAATATAATAGATATATACATGCCAACTTTATCTCAATGTTACAGTTGGGGATCTAGAAATATAACAATACAAATATTAGGATAATCTAACCATTAATATATATAAAAAAGTGCACTTTAAGGTGCACTTTTTTTATATAGACGACTATTTTTAGTAGAGATTAAAGTAAAGATTTTTAACTGTAGTGATATAAAATTAATAAATTGTGATAAAATATATGTATAGTATATGCCATGCATGTATTTTGTCTTTGTAATAATTATTTTATACAATGGTTAACTTATACTTAATAAACTATTGTGATACTTTTTCTAATGCAATATACGAAGGGGTGATTTTATGCAAAGGATAATATCAAATAATTTTATTTATGATTTACAAAGTGGTATTTTAAGAAATATCTTAAAATATGTAAAATCAGATACTACTTTAGCAATGGAAATTAGAAAAGATTGTATAAATATCTATTATAGAGGAGGCAGTCTTTTAAAAGTAAAAGAAGTAGGAGAAAATATATATAACGGTTATTTTGATAAAAATTACATAAAAGCAGAAAATAGTCAAAGTGTAGTAGTAGAATGTATATCAGGAATTAATAATTTATCTAAGGCAAATAAATTAATAGAATATATACCAAAAATAAAACAACAAATGGATTTATGGATGAAGATAGAAATGCCTGATGGAGGCGAGAGAGAATATAAACATATTGTAGCTAAAGAAAATAATTATGGATTAATCGGAAAAGAAAGTGATTATTTTATAGGGGATATAGAGTATAGAGGTTGTCTAAATAATTATTTATTCGATATGATAGGGATTAAATGGCCGGTAGAAAATGAAAATACCGATAACTTAGATTTAGCTTTATTTAAAATGTATTATGGAGATAAAAATTTAAAATCATCTAAAGAAATTATAAATGATCTATATAATATGGCTAATTTCTTTGAAAACGACGATAATTTAAATCTATTAAAACAAGATTTAATAGAAATATACAAAGCAAAAACTATGTTGGGTCTTTTATATCCATATAAAGAATTAAAAATTGGTTTTTCAGATAAAATAGAAATAGTATATATCTTTGGAAATCAAAGCGATGAAAATCAAGTATTAAAAAATACATTAATAGAAATAAAATCTTCTAAAGAATATGAAGAAATGTCTAAATTTATAGATATAAAAGTGGCCAAAGCTGCTTTTATGGGATATGGACTATATGAAAAAAATATAATTGATTTAGACGAAGCCATTAAAATGTTATAATTTGTCACATATTTAGTAACTAAATCAAACCTCAAATCATAATATATAAAAAATACTTTAGATTTTTTAATCACAGGAGTTGAGTGTATATTATGAATAAAATTACAAAACCTGTATCAGATGTAGGTAAAGAACTAATAAATGGAGTAGGTTCTATAGGCAAAGAATTGATAAATGGAGTAGGGACTATAGGAAAAGATGTAATAGGTGGAGTAGGTTCAGTTGCTAAAGAAACTATACAAACAGGCAAAAATGTAGGAAAAGCAGTAAAAGACAATGTAAAGAGATAAATAACTATTAACTTAATTTAGTAAAAATAAAAAAGAGAAATGAAAATTCTTCATTTCTCTTTTTTGCTTATAAAAACTAATATTTCTTTTATGATTGATTACAATTGCTATACATATATTTTGAAATTTTTCTTTATTGAGAATATTTTTAATAAAGAGTATTTATTTTATGTATTCATTTCCATTAATTATTAAAGATGTAGGCGAATTATCTTGCAAAATTAAGTCATAATTTACATTGCCTTCATTAGGTACGCTAAAATATCCTTGAGCATATACTAAGTTTCCATTTTGATGTAGTTCAGAAACATATACATTATAGCTTGTATTAGTATATTTACCTACGACTTTTTTTACAGTTGCTTTGTAAGCTGAACTATCGGACTTATTTATTTCAGAACTTTGTGCTACAAATGTATTAGAAGGAACTTCACTTTGTGAACTTTGTTTTAGAAATGTAGTGATAAATATTAATAAAAATAAAGCTATAATAACTACTAAAAAGATTTTATTTTTTAGTTTATTTTTATTAGTATCTACATGACCTTCTTTTTTAAAATGGTTTTTTTTGAATTTTAATCGCTTATAAGATGATAATGAAATAATTTCAGCATTTTTATCTTTTAGTGCTTTATAATCGTGGAAATTATGATTATCTTTACTGTTTTCAAACTCTTTTTTCTTCTCACTAAAGAGTATTGTATTATTTGCATTAGAATTTCTCATCTTGTTGCCCCCCTATACTATATCCCTTTTTTATATCATACTATATTTTAAGTGAAAAGCACAATAAAAATGTTAAATATTTGAAATACATGTAAAATTATGATAATTAATGAAAATAAAAACATCAGAAATAAATAAAAGAGGCATAGATATCTCTTTTATAAATTATAAAGAAATCTTTATTCTAAAGACATTTTACAAGATAGATTTCTTTGAAACACATGTACGGAAATTATAATTATCTATAATTTAAAAGGAATATAATTTCCTATGTGTTATAAAATATGTGTTATAAAAAATCTTCAAATGAAGATTTTTTTAGTTTAAATTATTCAACTTCTTTTTTTGAAATGCTTGTTTTAACAAGAACAGAAGGTATTTTACCAAGTTTACCAGTTAGACTATTAATTGAATCTAATTCCCCTACAACTACAATACTTATAACAGATATGTTTTCAACTTCACAAGGTATACCCATTCTACCTCTAATTATATTTTTATATTTAGATACGATTTGATTAAATTGTTGTTGGCAGGTATCTGGATCTTCTAGTATTGCGCTTATAACTGCAACTCTTTTCATATTAACTCCTCCTAACTCCTTTCAGATTAGACAAACTTTTCTGGCAGGTATATATAAATTGTAGTCTTTAAATTATAAAAAGTCTATAAAGAGGATAAATTTTATAATGACTAATTTTACATTAAAAACCAAAAAAATATTGAAATAGAACTTATGTTTGGTATATAATTAACTTACAGAACATATGTTTGGATAAAGAGATAGGAATATTTTTTAATATAAATTAATATGATGTAATAAAATTTTAATTTTAGGAGTGATTAAAATGACTGTGAGATACGAAAGAAAATTAGAAGATATAACTTTTTTAAATTTACAAAAAGGTGAAGTTACATTAATGCAATTAAATGAAATTTACAATAAATTTGGTTTTATATTTATAGGAAGTTCAGGGAAATTTAAAGGAATAAAAAAAGAAAAGAAGAATTAAGAAATATGGAAAAAATAAAAACCTATTGTTATAAAAATAGGTTTTATTTTATTTTTTTATAAAATTTTGGCATTTAAGCTAATATTTTAGTAACAATATAGTTACATTTGTAAGATTTTATTGTTTTAATTTCCTAATTAAAATATAATCTAAAGAGTACATAGGAATGGGGTGAAAGAATGAGTGAAGACACTACTGTAAAGAGAAAGGGTATTTCAAAAAAGAAAAGAAATATGATTATTGCAATTATTTCTGTGATAATTATTGCCTTTGTATTTGGTATAAATCATTTGACATCAAAACATTTATATAATGGAAGAATAGCTAAAAATATTTATATAGAGGATGTTGATGTATCTAACCTGACAAAACAAGAAGCACTAGATATTGTAAATGCTAAATATCCTATAAAAAATCTTAAGTTATCTTATAATAATGAAGAATATACTATAAATGCAAAAGATGTGGATTTATCGTATAATACAAAACAAGTAGTAGATGAAGCCTATAATTTAACAAGAGAAAAATCATACTTGTCAAATGTAATGACTTATATGCGTACAAAATTTGGGGGACATGATTTAGGCATAAAAGTATCTTATGATGAGGATAAATTAGATAAAGAAATAGGACAAGTATCTAAACAAATAAATAAAAAATATGTAGATGCTACAATTTCAGTATCAGGTGGAATTACAGTGAAAGAATCACAAACTGGTCTTAAATGCGATGATGAAACTAATAAAAAAGCGATTGAAAAGGCTTATAAAGATAAAAATTATGAGACAGTAGCTTTAAAAGTAGATGTTACACAACCAAGAGTTAAAACAGAAGATGTGAAAAGTATTGACACAGTACTTGGATCTTATTCAACTACTTTTAATCAATCTCAATATGGAAGAAATTATAATATAACCTTAGCATTAGATAGATGTGATGGAAGCGTAGTAATGCCAGGAGAAACTTTCTCTTATAATGATGCAACAGGTCCTAGAATTGTAAGTAATGGATTTAAATATGCATCAGTTATAGTTGCTGGAGATTACCAAGACGCACCAGGTGGAGGTGTATGTCAAGGTTCTACAACTTTATTTAATGCAGTTTTACTATCAGGACTTGATATAACACAAGTTAGAAACCACAGTAAAAAAGCAGCATATGTTCCTGTAGGAAGAGATGCTATGGTAAATGACGGCGACAGTGATTTTAAATTTACAAATAACTTTGACCACCCAGTATATATATCTGCATATACAGGTGGAGGAGTTGCTGGAGCTCAAATTTATGGATGTTCTAAAGATAGAGTTGGCGTAAGTATAAAAACTACAAAGTTTACTTACAATGGTTTAGAAGGGGCAAAAACTTATAGAACAATAACTAAAAATGGAAAATCAGAGACAAAACAAATTTATACAGCTGTGTATAATGGATAGATAAAAGAGACAAGCATATATGCTTGTCTTTTTTTAATTCTAAGGAAATTATACATTATCTGTTTTGTAGATAGTATATAATTTTTAAAATATAGATTTAAATAAAAATATACAAAAATTTCATTAAGAAAGTCTTAAGTTTTAAATAATTTCCATTTAGCGACATACTTTTATGATATAATATGATGAAGTTATTTTGAAAGAGGGAGATAAAGTGTTAATTATAGATAATAGATACAAAATTGATAATGAAAAAGATGAAGATTTACAAATAGATAAACTATACAGAGCAAAAGATTTACAATTAGATTCAGATGTATATATAAAAGTTATAAGGGACAATACTACCATAAAAGATACTTTTATAGCCAATCTAGTAGATGAATCTATGATGATGTCAAATATTGATTGTGACAATGTAGCAAATATTTTAGATGTAATAACTGATGAATCTAAATATTATATTGTCAGTGAGTATTTTAATGGAATAAGTCTATTTGATTTAGTAAATAAAAATAATATAACTTTAGATAATATTATTTTTATAATGAAACAAATGGTGACTTCTATGAGGATGTTTGATGAAAAAGGTTTTTATCATGGAGGGATTAGACTAGATAATATTTTAGTTGATGAAAATTATAATATAAAAATATATGATTTAGGGATAACAAAGGCAAATGGGGGAGTAAATATAAGAATGAACGACAATATTTCATTTTTATCACCGCATCAATTAAATATAAATTATACAGATATAGAAAGTGATTTTTTTGCAATAGGAGTTGTAATGTACTATTGTCTATTTAAAAAAATGCCATTTAAAATAGCAAAAACAGAATTTGATATGTTAAAAAATATAGATAAAGGCATAAACTTAGACCCAGAAAAAATAACTATTTTTAATGAACCACTAATAAAAATTATAAAAAAATTGCTTGATAGAAAAGATAAGTATAATAATTACAATGAAATTTTAATTGACTTAACTGAAATAATGTATGTAAAAGCAGATATTGTTGAAAATAAAGATATAGACTTAGAAGAAGTTTATTATGAAGAGCCAAAGAAGGATAATTCTTTTATGGTCAAATTAGTATCAATAATTATGTGCATAATTATTCTTATCATGATAATCATGCAATTATAATAATTGGCGAGAAAGGAAGGAAAAATGAAAGTAAATTGGAATAGCAAATATAATACAGTTGCTGTATACTCTTTAATTGTTATATGTATTAGTATTTTATTTTACTTTTTTGCATCACAAATAGGATCATTTAGTGCTAAAATAAGTTATTTAATTTCAATATTATATCCATTTATTATTGGCTTTGTATTAGCATATTTATTAAACTTTATTCTAAAATTCTATGAAGAAAGAGTATTAGTGAATATAAAAGTTTTTAATAAAATAAGACAAAGTAGAAAAAGAATGATAGGGATATTACTTACATATTTAACATTTGGAGTTATGATTTACCTTAGTATACATTTTGTATTCCCACAGCTTACAGAAAGTGTGGTCGGTATAGTAAATCAAATTCCACAATATATGGAAAATGCACGAAGTATAACACAAGAATTAATTAATAATTTTGAAATAAATGATCAGCTTGCAAATTTTGTGAATGATAAGTTAGCAGAAATATCGGCAAAACTAATAGCATTTATAAGTGAAATAGCTCCACTTATAGCAAATATAATTATGACTTTAGTATCTAGTATTTGGAATATAATATTAGGTCTAATAATATCAGTTTATCTATTATTAGATAAAGAAAAATTCTATGCATTATCTAAAAAGATGGTAAATGCAATGTTTAGCAGAAAAACTGCAGATAGAATATTTGAATTAACTCACAGAAGTAACAATACTTTTGGAAAATTCATAAGTGGTAAAATTATAGATTCAGCTATAATAGGTGTACTTAGTTTCATACTATTCTCAATAGCTAAAATGCCTTATGCTGTATTAATATCTGTAATAGTAGGTGTTACAAATATAATTCCATTCTTTGGACCATTTATAGGTGCAGTACCTTGTTTTGTACTTGTATTATTTGAATCACCGACAAAAGCAGTTGTATTCTTAGTATTAATATTTATAATACAACAAATTGACGGAAATATAATAGGACCTAAGATATTAGGAGACTCTATAGGAATTTCAGCATTCTGGATATTATTCGCTATATTAGTGGCGGGAGAACTATTTGGATTTATTGGAATGATAATAGGAGTTCCACTATTTGCAATTATATATTCTATAATTAAAGAAAATATAGAATATAAATTAAAAGAAAAGAATTTACCTACAGATACGAAAGATTATATGTAGATTTATAAATAGCCCTTATAAATTATTTAATTTATAAGGGCTATTTTTGAAATTATATTCATTTATAAATTGTGGATAATTTTAAATTGTGTAAATATATATAAACATAAATTAGAGTTTTAAAAAGTTTTTAAAATAAAGATTTTTACAAATTTATTGTTAAAATATGTAAAAGAGTTATAATTAAGTCATGAAAGTAATTAGGGGTGGTTGATTTGACGATAGAGGAGAGTATTAGTAAATTAAAGATTAATTTAATAAAAAGAAGACCGTTTTACGGTGTGATTTTGATGAAATTGGGTGAGTTAAAAGAAAGTGATACAACAGATATTGTATCAACAGATGGAGAGACAATATTTTATAATAGAGAATATATGGAGAGTTTGAGTGAAAGTGAGAGGAATTTTTATATTCTTCACCAGCTTTATCACTGCATTTTTATGCATCCAACTAGAATGTCAAATAAAGATATTAAGATTGCAAATGTAGCTGCGGATTATCTTGTAAACTATTATATAGATATGGAAAAAGAAGAATTTAGGCGAAATCAAATTATGATTACACCTCCAAAAGACGCATTAATGGTAGATAGTGATGAAGATAAAGCATTACTAGAAAAACTGTCTTTTGAACAGCTTTATGAAATTCTATATAAAAATATAAAAAAAGATGATGATATCTATGATAATAGTCAAAGCAATGGTCAAGGCAAAAGTGGTCTAGGTCAAAATATAAATTATCAAAATATAACAGAAGACTTAATTAGACCTAAAAATATACAAAAAACTTCATCAAACATGAGAAGGATAATCCAGGAGAGTATTATCACTAATAAAATGCAGGGAAATAAATCTATGGGGGATATGCCAGGGAGTTTAATTAGAAAAATTGAAGATTTAATCGGTACTAGACTTCCATGGTACAAGTATTTAAGGCGATATTTGAGTAATATCGAATCTGATGACTTGTCTTTTGATACTCCAGATAAAAATCATATATATAGAGAACTTATTTTACCTGGTGCTTATGAAGATGAAAATAAACTAGAAGATATATTATTTGTAATAGATACATCAGGTTCTATTTCTGATGATGATTTAAAAAACTTTATGTCACAGGCTTATAATATATGTAAGGATTTTAATGCTACGGGAAAGGCAATATTTTTTGATAGTATAGTCCAAGATGTATTTGATATAGATAAAGATAATTTTAAAAAAGCTAGACCCGTTGGAGGAGAAGGAACTAATGTAGACAGTGCATTTTATTATATAAAAGATGAAAAATTAAAATATATATGTGCTGTAGTTTTGACTGATGGCTATTTTCCAAAACCAAATGTTTTAATTAGAAATGTTATTTGGTGTCTCACAGAAGATGCCACTACAAAAAATATTGAAGGATATAAGGGTTCTAAAATAATAAATATGTAAAAATTTTAGTAAGTAATCATATAAATTTAAAATTAAAAAATAAAGGGGTTAAAATATGTCTACTATTAATATAGAACAATTTGAAAAAATAGTTGAGTTTAATATCGATAATAATATAAAAAGAGCTATCCTAGGTCTTGGAGCTTCGGGGATAGGAAAGTCTGCAGTAATAAAACAAATAACAGAAAGAAAAAATATGGGTCTTATAGATTTAAGGCTTTTATTATATACAGAAACAGATCTAAAAGGTATTCCTTTCCCAAACGAAGATAAAACTAGAACAAAGTGGCTTCCAAATGATATTTTGCCAAATGTAGAAAGAGATGGAGAGAGGGGAATTCTTTTAGTAGAAGAGCTTACATCAGCACCTAAAAGAGTTCAAGCCGCTGCATATCAATTAATCCAAGATAGAAAATTGGGTGAATATATACTGCCAGAGGGGTGGTTTATAGTTGCACTTGGAAATAGAGAAGACGACAACGGTGTATTTGTTCAGATGCCATCACCGCTGGCAAATAGATTTGAAATCCACGATATAGGATATGATTTAGATATATGGAAGAAAAACTTTGCATATAAAAATGGAATCAATTCTTTTGTAATAAGCTACTTAAATTTTAAGCCAGGGGCACTACATAATTTTGTACCGGAAAGCACTTCTATGATATTTGCCTCACCGAGAACATGGCACGCAGTAAGCGATATATTAAATACAAATATATTCGATTTTGACGACGATATACTTAGATATAAAATAGAAGGAAATGTTGGCGAGATTGAATGTAATAGTTTTTTACAATTTTGTAAATTGAAAGATGAACTTATAAGTGTAGACGATATACTTTCAGGTAAAGATATAGAAATTCCAACAGAACACGATAAGATATATCTATTAATTGGAAGTTTAATATCTCGATTAGAATATTTAAATAAAATTAAATCTATAGATGATATAGATGAAGAACTTATAGAAAAGCTTGAAAATGCAATTAATTTCTTTTTAAAACTAAAGCCAGAATTTACAGTACTTGCACTTAAAGACTTAGTATCACTAAATAGAAAAATCGTAAAGGAATTATTTATAGAAGAATTAGATAATGACGATATAATAGACTTTATAACAGAAAATGACTATATTTTTGAGTAAATAGAAGGTGGAGTATGAATAAGAAAGAACATATAAAAAGTGTAATTTTAGAATTTGACAAGATTATAAATTTTTTATTCGATGAATACGATTTAGATATAAGTCTGCCAATTGAAAAATGTCTTTCAAATGAAAGTATAAAAGATATAGTGCTCACTGAAGAAAGTACAATACTTGATAGTTTAGACAGTATTTATTATAAAAATACAAAGGATTTATTTCATGAGCTTAAAAAAATAGAAAAATTAGGTTCACCTAAACTACATTATTATAAAGATAATACGATAAGAGTTACGTCTTCTTTAATAGATACTTATAAACTAGACGGACATATAGATAATTTATATAATTTTAAAACTACATATTTATCTAGGCTAAAAGAGTTTTTAGAAGGTATAAGCACTATAAAATATATACAGTATTTAGTAGATATTGAAGGGCTTATTTTAGAATTAGGAGAGCCTAAATTAACTATAGATGGTGCCAATATAATTTTTAGGTATCCTTTTAATATAGATGATATATATAATTGCGTTCAATTTATAAAAAGTGAATTTGAAAATATGAAGATAGAAGCTTTATCATGTGTAGTTGTTTTGAGAAAAACTAAAAATGAAATATATATTCCAAATAAATATAAAGATTACTATTTTCCAAAGTGTTTTGAAGATGCATTAGATGATTTAGAAATAAAAACTTTATTTAAGTCTAAAGTAGTAGAAGTTATTATTGATGGTGAGTTTCAAAGTTTATATTATTTTAGTGCTTATGAATATATGAATAATAAAACAAATAAACCATACTGCTACATATATATAAAAGACAATAGACTTTGTGATTTAGAAAAATCTCAACTAATAAATAAATTATTAAAATTACAAGATAATTTGGAAGCAGGTATTTAATATGATAGATAGAAAAACAATGATAAAGAGAATAAATGAAGAAATAGATAAATTAAAACATAAAGGCATAGTTGTAAATATAAAAATGCCTATAAAAGAAGAAGATAAGTTTTCTACATATAGTACTCATGAGTTAAATTCTATCTCATATCAAGTTATTTATGCTCCAAAAGACATCTTATTATATGAAGACGAATATTATATAAATTTCTTTTTAAATTATTTAATCAATTTATATACTAAAAGTGATAAGATACTTTATCTTCTAGAAAATATAAAAGAAGATGCATGTGTTAGTTTGGGACTTGTAGACTATAATAGTTATTTTCACTTTACAAAAGATAAGGTGATAGTAAATATAGATACTTTTTCACATGACAATAAAATATTTAAACATCTTATAGATATATATGATAAAAATCCAAGGGTATTTATAAGGAATATAATTAAAAATTCACTTATAAATGAGTTTAATGATCTATTAAGAAATGGTAAAATGAGATTTTTTAACTCAACTATTTTTAATGTAAAGATGAAAGGCAAAAAATACGCTGTATTTACAACTTCTAATTCAAAAGAAAAAATAATGTATATATTAGATGAAGAAAATAACTATATAGATTTATTTGATGAGAGATATTCAAAAATACTAAAAAAACTATCTTTAGTAAATAGTCTTTAAAATTAAGTGAATTAGGGGAGATATTATGTACTATATAAATAAAACGTATCTATATTCTAAAAAGAATATAGCTGGATTTGAAATATTAGATAATGAAGATAAAGATTTTAGAGAGCTTTTACATGTAGATGAAGCTATAGAATTTATAAAAAATAAAGGTGGTAAAATATATAATGCAACTTTATATAAAAAGAAAAAAGACAAATTTGATAGAGTAATTTACGATATAAAAGCAGATGGAGAAAATTTAAAAGATTTAAAAGATAGAAATATTATTTTTAACTTAGCTATAATATTTAATGATAGAGAAAGATATTACGAAGAATATAAAGAACTCTTTATGAAATATCTATGTATTGCTAATTTCTAATATTGAATAAAAATGAGATAAATAGGAAAGGATATATTTATAAAATCGATTTTATAAATATGTCCTTTTTTAATTCTAAGGAAATTATATATTATCTGGTTTGTGGATAATGTATAATTTCTAACCTATTAACTAAAGCAACGGACGCAGTCGTTGGCGCCATGAGTGAAGCGAATTTTTTATATTTATTTATAAATATAATTTATTAAAATGAATTGAATGAAATCTAAATCTTAAAATCTATAAATAAAGATTTCTTTATTGAGATAATAATATGTTTAAATTTAAGTTTTTTGTAAATAATCACAATGAAAGGATAATTGCCCAAATTTAATCTTATATGAAATACAAAGCGAAAAATGATAAAGAATATAATGAACATGTAAAATCTGAACATATATCTATTTTACATAAAAACAATAAAACTAAAAGGGAAAAGATACTATTTAAACATTATATTAAAAAGAAAAAGATAACAGATTTTATAAGGTTTCATTTCGAAGAGGATTTTGATATAAAAGAAATCTTAACATATGAGTATACTTATTTAAAATTTGAAAATTGTATTTTTTATAAAAAGGTAGATTTCTCTAATTTTATTTTTAATGGGAAAATAGAATTTTTAAATTGCAAGTTTTTAGGCGATATATTATTTTTTGATTCTACTATAAATGCAAACTTAGTTATGAACAGTAACTATTTTGTAGAAAAAATAATAAATAACAAAATATTTAAAAATACAAATATAAACTGCCAAAGTTTTGAATTGATTGGAAATATAAATTTACCTCGACTAGATGGAATTACATTTTCAAAAGAAACTAAATTTACATTAAAAGACTGCCACTATACTCCAAACTACAACTATATAGGCAAGGTAAACTATACTATAGCTGAGATACAAGCTGAAAAAATACATGATGATAAAAATATAGGATACTATACTTATTATGAAAGAAAATACAACACTATAAATAGAAGTGATTTTTTAAACTATGGTGAGTACTTACTATCTAAAATACTAAACTATATAGCTAGAGAATTGATGGGATATGGTGAGCATTTAAGTAAATTTTTTTTATACATTATATCAATAATAAGTATTTTTGCGTTTATATACATGTTAATAGGGGTCACAACTACATCTGGAGACATAATAAAATTTAATATTAAAAATATAAACTCTATATTTGAAATCTTTAAGATGTATATTGAGTTTTGGTATTTTTCGGTTATAACATTCTCAACAGTAGGCTTTGGAGATATGATGATAAATGGCATAATAGGCAAAATTCTAGTATGCCTTGAAGTTTTTATTGGTATTACAATACAAAGCACATGGGCTGCACTAATAATAAAAAGGATGTTTAGATAAATTAATAATACTCTGAGATAAATAAATGAAGGTAAGTAAATAATTACTAGCTTAAAAAATCATACCTTGTGAAAAATAATAAAGTATTTATTATTAACTTGGAAGGTGAAAGACTTGAAAAAATTTGTTTCAAAAATATTATTGATATCTATACTCCTAAATATTTTTACCTTTAATACTTGTCTAGCTTATGACAATATTGATAGGTATTCAAAAGGATCTATATTAATAGATCAATTGACAAATAGGACACTATATGAAAAAAATCCTGATAAAAAAATGCCTTTAGCCAGTTTAAGTAAGATGATGACATTTTTAATAGCGATAGAGTCTATAAAAGAAGGCAAAGTAAAAGAAAATGACATCATAGAAATAGATGCAGAGATAGCTAAAGTAAAAGGTTCATCTTATAAATTAAAAGTAGGCGAGAAAGTACCTCTTATAGAACTTATGAATGGACTTATGATTGTATCGGGAAATGATGCGGCAATAGCAATCGCAAAACATATAGGTGGCAGCGTAGATGACTTTGTAAAAATTATGAATAAAAAGACTAAAGAGCTTGGAATGAAAAATACAAAATTTATAAATCCAAACGGTCTACCAGTTTATAATTTGAAAGAGCCTTCAAAACCTCCTATGGAAAATATATCTACACCAAGAGATATATCCATACTCGCTAAGTATATGTTCGATAATTATGAAAAAGAAGTAACATCTATAACAGACAAAGAAATATACTCTTATCCAGAAAGGGGCTTTTGTAAAAACAATACAAATGTATTACTTCAATTAATCCCTGATGTTGATGGAGTAAAAACAGGCTATACTGGAAATGCAGGATATTGTCTGTGCTTTTCAATGAAAACATATAAAGGAAATAATAAAAGCGATTGTGATAATAGACTTATAGGTGTTGTGTTAGGTACAAACCATAAAAATAAAAGAACGCAAGCGTCTATGTCGCTTTTAAAATATGGCAAAGAAAATTTTGCTACAAAAAACATAATTCAAAAAGATCAACTAATAGGCAAAAAATATATATATGGAATACCAGAAATGGAAGTATGCTTAAAAGCTCAAGACAATCTATATATAACTTGTAAGCAAAATGAAAATATAAAAAGTGAAGTTACATTAAAGGAAATAAATTATCCAATTAAAAAGGGTGATTCATTGGGAGTTATAAAATACTATAATTCAGATGGAATAGAACTTGGAAGATTAGATATAATTAGCGAAAATAACTTAGAAGAAATAACATTTAAAAATAAAATGAAAATATTTCTAAGAGAGCATGGTTTTTAATTTTAAGTATAAAATAAGATAAAAAAAGTATTTTAATAATAGTAAAATAAAGGTTTCTATTAAAAAAATAATATGAAATAAATTAATAAAAATATATTAAATTAAAGTTATTGAAATTTATTTTTTCTTATGATATACTACAGAAGGTAAAAAAATAAAAAACAAAATTATTACACACGAAAATGGGATCCTTAAAAGGTGCCAGTAATGGTCGATTAGGGAGTTGAACATTTCGGAGGTATAAAACCAGGAGGTAAAAATGGCAGTAATATCAATGAAACAATTATTAGAAGCTGGTGTTCACTTCGGACATCAAACAAGAAGATGGAATCCTAAAATGGCTAAATACATCTTCACTGAAAGAAACGGAATCTATATAATAGATTTACAAAAAACAGTTAAAAAAGTTGAAGAAGCTTACAACTTCATGAAAGAAGTAGCTGAAACTGGTAAACCAGTTTTATTCGTAGGAACTAAAAAACAAGCTCAAGAAGCTATAAAAGAAGAAGCTGAAAGATGTGGAATGTTCTACGTAAACGAAAGATGGTTAGGTGGTATGTTAACTAACTACAAAACTATCCAAACTAGAATCAAAAAATTAAGAGAATTAGAAAGAATGGAAGAAGAAGGTGTATTCGAAGTTCTTCCTAAAAAAGAAGTTATAAAATTAAAAGCTTTAAAAGAAAAATTAGAAAAGAACTTAAACGGTATAAAAGAAATGCCTGAATTACCAGGTGCTATATTCGTAGTTGACCCAAGAAAAGAAAATATAGCTATACAAGAAGCTGCTAGATTAGGTATACCAGTTGTTGGTATAGTTGACACTAACTGCGACCCAGATGAATTAGATTATGCTATACCAGGAAATGATGATGCTATAAGAGCTGTAAAATTAATAACTGGTGCTATGGCTACTGCAATAATCGAAGGTAGACAAGGTGCAGAAGAAGAAGTTGTTGAAGAAGCAGAAGAAGTACAAGAATAATCTTTTATAGAATATTAATTAACTTTGATACGAGAAATTGTATTTTTTAATACAATTTCTCAATAATTAAAAAAAATTAATGGTAAGGTTTCTCCTTGCCATTTTTAAGATAACAGGAGGAATTTAATTATGGCTAACGTAACTGCTAAAATGGTTAAAGAATTAAGAGACAGCACTGGAGCTGGAATGCTTGACTGTAAAAAAGCATTAGTAGAAGCTGATGGAAACATGGACAAAGCTGTTGATATATTAAGAGAAAAAGGTTTATCTAAAGCTGCTAAAAAAGCTGATAGAGTAGCTGCTGAAGGTTTAGTTGCTATAAAAATAAGCGACGATAACACTAAAGCAACAGTAGTAGAAGTAAACTCAGAAACTGACTTCGTTGCTAAAAACGAAGATTTCAAAACTTTCGTAGCTGATGCTGCTGAAATGGCATTAAACACTACTGCTACAGACATAGAAGCTTTATTAGAAGAAAATCATGCAGAAGGTAAAGCTTTAAAAGACGTATTAAACGACAGAATAGCTACAATAGGAGAAAAATTAGACTTCAGAAGATTCGAAACTATAACTTCAGAAGGTCAAGTATCAGGATACATACATGGTGCTGGTAAAATAGGTGTTTTAGTTGAATTATTAACTGACGCTAGAGATGAAAGAGTATTAGCATTAGGAAAAGATATAGCTATGCAAGTTGCTGCTATGAATCCTAAATACGTTTCAAGAGATGACGTTGATGCTGAATACTTAGCTCATGAAACAGAAGTTTTAACTGCACAAGCATTAAACGAAGGAAAACCTGCTAACATAGTAGAAAAAATGATAAAAGGTAGATTAGAAAAAGAATTAAAAGAAGTTTGCTTATTAGAACAAACATTCGTTAAAGATTCTGATTTCACAATCAAAAAATTAGTTGCTGATGTAGCTAAAAATGTTGGTAGTGACATAAAAGTTGGTAGAGTTGTAAGATTCGAAGTTGGCGAAGGTATAGAAAAGAAAGAAGAAAACTTTGCAGAAGAAGTTGCTAAGCAACTTAAATAATCGACGACCAAAAGAGAACACTTACGTGTTCTCTTTTTTGTAAGTACCAAAACTTTAAATTTTAATTAGTAAAATATACGTTTAGGAGGATTTCTATGGATAAACCAAAATACAAAAGAGTATTATTAAAACTAAGTGGGGAAGCTTTAGCTGGAGATAGAGGTATTGGAATAAACAACGAAGTTGTTAACGAAATCGCAGTAGCTATCAAAAAAATAAGAGAAATAGGTGTAGAAGTAGCAGTAGTTGTTGGAGGAGGAAACTTCTGGAGAGGTAGAACTTCTGAAGGAATGGACAGAACAACAGCAGACTACATAGGAATGCTAGCTACAGTTATGAATGCTATGGCTTTACAAGATGCTCTAGAAAATATGGACGTAGCAACTAGAGTTCAAACAGCTATAGAAATGAGACAAATAGCAGAACCTTATATCAGAAGAAAAGCTGTAAGACATTTAGAAAAGGAAAGAGTTGTAATATTTGGCGCAGGAACTGGAAATCCATACTTCTCAACAGATACAGCAGCGGCATTAAGAGCGGCAGAAATGGAATCAGAAGTTATATTACTAGCTAAAAACGTAGATGGTGTATATGACAAAGATCCAAAAGTACATGCAGATGCAGTAAAATTTGACCAATTAACTTATCTTGATGTTATACAAAGAGAGCTTAAAGTTATGGACTCAACAGCTACATCTTTATGTATGGATAATAACATTCCAATAAAGGTATTTAAGCTTACTACGGAGAATATATTAAGAGCAGTATATGGAGAAAATATAGGGACAACTGTAGAATAACTTAATAAAAATTAGGAGGAAGTAATATGAAAGAATTACAAAAAAAATTACAAGCACAAATGGACAAGACTATCGAAGCTCTTAAATTTGAATTTTCAACAATAAGAGCAGGTAGAGCAAATGCACAAATGTTAGATAAAATAAGAGTGGATTACTATGGAACACCAACACCAATAAACCAAGTAGGTTCTATATCTGTTCCTGAACCAAGAACTCTTCTTATAAATCCATGGGACAAAAGTGCAATGAAAGACATAGAAAAAGCAATAATGAACTCTGATTTAGGTCTTAACCCAACTAACGATGGTGATGTTATAAGATTAAACATACCAGCTTTAACAGAAGAAAGAAGAATAGAGTTAACTAAACAAGCTAAAAAAGCTTCTGAAGAATTCAAAGTTAGAATAAGAAACGAAAGAAGAGACGCTAACGATAAACTTAAAAAAATGCAAAAAGACGGCGAAATAACTGAAGACGAATTAAAAAGAGGTCAAGACGACGTTCAAAAATTAACTGATAAATATACTAAAGAAATAGATGTATTATTAGCTGCAAAAGAAAAAGATATAATGGCGGTATAATCTTGAAAGAATACAATAGACTATTAGGACTTCATCTAGATGAGGTAAAAACATTTTTTGACAATGAAAATATTAAATATACTATTACAGAGATCCGAGGAAGAAAAGATAAAGAGAAACTTATAATTCCTAGAGTTATAAAAATTTCTCAAAAGGAAAATAGTATAGAATTAATTGTAACTTATTTTTCTGACTCCTTATTATAGGAGTCAGAAATTGTATTGGAGAGAAAATATGGACAATATGTTTTTTGATATAGATATAAATAACTTGCCTAAACACATTGCAATCATAATGGACGGTAATGGAAGATGGGCAAAGAAAAGATTTTTACCTAGAACAGCTGGACATAAAGCAGGCGTTGAAACAGTTAGAAAAGTTATAACAGAATGTAAAAGATTAGGTATAAAACATGTTACATTATATACTTTTTCTACAGAAAACTGGAAAAGACCAGCACTAGAAGTAGAAACTCTAATGACATTATTACAAAGTTATTTGAAAAAAGAAGTAGAAGAATTAAATATAAATAATGTAAAATTAACAGCTATTGGAGATATAGAAAAATTACCAAAGTCGTGCTTAGACGAGCTAAAAAGAGCTATGGAATTGACAAAAGATAACGATGGACCAAATTTAAACTTAGCTTTAAATTATGGTGGTCGATATGATATCACAGAGGCAGTTAAACAAATTTCTAGAGATATTGAAAATCATACGTTAGATTCTGAAAGTATAACAGAAGAAACTATAAAAAATTATCTAAGTACTAAGTCGCTTCCAGACCCAGATTTAGTTATAAGAACAAGTGGGGAACAAAGATTGAGCAATTTCTTGCTTTGGGAACTAGCTTATGCTGAGTTGTATTTTACTGATGTATATTGGCCTGATTTTGATGAAAAAGAGCTTCAAAGAGCTATATATGCATATCAAAACAGAGATAGGAGATTTGGGGGACTTAAATAAGGAGTGTCTTTATGAAAACCAGAATTTTAGCAGGTCTAGCCTTAGTTCCATTATTACTATTAGTTATTTTGGGTGGATTACCTCTATATATAGGCGAATTTATAATTATTTCAATAGCGATTAATGAATTTTATAAAGCCTTTAAAGTTAAACAAATTAATCCAATATTTAGCTTAGGATATATATTTGCATTTTACTTATTTATAAAAAACTATTTCGGTTTAAGAATGAACTACACTTATATAGTGATGTTTATTTTATTTATATGTTCTATTATACCTATGTTACAATGTAAAAGAAATATTATGGATATAGTAGTAACATTTTTCGGCATTTTTTATGTTGGAGTTCTTATAGACTTTATAGTACTAACTATGGATGGTTTTGTAGATGGTAAAAAATTAGTTTGGCTGATATTTATAATAGCATTTATGACAGATACTTTTGCGTATTTTGCTGGATATTTATTCGGTAAACACAAATTAATACCAGAAGTGAGCCCTAAAAAGACTATAGAAGGTAGTATAGGGGGTATACTTGGAAGTACAATATGTTGCTTAATATTTGGATACATATTTAAATTAGATATAGTAATGATGATAGTAATTGGGAGTATAGGAAGTATAATCGCACAAATTGGGGATTTATTTGCATCTTCAATAAAAAGATATGTAGGAATAAAAGATTATGGTAATTTAATACCAGGACATGGTGGAATATTAGATAGATTTGATAGTGTAATCCTTGTTGCACCATTTGTTTATAGTGCCATAATACTTTTTATTAAATAAAAGCTGGCTCAAACTTTTTGAGGCAGCTTTTATCTCGTATAGGGAAAAATGATTTAAAATAATTAAATTATACAGATTTTAAATACAAATATATTGTTGCTTTTTAAACAAAGTATTATAATTTTTTTTAGACTGAACATATTAAATTATAGCAATAATATTATAATAAAAATTTAATATATTCAAAATAAAATAATGATATAATACATTTGTATAATTAATTGTTTATTATAAGGGAATGAGGTGAATGAATATGAAAAAGATTACATTACTAGGTTCGACTGGATCTATAGGAACACAGACGTTAGATGTAATTAGACAAAATAGAGATAAATTTGAAGTAGTAGCTATATCTGCAAATAGAAGTGTAGATTTAATATTAGAACAAATTTTAGAATTTAAACCAAAATATGCTGTACTATATGAAAGAGAAAGTGCAGAAAAATTAAAAACTATGATACCAAAAGACATAGAAATAGAAATACTAGATTCTATAGACGGTCTTGTAAAAATATCTACACTAGATGAAGTAGATATAGTATTGACAGCATTAGTTGGTATGATTGGTCTTATACCGACTATGAAAGCAATAGAACATAAAAAGGATATAGCTTTAGCAAACAAGGAAACACTTGTAACAGCTGGGGAAATAGTTATGAAGGCTGCTGAGGAAAATGGAGTAAAAATACTACCTGTAGACAGTGAACATTCGGCTATATTCCAATGTTTAAATGGAGAAAATAAAAAACAAGTAAGTAAACTTATATTAACAGCTTCTGGAGGTCCATTTAGAGGAAAGAAAAAAGAAGATTTACTACATGTTACAAAAAACGAAGCATTAAAACATCCTAATTGGAGCATGGGTCAAAAAATAAGCATAGATTCTTCTACTTTAATGAATAAAGGGCTTGAGGTAATCGAAGCAAAATGGTTATTTGATGTAGATCATAAGGATATAGATGTAGTTGTGCATCCACAAAGTATAATACATTCTATGGTTGAATATATAGATACATCTGTGATAGCTCAGTTATCTATGCCAGATATGAGACTTGCTATTGAATATGCGCTTACATACCCAGATAGAATACATAGTAATTTTGAAAGAATCGATTTCAAAAAACTAAGTACTCTTACATTTGAAGAACCAGATATGAATACATTCCCATGTTTAAAATTAGCATATGATGCTTTAAAAGAGGGAAAAACATATTTAACAGTATTAAATGCTTCTAATGAAGTGCTTGTTGAGAAGTTTCTAAAAGACCAAATTGGATTTTATGATATACCTTATTATATAGAAAAATCTTTAGATGCTCATAATAGTATATTAAATCCAAAGTTAGATGATATCTTAGAAGTTGATAGATGGACTAGAAGTTATATAAATGATTTACTAAAATAGGAAGGTGAATATATGACAATAGTAATTGCATTATTATTATTTGGGATAATCATCCTAATACATGAATTTGGACATTTTTTATTAGCAAAGAAAAATGGTGTAACTGTCCATGAGTTTTCAATCGGGATGGGACCTAAAATCTATAGTAAAGAAAAAAACGGAACTGAGTATTCACTTAGGGTTTTACCAATCGGTGGTTATGTAAGCATGGAAGGTGAAGAAGACGGTTTCGATAGATCTGAAGAAGATGAAGAAAATTCAGGTAAGACTTTAATAATAGACAACGAAGACATAGAAGATAAAGATGGACATTCTGATGAAGATACAGTAAATGAAGGTTCTTTTGCAGAAAAAACAATCTTACAAAGAGCAAGTATAATATTTGCAGGACCATTTTTTAACTTCTTAGGTTGTATAGGTTTTTTAGTAGCCTTATTTTTAATGATAGGTATTCCTACAACAAAAGTAGGGACATTAGTAGATAATGCTCCTGCCCAAGAAGTAGGAATAAAAGTAGGAGATGAAATCAAATCTGTAAATGGTCAAACTGTAAACTCATCTACAGATATAACAAATATAATATCATCTTCTAAAGGTGAAAAAATAAGTATAGTAGTAGAAAGAGACAATAAAGAAATTAAATTCGATATTAATCCTACATACAATAAAGATACTAAAACATATATAATCGGTATAACTTTTGATAGAACAAAAAATATAATTAAATCATTTATAACTGCCTTGACTACAACATGGGACATAACTGTTCAAATGGTTGAGTTCTTAGGACAATTAGTTACAGGTAGAGTTGCAGGAGGAATATCAAATTCTGTCGCTGGACCAGTTGGAGTAATAGGTATGGTTTCAGATGCAGCTAAAATGGGTATAACTAATTTATTATATCTAGGTGCAGTAATAAGTTTAAACTTAGGAATTATGAACTTAGTTCCATTCCCTGCCTTAGATGGTGGTAGACTACTTTTATTATTAATAGAAGCTTTAAGAGGTGGTAAAAAACTAGACCCAAGCAAAGAAGCTATGATAAATATAGTAGGTATGAGTGTACTGATGGCATTTATGCTATTTATAACATATAAAGATATTTTAAGATTATTCTAATTATATGTGATTACAATTATTCTAATCAAAATAGAAGGTGAACTATGAGTTACAAAAGAAAAATTACTAGAGAAGTCAGAGTTGGGGATGTGAAAATTGGAGGAAATAATCCAATTTCTGTTCAATCTATGACTAATACAGATACAAGAGATGTTGAAAAGACAGTAGCACAAATAAAAAGGCTTGAAGAAGCTGGATGCGATATAGTTAGGGTTGCTGTTGTAGATATGGATGCAGCAAAATGCATATCAAAAATAAAAGAGCAGGTAAATATACCTATAATTGCAGATATACATTTTGACTATAGATTAGCCCTAGAAGCTATTGAACAAGGTATAGATGGGATAAGAATAAACCCAGGAAATATCGGAAGCATAGAAAGAGTAAGAGCTGTAGTTGAAAAATGTAAGGAAAGAGATTTAAAAATAAGAATAGGTGTAAATGGAGGTTCACTTGAAAAAGAACTTCTTAAAAAATACGGCTCTCCAACACCAGAAGCATTAGTTGAAAGTGCTATGGGGCATATAAAAATACTTGAAGATTTAGATTTTCATAATATAGTTATATCATTAAAATCTTCAAACATATACACAGCTGTAGAAGCATATGAGCTTATGAGCCAAAAGGTGGACTATCCACTTCATATAGGTATAACAGAAGCTGGAGGAGTTAGAGCTGGAACAATTAAATCTTCAATAGGGATAGGTTCTCTACTTCTAAAAGGAATAGGGGATACTATGAGAATATCACTTACAGGAGACCCTGTAGAAGAAGTTAAAGTAGGAAAAGACATACTAAGAAGTTTAAATTTATTAAACGACAAAATAAAAATAGTATCTTGCCCGACTTGTGGTAGATGCAATATAAATTTAATAGAAATTGCAAACGAAGTGGAAGAAAAAATACAAGATTTAAATAAAAATATGACAGTTGCTATCATGGGATGTGTCGTAAATGGTCCAGGAGAGGCTAGAGAAGCTGATATTGGTATAGCCGGAGGAAATGGCCAAGGAATACTATTTAAAAAAGGTGAAATAGTTAAAAAAGTTGCCGGAGATAAATTAGTACAAACATTAATGGAAGAAATAGAAAATTTCGAAGATAATAAAGAAGATAAATAAATGATGTTAATCAATTTATCAACAAATCAGGGGGAATTTTATGATTAAATTCGATGTGACTAATGAGCTAATGTGTATAGCTAAAGGTAGTGGAAGATTCTATGCTAAAAAAGGCGCTATGGTCGCTTTTAAGGGCGATTTTAGATTTGAAAAACTATTACTAGGTCCTAATAATGGAGGCGGTCTAGGAGGGGCTTTATTTGGACATCTACAAAGAAGAATAACAGGTGAAAATATGCCTATAATGTCTGTTGAAGGACAAGGCGAAGTTTACTTAGCAGAAAATGCATATCATGTAGATGTTGTTCATTTAGAGCCAGGGGATTCAATAAATGTAGAAAGTGAAAATCTATTAGCATTTACAGAAGAGCTTACATACTCTACAACATTTGTAGGTTCTGGAGTAATATCTCAAAGAGGATTATTTTCTACCCATTTAAAAAATAATACAAATTCAGTACAAGATGTAGCGATTATAACAGATGGAAACCCTCTTATAATTGAAGCACCTTGTTGTGTAGATCCAGATGCAATAGTAGCATGGACAGGAAGAAAGCCAGAAGCTAAGGTTGCACAATTGTCATGGAAAAACTTAATAGGTCAAGCATCAGGTGAATCATATCACCTGCAATTTAATGAGCCAGGACAACTTGTCATAATTCAACCATCAGAGAGGTTATCAGGGCTAAATATTGCAGTAGACTAAAATATAATTTATAAATAAATACCTTATACAAAGACATAAAGTTGTCTAACTGTATAGGGTATTTTTATAACTAATTTTAAAATAAAACTTAATGGAAGTATTTTCTAATTATTAATATTTATGTAATAATTCTGTATTATTATATTTTATATAAAGAAAAAGATAAAAAGTGATACACAAAAAGTTACAAAAGTGTAATTGTTAGAAAACTGATAATATGATATCATTATATTAATAACAACTTATATTGTATATATAAGTTGTAAAAGGGGGGCGAAAATATGATTGAAATTAAGAATATTGTGAAAACTGCAGGTGAAAAAGTTATACTTGATAATATATCCCTAACTATTGAAAGTGGAAGTTTTGTAGTTTTAATAGGGCCCAGTGGGTGTGGTAAAACCACCACATTAAAACTAATAAATAAACTTATTGAGCCTACAAGTGGTGAAATATACATAGATGGGAAAGCGATATCAAAAGAAGATCCAATCAAATTAAGAAGAAATATAGGTTATGTAATCCAAAATATAGGCCTATTTCCTCATCTCACTATAAAAGAAAATATCGAATTAATTCCAAAATTAAAGGGCGAAAAAACCGAACAAGAAATAAGTGACAATACAGAAAGACTTATAAAAATGGTAGGACTTGACCCAGATGAATTTCTATATAAATACCCTAGTGAATTGAGTGGTGGTCAGCAACAAAGAATAGGTGTTATAAGAGCGATTGCAACAGACGCAGATATAATTTTAATGGATGAACCTTTTAGTGCATTAGACCCAATCACAAGAACACAACTTCAAGAGTGGCTTTATGAACTGCAACAAGAACTTAAAAAGACGATTATATTTGTAACTCATGATATGGATGAAGCCTTAAAATTAGCTGATAAAATCTGTATTATGCAAGGTGGAAAAATACAGCAATATGATACAGCAGAAAATTTATTAAAACATCCAATAAATAACTTTGTAAAAGACTTTATTGGAAGTGATAGATTGTGGAGTGCTCCAGAATATATAAAAGCTAAAGACATAATGATAAAAAATCCTGTAAAAGCAATTGAGACTAGAACAGTTATACAAGTTATGGAAATAATGAGAACAAACAAAGTCGATAGTATATTAGTAACTGATAAAAATAATTTATTAGTTGGAATTTTGACAGTAAAAGAATTAAGACAAAACGGAATTCAAGATTATTATATATATAAAGTAATGAATAAAAATCCTTTATTTATTTACGATGATTGCAATTTAATTGAAATCCTCAATATTATGAATAAAGAGAATGTAGGTCATATACCCGTAGTTTCAAAGGATAGACAGTTGGTAGGTTTGATAACAAGAAGTAGTTTACTTTCTGTTTTAAGTGAACAATTCTTGGAAATGGAGGTGAGTATCCTTGACTAGTTTTATGAATTATTTAGTCAGCGAGAAATCAAAGATATTGAGCTTATTATTACAACATGTTGAATTGACAATTATAGCCATAGTCTTGGCTATAATTATAGGTATTCCTCTTGGTATATTTATAGCTCATTGTAAATCGGTTAGAAAATATGTATTAGGATTTATCAATATAGTACAAGCAGTGCCATCAATGGCATTTCTAGGACTATTAGTACCTGTATTAGGGATAGGTAGTACGCCTGCTATATTTATGGTAGTGCTTTATTCTCTACTTCCTATAGTAAAAAACACGAGTACTGGTATTACCGGTATTGATTCAGGAATATTAGAATCAGCGACAGGAATAGGACTAACTCCTAGACAAATACTTTTTAAAATTCAACTTCCACTTGCACTACCTATAATTATGGCTGGGGTAAGAATATCAGCAGTATCTGCGGTAGGTCTTATGACTTTATCAGCATTTGTCGGAGCTGGTGGACTTGGATATTTAGTATTTTCAGGGGTACAAACTGTAAATAATACTATGATTTTAGCAGGGGCTATACCTGCGTGTATATTAGCTTTATGCGTTGATTTTGTATTCTCTAAAATAGAAGTAGTTGCAATTCCAGACGGAATAAGTACAAGTAAAAGTAAGAGAAGCAGACATGCTAAAAATCCTAAAGAATATAGAGACCCTAAATATAAAGCTAGAAGAAGAAAAGTTATAGGAGTAGCTACAGCTCTAGTAATTATTTTTATAGGTTGTGGTAGATACTTCTTCTCAAGTTTCGCCCAAAAAGAAACTATAGTTGTGGGTTCTAAAGATTATACTGAACAACTTATACTTGGAAATATTTATGCAGATTTATTAGAAGAATATACTGATTATAATATCGAAAGAAAGATGAACCTTGGAACAAGTGTACTTTGGAATTCTATGGTTGAAAAAGAAGTAGATGTTTGTGTAGATTATACAGGAACAATATTAGTAAATATAATGAAAGAACAACCAGAGGGAACTGCTGACGATGTATATAACCATGTAAAAGAAAGTGCGCTTAAAAATTACGACTTACAATTATTAGATCCATTGGGATATAACAACACATATACATTAGCTATGGAAGAAGATGTGGCAGAAAAATACAATATAAAAACTTATTCTGATTTAACTAAATACTCAGATGAATTTGTATTTTCGCCAACATTAGCATTTGAAAATAGAGAAGACGGTTTACCAGGTCTTACAAAAACTTATAACATGAAATTTAAAGCTGTAAAATCTATGGATGGTTCTTTAAGATATCAAGCTTTAACAAGCGGAAAAGCACAAGTAATAGATGCTTTTTCAACAGATGGGCTTTTAGAAAAATTCAAATTAAGAGTATTAGAAGATGATAAAAACTACTTCCCACCATATTATGCAGTACCAATAGTAAATCAAGACATAATAAAAAAATATCCAGATGTAGAAAAAGTAATTAATAAATTAGCAGGAAAAATAGATGAAAAAACAATGATTAATCTTAACTATAAAGTAGATGAATTAGGTCAATCACCAGAAAAAGTAGCACATGACTTTTTAGTAGAACAAAAATTAATTAAAGAGTAATCATATGTATTATAAGGACGTAAACATAAAATAAATAATATATAACTTACTTATAGCAAAAAAATAAGTTGTCAATTAATTAAAGTTAATTGGCAACTTTTTTTAGTTAGTTATTCAAAGGTTTAAATTTTTATGTGCAAAATTATAATTTTCTTTGAGGTATATTTATTCGATAAAAATTAAGATAATAAATCTACATTTTAACTTAAGCAACGGACAAAGTCGTTGGCGCCATGAACGCAGTAAATTTTTTTATGAGTATAAGCTTTTATTTAAAATTAAAAAACTTTTCTGATAGTCTTAAACTAAAAGAAAAGTTGTGAAATCTTAAATCATTAAATAAAGTAGTTTTATATCACTAGTTTCCTTTCAGATTAGAACAAACTTTTCTGGTAGGTATAAATAGCTTAATTTTTTCGATTCTAATTAAAGAAATTAAAATATCTCTAACTTAGAAAATTATATATTAATATTGTAGTACTATAATTGCCAAAAATCCACATCATATATATTAAATATATAAAAATCTAATTAAGAAATATTATCGTATACAATACTTTTTAATTTTTATACCAAAAATAATTTTAAAATTTTTTGTTAAAAAAGTATAATAATCTAAATACGTTAAATAATAAAATAGAAAATTAATTAAAGCGGAGGACTTAATATGAAAAATAAATTTTTAGTTTTATTATTAGCGTTAGTAATGGTTTTAGGCGCAGTTGCATGTAGTAACAAAAAAACAAATGAAAACACAAACACAAACAATACTGCAAACAAAGAAGAAGATGTAGCAGATAAAGTAGTTGATGAAAATTACTATAATGTCTACACTAAAAACTATGAATCTAGTATAGTTCCACTAGAAGAAAGTTACTATATTTATGGTGACGTAGACAGTGCAGAAAAATACTATAAAGACCATGATTATCCAGGTAACAAAGAATACTTACAAGAAGTAAAAGATGCCTTAATAGATAGTAAAGCAAAAATTCAAGATTTCATAGACAATATGGAAAAAGAAGGTACATCTGACAACGATAAAGTAAATAAATTAAATAAAGAAATGATTGATGATGGTAAAAAATTAATAGAAGATATAGATAAAAGACTTAAAAAGTTAGATGACATAAGTGATAAAGATCTTGAAAAATCAGATGCTGAATTTAGACGTTTAGTAGGAGATCATATAGTTCTTGAAAAAGAAGGAGACCATGAATTTAGAAAAATCCTTAGAAAACTTGATAAAGAATTAAATATAGAAAGAAAATCTCCAGAAAAATAAAAATATAAATAATAACCTAGCTATATTTTATATAGCTAGGTTTATTCTTCTAAACAACTAAAAAATATTCCTTCTCTAATTCCATAATTATTTATAATAACTTTTTTACTATGTGTATAAAGCATAAAGTATTTCATAAAATTAGAACTAGCACATATTACATCTGCTCGTTTTTTTGATACACCTTTTATATTTACTCTTTCATTGTAATCTAAACTACAAATTCTATTATTTATATAAGATATTTCTGAATAATTCATTTTAAAATTGTGTAAACAAGGCTCTATATAAGTATCGCTATTACAGATATGAATCTGAGCTATATTTTTTATAGAACCTCCAATCGTCACTATTGGCAGGTTTTTTCCTTGTTTTAACCATGGGTATTTGTTAAATTCCCTATATATATAATTTTTAAATTCATTCCTAGTAAAAGGAGATATCCTATTAAATAAATTAAATCTACTAGAAAGAGGAATAGGCCCTAAAGGCAGGCTAGCATAATTTTTAAATTTTTTGTTTTTTACTAAAGCTATTTCTATACTTGCTCCACCCATATCCACTAAAAAATAATTATTATAATTTAAGGTATTTATTGTCGATATATAACCTAAGTAAGATTCTTCATAACCTGAAAGTATCTTAACATCTAATCCTGTTTCTTTTTTTATTTCACTTAATACAATATCTTTATTAGCACATTTTCTAAGTGTCTCAGTCGCAACTACAATTACTTTATCACAATTAAACGATTTACACTTTTCGTTGAAATTTTGTATGCTTAAAACTAATTTATATATTCCTATCGCCGATAAATTCGGTATATCATCAATATAATAATCGCTAAGTCGTATTTGATGCTTTCTTTCAAACAGTACATTTATATTATTTGAATGTCTCTGTTCTGCAATTAATAATTTTAATGAGTTTGATCCTAAATCTATAATTCCTATTGACTTCATATTAATTACATCCCCACCTTTGCATATAGATTAATTATATACAAATATTTTTAAAATAGGAAGAATTAAATAGATAAAAAATTGTAAAATATTATTTTATATTATAAAAATAATAAAAAAAGGTGTATTGATTAAAATTTAATATTATAATTGGTTATAGATAAGTATAATTAAAAATTTATTTGCTAAACTTGCAAAAGAAAGGACAAAATTAATGAAAAAAATAGGATTTATAGGTGCTGGGAACATGGCAGGAGCTATAATAGGCGGAATAATAAAATCAAACTTAGTAGAATCACAAAATGTTATAGCATCTGCTAAAACAATGACAAATCTAAATAAACTAAAAGATGAATACAATATAAATGTAACTTTAGATGCTAGAGAAGTTGTAAAAAATTCAGATATAGTTTTTATGGCTGTTAAACCGAATATATTTGATGGTGTTTTAGAAAGTGTAAAAGATTTAATTGGAGATGAAAAAATAGTAGTTTCAATAGCTGCTGGAAAAAGTATATCTAGCATGGAAAATATAATTGGAGATGACAAAAAAATAATCAGAACTATGCCTAATACACCTGCCCTTGTAAATGAAGGTATGTCGGCTTTATGTCCAAATAAAAACATAGAAGATGCAGAATTAAAAATAGTAAAAGGTATTTTTGACTCTTTTGGAAAAAGTGAAGTAGTAGGTGAGTACTTAATAGACTCTGTAATAGGAGTTAGTGGGTCTTCACCTGCATATGTATTTATGTTTATTGAAGCTATGGCTGATGCTGCTGTTGTTGGTGGAATGCCAAGAAAACAAGCTTATAATTTTGCAGCTCAATCAGTGCTTGGTGCTGCAAAAATGGTGATTGAGAGCGGGAAACATCCAGGAGAATTAAAAGATATGGTTTGTTCGCCAGGAGGAACTACAATAGAGGCAGTAAAAGTTTTAGAAAATGAAGGTATGAGATCATCTGTAATAAATGCAGTTTGTGCTTGTATAGAAAAATCTAAAGAAATGAGCAAGTAAATTAAAAAGGCCAAAAGATTAATCTTATCTTTTGACCTTTTTCTTTTATACCAATTACGTTTTCAAATATTTAATATTATAGAATAAGCATAATTATAATGTAATTATGGTTATAAATCATTGTAAACACTTACTTGTATATTTCTATATTATTGATAAGTTATAGAAATGTATGATATACTAAGCGATACTAATCAAGATGTAAAACTATTTTTGGAGGGAGAAATATAATGGCAAGAGCTAAAGGAACTATAGATACTAGCAATGTTTTAAGCTTAAAAAGAGAAGAGCGAAGAAAGATAAGAGACGATTTATTTTAATTAATATAGCAGAGTAAAATCTAAGGCGGAGAGGAGATATTAAAGTTGAAGATTTTGATAGCAGAAGACGATAAAAATATTAGCAATATAATTTCAGAGAGCATAAAAAAATTTGAAAAAGATATAGATATTGTAGTTTTTGAAGAAGCACAAAAAGCATTAGAGCATGCAACAAGTAATGCCATTGATATATTTATTTTAGACATACAATTAAAAGACTATAAAGGAACACATTTAGCAAAACAATTAAGGGAAATAGACAGATATAAATACAGCCCAATTGTTTTTGTTACAGCTCTTGCAAGTGAGGAACTTTTAGCTTATAGAGAGCTAAAATGTTATAGTTTTTTAATAAAACCATTTACTAAAAGTGAGATAAACGTTGTTCTTGATGATGTTATTGGGTACAAAAAACAACTAAAAAGTGTTTCTAAAACAATAAGAATAGAACAAAAATCTTTTGTTTTTGAATATAACTTAGAAAATATTATTTATATTGAATCTTTCGGAAAAAAACTAGAACTTAATTTATGTAATGATAATAAGGATACTAAAGAAATGATATCAGGATATTCATTAAAAAAACTTTTAGAGATGATTAATGACTCTAAATTTATACAATGTCACAAAAGTTATATATTAAATACAAATTATATAGAAAAAATAGACAAGGCAAATAATTTAATATATTTAAGAAATAATATGGGAACTATTCCTATAGGAAAGAAGTTTTTAGATGGAGTATATTAAACTAATTTCGCAAACACTACTTGATAGTAGTGCTATGTTCTTATTATGTAATTATCTATCTAACAAAAGAATAGAAAAATCTAATAAAAACTTATCTTGGATTATATTTATTAATCTAGTGTATATATTTTCTAGATGGAGTGTATTAGTTACAGATAATTATATACAGCCAACGGTGGACTTTATAGGATTTGATATATTACCTGTTAACTCTTTATATGGAACATTTCTTTTATGTATATTTTTAATGATAGCAAATAGTATATATCTAAACATGGAAAATAGCCAAGCATTTTTTGAAACTATAGCTTCTATTATAATATGGATTTTTATAAGAATACTTGCAGTAGTTCCATTTAAATTAATAAGTGTTCAAAATATTAATATATATGAATATGGATATAGAATAGTTACATTACTTTTAATATTAATTTTTGTTTTGAAATTACCGTTATATAAATTTAAAGAGTATTTAAAGAATAACAGTTATATAACTAAATTAATACTATTAAATTCACTGATAGCATTATTAGTATTAGTTTGGAGCTTTCAATTTGATGTAGATATTCTTATAAAAAATTTAGCTATAGTAGTATTTGTGTTTTTTATGTTGTTAGTTATTAATATATGGTCAATAGTTTCTCAGCGAAATGTTATAAATCAGCAAAAACGTGTAGAGGTTATGGAACAATATATTCCTGTAATCGATGATTTAATGTCTGAAGTTAGAGCTAGGCAACATGAGTTTAATAACAAACTTTTAGCTATTTATAGTATATTAGAAACGGCAGATACTTTAGATGATGCTAAGTTAAAAGTTGGAACATATAGTAAAGATGTATTGATGGATGATAGTATTAAGGAGTTATTTATATGTGACAATAAAGTTATCTCAGGGTTTATTTATTCTAAAATAAAATTAGCCAATTTAAAAAATATAAACATCGAACTTAATATCTGTGCATCTCTAAAAAAGATATACACAGAAGAATATGAAATAGTAGAAATTTTAGGAATTCTTATTGATAATGCTATAGAAGCAAGTAAAAGTGGTGACACAATATTTATAAAGATGAATAAAATAGATGACAAACTTGAAGTTACTGTGTGTAATCCACACCCTCAACTTTCTAATACAGAGTTTATGGAATTATTTGAGAAAGGATATTCTACAAAAGATAATGGAAGTAAACACAGAGGATATGGTTTATACAATGTAAAGTTAATTACTGAAAAATGTAGAGGAAAAATTATATTTAAAAATACAAGTATAGATAATGTTAATTACTTAAATATAGGTATTTTAATACCTTAAATAAATTCATAAACGATGACTTTAGAGGAATGAAAAAATATTTATGCCTTTAAAGTCATTACTTATTTCTAAAGAATTGTAATAGCAATTTATTTATCATATACTACATTCATAACTTAAACATTAATAATAGGAGGACGAAAAAATTGTATTCGTTAATTAAACTAGAATGGAAAAAGGTAAAAAAGCCAGTATTTTTAGCTGCAATTCTGGCAACTATTTTTATAGGTGTTATGACTTGTACATTATATAAAAACTATTCGCTACAAGTTGATTTAGAGGCATGGGAAATAGCAACAGAATTTATATCAATGTTATTTCCGCTTATAGTAGTTATACCAAGTTGTTGGACAATTTATTATGAAAGAAAGAATAAGTTTTTATTATACACTCTACCGAGGGTATCAAAGAAAAAGTACTTACTATCGAAGTGGATAGTTGTTGCATTAAGTTCGGCGACTATTATGTTTGTATCAATGTTTATTGGAGCATTAATTGCATTATATATAAAGCCAGAAATAGTGCCGTATATAGGAACTTATGATATGGTAACTAATGAACCGATACTTATTCAAGATAGACATATATTAGGTAATTTATTTATTAACCAACCACTTATGTATAGCTTTTTGATTAGTATTTGGAGAAGTTTAATAGCAATAATAATAGCAACTATGGGATTTGTACTATCTCTTTATATTGATAATATATTTATAATACTAACAGGTCCTTTCATTTATACTATTTTAGAGAACTTTATATTGTCAGTGCTTAGAGTACCACAATATAGGTTAGTAACATCTTTTGACCCAACTATAGTGGATGAAAAAATGATTACTGTATTTTCTATGATTGCAGGTCCTATGATAGCTATATTATTCATAGGCTTAATAGTTGTTTTCAACTCAAAGATAAAAAAGACTTTGATATATAAGGTATAGGTATCATTATGAAAACATTGATAAAACTTGATCTAAATAAATTAATTTCGAATAAACTTTTATTTTTGTTATTTGGGTTAACTATATTTAGCATGGATGAAAGAATTACTCAAACTTTATCATCACAACAATTTATATTATATATTTTTACAGAGCACTACTATTTGACCTATCTTATGATGCCAATTTTCATGTTGTCAATATATAGCAGTCTGGATGATGATATGGAGTATATTTTGATAAGAAGTACATCTTATTGGAATTATTTCAAGGGTAAATTAGCTGTATATGGAATATTTTCATTTATGTTTGTAATAGCTCAGTTTGTGGTAGCATTTATAATGTCAATAGGTCTAAGAAGTGATAATAACTTTAATGTACCAAATAATCCAAGTTATGAATTATTTGGATACTATTCACAACACTTTAGCAGTGTAACACAAGCTATTTTTATAAATTGTATATATATGATAGCAGGATTATTTATAGTATCTATTGCATTCTTTACTATAAATAACTTCTTTAGTAAAAAGGTTTCAACTAAAATCATGATAATAGCATATATTCTAATGATATTTGGTTTAAAGATTGATAAAGTAAATAACTTACCTATAGTTTTTATTGATAATTATATAATTTTTCATAGAAACTTTGGCTATGACTTAAAATTATTTATAAATATATTAACTATGACGACAGTACTTATAGTTGTTTGTATATTAAATAAAAAATATTGGAATAAAAAGTTAAAAATTAAAGATATAAGGAAAAATAAGATAAGTTATTGTAAAAGACTTCTATTTTCAAGATATAATATAGTTATGATATGTAGTGTATTAATATTAATGTCTTTTTGGGGGCTTCTGAAAGGTAATAGCTCTTTTGAATCAATGAACGATTATTTAGTAAATCTATTTGTAGGACATCCAGTCAATAATATTCGAATTATTGAATTCTTAGAAATGTTAGTTTTAAATACAACTCCAATATATATAATAGCTATATTTCTAGAACAAGAAAGTAGTGAGATGAGTTTATTTATAAACATAAGATTTGGAAAAGGTATAAAATGGATGAATTCTATTTTAAAGACTTCAATGCTATTTGTAGTTAGTTATGTATTATTAAATATAGCTATTCCGATTGCAATTGGTATTTTTAATAATATACCAATTACTTCTCAAGTAATACAATTAAGTACTAATATCTTCATAATTAAAGTTTTAGATTTAAGCTTACAGGTATTAGTATTAATCTTACTATACAGTTTAAGTAAAAACATGACCTTATCATTTTTAAGTTTACTATTATTAAATAGTTTATGCTTTTTACCTTTTAAGTGGTGCTTATACTTGCCATTTGGAATTTCAAGCTTATCACGATTTAAATATATAGGAGATTATGGCTTAACATTAATCCCTGTAATTATAGAATTATCAGCGTTTATTTTATTAAGCTTTATTTATATAGAAAAATTTGCGTATAAAAAAATATTAATTGATTAGAAAGGTTGAACACATTATGGAAACTGTAATAAAGTTAGACAGAATTTCAAAAGAATATGATGGAATAAATATTTTAAATAATATAAATCTAGATATAAAAAAAGGTAGTACTGTAGGTATTGTAGGAGCAAATGGTAGTGGAAAATCTGTTTTATTTAAATTAATATGTGGATTTACCTCACCTGATAGTGGGCAGGTTTATATAAGGAATGAAAAATTAGGAGATAAAGTTGATTTCCCAAAAAATGTAGGTGTATTTATTAATGAACCTGGATATATCAGTATGTATAGTGGACTAGACAACTTAAAATTCCTAGCTGGAATTAATAATAAGATTAGTAATGATAAAATAATACAAACTATGGAAAGAGTTGGATTAAATCCTAATAATAAAGTTAAGGTTAGTAATTATTCATTAGGGATGAAACAAAAACTTGGTATAGCTCAAGCTATTATGGAAGACCAAGATATACTTATTTTAGATGAACCATTTAATGCTCTTGATTATAAAACATATCAAGATATAAAAGAAATAATAAAAGAGCTTCAAAAAGAAGGACGCACTATTCTCCTAACTAGTCATAATTTTGAAGACATAGAACAACTTTGTGATAATATATATGTTATTGATAATGGTAACTTAAAAATCATTGACGAAGAAAGTATAAATATATACAAAAAAAGATAAATAGAATTAGAAAAGGGCCATCGCAAATTTTATTTTGCGACAGCCCCATTTTGTTTTAAATTTATTGGTTAGTATCGAAATGTTCTGTATCAGTTTGTACTTCTGGATTTAATGTATTTTCATTTGATGAATTATTATCAGTGTTTTGATTTACATTACTATCAGAATTACTGTCGTTATTAGAATCAGTATTTGTATTGCTATCACTATTATTAGTGTTATCATTGTTACTATCGCTACTATCTGGGTTCATCATTGTAGAACCGTTGTTTTTATTTAAATCATCAGAACTATTATTAGAATTGTCTGATGAGAATAAACTTTTAAACCAATTCACTATTTTAGTGAAGAAACCTTGAGCTTCTTCTTTTGAAGGTAAATTTTCAGCAGCTTTATTAGTTGCATCTATTATAGAATCACTACCTAACATAGAATCATTTGTTTCACCTAATATACCTAAATCTTCAGAACTAGAAAATAAGTTAGAGAACCAGTTTCCTATAGAACTGAAGAATGAACCAATAGAACTTAATATTCCTGAGTTACCTATATTTTCACCAGATTCTTTTAAGTTATCTTGCACAACATCAGATACGTTATTTAAAGTAGCTTTCATCTCATTATAATCATAGTTTTGTGCAGCTATTTTTTGCATTAAAGCTATTATTTTATCAACTTGAGCATCTGTTAAAGTTACATTATAGTTATTAGTTATATTGTTTATTGTATTTGCAATTTGTGTTTTATCACTTGTATTATTTTTTATAATATCAGCTTTAACATCATTTATTATACCGGTAGCCTTATCTTGACCTATTTTATCACCTAAATCTCCTGTAGTTATTAATTCTTCAGAAGCAAGTTCTTTTTTATCTTCATCAAGAGTTTCTCCAGTAGCATTTTCAAATGCCTTCATAACGCCAGTTAAGGCACCAGTCCTTATCTGTATAATATTATAGAATAAAGGTTATATTATGATTATAATGGATATAAAGTGTTGTAAATACTAACTTATGTATTTCTATATAGTTATTGATAAGTTGTAGAAATATATGATATACTTATGTTAAGTTAAAAAGATAAAAAAGAGAGGTAGGAAGATGGATGATTATATATAAAGTAAAGGAACAAGTGATAAATGATATATCAGGATGGAAACCAAAAGATAGATATGCAGTATTAATAGTAGAATCAGATGAGGCAAATCCATTG
>OCHO01000274.1_pt1 | contig 51083 bp, 46 predicted proteins | sample 1538441 | NCBI WGS metagenome assembly OCHO01 (sample SAMN04571691, study PRJEB22368) | human gut metagenome | biome: human gut; material: stool | host: Homo sapiens | place: Luxembourg | collected 2012-06-29
ATACTTATATATATTTTTGGCATATTTATATCTACCAAACTCTAAAATATATAATTAAAAAAGGACAGTTTAGAAACTGTCCTTTTTATTGTTTATTTATTTAATACAAATAATCTTAAGTATTCAAACACTATGTCTTCTACTTGTATTACAACTTCGTTGCTTTCTTTATTCCAAAGCATATTATACCATTGTGTTGAAACATATTCTTTCTTTTCTATATTGATTATCATAACCTTTTTGTTTTGAAGTTTTATTAAATCGTCTTTTGAATAATCATCTAGTGAAAACTTAATCCCCTTATTTTCAAAGTCATTTTTCTTTATTTCAGCAAATATGTCTTTTAGTATGTCTTTTTCTATATCTGTTAAATCTTTCTCACATTCTAACGCCACATTGTCTTTTTCCAATAACTCTTTATTGTTGCCTAGAAATAAAGTATTTACTTTTCCTTTCATAATGAATACCCCCTGTTGATATTATTTATTAATATTAATTTTATACAATTGTTATTTGGACGTCAAGCAAATTTCTGAATATTTTCATTATTTTTCCAACATACTTCCATAACAAAAAAGAGACGGTGAATCACCATCTCTTTTTATATAAAATTATACTATATAATCATATTTTAAATTTTAATATATATCGTCGTACGAATATCCTCTATCTTCTCCACAAAATACGCAGTACCAAGTCCCATTAGGTGCCTTAATCGCGAAATCAGTAAACGCAAGCGACGTACCACAATCTGCACATCTTACATTATACTCATTATAACAATCTAAACAAAGGTCATATCCTACTAATTGATACATTTTTCCATAATCGCCACACATATCACAGTAACCTTTGTCAAAATCTTGAGTAGAGCTTGTCTGACTTTGTATTATTGTACTTTCTTCAGATTCGTAAGTTTTTTCTTCTGGAGCCTCATATACTATAGATCCCTCTGCTCCTGGCCATATTACGTTTTTTACAGCCTCCTCAGACACTATCTCGTCTATGTATAGTTGTTCACAGTTTTTAGATAATCCTTCTATAGAAGTTAGTTTCTCTTTTCTTATATTGTTTAGGCCATCTTCTGGTATTGTGCATGAAAATATTAAAAAGTCGTCATCTGTACTTATATTAGATGCAAATACGCTCAGTTGTAGTGTTTTTACGCCCTCTGGCAATAATTCTATAACGTCTGCTAATGTATTAAACATCTGTTTTACAAATACATTTTCATCTTGCGCCATAGATTTTTTAATTTCTACAATCGCATTTGAATCGATCTCTTCATAGCTTTGTATACCATTTAAATCGTAAATAGTTTTTTCTTGTTCTTGTGTATTAGTAAGAACAACCTCTTTTTTTTTCTGTGGTTTAGAACATCCAACCATCCCAATTATTAGTGTAAATATTATACCTAATGTAAATAATTTTTTTGTAAAATTTTTCAAATGTATTCCTCCTATATATATGTATATAGGTATTATAATACATTTTTACAACTATTAGGTAATTTATTTATATTTTAGTAAAATAAGTTCCTGAAACCCTTTTCCTACGTGCTAATTTAAATAATTTGATGGAAATAGCCTAAAATACTCACATACCATATCGTCTAGCTCAACAACTACGGCATTAGTCTCCTTTTGTCTTCTCATTTTGTACCATTGTGTAAGTACGTATTCTTTTCTATCTATATTTATTAATATAACTCTTTTGTCTTGAAGTTGTATTAAATCGTCTTCACATATGTCTTTAATAGAGCATACTATATTTCTATCTTGGAATTTATTTTTCTTAAATGCTGAAAAAACATGCATTAAGATTTTTCTCTCTTTATCGTCTAACTTTGTTTCAGATTCTAATACTATGTTCTCTGCTTTTACTAAGTCTAAATCATTATAAGACCTAAATAAAGTATTTACTTCATTGTTCATATTAATTCCCCCTTATTTAATATTATTTATTGCTTGTATTTTATATATTTTGCTTGTATTTTTGCATCTTTAATATTACATATTTATCATTTTAATCTAACTGTTATTTATTTGTCAAGCAAGTTATTAGATTTTTTTACCATTTTATTTTGTTATATTTAATCACATAAAAATGCTTGGAATCTATAAAAACTCCAAGCATCTAAACCTAATTATTATTGGACTTTTTTTCATTTAAAACTTTATCCGCTTCTATAGCAGCTTTTGTAAATGAGTTGTTTTTCCACCAAGCCCAAATTGACGCACCTATTGTAAATGCCAGTGATATCACTTGGCTGACTTCTTCATCAGAAATCGGCAAAATATCGTGACCTGTGCTAGTCAAAATTTGGTTTAAAAGGGCAATTACCAAAACTGTTGTACGTATAATTGTGTCTTTCTTAACTTCCATAAGATCAACTCCTTTTTTATGAGCTATCCCCGAAGACCTCTTGTTAACTACCCCTTATTTTCTTTTATGAAAAAACTACTTCAAATGTTCTATTTATATAACCAAACTATTTATTTCCTATAATTATTTTTCATCTATTATTTTTTGAGCTATACTAGTATCAACTATCTTATCATATGGAGCTTCTTTTTCAAGTTCGCCAGCAGTTTCCATAACTTTCATCAAGTTATCTAAACTTTCTTTTTCAAAGTATGGATTTTCACACCAAGCGCCTATTTTTCTATATTGTTTAGCAACTGTAACTAATTCGTCTATATCATTGTCTTCAAAGTAAGGTTGGATTGCTTCTGCGATTTCTTTATCGCTAGCATCTTTACACCATTGTTGAGCTTTATATATTGCTCTTGTGAATTTTTCTAATACTTCTTTATTATCTTTCATATAAGATTTTGTTGAAGAATAAGCAGTGTAAGGTATTTTACCTGAATCTTTACCTATTGATGCAACTATATATCCAGAACCGTCTTTTTCAAGTTGAGTAGCTGTTGGTTCAAAAGCTGTTGTGAAATCTGCTTCACCAGCTGCAAATGCTCCAGCCATAGCTGCAAATTGAACGTCTGTTCTTACGTTACATTGACCACTAGCAGTATCTTCTCCAATTTCAACACCATTTTGTTTTAAAACGTATTCCAAAGTCATTAAAGGCACGCCTCCTGCTCTACCTCCAAGAACTTCTTTACCTTTTAAATCGTCATAAGAGAAATTATCTATTTTTTCTCTAGAAACTAAGAAACTACCATCACATTGAGTAAGTTGTGCAAAGTTAACTGCATAATCGTCTTCACCTTGATTGTAAATATAAATTGATGCTTCCGGTCCCATAAGTCCTATATCAGCATCTCCAGAGATTAAAGCTGACATAGTTTTATCAGCACCTTGAGTATTTACTAAGTCAATTTCTAGACCTTCTTCTTCAAAGAAGCCCTTACTCATAGCTACATATTGTGGTGCATAAAATACAGAGTGAGTAACTTCTGCTAAAGTTATTTTTTGTAACTCTTTTGATTCTTTATCGCCAGCAGTATCATTACTGCATCCTGTTAAGCAGCAAACCCCTAGAGCCGCTGCACTTACGATAGAAATAATTTTCTTGAACATCGATATACCTCCACTAAAATCAAACATAATTCATTATATTCATAGGTTGCAGTTTGGTTACAAAATTAAATATTTTACACTATACTCTATAATATATGCTACGATTAAGGAAAATAGTAAATTTTTCATTATAAAATAGGAGGCTGGACTTATGAAAACTAGAGCAGAAATAAAAAAAGATGCCAAAAGAAAATTAAACGCTTTTTGGATTGTCCCTGTAATTACAGTTTTAGTAGTTTATGTATTGGAAGCACTCATTATAGGAATGTTAAATGACTCCACATTATCTTCAATATTCCAAGTTGTAATTACAACAATAGCTAGCGTTTTTACAACTACATTGTTTTTGAATATAGCCAAAAACGACGACTTCGACCAAGTTAAATTCTCTTGGATGAAGACATCTTGGATGAAAGTTTTAAAATGCATAGTATATACATTGCTTTTATCTTTAGCTACTACACTTATACAATATGTAGCAATATATTCTGGAGTATTATTGAGTTTTGTTTTAGGAATATGTATAACAGTAATAGAAGTGTACTTATCATTCTCATTATTAGTAATATTAGATACAGATGCACCGATTATAGATGCTGCAAAACAAAGTATAAATTTAGTACAAGGTAACTTCTGGAACATAATCGTCTTAGGTTTATCATTTATAGGATGGTTTATCTTAGGTATACTACCTCTTGGACTTGGACTACTTTGGGTATTGCCATATACAGGTATAACATTTGCAAATTACTATTTGGAATTAAAATTGTATAAACCTATGATTTAGGTTTAACTCTTTATACTAAAATACATTTAAAAATGTAGATTTTTTAAATATATTTAGAAAAATTATATTTATCTACAATTTATAAATAAATATAAACTACTATATATTATAAAAATATCTATAAAAATGCTGTGTTAGATAACTTTATAATTTTATCTAACACAGCATAAATAAACTTTAAATCCCAGTATAAATAAATCTAGATTAAGTAAATTGTAAATATTAATCTAAATAAATCGAAATTAAACAAACTTTAAACAATATAAATAGGCCCGTTTCCGAAATCTATAACATTAAAATTCATAGTTATCTGCATAATTCTACAAATTATTGATTTCCAAAGCTTTTTCTATAGAAATTTGTTGATGCAAAGTGCGTTTGTTTCTGTTCTTACCTATTTCTCCTTCTAATGCCATTCTATCAGCGTGTGAATCTAAGCATTTGATAATGTCTTTGTTAGAAAGAACTAATTGATTTTCTGCCAGTAATAGCGCCATCTTTAATTCCTTTGGATCTACATCTTTACCTAAATGAACATCTCTTAATATATTATTGAAACTTCTCATATTAATCCCTCCTGTTACAATATAAATTTTTTTATATACAAACTTCGTGTTTTTTATTGTTCATTCCTTTAATTTTCGTTAGTCAAATTCCTACATTTTTAACGATTTATCGAGTTATTTTTTGCAAAAAAAAATAGTAGACATAAATCTACTAATTTCATACCTTTATTTTTGAAAATTATATATTTTAAATTTGAAATCGTTTTCTTTGTTTTATTTTTTGTTAAATACACTTATAACTATCGAAAAGAAGTTATTTTAAAATAATTCTTGTAAAAAATTTTAAATCAAATTACTCTTATTGTAAGGAAATAGTGAAATGTGATAATCACAAAATCAAATGCATTTGTTAAACTACTATTAATCCTATAATAAATAGGAGGTAGAAATATGAATAAAGAAAAAGTGAAAACTTTTGAAGATATAATAAAGAAAAATCACCCCAATATATGTGGGGTTGTCGTTTTAAAAGACGACAAATTAGTTTATGAAAACTACGAAAATAACTGCAATAAAGAAAGTAAAATCCACATCTATTCAGTCACAAAGAGCATAATCTCACTTTTAATAGGAATAGCTTTGGATAAGGGCTATATAAAAGATATAAATCAAAAAATTCTCGCTTTCTTTCCAGATTATAAAAAAGATAAATCAAACAAAACTATAGAAAATATCACCTTAAAAGATATGCTCACAATGACAGCACCTTTTAAATATAAAGATGCTCCATATATAGATTACTTCACAAGTTCAGACTATCTAAAATTCTTACTAGATATGCTAGGCGGCGATAATGAGATAGGTTCGTTTTTCTATACACCACTTATAGGTCCCGACATTTTCTCTGGCATAATAAAAAATACAACTAATCAATCCGTATTAGAATTTGCCACTAAAAATTTATTTGAACCACTTGATATCATCCCTCCAAAGAACATAACTTTTAAAAGCGAAAAAGAGCAGATTAAATTTAATCAATCTATAGATAAAAACAACTGGGTAGCTGGCACAAACAACTTAAATACTGCTGGGTGGGGGCTTTGTTTAAGCACAATAGACATGGCTAAAATCGGTCAATTATACTTAAATTGTGGCGTGTATAATTGTAAAAGAATTGTATCTACAAAATGGATAAAAGAAAGCACTTCACCTCATATAAATCTAGGAGATTTGAGCTATGGGTATTTGTGGTGGATATTAGATGATCATAGTTTTATAGCTATGGGAGACGGCGGAAACAGCATATATGTAGATACAAAGGACAATATTGTAATTGCTATTTCCGCACTCTTTGTCCCAAATTCCTCAGAAAAAATAGAGCTGATTAAACATTATATAAAACCAGCTTTTGAATAATATTTTAATTAAAATTTTGGTGACATAAATCTATTTAAGATTTGATAACTAGCTAAGACCTGCAAAGCAAGTCTTAGCTTTTTTATACTTTTTATAGTTACTGTGTTTTACTTTATCTAATCATTTTATATTTTCTAGTAACCTTTACTTAATCTAATAATTTTTACTTGTTCTAATAACTTTTACTTTATATAATCATTTTACCTAATTCTTATCTAAAACTATCTCTCAAAAACTTCTACATATTTAGTAGATGCAGTTATATAAACACCTGATTTCAATTTATACATATCTGTTCCTGTTCTCTCTATTTTTTCAACAACAGTATATACTCCTCCTTTTTTAACTACACCGACTACACTTTCATCAGTAAAATCAGCTGCACTACGTATATTTACTTCATCAGCTATTACTCTTAGGTATAGAGTCTTTTTCCCTGTAGTACTACTTCCTGTAGATGTTTTAGAAACGTATTTCATCCCAAAATACTCACAAACTGCCTTACAAACTGCTTCTGCACATTTTTCTTGATGTGATGGGTTTAACATAAGTTTTGCTTCTTTTTCGTAATCCATAAATCCATATTCAATCAATATTGCAGGCATATTTGTTTGTCTTAAAATAGCTAATGTAAATCCACTCATATCGACATCTCTCATCAAACCGTAGTTGTATTCATAGTCGATATCTGCTGCTAAATGTTTTACTGCTAGATTTCCTAATTTAATAGATTTTGAAGAAGAGTTTTTTGTACGTAAAACAAGTAATCCTTTTACTTTTGTTTGCCAAACTGACGCTGTTCCAATTGCATTGTAATGGTTTGAAATTAATATATCTGCACCTGCTTTATTTGCCTTATATGATCTTGTAGAAAGTGATACATCTGTTTTTCCAGTCATATCAGCAGTATACATATAGCCGATATTGCATCTAGTAAGTGCTTTTGCCAAATATTCAGATACTGCTCTATTCCATTCATTTTCTTTAATTACTTCACCTTTTTTTCTAACTAAGACTCCATTAACATACAAATTGGAAGACAATTTTACAGAACGCTTACCACCAGTAGTCATTCCGTGTCCAGCATCAATAGCTACTAAATATTTACTCATAGTCATCAAATCCTTCCTTTTTTAAAGTGGAGCAATAGGCTAATGCACAATCCTATCACTTTATATTACCACTTTATACATAATTATGATTTTTTCTACAATTTGACACTATTTTAGATATTATTTTTAGATGACTAAATAATTTTTGTAATATATAAAATTAATATGTTAAAATATATACTATAAGGTAAAATTACCAATTTTACTTTATTTTGTATTTATATAACATATGGGGAGGGAATATTTAATGTTAAATGAATTCAAAAACTTAAATTCAAGTAAAAAAGTAATAGTAGGACTTATAGCTCTTTTAATTTTGCCAATAACTTTATTATTACTATCAGGTGAATTTTTAGTTAAAAGTATTAAAGACAGAAAAATACCAAAAGCTATAATAGCAGGTGTATTATGTGTATTATTTATAGCTCCAAGCTTAGACTACATCTCAAAAGTACTCAGCTCTGACTCAACTTCTACTAATAAAGTAGCATCTTTAGAAAGCGAGATAACTTCTTTAGAAAATAAAATTTCTTCTAAAGATGATGAAATCAAATCTTTAAAAGCTAAATTAAATTCATCAAATGAAGAAGTTTCAACACTAGAAAGCAAAGTAAGTTCACTAGAAGATAAGATAGCATCAACAGAAAAAGACTCAGAAGATGCAACTGACAGTACTACTGATTCAAACGATTCTTCTGACAATACTACTACTTCTAGTGATAATTCTAGCAGTAGCTCTAACTCTAACAGCTCTAGCAATTATAGTTCTAACAATTCAAGCAGCTACACTTCTAAAAACTCAAGTAGCTATAGTGGAAATAGTTCAAGCAGTTATAGCGGTAGTAGCTCAAGTAGTTATGGTAGCAGTGAAATAGTATATTGCAACGGTGGTAGATCTAAATCAAATAAATACCACAAAACACCGACTGCTCACAATATGGAAGGCGCAATAAGAATGACAAGACAACAAGCAGAGGCTGCTGGTTATGTCGCTTGTAAAAGATGTTATTAATATTAATAACATACAAAATTAATAAAATACAAACATTACCGTTGAATCAAGTAGAAGAGTTACTATCTTATTTGGAAGAATTTCTTGTATCAAACTCTCAAGTAGAACAAATTTATGAAGATATCAAAGAGTTTAGATTTTCTAAGGGAAAGGTATGTCCTCACTGTAGCTCTAAGTTAATATCAAAAAATGGTAAATATAATGGTAAACAAAGATATATCTGTAAAGATTGTAAAAGGACTTTTACTGATTTTACAAACTCTGCCGTATATAGAAGTAAAAAATCATTAGATAAGTGGCTTAAATATGCAAAATGTATGATTATGGGCTTATCAATAAGAAAATCTGCTAAAATTGTAGGCATAAATATAGCAACAAGTTTCTTTTGGAGACATAAAATTCTTGATTGCATAAGTGCATTTTTAGGAACTGGCCATGTTGATGGCTTAAGATGTTATAAAGAAACCAGAAATATAGTATAATGAAAAATAATTACACAATTGTTATATAATGCGAATTAAATTAATATAAATAGCTATAATTAGATATTCTAATAGTTGTAGTTGTTTCTATTTGCTATTTATTATATTATTGTCCAATAAAGCCTCCTGATTGTTCGGAATGAAAGGATTTATTAAATGTATATCAAAAAAGTGTGTTGCTACGAGATGTTATATAATTGTAACAGAATTAAAAAGTAATTAAATGGTAAGTGTACTTCTTATTAATATAAAGAATTTACCTATTGATAAAATTATTTAATTATTGACATAAAAATAATTATAGAGTATATTGTGTATATACACAATGTAAGGAGAAAATAATGAATAAAAATTTATCAGAATGCAATTGTTTAAATTTGAGATGGGTTACATGTCGCACTATTGCGCTATATAATAAGTATCTTACACCAATTGGCATAACAGTACAACAATATGCAATATTAAAAAATATTATAAACTCATCACCAGTGACAGTTACTGATTTAGCGGCTATTTTGCAATTTGAACGTTCAACTATATCAAGAAATATTAAAGTTTTAACAGATAAAGGTCTTGTAACGTATACTAATCCAAAGGGACGTGCAAAGCAACTTGAACTTACTGAAATGGGAAAGGATATTCTTTGTGCTGCAAACATAGAATGGGATAAAGCACAAAAAGAATTTGCTGATAAATTAGGGCCAGAGCGTATGGAACAATGGAATGAACTATTAACATGCCTGCTTGAAGTATAAAATCACAGGCATATATTTTTTTATTCTGTATTGTGTATATACACAATACTATAAAAGGGAGGACTATATATGATAAATAAACCACTAGCAGAAGAAATTTATAATAAGGCACTGGAGTGTGGATATGATAATTTTGGTATTATACCACTTTCTGATTTAGATGATTACAAAGAGCGTTTAGATGAACGTAAGAAAAAAGTTCCACAAAGTGAACAGTTTTATGCGGCATTAGATACATTTACTAAAATACAGGAACAATATCCTTGGGCAAAAGCAATAATTATTTGTACTACATGGATTGGCAAATACTCATATCCACAATCTTTACAAGGTAAATATGCTAAGGCATTTTTCCTATCACCAGAAGGTGTTGTAGATAGCAAAGCTAATCAAGAGAAAATAAGGTTTGAAACTTGGATGAGCGAAAATAACATCTGTTGGGCAGGTGGTAAAAAGTATGGCGCACTTCGTAATCTTCCTCTGCGTCATGCTGCTGTTAAAGCAGGTTTAGGAATATTTAGAAAAAATAACTTCTTTTACACTGAAAAAGGTTCATATGTTGAGCTGGAAGGATACATAATAGATAAAGAATGTGTCTATAAGCAAACTTCTAATCTACGACCATGTGCAGAAAGTTGTACTAAATGTCAAGATTCTTGTAAAACTCGTGCCCTTTGTGCTCCTTATACAATGGATCCTATGTCATGTGTTTCTTTTTGGACAACTTATGGTCAAGGACAAATTCCACCTCATCTTGAAAAAAATCAATTTTCAGATTGGATTTGTGGATGTGATGACTGCCAAGATGCTTGCCCTTATAACAAGAAACATGATTGGAACGATGGAGAAGATTTTCCAGGTTTAAATGAGATTTTAGAACTAGCTCAGCCTGAAAATATAGTAAAAGCTTCTAATGAATCTTTATGTGAACATATAGTTCCGAGGACAGTAGATCATATTACCCCTGAAAATGTAAATACACTTCGTGTTTGTGCTAAGCGTGTACTTAAACAATCATAGAAGAAGTAAGAGTTAATAAATTATATAAAAAATTGTATTTAAAAATAAGGGTATAATACCGTGGAAATAAAGTCAAACTATGATATCTTAGATTATATGCATAATGAGACTACATTTTATAGAATTAATCATATTTTTGAGAAATTGGAAGAATTAATGTGAAGTTATTAAAATCTTGAAATATATAGTGATAGGGTTAAGGCTCTAAATAATCTTAATTGTATTGTTATTTATTATTAAGTTTACGATACTACTAATAACCTGTAAAGATGAGAGGAGAAAAGAAATTACAACTAAAGAATTAATCACAAGTGATAAACCGTATATATTAAAATATAGAGATAGGGATGAAACATTGAAAGGTAAAGCAAAAAAATTACTATGGGACTTTAATAACTCAAGACCAGATGAAGACAAAAAACGTAGTGAGATTTTACAAGAATTATTTGGAACTTGTAGTCCATTGACTTTTATCGAACCATCTTTTAAATGTGATTACGGATTTAATATTCATACAGAAGGATTGACTTTTATAAATTATAATTGTGTTATGCTTGATACGTCACCAATATATATTGGTGAAAATGCATTTATTGGACCAGGGACTATTTTAACATGCGCAGGTCATCCACTTGATGCAACAGAGCGTGGTATAGGAACGCTAACTTCCAAGCCTATTACTCTTAAAAAAAACGTATGGATAGGTGCAAATTGTACTATTTGTCCAGGTGTAACTATAGGTGAAGGCAGTGTTATAGGGGCAGGTAGCGTAGTTACAAAAGATATTCCAGATGGAGTTATAGCTGTAGGAAACCCTTGCAAAGTTCTTCGCCGTATTACCGAAAATGATAAAAATATTTCGCATTTTTAATAAAATACGAACTAAAAAGCAGAGGTAATACTACCTCTGCTTTTTTATGATAAAATATAAAAATATCAACATTTATTTAAAACATATATTTAAATTAAAATGCCTCAGAACTCACTTTATCTTCTAATTCTTGCATATATTTATCTATTGATTCAGCGACTTTTTTACCTAATGCAGTTGCATAACATGCAGTTTTGTCTGCTTTTGCCTTGCTTATATCTCCTGCTGCAAAAACGCCTTTTACTGATGTATTGAAGTCTTCATCTATAACAATCATTCCTCTTTCGTCTACATCTACTGGAGCTATTGTTTGGATTGCACCCGGCATCTGACCTACTGCAAATATAACTTTATCACATTCTACATATAGCTTAGTATCGTCGTCTGTTCCCTTAAATTCCATACCAACTACTTTTCCATCTTTACCTACAATTCTAACTGAATCCATCCAGTCGATTATAGGAACTCCCACTTGTTGAAGGTATTTTAATTCTTTTGCACTAGCTGTCATCTCTTCAATTGAGTTTCTAACCATTATTCTCACTTTTTTATATCCTGTTAATTTAGCAGTCGTTCCGCAGTCCATAGCGACGTCTCCACCACCTATTATAACTGCACTTTCTCCAACTTCTATATTACCGTCGTTTGCCTTTGCTTCTGATAAGAAACTTACAGCATCTGTAACACCATCTAATTCGTGTCCTTCTATATTTAAAACTCTACCAATAGTAAATCCAGTAGAAATTAAAAATGATTTAAACCCTTCTTTTTTCAAATCATCTAATGTTATATCTCTACCAACCATACAACTTGTTCTAAACTCTACATCTAGAGATTTTATATATTTTAAATCTTTTTGAATTATTTCTTTTGGTAATCTGTGTGGTGGTATACCATAGCTAAGCCATCCACCAACTTCTTTTTTAGCTTCAAACACAGTAACTTCATATCCCTTTTGACCTAATACTGCCGCTGCTGCAAGTCCAGCCGGTCCAGAACCTATAATAGCGACCTTTTGACCTACTTTTTTAGGTTGTATATGATCACTTGTTATCACTTCATCACTTGCATCACAATAATCTACTAGATATTTTTGGATAAAAGGTATCATTATAGGATTGTCTCCTAACGCGCTTTTTCTACATCCACCTACACAGTAACTATCATAAGGACATACTCTTGTGCATATTGAATAAAATAGAGGATTGTTATCTCTGATTAGTTTTATCGCTTTTTCGAATTGTTCTGTCGCAACTAATTTTACAAATTCCTTTGGATTGCTATTTATTGGACATCTTTTATTACAATAAGCTTCTTCACATAGTAAACATCTCTTAGCTTCAGCTATAGCCTCTTCTTTTGTAAATTTCTTTGCAGATTCTGTTAAGTATGTTACTTTTTTCATTTTTAACCACCCCTAAATTTAATATATAATAATTGATATTTTAAATAAGATTTTATTTTACTTAAAATTTTTAAATGTAAATATTCTGAAAACGAATTCCCAAACAATAAAAATATAAATATGTAAATATTTTCTTTTTATCTATAATACCTTATTTATTATAAATAAAAAAACGTTTTTTTGAAATCCCCCAAAATATTCCATTTTCCTTTCATTTACAATTATTATTTATATGAAGAGTCTTTAGGAGATTTTCATTGAAATAAAAAAATAAATGTATACAATAACCCTAGTGTAAAAAATGTCAAAGAAGATGGCTAAAAAACCATCTTCTTCTTTAAAATAACAACAGTTTGCAGAAGTTTATATTTTCTTAAAGGCTAATTAATATCAGCCACGATTTTATAAACTATTTGCATTTTTATTTTTAATATACTTATATATTTAGACACTCTTCGCTAAAATCCTTTAATTTTTTTGAAAAGATTTTGCTTTTATCAAAATAATGTGTGTGTAGATATTTATGAGCGTTGTGACCTCCTATATCTCCTAAAAATTCATCATATAGTTTTTTAATATCTTCATTTTCATGAGATTTACGTTGAGGTTTATTTTTATCTATAGTATACAGTCCTGCTCCTCTTGCTTTGACTTTTTCGTAGTCGCCATTTGTAAACGGTTGTCCTCCACCATTTACACATCCACCAGGACAAGCCATAATCTCTATTATGTCGTATTTAGGTTTTCTTCCTAATTTTATATCCTCTCTCAAATCGTCCATCAATTTTCTAGCACATCCTAAAGAAGACGCAGCAACAACATTTACATCTGTACCAGCTACATTTATAGTAGCCTCTTTTATTCCATCAAATCCTCTCACTGCTTTAAATTCTATAGCATCATCTGCTAATTCTTCTTTTGTGACAAAAGTATATGCAGTTCTAAGTGCAGCTTCTAGTACACCTCCTGTAACACCGAATATATCAGCAGCACCAGTTGAATATCCAAGCGGACTGTCGAAGTTTTCTTCGTCTAAGTTTTCCAAATCTATACCTGCTGATTTTATCATTCTAGCAAGCTCTCTAACAGTAAGAGATAAATCAGTATCTAATATGTTGTTTTGAGATAATTCTTTTCTTTTTACTTCGTATTTTTTAGCTACACAAGGCATTATAGATACAACGCTTACTTCATCAGGCTTTTTATCTAAAACTTTGTCTGCAAAATAATATCTAGCTACTGGTGAGAACATACTTTGTGGTGATCTACAAGTTGATAAATATTTAGTCAAATCTGGATATTGATTTTCACAGAAGTTTACCCACGCTGGACAACATGAAGTCATTATAGGCAAGTCGCCGCCTTTTGTAAGTCTATTTACAAATTCGTTTGCTTCTTCCATTATTGTAAGGTCGGCTGCGAAGTTTGTATCAAATACATAGTCAAATCCCAATTCTTTAAGTGCAGCTACAACTTTGCCAGTAGATATTGTACCAGGTCTTAAATCAAATTCCTCGCTTATACCAACTCTGACAGCTGGGGCGATTTGGACCATAACTGGTTTATCTTTTTGTGCAATCAACTTCCACGCCTCGTCTGTGTTGTCTTTTTCAAGTAATGCACCTGTTGGACATACATTTATACATTGACCGCAGAATGTACATTCAGTTTTTGCTAAATCTGTTTCAAAGAATGTCCCGATTTCTGTAGAAAATCCTCTATTAATTCCTGATAATACTCCTACAGTTTGGACTTTATTACACATTGTCTCACATCTTCTGCACAAGATACATTTGTCGTTGTCTCTCATTATAGAAAAAGAGCTGTAGTCTTTAGATTTTTCTAATCTCTCACCTTCAAATCTTATCTTCTTAATTCCAAGTTGAACTGCTATATCTTGAAGTCCACAATTTCCGCATTTTGTACAAGTGTAGCAGTCTTGTGGATGGTCAGATAATAAAAGTTCGACTACACCTTTTCTAAATTCAATTATTTCAGGTGTATTAGTTTGTACCTTCATTCCCTCTTTTGCTAGTGTTGCACATGATGGCACCAATCTTCCATCTGCATTTACTAGACAGACACGACATGATGCACAGCTATTGTCAAATCCTATATCATCTATATGTAAATAACATAAGTTAGGTATTTTTACATTTACTTTTTTTGCCGCCTCTAAAATATTAGTCCCCTCTTCAACAGCAACAGCTTTTCCATTTATAGTTAAATTAATTAAACTCATTAATAGATTCCTCCTTTAAAAACTCGGTATATGCGATATTTGTGAATTACTCTTTTATTATTGCGCCTTTTCTACATTTTTCCATACAAGCCCCACATTTCAAGCACTTAGTAGTATCGATTGTGTGTTTTTGTTTCTTTTCACCAGTGATTGCTTCTGCTGGACAGTTTTTCTTACATAATCCACATCCTATACAATCATCAGTTATTACGTAATTTAACATTGCAGTACATTTAGCTGCTGGACATTTTTTGTCTTTAACGTGAGCTAAATATTCATCATAGAAACAATTTAATGTACTAAGTACTGGGTTTGGAGCACATTTACCAAGACCACATAAAGAAGTATTTTTAATTATTGTAGCTAATGATTTTAAATTAACTAAGTCCTCTTCTGTACCGTTACCTCTACATATTTTATTTAATATTTCAAGCAATCTTCTATTTCCTATACGACATGGAGTACATTTTCCACATGATTCATCAACAGTAAATTCTAAGAAGAATTTAGATATATCGACCATACAGTCGGTTTCGTCTAAAACTAACATACCACCAGAACCCATCATAGAGCCTATTGATGCTAGCGATTTGAAATCTATTGGAGTGTCTAGGTCTTTTGCTGATATACATCCCCCAGATGGACCACCAGTTTGAACAGCTTTAAATTCTTTTCCTCCTAGTATTCCTCCACCTATTTCGTATACGATTTCTCTTAAAGTAGTCCCCATCGGTACTTCAACAAGACCTACGTTGTTTACTTTTCCACCTAAGGCGAAAACTTTTGTTCCTTTTGAATCTTCTGTACCGAATGATGAGAACCACTCAGCACCTTTATTTATTATTGCAGGTATGTTGCCAAACGTTTCCACGTTGTTTACAGTAGTTGGAGCTTGCCATAGACCATGTTCAGTTGGAAAGTATTTATTTACGATTGGCTCACCACGATTACCTTCTATTGATTTGATAAGGGCTGTACCTTCACCACAGACAAACGCACCAGCACCGTATTTTAATTCTATTTTGAAGTTAAATCCACTTCCCAATATATCCTCACCCAAAACGCCTGCCTCTTCTGCTTGGGCTATTGCTATTTTTAATCTCTCTATTGCTAGTGGGTACTCTGCTCTTATGTATATATATCCAATATCGGAGTCTGTTGCATATCCGGCAATCGCCATAGCCTCAAGTACGCTGTGTGGGTCGCCTTCAAGAAGTGATCTATCCATAAATGCACCTGGGTCGCCCTCGTCTGCATTACAGACAATATACTTATGTCCGTTTAATCTTTTGTTTTCGGCAGCTGCTGCCCATTTTAATCCTGTTGGGAATCCTGCTCCCCCACGCCCTCTAAGGCCTGATTTTTTCATTTCGTCTATTACTTGTTGTGGAGTCATTTCTTCTAGACATTTAGCAAGTGCTAAATAACCGTCGTTTGCTATATATTCTGAGATGTCTTCTGGGTTTATATGACCGCAGTTTCTTAATGCAATACGAAGTTGTTTTTTATAGAATTGCATATCTTCGTGTTTTTGAACTTTTTTATAATCAAGTGCAGGTTCTTCAAATAATAATCTTTCTACTACTTCATTTCTACCTATATGACTTTCAACTATTTCTTTTGCGTCATCTGGTTTTACATGAACGTAAAATACATTGTCAGGATATACTTTAACGATTGGACCCATTGCACAAAATCCAAAACATCCTGTCAAATGTACCATTGCGTGGTCTTCAAGCCCTGCTTTTTTTATTTCTTCTTTTAGATTTTCTATAATAAGTAAACTCTCTGAAGAGGTACATCCCGTACCTCCACAGACTAGTATATCTCTTCTATCTGGTATAGCATCTGTATGGTTTTCTCTTAAATCGAGAATTGGTTTATATTTTTTTACAGCATCTTTTAACTCTGCTATCGTATTTAATTTTTTCATCAAAAGTACCCCCTAACAGCTTAATTCTAAATTTCTATAATTATCTAGTATTTTTGAAACATCATCTACAGTTGCTTGTCCGTAAACTTTTCCGTTTACAACTACAACTGGTGCAAGCCCACAAGCACCTACACATCTTAAACCTTCAAGTGTAAATTTAAGATCTTCAGTAGTTTCACCAGCTTTAATTCCTAATTGTTTTTCAAATTCAGCCATTACTTTATCTGAGCCTTTGACGAAACAGACAGTACCAAGACAGACGCTTATCTTGTATTCTCCAATTGGATTTGTTGAGAAGTAAGAATAAAAACTAACAACACCATATACCTTAGAAGGTGATACTCCTAATTTTTCAGCTATATGGAGTTGAACTTCTTTTGGAAGATAACCAAATATCCCTTGAGCCTCTTTAAGCACAAATATCAATGCACTCTCATCAGCTACTTCTAATGAATTTATTAAATTATCTAATTCATCAAATAATTTCCTATTTTGTTCAACAAAATTGCACATAAAAATCCCCCTTTAAAAATTTAAACTACACCTTTTCGTATGTCTTTATACAAAAATTATTATAAGGTTAATAATCAAACCTTTTTAAGTTAATTTTATATGATTTTAGTTTTTACACCAATATATAAAATTAAAAAAGAAAATTATTATGTCTAAATTTATTTTAAATGTTTAATATAATCATCATAAATAATATATTTTTTTATAATTTTTATACAACATTTTAATAATAAATTTTATAATTAAACTTTCTAACTATATAATAGTATAAATTCAGTTGAAAATGTGTTTTTTTTGGGAAATTGGAAATAAATACTGTGTTTTGTATTATGTTATTTTAATAACATAATTCGCTTCGCTCATGGCGCAGGCGACTTTGTCCGTTGCTTAAAATTCACTTCGTTCATATCGCCAACGAATCGGAGATTCCGTTGCTCAAAATTCACTGCGCTAAAAAAAGCTAGCCTAAGCTAGCTTTTAAACGTTTTCAAATGTGTAAATCGCATCTATTCTAGTTAAATAGAGTGTTCCATTGTCACACCCTATATATTTAGCGTATTTTTGAAGTTTTTCTTTTGAAAGCTCTAAATCTCTGGAGTCATTATCAATAAGTTCTTGTACGTACATATCCATCAGATATTCTTTATATGGTCTTATATCGTAGCCTAGGTATTTTGTAAGTCTTTCTATTTCTCCTCCAAAATCTCCATCTTCTTTTACTAAATACTCATAGACTTCTTTTCTATAAGGATTTGCCATGATTATCTTTTGGACTATTTTAGCGCTGTCTGGTTTGCTTATAAATCCGTCTTTATAGTTGTTAAATAGCGCATTTGCTTGTTTTATAGACTCTCCATCTATATATGATTCCACATCTTTTACTCCATATTCTAAAAGTGCATCTATGACAGCCATGTGTATATTAAAGCAATCTCTATACAAGCTTCTCGATAATTTATCTACTAATGGCTTTATATCAAATAATTTAGACACATTTCTTTTATCTTTTAAAGAACTCTTTTCTTTTATAGCATTATTATATATTAGCTTAAAGTCGAAATATTTTTCGCAGTATTTCTCTTTAAAAATATTAAAATCAACGACAATTACATTGTAGCTGACTAAAATCTCTACACCTTTTTTTACTGCATCGTCTATTAAATTTTCGGCAAATACTAAGTATTTATCGTTAAGTCGTCTAAGTGTAGTCAAATTTTCACTGCAGTACTTTTTAAATTCTTCACTCGCATCTTGGGCATATTCTAAAAATGTTTTTCGTATAGTATTGTAGTTATCTCTTTTTTCGTCGAACTTTACCATTGCTCCGTTTATATCAAACACGATCATAGCAATAACCTCCTTGTAAAAATGTTTACAATTTTTTCTCACTATTACTATATTTGATTTTATAACTAATTTTCCTTTCAAATACAAAATTTGTCTAAAACTTTTAATGGTTGTTGACTAAATTCTACACAAAATCCTATTTTTCTACTACAGTATAAATTCTATATTACTCCCAATAGACCAAATATTATCGGCACAAACATTGCTGGAAGTAGGTTTGCAACTTTTATATCTTGTTTTAATAGCATGTTTATACCAAGTGCCAATATAAGCAAGCTCCCAACAGCATTCATCTCTGTTATTACAGCAGTTGACAATATTCCCTTTAGTAAAAATGCCCCACTTGCTATAATCCCTTCGTATATAAAAACTGCTATCCCCGATAAAAGTACACCTATCCCCATAGTTAGTGAGAATAAAAACGCAGAAACACCATCTAAAGCTGATTTTGCAAATAATGTGTCGTTATTTCCAAACAGTCCACTGTTTAATGAACCGACTACTGCCATAGCCCCCACACAAAACAGTAAACTAGTAGATACAAATCCTTGTGATATCGACACCATCTCGCTCGAATCATCTTTTTTGTCTTTATTTAATTTAGTTTCTATCTTATCTCCAAGTCCATTAAGACCCTTATCTATATCAATTAGCTCCCCTATAAGCCCTCCTACAACCATAGACACTATACATATTAGGACGTGCTTACATTCTAGTGCACCGCTTATTCCCATATATATTATGCAAAGTGCCAACCCAGACATTATAGTATCGCTTATTTTTTCGACCCTATTATTTTTGTCAAGTTTTACTATTAATCTTTTTAATAATAATGCGGCCAAACTCGCCATAACTATTGTAACGCTATTTATTATAACCCCTAATCCAAACATATTATTTCACCCTAATATCCATTACTTTGTTAATAATTTGTTTATTATTTCTTATTAAATCTAATTATTTTGCCAAATCTATTATTTTTTTGGGATTTTCTGCAAACTCTTCAAATGAATATGTCGTATAAATTACATCTTTACCTAAGAATCTTTTATATCTATTTTTTTCTTTTTCTCTTATGGATCTTCTCTTTTTGCTGTGATTATTTACTACGATTACTTTTAGACTGTCTTTTTTTCTGCTCGTCTGAACTCTTTTTAATAGATATTTTATGTGCATATCTGCCTCTGGAAATGAATAACCACAAAATACAATGACGTCGCTATCTCTAATAGCCATTTCTGATTTGTTCCAAACTGTGCTTAAAAATACGTTTGACATATTTTTAAAATAAGTCGGCGGTACGATTATTGGGACGGTTACCTCTCCACAATTTAGGCATTTCGCTTGATTTATATTTTCAATTATTCTCATTACTCCACCTTCAAATGGCGTAATCGTGATACTATTACATATTGGACAGTAAAGCCAATTTAGAGAGCCATGGATTTTATATAAGTTTACCATTGGATCTTTTGGTCTTTGCCATGAGTTTGTATCTATTTTGAAATTTGAAAAATCAATGCCGTAATTTAGCATAACGGGAAACTTATTTTCATCATATAAATTTGCTATTGTATTATCTATATGTATATCGTAATTTACACTTATAAATGTAGTGTCTTTTAATAAATCTTCTTTTATTAAGTTTTCAAGAAGAAGTTGGTGATAACTATTACTTCCTCTTGTGGCATTGTTAAGAGCTGATGCAGTAAGCATTATCAAAGACTGTCTTATATACGATATACTCGTATTTTCGTCAGTATAGCTTTCTGATTTATAATTTTTAAATGCCTCTCCCCTTTGTTCTGCCAAGTCGAGTATTCCCAATACCTCTTCAAATGTTGGAAAATTTATATTTTCTGCATCATTATTTTCTACATCAATAAAAAACAAGTCTTTAAAAAATTTTACTAATTCCCTATTCATCTTTTTATTTTTATTTTCTGGCAATATATATTTGAAATATTGCAAAAATATTTCGTTTTGTATAGGTAAATTTTCTGCTGCTGAAGCTCCTGCTCCTAAAAAAATAGTAATATTCATAGCTGCTTTAAATCCTCCAAAAAATAATTTCTCTTGTAAGTATATTATACAATTAAAATTATAATTATCCATATTAAATTATATCTATTGAAAATTTTATAAATTCCCTTTATTAAGTTTTTTTAATTAAAACACTTTTTTAAGATTTATATATATGGTATCTTTTATATAGTATAAATATATTATGGAGGTGTATTTTGAAAGAAGACAATATTAAAAACAGCTATGAATGTAGGCTTAATTATTTTGTCTGTACTTCACTTTGTGCTACAAAGCAAGCTTATAAATATATAGATAAAGTATACAATTCTAATAAAGAAAAATACAATAATTTTTCTATAAACTGTTCATATTACAATCTAGCAAATTCTAGATTATTAGAAGAAGAGATGTATTTTAAAAAAGCACTTGGAATTATTACTTCTGGGGGAGAAAAAGAATTTTACTATATACTTAGAATGACTTATAAAAAGGCAAATCTACTTATTAAAAATAGTGGAGATATTGTCAGATTAAATGAATTGCCTATAAAGCCCGACTTAATGCCTGAAGAAGAATTTCTCGGCAATTATGCCGCAGCAATAATCCTAGCCCAAAAAGAAGGCAAGGAAATAGATGAAGATGACTTTTTCTTTAGAGCATTTCAAGAGATGGTCAATTTGAGGATGAATCCTCTAATACAAAATTCATTTAAGTATTCTAATATAGATAAATCTACACGAAAACAACTTAGACAAGTCGAATCTAATTTGTGTCACAAATACCCTAATATGACCAAGTGTCTGCGTGAGTTAGATTTTCAAAAAGGCTATGGAAAGCTAGACACAGAAAAAATCAATGACTACCACAGAATTGCCTATGCACTAGATTATGTATATGAATTAGAAGGTTTAAATATCATACCTCTTCTAAATAATAAGCCACACAGTACTAGTGAAGAAATTCAGGAATTAATCAATATCTGGGTTAAATGTGGCGGAAAAGTAGAAGAGTCTAACTACGACGCATTGTATTCATATATAATATCGTCTACAAAATTAAAAAGGATATTAGAAACATATAAAGATGCAAAACGCCTATATTTTAAAGATATAGCTGATATAGATAAAGAAGAATTAAAAGAAAAAGATGAAATGATCACTAAAATAACTCAAGAAAAATCAGACTTAGAGGCAAAATATAAAAAGACTAAAACTGAGTTAGAAAAAGAAAACGAAGAGTTAAAAGAAAAGCTGAGACTTCTTGAAAATAAAAATAAACAACTTGAAGAAGAGGTAAAAAATGAACCTCATATAAAAGAAGAATTAGTCGAACTTAGAAATTTAATGTTTAATTTATCTGAACATGTAAATATTCCGCCAGTCGGAAACCACAAAGAAGTAGATATAAATAAATTAAACAGCTTAAATGCAGTCTGTATAGGCGGGACCGAATCATGGATAAACTCTATGAAAGAAGTCCTTAATAACTGGGTATTTTTACATGCCGGTTTTGACAATTTTGACACAGCCTTATTAAAAAACAAAGAATATATCTTTGTAAACACAGTCTCAAACACGCACTCAATGTATTATAAGGCGATTGAAAACAAAGAAAAAAATACTAAAATAAGATACATAAATGCCCTAAATAGAGATAGGGTTTTATATGAAATAGAAAAAAATTTATAGAGTCTACTTATTAAAATATTTAGTTAAAAACTAATCAAAGTAATATGAAAAAACATCCATTTTTATTTAAAGTTACATAGTTCTAAATAAAATGGATGTTTTTTGTGTTTTTTATATTATCTATTTTCTTCTTTCATCTTTTTAATAGCTTGTATAGCTTTTAAAGTACCCATTTTTGAGTGATCAAATGTAAGTCCACCTTGGAAGTATACGTTGTATGGTGGTCTTATTGGAGCATCGGCACTAAGCTCTATTGATGAACCTTGAACGAATGCACCTGCTGCCATTATTACTTCGTCTTCATATCCTGGCATTGCCCATGGAACTGGTTTTACAAACGCATCAACTGGAGCTGCTGCTTGCACACCTTGACAGAAACTTATAACTTCTTCAGCATTGTTAAGTTTTACAACTTGTATTATGTCACTTCTTAAATCGTCGTATTTTGGAAGTACGTCGTATCCTAATTTTTCAAACGCTCTAGCACAGAATATAGCTCCCATTACTGCTTGTGATGTAACGTATGGAGCCATGAAGAACCCTTGAAGTACAGTTCTTGTAGTTCCGAAAGTAAGACCACATTCTTTACCTATTCCTGGTGATGTTAATCTATAAGATATCATTTCTATTAAGTCAGCCCTACCAGCTATGTATCCACCAGTTAAAGCAAGACCTCCACCTGGGTTTTTGATTAGTGAACCAGCCATTACGTCTGCTCCAACTTCTGTAGGCTCTTTAGTATCTAAGAATTCACCGTAGCAGTTGTCTACCATAACGATTATGTCTTTATTTACAGATTTAACAACGTCTATTGCTTCTTTTATATCAGCTATACTAAGAGATTTTCTCCAAGAGTAACCTTTAGATCTTTGTATCATTACTAATTTAGTTCTCTCGTTTATTTTTTTCTTAACGCCTTCTAAGTCTATATCTCCATTTTCTAAGAAATCTACTTCATCATAAGTAACTCCGTATTCTTTTAATGAACCTTTTTCTTCTCTTATACCTATAACACCTTGTAGCGTGTCATATGGAGTTGAAGTTATTGATAAAATCTCATCTCCAGGTCTAACAAGCCCTTGCACACATAAGCTAAGTGCGTGTGTTCCGTTTACTATTATAGGTCTAACAAGTGCATCTTCAGCCCCAAATACATTTGCATATATTTCTTCAACTTTTTCTCTACCTATATCATTGTATCCGTATCCTGTTGTCCAGTTGAAGTGGTTGTCTGATAAGTTAGCTTCTTGCATAGCTTTTAAAACTTTATATTGATTAAATTCTCTTATTTCTTTTATCTCATCAAATTGTTCTTTTATATCTTCCATTACTTCTTCAGATAATTTAAATACTTCATCATCTAATTGGTAAAATTGTTTTAATAAATCGCTAGTTTCCTTTAACATGTCTTTCTCCTAATTTGTATTATTTTATTTATATAAGTATAATCATATTTATTTTAATAATTTAAATTTATATTTTCATCTATAATTATCCAACATTTAAGATTTTAACATACACAAATTTTTTCTTCAAGACAGAAAAAAGGTACTTATGTGGGGCAACAATTAATTATTAACTCACATAAGTACCTTTTCTTCTAAAAAGAATTTTAATTTTTAATATAAAATAATCTTTTGTATGTAGTATTATCTGTTGTTTTGTTGTTGATTTTGTAGGTTTATATATTTACCTGGAACTATAGTTGAAACAGCATGTTTGTATATCATGTTTTGTTGTCTGTTTTCACCTTCAAGTAATATTATATAACTGTCAAATCCTTTTACATTTCCTTTTACTTGTACCCCATTCATTAAGAATATTGTCACTGGTATTCTTTCTTTTCTAGCATTATTTAAAAATAAATCTTGTAAGTTTAAAACTGTATTTTTCATTTTTAATGCCCTCCCTGATAAGTTAATTTTTATATTAAGGAAATTCATATCTTAATAGTGTATAAAATAGACTCCCCAAAAAGTATAGTACTTATTTTCTTAAGTACTTTATATATAGGAGATTATAATTTAAATATAATCTCCTATATGTAATTAAGGATAATACTATATATTATTATTTTATACAATTTATAGTAATTTTTCAATATGATTAATTATATCTTCTTCCAATTTTTCTTTATTTTGGTATTCATCTAAGTCAAACCACTTTGCATCTTGATATCTTTTAAACCAAGTTATCTGGCGCTTAGCATATCTTCTAGAGTCTCTTTTTATTATTTCTACTGCTTCGTCATAAGTGTACTCGCCATCTAGATATTTTATCATTTCTTTATAGCCTATTCCCTGCATTGATATCATATCTTTTGTATATCCCATTTCAAGTAGTTTTTTAACTTCGTCTAATAGACCATTTTCAAGCATTATATCTACTCTTTTGTTTATTCTTTGATATAATACTTCTCTGTCTCTATTTAAAACTATTATTATAGGTTTGTATTTTTCGTTGTATCTCAAGTCTTTTGAGAAATCGTTCATTTTGTTTCCACTTAGGCATACTTCTATAGCTCTTATAACTCTCTTTGTGTTGTTTTTGTGGATTCTATTTGCAGCATCTTCATCTAGACTTCTTAGTTTTTCGTGCATATAGTCTATGCCGTTTTCTTCTAATTCTTTTTCTAGCTTTTCTCTTATTTCGTTATTTGCGTCTGATTTTGCAAAGTCCATATTGTATATAAGTGAGTTTAGGTATAATCCAGTTCCTCCAGTTACAAGTACTCTTTTTCCTCTTTCGTGTATATCGTTTATATATTTTTCACTTCTAGTTTGAAATTCTGATACAGAAAAAGGTACATCTGGAGTAACTTCGTCTATCATGTGGTGGACTACATTGTCCATTTCTTCTTTTGTTATTTTGGCACTACCTATATCCATATATTTATATATCTGCATTGAATCTGCTGATATTATCTCTGCATTTAATGATTTTGAAAGCTTAATCGATAAATCAGTTTTACCGACTGCTGTCGGCCCTGTAAGTATTATAAGCGGTATTTTGTTCATTATATATCTTCCTCAATTCTAATTTGTATTACATAATTCTCTTAAACATCTTTTCTATTTCTTTTTTAGATATTTCGACCATTGATGGTCTCCCATGTGGACAAGTATATGGATTTTCACACTTTTCCATTTTTGAAAGTAGTGAATGTATTTCGTCAAAATGGATTTTGTCGTTTGCCTTTATAGCTGCTCTACAAGACATAGATGCTATTTTGTCCATTTTTAAGTCGTAGCTACTTTCTAAATCCCCTATGTTGTCGATTATTTGGAATATAAATTTTTCTGATTGAGCAGTTCCAAAAATATTAGGCACTCCTCTGACCATAATATGATTATCTCCAAATATCTCTATTTCAAAACCAAATTTCATAAATAAATTTAGATTTTTTTCTACATCTAACATATCTACACTAGACAGTTCAATGACTATAGGGTCCAGTAACATCTGCATGTCTATGCTTTGGCTTTTAAACTTTGTCATATACTCTTCGTATAGTACTTTTTCGTGTGCGGCATGTTGATCTAATAAATACATAGATGTCCCCTTTTCAAGGACGATATAAGTATTTAAAATTGTGCCGATTACCTTAAAGTCGCTCGCTCTAAATTTGCTGTCTTGTGAATTATTTATTATCTTATCTAGTGTGTCGTCTTGTGTTTCTAAAAAACTTCCCTGAGTGGAAATCTCATCTAATTTAGAATCCAACTCGCTATTTCTACTTGTTTTTATATCGCTATAACCCATATTGCTATAATAATCAGACTGCTCTTGTTCTTGATATGAGTTATAATTATCTATTTGAGTATATGAAACTTCATCAAACTTATTATTTTGAGCTTTCTCATAATCTTCATTTTCATTTTCTTCTAATGCCTCTTTAAAAGATTTAAATGAAGATAAGTCTTCTCTTTCATCTATATTGTACTCTTTAGGTTCTTCTTTTAAACTTAGAGTATCTTGCTCTTTAGGTTCTGTTTTATACTCAAAATCTATTTTATTTTGGTTTATATTTTGATTTGAAGAAGTCTCTACTTTTTCTTCTAAATTATTTTCTCCAAGGTGATTTAATTTATTTTGTACGTAGTTTTCATTATTATTAGTATAAGACTTGTATTTTCCTATCAAACTTATATTTAGAAGTTTGTTTTTTATTAAATCTCTTATCTTTATATATACGTCTTTTTCGTCTTGGAATTTTACCTCTAGCTTAGTCGGATGTATATTTACGTCTATTTCACCTGGGTTTATCGTTATGTTTAAAAAGCACACTCCGAATTTATTTATGGGAATTATACTTTTATAACTTTCATTTATAGCATCTAATATAATTTTACTTCTAACATATCTTTTATTTATATAGATATGTTGAAGGTTTTTGTTAGATCTATAGATGTTGTTGTTTCCTATATATCCGTATATTTTTATCTTCTCATCTTCATAATCTACTTCGATTAAGTTATCTGTTATTTCTTTTCCATAAATACTTCTTATTACGTTTATAAGTTTATTGTCTCCAGGTGTATTTAACATAAGCTTTTTGTTGTTTATGTATTTTATTCTAACTCCTGGATTTCCTATAGCAAGTTTATTTATTAAATCACTTATATTTATAGTTTCAGCATGAGTCGATTTTAAAAATTTTGCCCTTACTGGAGTATTAAAAAACAAGTCTTTTATAGTTATTGTCGTACCGTCTTTTGTACCTATAGGCTCTTTTTTTATTATTTTAGACCCGCTAAGTTCTATCTTCGTACCTATAACTTCTTCTTTTGTCTTTGTAATCATTTCGATATTTGAGACAGCAGAAATTGAGGCAAGTGCCTCCCCCCTAAATCCAAACGAATAAAGGTCGTATAAGTCGTCTATTTCTTTTATTTTGCTTGTAGCATGTCTTAAAAAGCATTTTTCAACTTCACTAGATAATATTCCAGATCCGTTGTCGCTTATTTTGATGCACTTTTTTCCGCCGTCAGTAATATCTACGACGACTTGAGTAGCACCTGAATCTATTGCATTTTCTAAAAGTTCTTTTACTACAGAAGAAGGTCTTTCAACGACCTCTCCTGCAGCTATTTTATTTATTGTTAAATCATCTAAAATATTTATATACTTACCCATCTAATCCCTCCAAGAGGTTATTTTGGTTTAAGTTCAAATAACCGATTATCTATTTTCTTTTGCTTTTTTTTGTAAATTATATAATGTATTTACGCAGTCTATTAAATTCATATTTAATATATCTAAATTTAAAAGCTCGTCTAATACTTCGTTATTTGGAGTTATATTTCCAAACGATATTTGTGAATCTTCTTCTTTTAATTTAGTATAATTTGCATTTAATTTATTATAATCTTTTTTCATTTTTTTATGTTCTTTTAATAAAGTTTCATGCTCTAATTTTAAAGATTCGTATTCATTTTTTATATTGTCTTGCTCTATTTTATTTAGCTCATTTTCAAAGCTAAATTCGTTTGTAACTTGAGTTTGTGATTTATCGTCTTCTCTTACTACATCAATATCTTTAAGTTGTAAATCTGCTGTAACTAAAGCTTCTTTATTTGCTTTATCAAGCATTAAATTCATTTTTTCTTTATCGAGACTTCCAGTTAAAACTTCACCGTTAAATATGTGGTTTTTCTCTAAATCGCTTAGAATTTCTGATGAACGCTCTATAACTTTGTCAGGTAGTTTTGCAAGTTTTGCAACGTATATACCGTAACTTTTGTCTGCCGGTTGTTCTACTATTTTTCTAAGGAAGATTATATTTTCTCCGTCGTCTTTTACTGAAATAGAGTAGTTTTTAACTTCTCTAAACTCGTTTTCTAAATCTGTAAGCTCGTGGTAGTGAGTCGCAAATAAAGTCTTACATTTTATATTACTTTGGATATATTCAACTATTGCCCAAGCTAAACTTATACCGTCGTAAGTTGATGTACCCCTACCGATTTCATCAAGTATTACAAAACTCTTTGATGTAGCATTTTTAAGTATTTGTGAAACTTCGTTCATCTCTACCATAAATGTAGATTGACCAGAAGATAAGTCGTCACTTGCCCCAACTCTTGTAAATATTCTGTCGCATATTGGAATATCTGCAAAATCTGCCGGAACAAAACTTCCCATATGAGCCATTAAAACTATTATCGCACTTTGTCTCATATAAGTCGACTTACCTGCCATATTCGGCCCTGTAATTATATTTATAATATTTTCGTCGTCAGATAAATAAGTGTCGTTTGGCACGAAGTTTTCTTCACCTACTATATTTTCGACAACTGGGTGACGTCCGTTTTTAATATCTAATTTGTTGTTGTCGTTTATATTAGGTTTTACGTAGTTGTTTAAATCTGCAACTGTTGCAAATGAAGTAAATACGTCTATATTTGCTATTATCTTAGCTACGTTTTGGATTCTATCTATATTGTCGTAGATGTATTTTCTAACTTGTACAAATAATTCGTATTCAAGCACACCTATTTTTTCTTTTGCGTGAAGTATTTTATCTTCTATTATTTTTAATTCTTCTGTTATATATCTTTCGGCGTTACTTAATGTCTGCTTTCTTATATAGCTATTGTCTATATTTGCAGTTGCTAAGTTTGCCTTTGTTATTTCAATATAATATCCGAACACTTTATTAAATCCTATTTTTAAAGATTTAACTCCTGTTTTTTCTTTTTCGCGATTTTCGATTTCCTTAATCATAAATGCGCCGTTTGTAGAAACTTCTCTAAGCTCGCTTAATTCTTCATTGTAGCTTGATTTAATTATATTTCCGTCTTTTATAGTTATGCTAGGCTCCTCAAGTATAGCTTTATTTATTAAGTCGTAAATATCGTCTAAAGTCTCCATTTTGTTTGCGTAGTTTTTAAGTATTTCTGCATTAGATTCTTCTATTCTACGCTTTAGCTCTGGAAGTTTTTCAATAGAGTTTTTTAAATTAATAAGCTCTTTTGGAGTAACTTTTTCAAACGCGATTTTACCGCAGATACGCTCTATATCGTACACATTTTTTAAAATCTCGATTAAGTCTATTCTAAGTGAGTAATCGTCTTTTATCTCTTCAATTACATCTAATCTAGTTTGAATTCTTTGTTTGTCTACTAATGGCTCCTCAACGTATTTTCTAAGCATTCTTCCACCCATTGCAGTCGAAGTTTTATCTAGTACGTGAAGTAGTGAGCCTTTCTTTTTCTTTGTTCTAATAGTCTCTGTAAGCTCTAAATTTGAACGAGTAAACATATCAAGCACCATATAATTTGATGAGTTGTATATGTTTATATTGTTTATATTTGAAGTTACTTGTTTTTGAGTGTTGTATATATAATTTAAAAGGACACATAAACTTCTATTTATAAGTCCATTTTCATCGAATTTTAAGTTTCTTAAATACTCATCGCTGAAGTATTGTTTTAATATATCTTCGTTTAAATACGCTTCGTCGAAATTAGTATTTAAATATATATTAGATAAAGACGCTATAGCTTCTAGATTTTTTATATAATCTAAGTCGTTTATTATTATTTCTGATGGAGAAACTTTCGCAATTTCTTCTATTAACTTGTCTTTTTTTAATATAGTTGCATTAGTTTCACCTGTACTTATATCTACATAAGATAGACCTATATCGTCATTTTGCTTGTATAAAGACATAAGGTAGTTGTTTTTTTTGTTTTCAAGAAGATTCCCTTCAAGAACAGTCCCTGGAGTTACTACTCTTATTACTTCTCTTTTTACGATTCCCTTTGCAGCAGAAGGATCTTCCATCTGCTCGCCTATCGCTACTTTATATCCGCTTTCAACTAATTTTGATATATAAGAGTTTGCAGCATGAAACGGAACTCCACACATAGGAGCTCTCTCTTCAAGCCCACAAGCCTTTCCTGTAAGTGCTATTTCAAGTACTTTTGATGCAATTATCGCATCTTCAAAGAACATCTCATAAAAATCTCCTAATCTAAAGAACAATATACAATCAGGATATTTATCTTTTGTCTCAAAATACTGTTTCATCATAGGAGTTAATTTACTTCTGTCGATTACCATTTTGTTTATTATGCCTAAAGTGTTTATTTTTAGGCTACTCCTTTCTTTTTTGTTAATATATTAAACTCTCTTAAGTTGTAATTTTTATTTTATATTCTAATTAAAAATCATTTATATCTTTTCTAAATTAATTATTATACATTAGAAATCTAATTTATTAAAAAGAACTTTTTTCTAGATAACCATTATAACATATTTTTTTTATTTTTTTGTAGGAGTCTATATTTCAAAATTATAAATTTATTTTTAAAATAGGATTAAATTTGTGAAAGATATCTTACAAGATAATGACGTTATTATATTGAAATAGTTTCTATCATATACATAATTAGTTAAAATTAAATTTTAATCTTAAATTTACATAATTGACAATAATTCCCATAAGTATTGCACTATTAATAATTAAAAGATAAAAGGGGGAATATCTTTGTGATAAAAAAGATAACTGCATTAATTTTATCCTTGTCATTATCTTTATGTTCAGCTGCAGCTTTTAGTTTTGCAGATAATAAAGATATAAAGGAAGATACATTATATGAAAATATGATGAAGCAAAAAAAAAGCACAATTATAGAATTGGAAGATTTAAGCATTAAAGAATTAACAAAACTTAGAGACAAGGCTTTAGATGAAAATTTAAGTATGTCCTCATAAAATATCAGAGTATTTAATTAAGCATGGGAAAACTTACGAAATTTCTACACAAGAAAACTTAGAATTTTTAATAGAAAATATAGAAGATGTAGTAGACTATGTTGATTTTGATGCAAAAACAGTAGTAGAAATTATAGACCCAACTATAAAAGGATCTTTTATTTCAAATGATGAGATAAGAGATTTAAACAAGCAATTAAAAGAAAAGTCTTTCGAGAAAGATTTAGATAATACTATTAAAAAGGATATTCAAGCTTTTTAAAGAAACTAAAAAAAGCTTTTTAAAGAAAATCTATTAATTCTTTAAAAAGCTTTTTTATGTTTTAAACTCTTAATATCGATATTGTATATATCAATAATTTTTAAATAATTTAAGTGTATTTTGTAAATTTTCACGGTCTATTTTCTCCTACTAGTCATTTTAAGTCATAAGTTAACTATTTTTTAGAATATCCTTCATTGCACAAACTGCAGCAACTATAATTATTGTCCACGCTACTAACATAAAAACCCAAGCTATACCTGTCATAGTATCCACTCCTTTCTTACTTACTTCTATTATATTAGAAATTTTCTGAAAATTGTGTGTTTATACGCATATTTTACCCTTCATTAACATAATGTATGATGTTTTTACGGTTTTTTAACATTAATTGATACTCTTCTTAACCCTTTTTTAACAGACTAAATTTTAAATTATAACTAAATTCGCTACGCTCAGGCGCGGGCGGCTTCGTCCGTTGCTTAGGATCTCCTTTGTCATAGTAATCGGCTCCTTGTCTTTTTAGAATAAAAAAGACTTATTGCATATCCCCAATACAATAAGTCTTTTCTTGTGATTTAATATTTTGATATAAATTAGTTTTATTTATTTGTTATAATTGCAAATGTCATTAATAAAAATTAAAATTTTAGCTTATTTTTTGACCACTTCTTGATTTATGTTTTTCATCGTATCCTTTTAATATTCTTCTCATTGCTATTCCTTCTGTTATAAATATAGTAGCCCATACTGTTAACATAAAGCCCCAAGCCATACTTGTCATATTAATTACCCCCTTTATTTCTTACATTTAACTTTTTGTAAATTTAAGTTTGATTTCATATTTCTTAAGATAAATTATAAGTTTTTATAAATCTAATTTCTATCGATATATTAACTTAAAATATCACAATATTAACACAATTCAATAAAATAAAATAATTTTTTACTGTTTTTTGTTATATTTTATAATTATTTTCACTTTGAGTTTGTAGTTTATATAACAATACCTAGCGATATAGATCTAAATTGCCTTCTTCGTCAAAAGGTATATCAAATAATTCTGATTCTTTTTTTACTTTTGATTTATCTACTGCGTTTTCAAATGCAGATTTACTCATATAAATTTCGTCTAATTCCTTTGTGTTGTTTATTATAACTAATTTTATATCTTGTATGTTTTTAACTCCACATAGTTTTACACAACCTTGAAATACGTATTTGTCGTTGTCTAATACTAGTGGAAGTTTTACACTATTTGGTTCTGTGGATGTAATGGCGTTTATATAAGTAGATTCAAAATCTATCTTTCTAAAAAACTTTTTAGATACAAAATCTGCAAGTCCCATGCCATTTCCATTTCCGCCTGATTTTTCACTTATATCTAAAAAACCGAGTTTTACTGTATTAGGCCCACCACTGGCGGCATTTGTGTGAAATCTGCCCACTATATTTGTGTCGACTCCTGTGCCGCTTATGTTTTTTCCTATTTCGTTTACAATAAGTACATCTATATCATCTAAATAAATCCTAGGCATAAGGCGTTTTGATTTTTCTAGTATCTTTGGCTCTTCTTGCAGTATTTCATCTTTATTCAGTACAAATACATCTGCTACTTCATTGTATCCATTTTCTATACTAGCAACTCCACATATTATATTTAAGTTATTTAGTGCTATTTTTCCTACTTCAACTAGATTTTCTGCCATATTTTCATATCTAAGAAAATGTGTCATATCGGCTCCTTTTCTCTTTGCAAGGCCGATCGCCATCATCTTAATCAATCCGCTTTCGTATTTACCTCTAAATGAGGTGTGGAGTTTAACTCGATTTAATAAGATAATTCCATCTGCATTTGCCGCGTTTTTATCGATATAGACGGGCAAATCTTTAGATGTCCTTCCTACTTCTACAACATCCATAGAAGAAATTATCTCGCATCCTACAGATTTCTTTGTTATGCCTAGTTTTTTGAGCATATTTTCTTGTCCCTCTGATGTTCCTCCTCCATGGCTTCCCATAGATGGTATTATAAACGGAGTTGCACCACATTTTTTTACAAAGCTCACTATAGTCTTCATAAGCTCTTTATAAGAACTTATACCCCTACTTCCCCCAGTTATCGCAATCTTCATCCCCGGTTTTATCTTGTCTTTAATATTTTTATTAATCAGCTTTTGATTTAAATCACCCTCAACATCATCTAGCTTAGTATTGTCAAATGTCTGGCTTACTTTCATAATTTGAGGGAGCTTTATATTATCTAGTATTTCGTTTATTTGAGACATATTATTTTACACCTACTTGCTTTGTAACTATAAGGTCGCTGTCATAACCCATTATATTTTTCACAACTATATCTCCTACTTCTACTGGAGCTTTTAGTTTTATATTTTTGATTATATCCATAACGTCAAATATCTTATCTTTTGGGATAGGGTTAGTAAGCCTTACACTTACAAGTGGGAGTTCTCCATTTAATAAAATCACAGAAGAGGCTATATTACGTCTTGGGTCAGTTAGTTCTTGAACTACGTATTCTCTTCCCTTTCTACATCCCTCTCCTTCAATATTTTTTACATCTTTTCCTTCATACTCAACTTCTATTTCACATCCATTTGGACAAACTATACATGTAAATTTTCTATTCACTTATAATCACCTTCAAATCCCCATTTTCTTTTATTTCATCTTTTGAAATTTTTATTTGAATCATCTCAGCTGGTATCGCCTTTTTGTATTTTTTAGTTTTTATAACTTCATCATCTTGAATTATATCGACCCTACATTCTTTAAAAGGCTTTCTAACTCTAAATGAAAGCACAAAATCCTTAGTCCCACTTATCTTTTGTGGAATTGTGTGGTTTATATTTTCGCCAGACTCTATATTTATATCACACTGTTTTAATTTGCCGTCATTTATATATTCACAAACGTGATCTGCTAGTCTTTCAGCTTCTAGCGATACAAAGTCGACTAAGTCGTGTACTTGAAGTACGTTTCCCGCTGCGAAAATACCTTCAACTGAAGTTTGGTAGTTTTCATCTACTACTGCACCTTTTGTTCTTTTGTCTAATACTACACCTGCTTTTAGTGATAATTCATTTTCTGGAATAAGCCCTATTGAAAGTATCAAAGTATCACATTCGTATTTTTTTTCTGTTTGTGGAATTATTTTTCTAGTTTTTTCATCTACTTCACTTACTACAACAGCCTCAAGTCTGCTTTTCCCTTCTATATTAGTTATAGTGTGGCTTAAATATAGAGGTATGTTGTAGTCGTTTAAGCACTGCTCAATATTTCTTGGAAGTCCATTTGCATATGGTGAAAGCTCAACAACTGCCTTAACATTTGCTCCTTCTAGTGTGAGTCTTCTCGCCATAATAAGACCTATATCACCTGAGCCCAAAATTACTACGTTTTTTCCAACCATAGTATTAGTCAAGTTTATATATCTTTGGGCAACTCCGGCGTTGTATATTCCTGCAGGTCTCGTTCCTGGAGTCGAAATCGCCCCCCTTGTTCTCTCTCTACATCCCATAGTCAAAATAACAGCTTTTGCCCTGTATTGTTTTAAGCCTTGTCTTGTAGCAGCAGTGACAACTTTATCGCTATTTATATCTATAACTGTGGCATCTGTAATGTAATCTATTTTTTCTTTCTCAACTTCTTTTATAAATCTATAGGCGTATTCTGGACCGCTTAATGTTTCTTTAAATCGAGTAAGACCAAAACCATCGTGAATACATTGTTTTAATATACCGCCTAGTTTATCTTCTCTCTCGACAATAAGTATATCTTCTATTCCCTTGTGTTTTAGCTCTAGAGCTGCTACAAGGCCTGCAGGGCCGCCCCCAACTATTACAACGTCTTTATTTTCAACCATTACTCTCTCACCTTCCCAACAAACATATTAGAACCTTCTCTTGAATAAATCACATCTTCTCTATTTTTATGTTTAACTTCTTCTAATAGACCTGCTATTCTCGTTTCACAATATCCACCTTGACATCTTCCCATCATAGCTCTGCATCTGTATTTTATTCCTGTTAAAGTTTCAACTCCTAGTGGATTATTTATAGCTTCAATAATTTCTGCTTTTGTTATAGTTTGGCATCTGCAAATAACTTCGCCATAATCTGGATTTTCTTTGATTAATGCTTCTTTTTCTTCAATTGATTTGTCTACAAATGTGACTATAGGCTTTCTAATTGGATTGAAGTTTTCGTTTTCTGTAAGTTTTTCTTTTTGTTTTAATAAAGATACTACGTATTTGGCAATTGGAGTTGAGCTTGTAAGCCCTGGTGATTCTATACCGACTAAATTTATAGTGTTTGGAACTTCATCTCTCATTTCTATTACAAAATCGTGGTATCCACCTTCTTCTTTTGAGGCGAGTTTTGGTCTAATTCCCGCAAAATTTCTTATGAAATCCTCTCTTTTTATATGTGGGAATATTCTTCCCCCGTCTTTAATTAGTAAGTCCATTATCTTTTGAGTAGCAGAATAATTGTCTCTTTCTTCTATATATTCACTACTTGGGCCGATAAATACATTACCGTCTATTGTAGGAGTTAAGTGTATTCCAAGCCCACCTTCTTTTGGATTTGGAACTGGATATGCTGGAAGGCTTAATTTTGAGCCTACTTTTTCATCTAATATAAAATACTCTCCCCTGCATGGGTGGATTGTATAATCGTCTATTCCAATCATTTTTGAGATTTTATCGCTGTAAAGTCCTGCTGCATTTACAACCCATCTAGCTTTATATGTATCTTTTACTGTTTTTATATTGTAAATTTCATCTATCCTATTTATATCTATTACTTCATTTGCAAAATAATACTCTACCCCATTTTCTGCTGCATTTTCAGCAAGAGCTATTGTAAGTAAAAATGGATTTAAAATACCTGTAGTTTTAGACCACATTGCAAATTCACCGTCGATATTTGGCTCAATTTCTTTTATTTTGTCCTTGCCTATTATCTCAAGACCCTTAACACCGTTTTTTTCGCCTTGCTCTTTCATAGCTATAAGTTTTTGCTTATCTTCTTCATTAAATCCTACAACTAGTTTCCCACATCTTTTAAACGGTACTCCAAGCTCATCTGCAACTTGGTCAAAACCTTCATTTCCTTCAACACAAAACTTAGCCATAAGTGTACCTGGCTTGTTATTAAACCCTGCATGCAGTACCCCTGAGTTTCTCGCACTCGTCTCATTACATACATCTAATTCTTTTTCTAATACTCCTATTTTTAAATTATATCTAGACATTTCCCTGGCAATAGCATTTCCCACAACGCCAGATCCGATTATTATCACATCATATAATTTGTCCAACTCAATGTCCCCCTTTGTGCGAAAAGATATTCGCAACCTTTATTTTATTTTTTATTTTATACTTATTTTTCCAATTTTTCATCAATTTTAGCATATTTTTTTATTTATATGAGAATTTATATTTTTTTTAATGTAAACTATAATATTTATATGATATATTTTGAAAGGAAGTAAATTATTATGATTGAAAATATTAAAGACATTAAAGATAAATTTGATAATTTTAAACCATATATAAATGGATATCAAAATATGAAGAGGGCGTCTGTATTAGTTCCGATAATTAAAAATAACGATTCACACGAAATACTATTTGAAGTGAGGTCTAAAACACTAAGAAGTCAGCCAAATGAGATAGCTTTCCCTGGTGGAAAAATAGAAGAAAATGAAACTCCGAGGGAGGCTTGCATACGAGAGACTTGTGAAGAATTAGGTATAAGTCCTGACGATATAGAAATAATTTCTCCCCTAGATTTATATATAAACCACTCAAACTTAATAATTCATCCATTTTTAGGCGTTATAAACGAAAAGGTAGTGAAAAATGGACTAGAAAATTTACCTATAAATAAAGATGAAGTAGACCATGTATTTACAGCTCCAATAAAGTACTTAATAGATACTTCTCCTGATGAATTTGAAAATGAGCTAGAAGTAAAAGTAAACAAAGATTTTCCATATTACAAAATTCCAAATAAAGAAAACTACAAATTCGCCGTCGGAAAATACTCGACTTTATTTTATGAATATAAAAATTACGTCATCTGGGGTATATCTGCTAAAATACTAGAAAACTTCTTAAACTTTTTAAAAGAGTAACCAATTAATATGTCTGCATACTCAACATATTAAGGCTTAAGTAAAAAAATAAGCAGATAAAATATAAATATATCTTATCTGCTTATTTGAATTGTATAAATATCTAAGTTTAAAAAATATAATTCCAATTACACTTTTCGTCGGCTATTAGATTTTGAAGAATGGACTTTATTTTTTCCAATTCTTCTAAAGCTCTTATTTTGTTTTTGCAGTATACGGCGTTTCTAACTAGATTTAATTCTAAACTTAAATCATCATAATATTGATGATCTAATACCTTTAGCCAAAAGTCCTTTTGAGTGTCGAGCCTTGCCTCAAGGTCATCTAGCATTTCATCTGCATATTCCCACTTATCATCATGTATAACCTCATATGTAGCTTCCACATCTTTTATATAATCGATTCCAAAATCCTCTACTCTATTGTCTATATAAATCCCAAATAGTATAAACAAGATGACCCATATTAAAGCTATTATAGTATTTTTCATCTTTTCTTTTGAATTAATACTCCGTCGTATTCATCTAAAATGCATAGTAAGACGTCTTTTGTCCTTTTTATTTTGTGCATTTTTAGTATATTATTTAGCCATAGCTCATCTTTATCTAATTTTTTTAGGTTTTCTTTTATTATAGAGCCATCTAATATAAGCGGAATCGGTAGATGCTTGTACTCTTTTGAAGGAGTCGAGTTATAATTAGGAGTAGGCACCACACTTAGACTTCCATCTGTCTCTAATATGGCATATTGGATATATTTTATATTAAAGTATCCTTGAATTCTAAGTTGTTCTAAAAGCTCGTTTATGCTTACTCTCTCTCTTTTTAACTCTTTATAATCTACTTCACCTTTGTTGATAAGTATTGAAGGTTTCCCGGACAATATTATAGATATTTTTCTAAATTTTAAAGATAAAAATGAAATAATAGTTTGCATTGCTACAAGACCTGTTAGCGCTGCAATACCATTTATCATAGGAATATCGTTGTTTTCCATAGGTAGTGATGCAACTTCCGCTATTAAAAGCGTTATAACCAAGTCAAAGCAATTCATCTCAGCTATTTCACCTTTTCCCATAATTCTCATAGAGATTAATACTGCTATATATAAAACAATACTCCTCAAGAAAACTACAACCATATAAGTCCTCCTTTTATGGCCGCATACCTTATGAGCTATAAAGTCTTAAATATGTTTTAAGATTTATAAAGCCTTAAATTGTAATTTTAAATTATATTTATTTTATATTTCCCAATATGCTTACTAAATAATCCCATGTTCTTTCTGTAGATAAAAGATCTATATGCTCATCAGGAGTGTGAACATCGAATAAATTTGGACCTATAGATACTGCTTGCGCTCCTTCTATAGCATCTAGTAGTAAACCACATTCTAATCCAGCGTGAATTGCAACTATTTCTGGCTTTTTACCGTTTATTTTTTCATAAGTCTCAACGCATATTTGCTCTAACTTTGAATCTTTGGCATATTCCCATTCTGGATAATCATCTTCTAGTGTAAGGTTTACTCCGATTGTGTCGCAAAGCAATTGCATTCTGTCGTTTATATCGTCTTTTAGAGTTTTTACAGAACTTCTAGTCGCAAATTCAAATTTTATAGAGTCATTTTCAGTTACTACAACACCTAAGTTTGTAGAACTTTCAACTAAGTTCTCTATATCTGCACTCATAGTTTGGATATTTCTAGGCATTAAGTTTAATACTTTTATTATTTTGCTTTGAACTTGTTCTGATAAAGCTCTTTCGTGTTTTTCATTTATTTTGTTTATCTCTAAAGATATTTGTGGGTCTGAAGTTTTAAATTCATTTTTAAATACTTCTGACATATTATTTATAATATTTACAACTTGTTTTTCATCATTAGAATCTAAATTTATTGTAGCTTCTGCTTCACGAGGTATTGCGTTGTTTTTAAGTCCACCACTTATAGATATTAAGTCGTAATTTACTTTTTCTTTTTCAAGGGCGTTAAGCACTCTTCCCATAAGTAGATTTGAGTTTGCTCTTTTTTTGTCTATTTCAATACCAGAGTGTCCTCCTTTTAGACCTTTTATACTTATAAGGTATGTTTGTTTAGGAGTTATGTCTTTTAATTCTTTTAGTATATCAACTATTGCTGTAACCCCACCTGCACAGCTTACAGTTATTCTGCCTTCTTCTTCTGAATCTAGATTTATGATATATCTTCCTTCAAAGTGACTTCCATCTAAATTCATAGCACCTTCCATGCTCACTTCTTCATTTGCAGTAAATACTACTTCTAATTTAGGCATTTTTATATCATCAGATGCTAAAAGCGCAAGCCCCATAGCAACAGCTATTCCGTTATCTGCACCTAAAGTTGTTCCATCTGCGTATAAGTAATTTTCTTTTACTTGTAGTTTTATTGGATCTTTTGTGAAATCGTGTTTTATGTCTTTGTTTTTTTCACAAACCATATCCATATGTCCTTGAAGTATTACAGCAGGAGCATTTTCATATCCAGGTGATGCTGGCTTTTTTATTATTACATTTAAAGCATTATCTTGTATTACTTCTAAGTTAAGTCTTTTTCCTTCGCTAGCTAGATAGTCGCTTATTTCTTTTTCATTTCCTGAACCTCTTGGAATTTTTGATATTTCCTCAAAGTATTTGAAAACTAAATCTAGCTTTGGATTTTTAAAATTAAATTCCATTTTTCTTTTCCTTTCAGATTATTATTTTATTATCATCATCGCAACTGAAAGTATTATTGCTGATGCTATAAATATAGCTACTAAAACTTTTGTGACAAATTTCACCCATGATTCATAATCTACTTTAGCAATTGCAAGTGTACCCATTATTACACCACTTGTTGGCGTAACTAAGTTTACTATACCACTACCTGCACTAAAGATTGATATTACAACTTCTGGTCTAAATCCTAAGCTAACTGCTAAAGGCCCAAATATAGGCATAGAAAGCCCTGCTAGACCTGATGTAGATGGGATAAAGAATGTAAGTGCCATATAAATTAAATAAGCCACTATTGTAAATACTATTGGACTCATTCCAACTAATACATTTGATGCCTTGCTAAGTACATGTGCATCTAAGCCAGTAGTGTTCATTATTACTGATATACCTCTTGATACACCTATAACTAAAGCTACACCGACCATATCAGCTGCCCCTGCTATAAAGGCATCTACTATTTCGCCTTCTTTCATTCCGTATACAACACCAATAATTATTGACATTATAACAAACCATATACCTAGCTCAGAGAACCACCAGTTACCTAAACTAGAACCAGTTAAGAAGTCAGTATATATGAATAAATTTATTCCGAATTCTTCCCATGGTATTATTCCTGCTACCATAACTATAAATGTAAATGCAAATAATCCTAATACTATTTTTCTTTTTTTAGTAAATTCGACTACTTCTTCTTGCCCTGACTTATTTCCTATAAATGCTTCGTTTGCGTGTTCTATTTCTAATTGTGAAAGTATACTTTGATTTTTATCATTGTAGACTTTTTTTGCATAACTCATAACAAAGTAAATTGATATAAGTAGTGATACAATCCATAAAACTGTATTAGTAGCTATAACTACACCTTGGTTTACAGGAATTCCTGCACCATTTAATGAGCCTATACTTACTGAAACCAAAAATGGGTTTACAGTTGAGCCTAATACACCACATCCTGACCCTAGGATAATTGTAGCAACTGAAACTAATGGGTCAAATCCTGCTATAATCATAGTAGTTGTTACAAGCGCTGTGAAGGCTATAGTTTCTTCTGCCATACCGAAACTAGTTCCTCCAAGTGAGAATAAAAACATAAGAACTGGTATTAATATTAATTCTTTACCTTTTAGCTTTGATACTACTGAGCCTATTCCTGCATCTAGTGCACCTGTCTTTGTAGTTATTCCTAAAAATCCGCCAATTAACAATACGAATATTGCAATGTCAATTGAGTCGTTAAGACCGTTTATAGGTGCCATCACAAAATCCGATAATCCGGCTGGTCTTACCCCAGCTATAAAGTGTGTTACAATAGCTATAACTGCTGTAATTATAAGCAACACAGTATAAGCTGTAGGCAACTTAAATGCTTTTTTCTTTTTTTGTTTGTTGTCCATTTTCTGTCTCCTTTTCGCATTGTTGTCTAAGATTAAAATTTCCTATTTTAAATCGATATATTCATTATTTAAAAATTCGATTATAAAATTTCGTTTAATCTTTTTATATTAGCGATTATAAAAGAAATTAATATATAATACAACATCTTAATATATTGTAAATTTTATCCATAAAAAATTCACTGCGTTCATAGCGCCAACGAATCAAAGATTCCGTTGCTTAAGTTAAAATTCACTACGTTCATAGCGCCAACGAATCAAAGATTCCGTTGCTTAAGTTAATAGGTTGGAAATTATACATTATCCACAAACCAGATAATGTATAATTTCCTTAGAATTAAAAAATAGAGAGAAAATCCCTCTATTTTTTAAATTAATCATATTAAATTAAAATCTTATTCTTCCAGTCTGTTTTCTGTGTCTTCTTCCAGCTCTATTATTTGCGATATAATCTATCTCATTTAAAAATATATTCGCTTCATTTATATTATTGTAAAGTCCCAAACTAGCTCTTATCATTCCATAAAAATATTCTCCTGATACTACATCTCTATAGGCGTCGCTGTCACTAGCGCCTAAAAGTCTATATACATAAGGATGGGCGCAGAACTTTCCTGATCTAAGCGAGATGCCCTTTTCTGTCGCCATCATTATAGAAACCTCGCTATAGTCTTTATTTTGAATATTAAATGGAATTACACCTATTCTATCTTCTGTATAATCTGTATCACCATACATAGTCACATTGTTTATACTTTTCATACCTTGTATAATATAATTTTTTAATTCTCTTTCATGTTCTTCTATATTTTCAAATCCTATACTTTCTAAATCAGCAAGCGCCTTCGCCATAGCTATTACACCGAAGAAGTTTTGAGTTCCAGCTTCGTATTTTTCTGGTACAGCTGTCCAAATTAACCTCTCATCAAATACTCCAGCTACACATCCTCCTCCTGATAAAAATGGATCTTCTTCATTTAGATAGTCTTTTTTGCCCACAATTGCCCCACTTCCAAACGGTGCATATGCTTTATGTGCAGAAAAAGTCAAAAAATCTATCTCTTCATCTTTTGAATTCCCCTTCATATTTACTTCTTTGTGCGATACTAATTGTGCAGCATCAACTATTATAAATGCACCGTATTTATGTGCAATTTTTGCTATATCGTGAATAGGAGTAGTATATCCAGTTACATTAGATGCCCCCGTTACAGTAACTACCTTTATTTTTCCTCCTGCCTTTATAAGTTCCTCTTCTATATCGTCTACCTTTACTCTTCCGAGCTCGTCGACTTCGACATATGCCATCTTTCCAACCCTTCTAAAAGGAAGGTCATTTGCATGATGCTCCATTCTAGTAGTCAACGTCATGTCTTCTTTGTCTTTTATAAGTACATTTGCAAGGATATTTAACCCCTCTGTATCTGACTTAGTATATATAACTGTATAATCGTCATTTCCACCTAGTCCAAAAAAGTTTAATATCACATCTCTCGCTTTGTTAAACATCATTGTGCAGTATTCACCCTTAAATCCTACCCCTCTGGCAATAGGTCCATAGTTTTTTATATTATCTTGAATTATTTGAGTAACACTTTTTAACGGTGGTGTAGTTGCTCCATTATCAAAATTTATCGGCGTTGTATAAGCGCCATTAGAAAGTTTAATTTTATCATCTATACCATCAAATAAATCTCTATAATCCATATAAATTCCCCCTTATTATCATGGTATAAATATATTTCATTTTACATATAAATATAACCTGTTTTTTATTTTTCTCAATTTTTGTAGAAATATGTAGAAATCTATGGTTGATTTATGATAAAATAAAAAAATCCGCATTTTAGCGTTTTAAGTATATAATAAGAAATAATAAAATATTTATCTTTTCATTTTTCAAAAGATATGCATTTTATTATTTAATATTGATTTTTTAATTTATTATTTTTAAAATTATTAAATTTTCTTAGAAAGGTTACGATAAAAAATGAACAATAATGGATCATATGCACTAGTTTTCGGTGTATCAGTTTTCGACATATGTGGTTTTACAGATAACGATTATAGATCTAATGACTCAAACCCAGGTAGGGTTAGAACTTCTTTTGGTGGAGTTTGTAGAAATATAGCTGAATGTATGGCTAGAGTTGGAGTTAATACAAAATTTATATCAGTTTTAGGGGATGACGAAACTGGAAAAAGTATACTTCAACATTCAAAAGTTATGAACTACAATATGGAAGATTCTCTTATAGTAAAAAATGGTCATACTCCTACTTATATGGCTGTACTTGATCATTTCGGTGAAATGGTATCTGCTGTTGTAGATATGAAGATAATAGACGAATTTACTACAGAATTTATAGATTCTAAAGCTGAAATAATAAAAAATGCTGAATATATGGTTTTAGACTCAGATAGACCGGACATAGTAGAACACATATTAAAAACATTCTCTAACGACACTAAATTTATATTAGACCCAGTATCAGCTGCAAAAGCTAAAACTGTTACACATTTAGTGAAATACTTCCACACTATAAAACCAAACAGATACGAAGCTGAAATAATGTGTGGATTTAAAATTAACAATGAAGAAGACTTAAGAAAAGCTGGTAAATACTTTACAGATTTAGGCGTAAAAAATGTATTTATCACTCTTGATGAAGACGGAATTTACTACAACAACGGAGTTGAAGAAGGGAAATTAAAAGCAAATGATGTTAAAGTAGTAAATGTTACAGGTGCTGGAGATTCTTTTGTTTCAGGAATTACAAAGGGATATATGGATGGATATAATTTAATTGACACATTAAAATACGCTATATCAATGTCATCAATAACTATATCAACTGAAGAGACTATACATCCAGATATTTGTCACGATTTAGTTTCTAGATATATACAAGAAACAAATTGGACTCATACTAAATTTAATAATTAATTTTCAAACATGGGGCTTTTAGCCCCTTTTATTTTTGCAAAATAAAAACCCTTTGTTGGAAAATATTATTTATTTTCCAACAAAGGGTTATTTAAAAATTACTCAACCATTTCCCCATTTAATGAGAATGATAAAGCTGCTTCAGTTATTTTAACATTTACTAATTTACCGATTAAATCAGCATTAGGGTCTTTTACACTGAAGTTAACTAATTTATTTTGTCTAGTTCTACCAGTGAATTTAGTATCGTCAGTTTTACTTTTTCCTTCAACTAATATCTCAACTACTTGATCTTGATGAGTAGTGTTGTTTTCTTTTGATATTTCGTTAACTAACGCTAACACTCTGTTAAATCTTTCGTGTTTAACATCTTCTGGTATTTGGTCTTCCATCTTAGCAGCTGGAGTACCAGTTCTCTTAGAGTAGATAAATGTGAATGCATTATCGTATCTAACTTGTCTTATTACATCTAATGTATCTTCTACATCTTCTTCAGTTTCACCAGGGAATCCTACCATTATATCAGTAGAGAACGCTATGTTTGGAACTTCTGCCTTAGCTTTTTCAACTATTCTTAGATAATCTTCTTTAGAGTAGTGTCTGTTCATTTTCTTTAATAATTTAGTACTTCCGCATTGAACAGGAAGGTGTAAGAATTCACATACTTTATCACAATCTCTCATAGCGTATATAACTTCATCAGATATATCTTTTGGATGAGAAGTCATAAATCTTATTCTTTCTAATCCATCTATTTCATTAACTTTTCTTAAAAGCTCTGCGAAAGTTATTCTATCTTCTTCTTCTAAAGTTTTACCGTAAGAGTCTACGTTTTGTCCTAATAAAGTAACTTCTTTAGTTCCATTTGCAACTAATTCTTTTATTTCGTTTAATATATCTTCTGGTCTTCTACTTCTTTCACGACCTCTAGTATAAGGAACTATACAGTAAGTACAGAAGTTGTTGCAACCGTACATTATATTTACGAATGCTTTAAGCTCGAATTTTCTATCACTTCTTAATCCTTCAACAACTTCACCATCAACATCCCAAACATCTATAAGTATAGAATCACTTGACATTGATTCAGATAATAATTCTGGGAATTTGTATAAGTTGTGAGTACCGAATACTAAATCTACATGTTTATATCTAGATTTTATTTCTTTAACTATAGCAGGTTGTTGCATCATACATCCACAAACAGCTATTTTTAAGTTAGGATTTCTTCTTTTTATTAATTTTAAGTGACCTAAGTTACCATATACTTTAAGCTCAGCATTTTCTCTAACTGCACAAGTATTGTATATTATTAAGTCTGCATGGTCAGCCATTAAAGATGCTTCATATCCCATAGCATTTAGCATAGCCCCTAATTTTTCAGAGTCATGCTCATTCATTTGACATCCAAATGTTTGTATAAAATAAGATTTTTTCTTTCCAGTTAAGTGGAAATATCTTTCGTTTTCATTTTTTATTTCATTTATATATTTGTCCTGTTCTCTTATCTTTTCCATAGGAACAGTGACTTGTTTTCTTTTAGACATCTAGTTGTATCTCCTTTCAAATTAATGCAAAGTTTATTATATCATAAATATTGAAAAATATATAAAAAAATATACATTATATTCATTTTTAGTTATGTTAAAATCTGCTTTTATACTTATATTTTTTAATACAAAAAATGGCGAGCATTCTATATGCTCACCTTTAAATTTGTAATATTTTAAAATTATTTATAAAATATGCTATATAATTAGCATTTATACTTTCATAACTTTTTCAAATTTTCAAATCTGAAAAAATCTTGTCCTTATGGTATGTAGGGATCTGGATATTTTTATATAATCTTAAAATATTGTTTAGAGTTTAGTATGCTTTCGCCTCTTAAAATAGTCGTTCCATGATATCCTACATAAGTGTTATTCATTGTTCACATCCTTTACATTTAATTTATTTTTCTACTTAAATGGATTTTTCTACAAAATATATACATTTTATACACTATTTATATATTTTTTTCTTATAATTTAAAAGCCACCTCTAAAATTTAGAAGCGGCTTTTAATTATATAGTCTTTCATTATTAAATTTACTTTTTACTTAAAACACTTATTTAGTCATTTTTTTGCCATTTTGAGTCATAGCATTTATTTTTAGTGGTAATGTAAATAAGTTTATAAAACCTTCTGCATCTTTGTGGTCGTATAATTCGCTATCCCCAAATGAAGATATACTTTGGTCGTATAATTTATGGTCTGTAAATATTCCAGCTGGTTTTATATTACCTTTGTATAATTTTAATTTTACAGAACCTGTAACATTTTCTTGTGTTTCATCCATAAAAGCATTTATTGCTTTACAAGTTTTTGAATACCATTTTCCATTGTATATTAAATCAGCAAATTCAAGTGATAATCTTTGTTTTAAGTGAAGAGTATCTTTGTCTAATGTAGCACTTTCTAAGTAGTTATGTGCTGCATAGAATATTTCTCCTCCTGGAGTTTCATATATTCCTCTTGATTTCATACCAACTAATCTATTTTCTAATATATCTACTATACCTATACCGTGTTTAGCACCTAATTTATCTACTGCTTCAACAAGCTCTACTGGTGATAATTTTTCCCCATTTAAAGATACTGGTATACCTTTTTCAAATCCTATTTCTATATATTCAGCTTCATCTGCTGCATCTTCTGGAGAGCAAGTTTTTTTGTATATATCTTTATTGTGTTCATTTTCAAGATATTCTATATCCCCACCTTCTGTAGAAACATGCCATAAGTTGTCGTCTACTGAATATATTTTTTTCTTAGTTGCAACAACTGGAATGTTGTGTGCATTTGCATAATCTATTGCATCTTCTCTAGATTTTATATCCCATATTCTCCAAGGTGCTATAACTTTTATAGATGGATCAAGAGCAGCTATAGTCCCTTCAAATCTAACTTGGTCGTTTCCTTTTCCTGTACAACCATGGCATATATATTTTGCGCCTTCATTTTGTGCTATTTCAACTAATTTTTTAGCTATTATAGGTCTAGCAAGTGCTGTTCCTAAAGGATATCTATTTTCATATAATGTTTCAGCTTTTATAGCTTGGTATATAGTAGTAGTTATAAATTCTTCTCTTAAATCCTCCACATAAGCTTTTATAGCTCCACTTGCTTTTGCTTTTTCTTCTATTTGGCTCATATCGTCATTTTGACCTACATTTGCACAAACTGCTATAACATCTAAGTCATAGTTTTCCTTTAACCATGGAATTATTACTGAAGTATCTAGTCCTCCTGAATATGCTAATACAACTTTTTCTTTCATTTTTTATCCCCCTCAAACTTATATAATTTTTTATTATTTTCTTTATTTTCTGAATTAGATAGCTTAAAGCATCTCTGTACTTTTTAAAGCCATATAACTTTTTTTGTGTATTAAAAAAGCCCCTTAGTAATCATTACTAAGAGGCGACATTGCGCGGTACCACTCTTATTAACAAATTTATCTTAGTAAAATAAAGGAATTTAAAAAACGCCTCTTGAAAACTCAAGAGACGAAATATTTCCGCGTTACCACTCTAATTAATAAGATAAACTTATTCACTCTTCCTTTTAAGGCAAGGCATTCCTATTATCCTACTTAGGTTCAGATAATCTCCTCCAAAGCTCTTTTCATTTATCTCACAATTGCTAAGCTTCCACCATCCTCAGCTCTCTATAAATTTAAAATAAACTACTTTCTTTTTCAACGGATTTATATTTTAAATTGTTAATAAATGGTTACTTGTTATTTATGAGTTAATAATAAACTATTTGGTTAAAATTGTCAACTGCATTTTGTATATTTTATTTTAGTATTTAACTCTATATAAGAATAACCCTTTTGCTGGAGCTGTCTCTGGCGATTTTGATCTGTCTTTTAATTCTAATAGTTCTTTTACTTCATCAGCAGTAATCTTTCCTTGTCCTGCATCTATAAGCGTACCTGCTATTATCCTAACCATATTGTATAAAAATCCATTACCTTCTACATATATTTCTAATATATCGTCTTTTTCATTTATAGTAATTGAGTAGATTTCTCTAACATGGCTTTTCTTTTTAGATCTAGATGAGCAGAAACTTGTAAAGTCGTGTTCACCTATTAATACTTTAGAAACTTCTCTCATAGCCTCTACATCAAGTTTTTTACTTACATGACAAGTGTATTTTCTGTTAAATGGATTTGGATATTCTCTATTGTCGATTTTATATAAATAAACTTTTCTCTTTGCATTATATCTACTGTGGAATCTGTCGTCTACTTCTTCAATATCTTTTATTGCTATTGATTGTGGTAAGTATTCATATAGATATTTATGTATTTTATTTAATGATAAATTGCAATTAGTTTTAAAGTTTACAACTTGTCCATAAGCGTGAACACCCATATCTGTTCTTCCAGAGCCTATTATCTCAATTTTTTCATCTGCCATTTGACTTAAAACAGATTCTAATTTTCCTTGTATTGTATTTTCATTGTCTTTTAGTTTTTGGAATCCTTTAAAATTGCTTCCATCATATTCTATTGTCATCTTTATATTTCTCATATTTTGCCTCTTTTCTTTTGATTTTATAATTTAAAACTATAATTATATTTTTAAATTATACCTTAAATCTATATACAGAAAAAAATGTGATTAAATCACATTTTTTCCTCTACAATTGCATCCATTAAATTATTTTTTAAAGTGAAGGTAATACAAGTTCCCTCTCCTTTTTCACTTTCTAATATCATTTTGCCTTTGTGAAGTTTTACTATTTCGTTACTAATAGCAAGACCTATACCACTTCCTGATTTGTTGCAGTCCTCTTGGAAGAATTTTTCTAGTACTTTATCTAAGTTTTCTTGTTTTATACCTATTCCATTATCGACTACAGAGAAAGTTGTATATTCTTCTCCTTGAGATAGCCTCACAACGACATATCCGCCTTCTTCAGTAAACTTAAGGGCATTTTGAACAAGATTTATTAAAACTTGTTTAAGTCTATTTTTGTCACCTTGTATATCTACTATTTCACTTTCTTTTGTATTAAACTCAGTAAGTAAAGTTATGTTTTTCTCACTAGCTTTAACTCCAAGCTGATTTACTACGTCTTTTGCAAGTTTAGTTACATTGACTGAGTCAATTTGAAGTCTTATTCTATCTGATGCTAGACGAGAGAAATCTAGAAGTTCCTCGACTAAAGTTATAAGTCTTTCTGTTTCATCTTGTATAATTCCAAGCCCTAAATCAAGTTCTTCTCGACTTATACCTTCATATCCTAAAGTCTCACTCCATCCTTTTATGGATGTAAGCGGTGTTCTAAGTTCGTGTGATACAGAAGATATAAATTCTTCTTTTAATTTTCTTGTCTTATCTATTTCTTTTGCCATATGGTCAAATGTTTTGACCAAGTCGCCAATTTCATCATCATGTAATTTTTCATTTTCTAAGTTTATATTATAATTACCTTGTGCAAGTTGATTAGCTGTCTTTTTCAAGTCTTGTATAGGTTTTATTAAAGAGTCAGCAAATCTTAAACTTAAAAGTAGACAGATAAGTAAGATTACTAGTCCTCCAATAAATATTATACAGACTACTCTAAAAATAGCATTGTCCGCCTTTTTAAGAGATACACTATATCTAACTACACCTTCTACAACATTATTGACCTTTAGAGGTACAGATATACTCATAATATGGTCTTTTGTCTCAGATATTGAATATATATAGAAATTATAATCTTGGCTTCCTGTCAAAGCTTTATTTACATCATCATAATTTACTACTTCTCCAGTTTTTATGCCGTATTGGTCTAGCATAACTTCTTTATTTTTATTTATAATTTCTATTGCTACAGAGAAGTTATCACTACTTTCGCCATACCCTGAACTTTGGTTTAAGCCTTCTTTTTCTAATATATTATTTATTTTATCTTGAAAACTTGTAGAATCCATACCTGATGAATCATAGCTGTTTTGAGTATATCTGACTTGTTGTTCTAAATAAGATTTTGCCATACTATAGTAATATTCTTTCATATAAAACATAAATAATACTTCAAATAAAGCAACAGTAATTATAATCATGATGAAATAATATTTTACTACTCTTTTCCTCAAACCATCTAAATATAATATCAAGTTTAGTCTTCCTTTCTAAAACAATATCCATATCCCCA
>OCHO01000275.1_pt1 | contig 50935 bp, 35 predicted proteins | sample 1538441 | NCBI WGS metagenome assembly OCHO01 (sample SAMN04571691, study PRJEB22368) | human gut metagenome | biome: human gut; material: stool | host: Homo sapiens | place: Luxembourg | collected 2012-06-29
GGCACTCATAGTCATAAGTGGTGCCAATTGGCTCATTATCCAGCGCATCTAAATCATTTTTCAAATTCGTAAGATCTGCATCCTTGAAAATGCTAAGCTCGATCAATTAAATCACCTCCCGAATTATGTATCGAGACTATGACTACATATAGGACAACCAGACAAAGGTTTTACTGGAACCCAAAGCGGTTCGCCGAAGAAAGAGAACTCTTTATGCATCGCGGTATCCATGAAATCCAAACCATAGTTTTTACCTGCATTTGGGGCGAGACGTAAAAGTACGAGATTTCGATCGGCCACCTCATCCAGCATATTCGTATATCGATTATTCCCTTTGTGGTGCAACAGGAGCATCAGAATTATCTGTACCTCAAGGGCATTTGTTTGTAGAATAGATGGATAAATTGTCCCTTCGGATGTTACGGTATTTTTATATCCTTTTGCGTATTCCTCATATCTATTATGCAGGATGCACTTAGGGCAAGTCTTAGTGACGCCGGGGTAATAGAAAGTAATCTCAGAAGCCAACCCGTCAGCATACATCTGCGGAGCCATATACGGAACACCTAGTTTTAATGCAAGGTTTAGGATTGCATCCTGAGCAGAAAAATCATCTGTACTTGCTACTATGAGAACCTTGCTCGGATCTTTGAATGTGTTCTCCGGAAGCATTTCGACGAATTCTTCGATAGTAGTATCTTTAGCAATAGCCCTCCAATGAATATCTACTTTCGCTTTTGGATTAACATTGAGAATCTTATTGGCGAGTGCTTTTACTTTTGCTTGTCCCGAGTCGGCTATATAGGAACGCTGAGTCAAGACATTACGAGGCTCACAGACATCGGGGTCTATAAGGATAAAATTACCTACACCGCATCTCGCCATCGCTTCCGTAGCCCCAGCAGAACCACCGCAGCCAATTTGGATGATAGTAGATTCCTGAAGCTCATCGACGGGAACCGTGTTCTGAATTCTAGAAAATAAGTTAGATGGAGCCTGCGGTTGATTTCCGGGTAAAATATTAACCTCGCGAGGTTCGCCGGTAAATTTTATATCACGATCCAATGTGTACCAAAAAATAGTACATCCGCCATCGTACCGAGGGTTCAAGATTACGATTGGAAGCTCGATACTATCCATGTCTAAGGCTTCCATAATTTTGTCCGCATACTCAAGATCGGCAATAGATGGTTGGTAATAGGAGCCTGGATGCGAATGCACGAATCCACGGAATTCAATGCCTCTTTCATACCACTCCCGAATCTTTTTATTACAGACTTCAACATCTGGTTCGCAGCTGGTTTGTGTCGATTTTGATTTATCAACTAAAAATACAGTATCTATATGCTTTCCATCCGACGAACCGAGCATGGCGAGCTGTTCAGGCTGTTTGCATGCGATAAACTGCTGAATTCTATTGAGTGCTTCCTTCGTAGGAACTAATGATTGTTCTTTTTTCGTAAGCTTCATAGTGGTTTTCTCCTTTTTGTTTTGTTAGATTTTTGCAGATGCATTTACGCTGGGCGCTTATTGATAAGAGTGTGCATAAAAGTCGAAATCGAAAGGGCCATTTATATACCTGGTTGTGCAATCAGCCCAAACAGCAGCAATAGTTAACGCATCTTCAAAACTTGTAATTTCTTCGTCCCAGCAAATGAACTTATACGACTCGTCGTCGTTCTTAATCCAATGCGCACTATGGCAATCACTTAGCTTCATACCGTAATCGATGTCTGTAATGATGTAGATGCACCATGATTCCTCATCGTCTCCATAATCGAAAAATACGAATTCATAGGTCATGAAGTCTTCTATGTCTCGGTACTTCAGCCTAACGTGTTCCCCGTACATTCTTTACACCTTCTTTCAGTTGAAGAGTGCGAAGAGCCCGAAGGCTCCTCGCTAAGAGACGTAAAACTAAGAGTTTCTGAACGTACCCGGTGGCAGAGAACGCGTAAAATCAGTATCCTGACTTTCGCTACTACCACCTTTGGAACCGGCATTAACTCTAGAGATGATGTCATCTCTTGATTCCATAGGTTTTCCCTCCTTTCTGGATTGAAGAAAAGCGAGAAATGTTTTATAATATAGGGAACAATGTGTTCTTGCTTTTCTTGATGATTTCATTATAGAGACAAAAACCTGTTCCCGATATTGTGGGAAAGTTGCGAAATTGTAGTGACGAAAAATATGCCTGCCCGCAGGAATCGCGAACAGGCATATGATGAGAAATGGGGGTGAACTCTATGGATAAGATTCCTTTTTGCTTTCCGGTATTCTATCACGGTTTAATTGCCGGGCATATACACTATAATCAAGCGGATGCGCTTAACATATTGATTTACGGAACACTTGCAGACGAAGAGAATGCTTGGCGATTCAAAGACCGTCAAGCAGCCAATAAGTATATTAGTGGAGCAGAATGTATTCCACTCGAATGTCGTAAAGAAATATTTGAACTGCCTGACAGAGATCTTCTTGCTCGTATCCAGAACTTGAAAATACAAAATATTAAAACTACCATATCTGCATTTCATGAGTTTCTGCGAAATAGGACTCATGCCAGTAAAGAAACAATTTATTCTTTAGAGAGTAGCGTGCAAGAATCAAAGGATCCATGCCAGTATTATGTAGTCGCCTTAAGAGAAGCATTATCTTTTACGAAAGTTTCAAAAGAATATATTACAACGCAGCTTAAGAACGAATTACATAACTTACATAAGAATAGCGATGTGCCAGATTTATTCCTCTTACGAGAAGAAGCTCTTAAACGAGGACTAGCGTCAATTTCCATGACGCCCGACAAGACCTTTTTGAGTAAGATAATTGGGCGAGACGAAATTGTGCAATCTATCTGCGACAGGCTAAAAAAAGAGAGGAAACACATACAACTACGCGGTATGGGCGGTATTGGAAAATCTGAAATCCTCCGTAAGGCTTATAGCTGGTTTCTCGAAAATCCTGGGGAGCACTTCTATGCTCATATAGCGTACCTTTACTATTCGGGTAATTTTAAAGCCGACCTTGATCATGCAATTGACTACCCCGGGAAAGAAGCCAGCGCCAATCCCATCGAATATCTGAAGCATTTGGCAAACACATCTAAGGTTCTGCTGTTTGTCGATGATGTCCGAAATCAGGTGCCGGATAAAAGTGGAATCTATGAGGATGACACTTCATTTGAAGAAATAGTTGGATCGAATATTTCCATCTTATTTGCCTCGCGCATTATGCGCATGGATTTTTCGCTAGTTAGCGTAAAACCGCTCCCCATAGAATCATGCGTTGATATTTTCTTACGAGAATATAATGCCAATATCGATGACGATATTATGACGGAAAATGATGCTGGATGCTGTACTGCCGAAGCCTTAACTGCAGAAGACAAAGAGCGGCTCATTCAAATAATTGATGGACGCGCCGGACGCAATACGCTGGTTATTAACCGCTTGGGTGCAATGGCTCGAGATTATAGCTGGACGATTATGCAATTGGAAAAAGAACTCATAGATAGAAATTTCAATATTCGGCAAGGTTTATCTGAGAACAATGCAGAGTATATGGATGAGCAAACACTGCAAGATGAGCTAAACAAGCTTTATAACTGTAAAGAAATAAAAGACTCTGCTGAGCGCAGCATCTTAGAGGGTTTCGCGCTACTGGCCGATGTTCCTACGGATATCAATACTTGCGCTGAATGGTTTAGCCGAGATGCAAAAATTGACAAAGATCACTGTCGCGATGCAGTGGCGCGTTTAATGCGCCGTAGCTGGCTATTAAACTCAAGATCAACGCAAAATGGAGCCACTATCATTAATTTTTCTATGCACAACATTGTGCGTGCAGCCATAAAAGCCCAAATTAGGATTAATAGAGAGGAACACCAGGACTTAGTGATGAAAGTTTGGACTAACTTAACGATTGAAGTACGAAAAAAAGATAAGACCGAAGCCCAATGGGGGGATAGGATGTATGCAGTACCGGGAGAGTGTGTTCGATTCCGCATTGGTATCAGAAATATGAGCTCGGAAACGTTTAGGAATCTGACTCTGCGGGATGTTTTACCGACCGGGCTGTCCTATATAAATGGAAGTACTAGGATATACAATGCGAAACACCCCCAGGGGGTAACACTTAGCGATAATATCATCACAGATATGGGCGTTAATATTGGCGACTATGCCCCGGGTGCTAATGCGTGGATTTATTTCGATACGGTCACTCCCGAGATGGCGAGCAACGAAAACATAATATATAGAAATATAATTCAGGCGTGCGGCGGCTATGGCTCAAAGGAGAAGTCAGCGGATGTCATAGTGGATGCCTGCGAGGCCTAAAAATCTGAGTTTCACTCAACGCATTTTGGTTTCAAAAGAATAATTCCTTCCCATGGTTACGAAAAATCCTCAGCACCGTTGTGGGCGCTGAGGATTTTTTGTTTTTATTCTATATCAGTGAATCGAATTAGAACAGGACTGCAACAGAAAAGACCGCATTGCTACGGCCTTTTCTTTCCAGTTTTTGTCAGTATCTATGCGATTTTATATAAGTTTGTTACCGCATTTAGAACAGAATTTAGCGTCTGGAATTACTTTTGTTCCACAGGCTGGGCAGAAATTCAGCTTTTTCTCCGGCTTCTTGTCATTACCGCCCGAAGGCTGTACATTATTTTCTGCCGGCTGATTTGCATTCTGTCCTTCCTTGTCAACTTGACTCTGTTCACTCATCTGTCTTTGTTCTTCATACGCCTCTAAGTATTTCATGTTCCTGTACTGGGCACCATATGAAGCAAAGTAGAAATCAGGGAACGATATCATGCTGAGTTTTGAAGGATCGTCGCTTTTCGCTATTATTTTCTTTCCACCTAATACGTCCGCATTAAAATCAGCAGAATCCTGATCCTTTTCGTCGGTCATGGATGCACGGATTCTGGCTGCCTTTTTGAGAATCATATTTGCAAGGGTCTCCGCATCTGCATCCTTTGTATTGACATAGAGATCCACCAACCATACGGTATTTTGGTGATCCTTGTATGTTATTCTCAACGTTTCGTTGTCCAAAAACTTGACCTTATGATCATAGCCTATGGATACGATCCATTCATATCGGATGTGTCCCGCATGCGCCTTTTCCTGTCTGAGTACGGCTCGTATTCCGCGTTCTGCATATGTAAGGGCACTTGCTATCATCATAGTAGAAAGATCTCCAATGCCGATCCATCCTGCGCTTCTGTCCTTATTATACTTAGGATTGATCACAGCGATTCTATCATCTGTGACATAAAGGACATAATCACCGCAGGCTGGATCTGATATTGCTTTTGTGAATTGCTTTTCCCCTTTTTTACGCATTGAAACGGAAAGACCGGTCATTCTGATGCGCAGCACTTCACCATCTTCCGGCTCTAAGCAAAGGGTCTTATCCTCGTTGATGTTTGCGAAAATATATGGGTGAGACGGTTCCGCACTGTTTGCCAAAAATAAAAACGGATACTCATCCACTGTCGGAAATTTTCTTCTAAGTTCTTCCTTTTCGCGGGCTTTATTCGCCTCTTCCTCTTCTAGCGATATCTGTCCGGCTGCAGTTCTTCGTTCATTCTCCGCAAGGCGTTCCTGCTTTTCCTTCGCCTCGGCCTCTTCATTCTTCACTTGCGACTCAACGATTTCGGATCTCTTCTTTTTCAAAAGCGGATTCTCATCCGCAGCAGGCGCTTCTGAACCGCCTCGCACATCAATTCCCATAGAACGCAGTACATCGGCAAGATAACAGTCCTTCAGATTTTGTTTTCTAATCTCTTCGCTCGGAGCAAGCGAATGATAACCCACAGTTTCCCATTCTTCGGGCCGCGCCATCGGCTGCTTGCATTTCCTATCTGTTGGAATTTCTCGTAACCATGTATAAGGATCGATTTCACATAATAGTTTTTCAAACGCTGTAAAAACAAGATTCATTTCCTTGCCGTAGAAGATCGGCTCTTTCAGCATATATACCTTCCATTGATCAAAGTAAAGCACGAATCGCACACAGCCCGATTCCTCCGCGGCAATCTTGATGGAATAAAAAGCGGCTCCGGAAACAGAAATGGTCATTGTATTTTCTTGGAAAAATCTGTAATCTGCACGTGCTTTTTTTAATTCACCCAGCAATGCTTTGTAATGGTTCAAAATTTGCGCTGCGCTATCTGCTCGCAACGTATATTCATACGCTTTCTCACAGTAAAATTTCTCTCTTTCCGCTGCCTGCTGATTGGCTAAAAGCTTTCTATTTGTATACATGTTATCTCCTCCCGCATTTTGTTATTTTTTAAATTCGGTTCCACCGATGTTAATCACCTTTCCCGACTGCGAAAAGGATTGCTCCCAGGTGTATTCCTGACCAAGCAGGTTATATGTGATGATGATTTGATCACCGTCGATCTGATATGTGCCGCTGGCATTGATACCAAAAGCAGACATGGTCACCTGGTCTCCGTCAAAGGTAAACGATTGGGAAATAAGACCTTGAGAGTGATATGTGCCATTGAGCTTTGAGCCTCCGCAGGCAGTCAGCATCGTGACACATAGGATGACAGTCAACAGTACGGATAATAGCCGCAGGTTTCTTTTTGTTTGCATAAAATGTCCTCCTGATTTATATCATAAATTCTTTTGTTTCTCATATATAAGCAAATGACGTGTCCAATTATCATACCGGATCATTTTTCAGTCTCGCACCACATTTCGTGCAAAACATGGCACGGCTATTCATAGCAGCGCCGCACTGTGTACAGAAAACCGTTTCCCGGGCAGAAGACGGAGTTTGTGCTGCCTCCGATATGGCGGAAGGCTGCTCCTGCGGCGGTGTACTTGTCTGCGGCTGCACGGACGAATAATACGGCATCTGTGGATTGATGGGGCTTGTACTTCCATTGACACCCTACACAAAGGCTTGATTTTGTTGGGCATTCTTTCGATAAAGCATGAAAACCGGTATGGCAAAAACGACAATAAATCCAATCCATGCCAAACCGTACAGGGCAAGCTTAAAGCTTGTCCGCAGAGCGAGCAGGACATATATGACCTCGTATGCGCCAAGCACACAGGAGATGACAAAGAAAACAAGCCGCAGCGTGTTTTTACTTTCATCCTTTTTCAATGCTAACACCCAAGCCATGGCAACCAAAGCATACAACACCAGATTTACAATTACCCGTTCCGCTCCGCGCCAGCCGGAAAAATAATATCCTCCGTAATTGATAATCTGCTGAATTGCAGTAATCAGGCTGCCAACACTAAACAAGGAATATGTAAAAGCCATGGCGAAGGATTCTATCTTCACCTTCTTTACGCACATCCAAAGCTGCAAGAGTCCCGCAAGCGCACACATCCAGATATACATCTGGCCATTGAGATTGATCAGTAAAAATAGAGAACTGACGGTGGATATGATTGCTAGGACGCACTGAAGCTGATTCAGCTTCCAGCTTTTTACAAGCCGGACGATGTAGCTCACCGCAGAGCGAAGGCTGCCGTCCATCAAATCTTCCGTTTCGGAAGTACCGGGACTGTATTTTGTGTCGTTCATAAGTAAATCCTCCTTATTTTTAGTATCTCCGTATCATTATTCGACAGGAATCTCCTCGTATGTATACTCTGTTTTCAAATAAACACCATTTGAATCGTAAAGTTCCACTTTCATTAGCTGACCAAATTCATTCATTTTGAAATGGCTCCCGGGCTGACCATCGCTAAAAACGGTCATTTCTCGGATTATATCGTTTTCTACGTCATAAACCACATAAGAGTCTTCATAAAAGACCGTATTTCCTTCTACCTTTACGACGCCGTCTTCTCCCGGTACGAAGTCAAAATAATTATCCAATAAAAGCACAGAATCCTTCTGACCGGATTGCTGCTCCTCGCGGCTGCCTAACGGTTTCCCGTCCGGTGTATAGAGCCATTGCACGCTGTATCTTTCATCCCCGCTTTGCATCGTTCCGCGAACCTCAATATAGCCATCCTCATGAATGATGATTCTGTCATGTGAATAGTTCGTAATGGTTTCTGTCCCTTGATAGGTTGCATGTGCGGTTTTGGGAAAGCTGACCGATAGCGTTCTTTTCTCTGAAAATTTTCCGCAGGCAGTCAACATGGTGACCGCAACGCACAGTATGACAAGCAATGATATAAACTTTTTCATTTTCATCGTGAAACACCTCCTGCTTAATAATAAGAATAGAAAACCAGCAACGGGATTACATATGCCAGAATTGCAAGGATTACACTCAGAGCCGTCCATACAATTACACCGATCAGCGCGCCTTTGCCAGCCGATTTTGCTTTCAGCGGCGTTTGATCCTTCCAAACCAAATAGAGAATCAAGCCGACTATCGGGAAGAAAAAGCTGAGCGCCGTCATGCCGCCGGAGGGCGCGTCCTGTACATATCCCATCTGCGGATTTACCTGCTGCTGAAACACAGGCTGCGCCCCCTGTGCCGGCATTGTGCGCTGCTTGCCGCAGACACTGCAGTAATTCTCATCCGGTGAGAGTTCCTGGCCGCAGCCGGAGCAGAAAACTGTTTGATTTGTAGCTTCCGGTTCGGCCCGAGACGGCTCCGGGCGTCTGGTACCACAGCCTGCACAAAATACCTCGTCCGGCAAAAGTTCCCGACCGCAGCCAGAGCAGATTACTTTCTGAGCAGCATCAAAGGTGCCAACGCTCTGATAGTCTGGCTGTCCGTAAGGCTGCCCATAAGGCATTTGGTAGACAGGTCTTTCCTTTTTATACGGATGCGTCAGCCACCAACCCAAAAGGAAGGTCATAGGAATCAGGAACAGGACAGATAAACAGTATAAGTCGCTGCGCATAAAATAGATGTTTCCTACAAGATGCGCAAAGGTGATAAGGATACCGAGTATGCCAGGCAGAAACCACAGCCTGTGCAGCCCACGCTTGTGCTCACCGTTTCCGGCACACGGCGTGATCGCCATGAGGGTAAGGAACAGATAGCATAGAATTTCCAGCACATAACAGCCGCAGATGCCGATTGCCCACATCATCGGGCCAAAATGAAGCTCATACTCATACACATCAAAAAAACCCCGGGAACTGCAGTTCAGAAGAAAGCTCACAAGCGTAAAAGCGGGCAGAAGTGCTTGAATTGCCAGTGCGCCTGCCAGAAGGCTATTTCGCTTCCGCATGAACAGCAGAACCGCCAGCAGGATCATGCTGCCGATCAGCAGAACTTGGTAGAGGATATGGAAAACAGAGTAGGCGCCGCCAAACTCTACCACCATGCGGTAGCCGATTTTACTGTCCATCCAACCGCTTCTGACCCGCAGCCGATATAAATTGGTCAGGAGACCAAAGGCCAGGATCACCGCAAAAATAGATGCGATCGGAAATTTTAGTTTTTTTGTTTCCTTCATTTTTCTTCCTCCCAGGAATGTGATTAGAACACCAAGAATCGCGACCGCAGCCAGCAAAGCAAGCTGCAACCAATTTCCTGTCCCATTGACCGGAGAGATACTTCCGTCCGGGTTGACCTTTCCGCTGATTCTGTCTCCATCCATGAGCAGCAGCTCCGGCGTCTGCGGGCCGCTTCCGGCCGAATCGGCGGCAGGCAGCTCCATGGAGAACACCTGACCGGTTTTAATCTCCACATCGGGGTATTCCGCGGCACCATAGCTTTCGCCGCTATCGTCAAAGGATACCGTGGATACCGACATTTTGCCGTCATCTGTCGCCGTAATGCGCAGGGAATACGCCTCCGGGCTGTCAAAAACAGCGATGTGCTTGGAATCCTCCACCACCATCAGCGCCACCTCCGGATTGGCGGCGAGAAGCTCCTCATCCACCTGATTGTCTGTGATCCGGCCAACGACCTCTCCGTTCTTCAAAACCTCAACATCCACGGGGCACCAGACGGATGAGCCGAAATAAGGATGCTTACACGATATGGCGCCCTCCACAATGGAACTGAGGTAATTTTCAATTAAATGATTGTCACATGAAAAAGGATTCGTCGTGTAAGGATGACCAAACTGATCAATATGTCCGAATTTTCCTTTCCCGGAATTACCGCTGGCGGTAAAGATTGGCCAGCCATTCGGGCCAAAGGTGTTATAAAAATTATAAATATTATGAATGTTTTCATATCCGTCCACAACTGGAGTTTTTACATCGATGGAGTCAATGGCACCATAGGTATATGCAAAAACATCCTCATTGGATAAGTAGTTACCCCACCACTCATACAGCGTAAAGTTGGCAGCCACAAGGTTGGCACCGGCACCGCCAAGGCTGTGACCGGTGACAAAGACCTTAAGCGGCTTATCCAGCAAATCGGGATATTTCCCGATATATTCGCTAATGCCGTCATTGATCCTCAAGTAAAATCTATACGCATAGTCATAAGCCGTATAATTGAAAAACGGATCCTTTATATTCATAGCATCCGAAAAGGCCTCATAAGGATTTGCGGTGCCTCTGGCGATGACAAACAGCACCACAGCATCCTCCCCGTTGAGTCGCATCTCCTTATGTGCAACGGCAAAGGCAAACATTTCATTTTTTTCAATATTATGGAGACCGCAGCCATCCACCCCAATTTTCTGCAAAAGATCAACAGTATCCTGTTCTGATTTTTCCACCGCACAACTTAGCATCGCGCCGAGCGTTGCCAGCTCGTTATCGTATTCATAGGCCGATTTCTCAAACAGGCTCTCTTTGAAATCTACAGTTGCTCCGGCATAACTGACCGGAATCCCTGTCTCCTCCTCTTCAGAATCACTATGCTCAGCATCCGAAACCCGCACATAGTCTCTGTCCGGCCACCAGCCGTCCGGATAATCCGTGACAATCCTGTCGTCTTTCAAGTAATGAACGATGCGGTCGGAGCCGGTGCCGTTCTGAAACGGCTCCGAAGCCGTGCTGCTGTCATCCTTGCTCCAGACGAAATCCCGGCTGTCATATTCGCCGGACGCTTCGCGGAACACATACTCACCGCGCACCTCGCTGTCGTTTGACTCCTTGACGATATACAGCTCTCCCTGAGCTCCATCGTCGTATCGGTAAGTGCCGAGCCAGTCCGCCCGGCTTATTTGCGCAGATAAATATTCAATTTGATAACCGCAGGCTTCCAGGAAATCTCCCCATCCCTGGCGAATCGCGGTAAAGGGCTGCAGAGGCATGGCGTTAAGCTCTTCTGTTGTTGCGGTACGCAGATATTCAACCTGTCCGTCCGCACTGAATGCATAGACATAGGCCAAGGCGGCATACCCGCTCGCTCCATTTGTGATAATCAGCTCCGGGTAATCGTCCCCCGCGACATTGAAAAGGCAGGCCTGCATTTCTGTGTCGTCAAAATATTCCTGTCCCATGTTCCGAAAGCGCCCGTTTAAGAGGAAATTCGCGAATTTGAGGTTCCATGGATTCGCGTCCACATCCTCCAGATATACATCGGAATCCGGTGTCATATATCCGGCAATTTCCAAGGCATCCTGTTCTACGGATGCCGGGACGTCGATTGTATACTCCACAGCGAGGAGCATCAGCTGCTGCGGCATATCGTCCCTGCTGTAAAAGGCTACAATAGATTTTTTATCGGTCGGCTGGAACAGTTCGTAAGGTTCGAAATCGCCCACACCGTAGCGATAGTCACTGTCGTAGGAATACTGGCTGATACTAAACCGGTATCCTCTGGTCTGTGCCGAAATTGCGGTTTCATCTGTGGCATCGTATAGGCCACGAGCATAAAAATTTATTGTATTGGTTCCTTCAAAGCTGACTTCTTCCCAGCGGTATTTCTCCGCAATGGAGCCTGGTATCGTAATATCAAAACCGCTGAAGATTTCTGTTTGTATGGTAACTTCCTCGGACTCAGATGCCGCCACGGCAGAAACCGGCAGACAGAGCAGCAGCATAAGCACCGCCAGAATCATGGATATTTTTTTCTTCATAGAATCCCCTCGCTTTCAGACCTTTTACGAGACACCTGGATTGTTCGCAGCAGGCTCCTCACTGGCTTGATACTCAATTTACATCGTTCTCCTCGGAAAAAATCAACTTATCTCCATCGATCACATAAGTGCCACTGGACGAGAGGCCAGTCCCTGTGTAGGTGAACGAAAAATGTGTTGCATCTATCGTATAGGTATAATCAAGCCAGCTTCCGTCCTCGGCTCTAAAATTCATCGTGCCGTCTGCATTCAATCGGATAAGATAATGGGGGACATATTCGGCGTTGGGCTGGGATATTTCCAGCGTCCATTCGCCCAGCATAGAGGTTATGTCAAATTCCGATTAATTGGTCTGCGTTGATGAATTCTCTGGAACCGCAATCCCCAGCTCATTCAGCATATTTACCATATCTATCTGGAGCGATTCCCTCATTTCTTCCTTTATGTTTTCAAAATCATCATAGTAGGCAAACTGGGTATTGGTGTAAAACTGGGTCTCCTCGCATTTTGTAAATTCCACCCCATCCGGAAGCTGGTTCATATAAAAGGCGTTGTTTTCATATTGATAGACTTCTCCAAATTCCCTATTCTCGTTGAAACCGTATAAATGAACATACACGGGATTTTGATCCAGAGAATCATATACCGGAACATACAGGTTTCCGCCATTTTGATAAAGGCAAAAGCTCATGGCAGCCTCATGAAACTCATCCCGGGTTTTTTGAGAAAAAAGCTTCACAACTCCACCGTCCTCCACGGTATATACATCAACATACGGATGGACACCGCTTCCTTCCTCGGTATAGAGCATCACCAGTTCGGCAGTGCCATCCTGATTAAAATCCTTCAGGTCAATTTTGAATACGCCTTGTGCGTAGAATTCATTATCGGATCCGCCAAAGGAAAGGTTGCCATACCTTTCCAGGGCACTCTCTACGATACTCGCATATAGCTCGGTGGTATTGACTGTCTCCTGCTCCTCCGTTGAGGCGTCCTGATCGGATTCTCCAAAATAAATCATCGATCCGCCTTGTTTATCTGGTCGGAAGCAGTTATACCGATGACTGGTTGCATCACCCTGCATCCAGCACGCATCATTGGCGCCGGCACAAACCAAGTCAGGAAGTTTTTCAACTTTGTCAAAGACCGTTTCCTCCAGGGTCTCTGTATTGAGGAAGCGGAGGGTCATATCCTCAAAATAATAGAACCCGTTCTCGGAAAGGCAAAATCTGTTATATACGTCATCATCATAGGACGCAAGGGTTTCGGTTTTGCCATCGTTGATGCTTAATCGGTAGATATTTTCCGAATCTGCATAATACAGATAGTCACCTTTGGGAATGAAGGGGTAATATTTCTCCCAGAAATCCAGCACGTCTTCATCGTCCCGCAATGGCACTTTCCCGATTTCCTCTGCCTCCCCGAGTACCCCTTTCTCAATATCACTATACATTCGGTACAGCGTTTCGCCCATGCGATTATTCTCTGTATCGGGAACAAAGTAATAATAGTATCCGTCGTTATACGCGACAAAGCAGGCAGGCTCCTGGATGGAAAGCAAAGTATCGTGTTTGAACATCCCACCGGTATTCAGATTCACCTGACAGAAGGAATATCTGTCGCTGAAGATGAGATAGTCTTCAAAGAAGTAAACCTCTTCCATTTGGGACCGAAAATCGTCTCGATACAGTGAGCTGGCATATCCAATGAAGTCCTCATAGCTTATAAGGGTGCCGTTTTCCTTGCCGTCTTTGCTGATCCAATGAACTTCGTATTCGAGATCGCCCTGCTCTGTGGCTTTTGTGATTTCTATAAAGCAGATCTTATCGTTCCAGAGGAAGATACCGCCCAGGGAGTACTGACCCCATCCATCGCCTTCAATTTTCTCTGTTTCGTATAGGATCTCCGGCTTTCCGCTCAAATCATTGCGGACCCGCTTAATACAGGGCGCCCAGCTTTCAGTCTCGCTTAGAAAATATGTATACTGGTCATCGTAAACAACTGTGGAATATCCCAGATTGACAGAGCTGTCGTCGCCTTTAGAGGAGCCACCTTTCAGGGCGAACACAAAAATCAGCGCCGCGGCAAGAATGACCGCAAGCAATGCGCCGCCAACAGACAGGCCGATGATCAGCCCCTTTTTCGATTTCTTTTGAACCGAAGCCGCAACGCGATGTTCCAACGTCTGCACTTCCGCTCTCCCCTCCACTGGAACCTGCGAATATACCGGCTCCGCAGCGGGTTTTTCCTGTGGTTCGGTTTGCTGCAAAACCGACGCTCCGCACTTTGCGCAGAATCGGTCGCCGTCCTTTAACTGGTTTCCGCATTTTGAACAAAACATATGCTTTCCTCCTACACAATTGTTAAAATATTACCGGCGGTTTGGCGACGCCATACAAAAACATTGCTTATTCCCCCACTTGTATTGCCATGAGATCGCCAAAATCAATCATGGTAATCCGACCGTTTTCTACAGTAAAGTAAAGTCCATACCACTTAGCGAAGTCAAAATTCCCCTCACTGATACGATCGGCTCGTTTCTTTTCGTATTCCACAGGCGAATAGGTGTTTCCGTTTTCATCCATATAAACCGTAAAAGATACACGTGGATCGGTTTCCGGATTGTATTTGTGCGCCGGACCCCCATAGCCCATTTCCGTCGAGCACATTGCGTCAGGATATTCTGTTAAAATTTTTTCATAGGAATCACCGACTGAAATTCCATTGGAAAGACCGGTATGATTCATCGTGGTCCTCCAGTAAACCAGCTTGGTTTCTCCTGTTTCTTTGTCTGCTCGAATAAAACCGTCAACTCTTTGATCACCCGATTGTTTCAGGGAATAAAAGAATTCTGTATTTTTTTCCATATTCGGAAACGCTTCTTCAAGCTGATCGAGATCCTCCCCGTAATAAATCTGTGTTTGTTCTACTTTCAGAACCGGGAAAGGACTGGATGGAGCCGGATTGAATAATGCCAAAGCAACCAGAATCACCGCCGCTGCCGCAATCAGCAGTACGGCCAAACCAACAGAAAGGCCGATCACAAGCCCTTTTTTTGATTTTTTCCCGCGAGCCGCAGCGCCGCTCATTTGAACACTGAAATTTTGCGCCGCCATAAGCGGCTCCGGTTTTGGTGCCTGGGTATTTACCGTTTCATCCGGTATGCTTTGCGGTTGCTGCGGTACCGGCGAAGCTTCCTGCGCTGTATTTACAGGCGTTCCGCATGTGCTGCAAAATTTTGCGTCATCCGGCAAAGGATTCCCGCATTTTGAACAGAACATAATCTCTACTCCTCTCGCTTGCCGGAGACAAAGGCAGTCCCAGCTTATTTTCCATCCCATTTTACCTGAACTGAAATAAAAGTGCCCCACACAATCAGGTAGTTTTCAGAAAATAATTTGAAAACATTCTATACACTACCCTTTTGTGTGGGGACAAGGTTCTGCTTTGTAAATATAATATGAAATAAGGATAAACGCCGCATCATGCAGACATGGCGTAAATTTTGAAATCTGGACATTTACCGACTTACACACAGGAGGGACAACCATATGAAGAAGAAAGGTTTATTAGGGATTGTAGCATTTCTCATGGTGATCGCCCTGGCTCTCACGGGCTGCGGGCAACAAGGCAAGCAGAACGCGGGTGCAACCGGTTCTGAAGGCCAAAACAGCACGATCACCGACAACGGCAACGCAAACAATGGCGAGGCTATGGCTGAGCCGGAAGACTCTGAGAATGTCGGAGACGAAGCAAGTAATCATAATCCTGAGATGAAGGACGGTTATTATGCCTATGAAGTCGACGGCGTTGAGGTTCTTTGCAAGACGAACATTTGGGACTATATTGATGGAGATGTCTGGCATAGAACTGAGATGTTTGAAGCTCTCGGGTATGAGAGAGACGATAGTATCGGAGTTGCGAGATCGCCTGGTTTCTTTCGTTATGTTGAAGATAGCGAATTCGGCAAGTCGCAATTTACTGCATTTGTTACCTCGCCTACGAACACGAATAGTGAAGATTTCATAGAGTATCAATATTTGAATGAGCTCCATGTCGGTTCATATGGCCATAGTATTGAAGTGTATGTTCGTTGCCAACAAGACACTTTTGCAACGGAAAAGGAGGATGGACCAAGAACACCGATTGATATAATTGTATTGACAGCATATCTTCTTGAACAATGCCAAAATGATGTTAATGAATCGTATCTCGATGATATTTTTTCGAACGCCGATGATGGTTTTTTTGAGGATTTACGAGTAATATTCCTGATCAGAAAAGTGGAGGCCGCTTTGCGACCTCCCTTTTTTATGCAGTAACGAAATAGGATTTCTTTGTATCTAAGCTGTAATTTTGGCTATACGATATATAGTTTTCGGAATCTGTATATTCGTTATTCTCAATCTGAATCTTTTCTGCTTCTGGCTTTTGGTAATTGAGCGGATAATATCCGTCTGGTTCGTAATCTACGATAAATGTTAGATAGTTAATAGTATCTATAGTAGCAATTACTTTCTCCTTAGTAAGGCCAGATTTACGTGCCAATACGCCTTCGAATGAATTATCTAACGGATGCTTTTCGTAGTAGTCTTCTAGAAATGCGGTAACTGACGATTTTTCTATTAATCCCATGTTCTCGGCTAGGCGTTGATTTTCGATAAAGCGTTGGCATTTAGAAAAAGCGCCACGCCTACCCTTTTGTGTGGGGCGAATCTAGCCATTTATGCTATAATATTCTTATCGTTATCTAACTGCGCAGATTGGTTAGAATCATTTTTCTAAGGGGGAAATCCGATGGACGAGCGTAAAAAATCGATTGTTCGGCTTTTTGCGGCGGCAGTGCTGCTGTTTGCAGTCTCCGCATACCGGCAGTTTAGTATGCGGTACTGGCCGGAGGATTTTCTGCGGCCATATCTTGTCTGGGCGGTCTATATGCTCTTACTTTTTAGCTGGCAGTATACCATCACGACGAAAATTACGCAGAAAGCTATGCATTGCCATTTAACTGCGCAGAATATCGTGAGTATCCTGTATTTAACGGTCCGCTTCGTTCAGGATGCTTTCCTCTATGTCAATATTCCATGGATGCGCTTTACCGGATACTTTATCAATATCGCGGCTATTTTCATCCCGCTGTTCGGTCTTTACGGCTCATTCTATCTTGGCAAGGCAGACGATTATCGGATCAGCAAAAAGTGGTATCTGCTTCTGATTCCGGCGTGCCTTTTAAGCGTACTGGCGCTGACGAATGATCTGCATCATTTTTTCTATTACATTATGCCGGAGGAATCCCAGCCAAATTTGTATTTCCACCCCTACATCGGAACATATATCGTCTATATTTGGGGACTTAGTATCATCAGTTATCAGATATATGTGATCTACCGGCGCAATGGCACGACGAAGTCTGATTCGCTTTACCGAAAGCTGATTCCCTTCTACGAGCCTATCCTACTGCTACTATTCAGTATTCCGTATGCAGCTACAGCCTATGTGATTCAATTTGAGCTGGTGGAATATTCAGCAGGACTGATTTTTATTCTTGTGCTTTGCTGGCAGATTTATATCCTGGTCGGACTGATTCCTGTGAACGCGCAGTACGAGGAAGTGTTCCGGCGGTCTACGGTGGCAATGCAGATTCTTTCCCCAAGTGGGGAGACGATTGCAGCATCGGAAAATGCGGCGGAAATCACACCTGCTATGCTGGAAGCCCTAAAGCGGGAGCAGCGATTCTCTGCTACAGAAGATATTACCATGCACCTGTACCCTGTTCTGGGCGGATATATGATCTGGCAAACCGAACTCTCACAGATCAATCAGGCTTTACGGGAACTTCAGAGACTGAATGCGGAACTGGAAGAAGAACAAGATCTGCTGGCACAGGAAATCCGTATCCAATCAGATGAAGCAAGCATTCAGGCACGCAATGATATTTATGACAGCCTATCCTCGGAGGTGTCTGGGCAGCTTACCTTGCTGACAGAACTTTTATCAAAAGAATCCCTTTCAGAGAACGACTGGAACCGCATCTGCCTCATTGGCACCTACATCAAGCGATTCTGCAACTTGCGGCTCACTTATCAGGAGCAGCAGACGATTCCGATGGGTGATTTGGCGCTCAGTTTACAGGATATGGCGAAATGTATAAAGAATCTTGGAATCTGGACGAGCCTTGATTTTTGCCCCACATTGAATTTAGAACCAGAGCTGATTCTTCTCATCACGAAAACTTTGGAAGAGATTTTAGAGGAGGCAGATTTTCGTCTGACTTCTGTGGCAATCCAAATCAGCGATACGGTTTGCTTTGAGATTACCGGTACAGATCACGAGTTTGTTTCCCGTTCTTTAGAAGGCGGATATAGCCTTCAGGCAAAGAAAATTCCGGCAGGCTATCGGCTTTTGCTCCTGCAGGAGGGAGAGGTGGTGCAGTCATGAAAAAGAAAACATCAGCCAAAATGATCAAAAAGGCAATTGACTCTTATCCCGGCGGAATCTGCTTCTCCGCATTGGATGGGCGGGTCATTCTCGTTAATGAGAAGATGAACAAGCTGATGCTGGAGCTGACCGGACATACAATTCTGAACGCAAAGGTGGCATGGGAGAAACTCACAAACTTTGCTAATAACGGCAAGGCGGAAAAGCTAACCCAATCCTGGCTGCCAAAAGATACGAACAATGAAAATGGAAGCACCCACCAACAGTTGTTCTTCCGCTTCTCCGACAGCTCGGTCTGGCGTTTTGAACTGAGATTTCTTGATTCCAATACCGTTCAGATCGAGGCGGCGGAAATTACAGAACTCTACCGACTCAGCGAAGAACTGTACGAGAACACCATTCGGCTGCAGGATATGCAAAAGCGTCAGAAAGCCTTGCTGGACAATATCGTTGAAGTCAATTTGAATAAAGAGATTCTTGCCGCGAAAATGCATATCCATGATGAGCTGGGGCATTGTTTGCTGGCCACCACTAAGGCGATTACGGAAGACCGTCTGGCTGAGAATGCTGATGTACTGAGGGAAAATTGGAACAGCGCCATTCATGATTTTTCCAATATCTCTACAGTATGGACGGTGCCCGATTCCTCTCTGCAGTCTGAACTGATGCAGGTTGCGGAGCTGATTGGCTGTAAGGTTACCTTCCTTGGAGAACAGCCCAAAAGCCGCAAGGCATTGCAATTACTATATACCGCCGTTCGAGAGGCACTCACCAATGCGGTACGCCATGCGGATGCTACGGAACTGACGGTAAAGATAAAACAAGACAAGCAAAGGTATCATATAGAGATATCCGACAACGGCGGCGTATCTGTTTCAAGTATTACCGAGGGTAATGGCCTCAGCGCATTGCGTCAGCGGCTGGAGCAGGAAGGAGCTACCCTGAAGGTACTCTGCGACAACAGTGTTTCCCTGCTTGTGGATATTCCCTTTGATTTTGACGAAGCTCAGAAAGGAGGACGAAAATGATACAGGTTTTAGTAGTAGAAGATTCCAGGATTACCCGGGACGCCATCGAGAGCCAGATTGCCAAATCAGAAAGATATGTCCTGTACGCCTCCATAGAAAATGCAGCCAATGCAGAAATTGCCTGTCTGCGTGGAAGTGTCGATTTAATCTTGATGGATGTATGTACGGCTGACGAAGAATCCGGCCTGAAAGCTGCGGCAAAGATCAAACAGTACAATCCTAAAATCAAGATTGTCATTATGACTTCCATGCCGGAGCATTCCTTTATTCAGAAAGCGAAAGCGTGCGGTTGTAACGGATTTTGGTATAAGGAATATGGCAGCACTGCCTTAATGGAGGTCTGCGACCGGGTAATGAACGGCGAATTTGTTTATCCTGAGGACACGCCGGTGATTCGCATTGGGTATAGCAACAGCCGCGAGTTTACCTCCCGGGAATTTGATATTATACGGGAGCTTGCGCAAGGCAGAAAATACGAAGAGATTGCGGCAGATCTGGATATTACGCTAAATACAGTCAAGTACCACATCAAGAATATCTTGCAGAAAACAGGCTACCAGAACACCTTGCAGTTGGTGGCCGAGGTGGTAGAAAAGCGATTGATTCTGCCGAAATATTAATTAAGAATCCACTGGACTTCCTGCAAAATATGCCGTAAGCTATACTTCTAAAAAGGAAAGGTGGGGTTTATTTGATTTGTACTTACGAGGAATATTTGAAACAGCCAAAAGCAATTTCATTTGAAAAAATGCAGATGATTCATGCGGAAATGCTTGCCGAGATTGGTGCTAACATGAAAGCGCTGGAGCTATATGACGAGTTGATAAAGATTGCGACTCGCTATGCTGCAATCCGAGCAAATTGGCCATTGCTTAGCCGCGATGAGAAAAACGAGCAAGACTCCGGCAGGACTTCCTGCCACAACTCCGTGATAATACATTTCAATATGCTCGCCAGATACTTAAAGCAACAAGGCAAAACCGCCGCATGGCGTAACGAGCTTGGCTACGAAGAAGATGATCCGTATAACCGCAAAGCCATCGGAGACTTCGCCTGCTATTTGGTTTTCGTGAATGGAGTAAATGCAAGATAATTTTTAGACCGTCGAGCTGAATTCGGCGGTCTTTTTGTTTCGTATAGATGCATCTCACTACTCTAGCTTTAAGTATCAACGAAGAAGTAAGACGCTATTTTGTGCGTGTGATGTCTTGGTATTCTACAGCTTCTCAGCCAATTCTAATGCATTCTTAATTGCAATGTCCATGTCCCAATAACGGTAAGCGCCGAGGCGTCCACCGAGAATCATGTTTGGATATTTCTCTTTGACAGCGGCAACGTATTTTTGGTAGAGCGCCTCGCTCTCGTCGTTATTGACTGGATAGTAGACCTCGCCACCTTTTTCAAAGTCGGCTGGATATTCGCGACAGATATAGCAAGCTTTTTGGTTGACGACTTCTGATTGATGAATCTGATAATATTTGTAGTCATGAGAGCGCGTATAAGGCACAGCTGGATCAGCTTCATTGATTACGGCTTCGCCGAGCGTTTCTTCGGTGCGAACTTCCTCAAAGCGTAGACTACGCCACGGCAAGACGCCGAGCTCATAGTTCATGAATTGATCGATTTGGCCGCAGTAGATAATCTTTGCATCGGCAGAAATCTCCGACTCAATATCTTGGAAGGAAGTATTTGTGCAGACCTCAATTAGATCGTTATCGAGAATATTTGCAACCATCTTAGTATAGCCCTCTTTTGGAATGCCCTGATGCTTAGCGGTAATAAAGTAGCGATTATCGTGTGAGAAGCGAACTGGAATGCGCTTCAAAATCTCAGCGGAAAGATTAGTGGCGCTAGTATTCCACTGTTTCTCGGTGTAGCCTTTTAGAAATGCAGTATAGAGCTTTTCGCCGACTAGCGAGAGGCCTTTTTCTTCGAAGTTTTTTGGATCCGTAATGCCAGTCTTAGCAGCTTCCTCGGCGACAAATTTCTTCGCTTCTTCAGCATCCATATTCGTCCCGTAGAGCTTATTTATCGTATCGAGATTAATTGGCATCGGGTATAGCTCGCCATTATAGCACGTATTCACGGTATGAGTATAGTCGTTAAACTCCGTGAACTTTGTAATATAATCCCAAACCTCGTCGAGTTCGGTATGGAAGATATGCGAGCCATATTTGTGCACCTCAATACCTGTTTTCTCATCGGTATAGCTATAGATATTGCCGGCAATGTGGTCGCGTTTTTCGACAACGAGCACATGATTACCCTTGCTTGCTAGGCGCTCTGCAATGATTGCGCCAAAAATTCCCGCCCCCGCTACGATGTATTTATAATCCTCTACTTTCATAAGTATATCTTAGCATAAGATTGTCTGATATGTTTGCGAATGGCAAGAATGTCGCAATAGAACTGAGGTGGAAGGCGCAAAATAAGTTGCAATGCAAACCAATAACGCTTCGGAAAATATTGTTTTTGAATGAGATTAGTTTTCTTTGCATTGCTAAATTCCTGCTTGATGGTTTTTGCGAATTTAACGGCAAGTTTTTTAGGCAAACGCTGGAGATTCCAGTGATAGGCACCGAATTTGGCGACTTGGAGAGTTGCGAGAACTTCTTTTGGTAGGTTGTAGCATTCAATAAACTTCTCGATTTCTCCATATTCGCCAACGATATAGTTTACTTTTTCGAGACTTTTGACACTTGAATTAGCGTTATCGATTCGATAGTGGAGATAGGCCTTGTCAGTATATATTATCTTCTTAGCGGCACAGAAAGATTTAAAATGAAAACCTGTGTCTTGATAGGATGCGCCAGGAGTGGTGCAAAATTTAATTTTGTTTTCTTCGAGAAATTCTCGGCGATAGATAGCCGACCAAATACCTGGTTCTTCGAGCAGAATACTAGGGTCATCGGCAAGCGTAAGTGGAGTGTTTAGTTTTTGGTTTTTAACTACTTTATGTAGTTCGTCACTATCCTTGCTATGATGGTAATAATTTGCTTTTACGATATCTGCTTGATTTTTCTTTGCTAGATCGTAGAGTTCTTCAAATGCACCTGGCTCTATAAAATCATCAGATTCAACAATGCTAATATATTCGCCCTTTGCCTTCCCAAGACCACGATTCATACTATCGCCGTAGCCAGAATTTTTCTTATTGATTACGACGAAATTTGAATACTCTTTAGCGTATTTTTGCAAAATCCTCGAAGAATTATCCGTAGATCCATCATTAATGCAAATAATCTCAATATCTTTCATGGTTTGTTTGGCGAGGCTAGAAAGACACTCGTCAAGATATTTTTCGACGTTATAGATAGGGACTAGGACGGATAGTTTTATCATAACTAGATTTTAGCACAGTACTGTATCAGTTTTCACCTTGCAAAATAGCATCTTTTTACCTATTCTATATATTAGATTATCTGAAGTGGAGGTTTTAGTGTCTGAGAATTCAGTAGTTCAAAAGAAGCGCATTGCTTGGGTTGATATCGCAAAAGGCTTTACGATTTTGACGGTTATTTGGAGTCACACTCTTACTTTTGGAAGCTTACCGCGCAACTTAATCTTCTGCTCCCATATGCCACTCTTTTTTATTCTTTCCGGCTTCACCCTAAAGCCAGCAAAGGACTTCGAGGATCTTGTTAATCGAACTAAAAAAGATTTTGCTCGCTTAATTCTTCCAGTAATTTTTATTTTAATTGCAACTGGAATCTTAAACGTTCTACTTAACGGACTATCTGCCCAATCTGAATTCTATAACTTCTTTTATAAACTATTCTGGGCTAATGGGATTATAATTGAAGACGGAATGCCTGCAATGGGTATGCCTTGGTTTCTCGTATCGCTATTTCTAGCAAAATTCCTAATCAGAATATTTTCTCTCATTTTCACAAACGGCTTTGAATTAGTTTCTTTTCTCTGCGGTTTTATCGGCATGATGCTAGGGCTCAAACATATATGGTTGCCATTAAATCTCGATATGATGTTGGTCTGCATGATGTTTGTCGCTGGGGGAATGCTAGCACGCAACCATCTACAAATCTTGCAAAAATACAAGACTCTCATCTTTATCCTTTCAGCCTTTTTTGTATACCAAATGTTATTGAATGGGCAGTATATTGAGTTCGCTGGCCATTCGTATACTGTAGCAACTATTATTGAAGGTTTCGCTGCGAGCTATATCGTCTGTGCCCTATGCAGAGCAATGGAGACTAATAGTATAGTTCATAAAATTCTTTGTTTTATTGGCGTCAATACTATGCCTATTTTCCTCACGCATCATCTCGATCGGTTCTTGGCGTTCTTATATATAAATGACAATATGTATATAGCCTGCATTCTTCGCACTCTCTTAGTATTACTTCTTGCCTTTATATTCACTTTCACATTTCGCACAGTAAAGCATTGGGGTACAACTTTTATTCATAAGAAATTTACGAGTTAAAAAAGAACGGTATCGCACCGTTCTTTTTATGACATTTTATACTCTACTCCGACTTTTTCAGGAAGTTTAGTGTATCTTTCATGGCGTCATCGACCGTTAGCTCGGTCTGCCAGTCAAGTTCAGCTTTAGCTTTAGCTGGATTCGCCCAGAACTCTGGAAGGTCGCCTGCGCGGCGCTCTACGACTTCGTATGGCAATTCTTTGCCACTTGCCTTTTCGAAAGCGGAGATTACCTCCATGACGGAGTTTGGCTCACCAGAGCCAAGATTATAAATCGAGACACCCTTTTGCATATGGTCAAGCATTGCTATATGGCCCTTAGCGAGGTCAACAACGTGAATATAGTCGCGGCGACAAGTACCATCTTTGGTCGGATAGTCGTTTCCGTAGACGCCGAGCTTCTCACGCTTACCGCGTGCGACCTGCATTACAATAGGCATAAGATTGTTTGGAATGCCATTTGGATCTTCGCCAAGCAGGCCAGATGGGTGAGCGCCAATAGGATTGAAGTAACGTAGAAGTGCTACTTCGAACTCTGGGTCAGCCATACAAGTATCTTTGAGAATTTCTTCGATGAAATATTTTGTGCGCCCATAAGGATTCGCAAGCTGGCCGCCAGTCGTCATAGTCTCGACGTATTCTGGGCTTTCCTGGATGCCATAAACGGTCGCAGAGGACGAAAAGATAATCTGCTTGACGCCAGTTACACGCATACATTTGAGAAGATTTATCGTGCCACCTACGTTGTTCTCATAATATTCGAGCGGCTTCTCTACTGATTCGCTCACAGCTTTGAGACCGGCGAAGTGAATTACGGAATCAAAGTGAGCGCTTTCAAAGACGGATTTTAGTTTTTCGTAATCTAAAAGGTCTACTAGGTGGAATCTTGGTTTTTTACCAGTGATTTGCTCGATTTTGTCGAGGACCTCGATTTTGCTATTAAAGAGATTATCAAGAATCTCAACTTCGTATCCGGTGTTTAGCAGCTCAACGACGGTATGTGAGCCAATATATCCGGTTCCCCCTGTAACTAAAATCTTCTTGCTCATGATATTAGTATAGCATGTCACCTTTGGCGATTACTTGCATTTTTAGTATTTGAATGAGAAGATATAAGCATGAGAATCTTTAAGTTTACAAGATTTAAAGCGAAAACAAAAATAAACAGCCAGGCAAAAATCTCTGCGCATCGCAAAAAGATGCGAGTCGGATTGTTCTTAGCAACGATCGTCTTTGGCGCAGTCTTTTATGGACTCGCTACGGCAAATACGCCAGAAACAGAGGCGATCGAGCCATCCGATTTTAATGCTGGCTATTTGATTGATGATTCGGTTTTTTATAATGCAAATACGATGACAGTCGACGAGATTCAGGCGTTCCTCGACGAGAGGTCGCCAGCTTGCGATATGTGGGGTACGGGACTAGTCACTGGACGTCAATACCCTGACAAAACTTGGGTGACGGCAGGTACGACACGAGCGCAATATGCTAAAATAATGCGGGAGAAATATGGCAAGACACAATATCATGATCCGCCATATGTCTGTATTAATAAGTTTTACGAAAATCCAGAAACACACGAAACTTTATACGAGACGCAAGGTGTAGCGAAAGCTGACATGAAAAGTGCAGCGCAGATTATCTATGAAAAGGCGCAGGAGTACAGTATTAACCCACAGGTATTACTCGTGATGATTAAAAAGGAAAGTCTTGCGTGGGGAGATAACTGGCCCCTTAAGTACGAATACAATACCGTGATGGGCTATGGCTGCCCAGATAATGCGCCGTGTAATGAAGCGTATTATGGCTTCTACAACCAAATTCAGAAGGCCGCTTGGCAGTTGAGATACTATCGCGAGCACCCGAATAGTTACCGCTACAAACCTGGACAAATAAATGAGATTTCTTATCATCCGCAAAATACTTGGTGCGGCACAAAACAGGTTTATCTTGAGAATATCGCAACTACTTCTCTGTATATCTACACGCCATATACACCAAATGACACAGCACTGCGCGCTTATCCTGGCACTGGAGATGCATGCTCTTCGTATGGAAATAGAAATTTTTATATGTTTTTCAGGGAGTGGTTCGGAAATACATATGGTGGCGTCAATTTAGATGATTTTAATAAGTACGAAAAATCAGTCAATTACTTAGGAGAAAGCCAAAACGACGCAATCAGTTGTAGTAATAGTTACTGCTATAAAAAATACAAATTCGGCTATATCATCAGCAATAACAAAAAGATGTTTGATATACACGGTGGCATTTTTTCAGAATGGAGGAAAAACGGCGCTGAAGAAAGTACTATCGGATTGCCGGTCTCGAACGAACAGAGCGATGAAAACTACGTGTATCAAGAGTTCGAAAAAGGAGTAATCTATTGGACAGATAAGCTGCAAGGAATCACTGTTCATGGAGGGATATTCAATAAGTGGTCAGATAGTGGAGGGACTACTACTGTTGGACGACCAACTTCCAACGAATCGCAAGATAAAGACTCCAATACATTTCAGACGTTTGAAAATGGGACTATATTTTGGAGTCAAAGCAAACCATCATGGATTATCAATAATAATGTTCTTGATTTTTGGGTTAATAACGGCGGCGAGAAAAGCATTCTCGGAGTATCCGAAGATATCGGAGAGTGTAATAACGGGGTCTGTTTTCAAAAATTTAGCGGTGGTCGCATATATTGGTCAAGCAACGGAGTATATGATGTGAGAGGGGGCATATTGTCACGCTTTATTTCTGAAGGAGACAAGAATTTAGGCATGCCAATTAGCGTAGAAATAAAAGATTCTGCCAATAATGTCTATCAAGACTTCGAGAAGTCTAGAATCTACTGGAATAATAAGATTGGAACTTGGATAATTGATCGCGGAGCACGTGAGCTCTACGCCAAGATACTTACGTCCTATAATTATCTAGGATACCCAACTAGTGCGCCAGCCTGTGATGGAAAAGATAATGGTTGCTATCAGTTATATGATGGAGGGCGAATATATTGGCACAATCAAAAAAGTGCCGTCAGCATTCATGGCGGAATTCTATCTAGATGGGCAAATGAAAATTTTGAATGGGGACAACTAGGATACCCTATAGCTCAAGAGAAGTATATTAGAAGTATAGCATATCAAGACTTTGAGAATGGGAGAATTTATTGGTCGGATAAAAAAGGAACTTGGGTGTTAAATGACTTTTCTATCAGCTACTGGATAAAAACGGGAGAGGAAAAGAGTTTCCTCGGCTTTCCCATTAGTGTCGGAAAATGCAGCGTGTCAGATATCTGTACTCAGAAGTTCACCAACGGAATATTATATTCGATAAACTCTAAAGTCTATGATATTCATGGGGGGATCTATAAAAGATGGAAAGAATATGGCGGAGAGCACTACTTTGGCCTCCCAAAGGAATCAGAAAAAATAAGCGAGCTAGGATATATATACCAAGAATTTGATCGGGGAACGATATACTGGAGTAACACTCTCGGCACCTGGTCATCGAAGTAGCACGCTTGATTAACGTTTGAAAAAAGACAAGATAACTAATAATAGCACTCTTTAAGCATAAGTAATTCCCCTGCCTTATCACTAATATCACCACACATCAAAGAATTTGTATCATCTAATTCTGTTGCAAGTTATAAGGAACATCCGCCCTTATGTTACAATGTATAGTATGAGTAGAAATGTTAATTCTGAGACTAAAGTCTCAGTTCTAGTCCCGATTTATAATGTCGAAAATTTCTTGCCGCAATGCCTAGATAGTCTTATTAATCAAACGCTTCCAGACATTGAAATCATTTGCATAAATGATGGATCTACTGATAACTCAAAAAGAATAATTGAAAGTTACGCAAAGAAAGATGACCGCATAGTTACCATAAATAAGAAAAACTCCGGTTATGGCGACAGTATGAATCGGGGGCTACAAAAGGCGACAGGCGAATATATCGGAATCGTAGAGTCGGACGATTATATTGAACTTAATGCTTTTGAGCGTCTGTATCAACTAGCAAAAGAATTCAATGCAGATATTATTAGGTCCAATTACTACCATTACAAAGGCGGAAAGAATACAAAATTCAGCTACATAGAACCCACCGATACTCTAAGAGTGATTGATCCTATTAGTAGGACTTGGATTTTCTACCAAGCTCCAGCGATTTGGTCGGCAATATATAAGAGAGAGTTTTTAGAAGAAAATAAGATAAATTTTCTGCCTACGCCCGGCGCCTCTTATCAGGATACCGGTTTTAATTTTAAGGCATTAGCGTCAACTCATAAAATCGTATTTACCAATGAAGCTTTTTTACATTATCGCCTAGATAATGAATCTTCGTCCGTGAATAATCCAGGAAAAGTGTTTAATGTATGTAGCGAATATGAGGAGATAGAAAATTTTCTAAAAGAAAAGGGAATATATAAAGAATACGGCGAGATTATGCAAGTAGCTAAGTTTGGTGCATACTACTGGAATATTTATCGCCTAGAGCCCAAGCTCAGGAGGAAATTTGTCTCCGAAGTAAAAAATGAATACTTATCCGCACAGAAGGACGGTATGATAAATGAGTCTCTCTTTACGTATGTCGGTAAGTGGGATTTGCTCAATTTTATTATGGAACATGATGTAGACGACTCAATGCGATATATAAAACGATGCAAGAGGAGAATTAAATATAAGGCTAAAGCAAAGAGTATGCTCAAGAAGGTATACCTTACGCTTAGGCCGTCATATAAAAAACAGCTAGAGATCTCACGCCTAATCGATGAGCTGGAACAAGAAAACGATAATCTTTCAAGAAAAGTAGAACAACTCAAGGTAAAACAAAATAATGACCGTAGTAAAGAATCCAATAATTAGCGTAATCGTTAGTTGCTATAAATGCGGAGATAGACTATCCAAATGTCTCGAATCACTCCTCGGGCAGACCTTAAAAAATATCGAGGTCATTTGCATAGATGACAAATCTCCCGACAACACTAGCAATATCATTAAAAGCTATGCAAACCGAGATAATCGCATCGTTCCTATTTATAACAAAAAGAATATAGGCGTTTCCGCATCGAGAAATAAAGGAATAGAAATTGCAGGGGGAGACTATATAATGTTTTGCGATGCTGACGACTATTACTCTCCTTCCGCATGTGAGGAAATGCTAAACTCCATAGAAAAAAACAATGCAGACCTCGCAATAAATGAAATTAACGTCATCTATGAAGCTCATAGCGAGTTAAAATATAGCGACAGTAAGTATTATTCTCTAAAATTTTCCGGATTAAAATTAGTAAGCGAAGAAGTTATACTAAACATTGATTATTCTCCAACGAATAAGATTTTTCGAAAGAATATTTTAAAAAAGAATATGATCCGTTTTCCAGAAGGCTTATACTACGAGGACGCATACTTTTGCCTTGCTTATTTGTGTTGCAGCAATACAATCTTTTTTCTAAATAAATGCCTTTACCATTATATTCGGCACGAGGATAGCATCATGTCGAATACGTTTTCGAAACAGTCAGCCAAAGATTATTCAATTGACCATCTTTATATAATGTTTAAGGTTTATGATTTTTTGGACGCCAACGGTCTTTCAGAGAAATATAATATGCTATTTTGGAAGTTATATTATCTCTACGAACTAGCAGCCCTAAATAATAGCAAAACAAAAGAGAACACGAAATTAATACGTGCAACGTCAAAGGACTTCGTAGCCCGTAAGTCTACTTCGTTTTATAAAGCGGACTTATCAACGCAAAGCAATATTAGAGATTTGAACTCTAGCTGGATTCGAATAAGTAAAACTAAGATAAAGAAACTTCTTATCAAATCTATGCCAGCCTACAGATTACAAGTGTCAAATGTGCAGCGTCTTAAGGCACTCGTAAACAAGGCGTCGCAAATGAGTAAGTAGCATATCGTTTGCTTTCATTATTACTCTATTGGATAATAAAACTTTTTTCATAACCTCTATTCTTCAAAAAGGCTGAATTATCTCTTGCCGACGTACTTATTGCCGACGTACTTAAAAATTATCGTAGAAAATAGTTATTTCTTCTTTTTCCGATAATCTTCAATTGTACGCATCTGCACTTTCTCTCTTTTTAAGACGCGATCTATTGGCCCTTGTGAGATATTGAGTTTCTTTCCGATTTTTTCCTTACTTAATCCGGATAGATATAATCGAAGAATTTCATCTTCATCAATATTTGTATTACGTTTCTTTCGAGACCCTTCTCTTGAATAATCTTTAATAGTTCGCATAGGTACGTTGTACTTTTTAAGAACTCTGCTGATAGGGCTAGACGAGATGCCGCAAATTTCTTCAATAGCTGGAATGGATTTGCCAGATAAATACAAAGCTACTATTTCCTCCTCCTTATAGCCGAATCGTTTCTCTGTCGCTTCCTTGCGCCGTTTTGCTTGAGCTTCTTTGCTCAAATCTACACCATTGCGTTTTAATATCTTAACTATTACAGAATAATCATATTGGTATTTATCGCTCAGAGCACTCTGACTTTCGCCTCCTAAATATTCTGAAACGATTCTCTTCTCTATCTCTTTGGGGATAATCTTTGCTTTTACATATTCTTGTTTTTCTACGGTATTCTGTTTCCTTATACGAACTTCCTCTATTTTCTGAGCTAGCCCCTCGTCAAATACAGGAGATTCACTGAAACCCCCAAAGTATGCCCAATCTGGTGGCTGAAAATTATGGGCAGTATGAGGACGCAGAGAATTGTAGCCTGTGATATAGTTCTCGATAGCGTCGCGCATTTTCTGCTCATTTGGAAAATCCCTCAGATAGATAAGCTCGTTCTTAAGGCTAGCAAAGAAGCGCTCGGTGATAGCATTGTCTACATATTTTTCTTTGCTCCGGTTCATGGATTGACGAATATGATTAGCTTTTAAGAAATCCTTATACTTGCGACTACAATACTGCCTGCCCTGGTCGCTATTAATAATAGCCGGAGAACCAAACTCATCAATGGCAGTTTCAATGCAGCGCATAGCGGTTTCCGTAGATAATGAATTTGAAATATAGTAACCAACAATCTTACGGCTATACCAGTCTATAGCGACAGATAAGTATAAATTGCGAGTCGGCCCAATGAGATAAGTAATATCCGTACCCCATACTTGATTTGGCAACCAAACAGCCTTGTTCTGCAGCAGATAGGGCTCAGTAATTTTCTTTCTCTGCTTCTTTTGCCGATATGCTTGATTATGCGTAGTCATTATACCCATATTTTTGAAGAGCGTCCGGATACGTTTTACGCCAATACTATATCCATGCATGCGAGCATAAGAGGACATCTTTGCAGCCCCCATCCATGGCTTCTCCATATATGTTTCATATATAAAATTTGCAACTATTTGTTCGCTCTCTGGCAAGCCTGCAATATATCTATCCGGGTAGGGCGGCCTGGTAGCGAAAAGTAGTTGTTTTCTGCTCTGCTCAGTTTTTAACGAGAACAACTTGGCAATTGAGTTATCTTTGCGTTTTCTTTTCCATTTTGCAATTTTTTGTTTATGTAGAGTTATTGGCCAAACAAATACAGGCTTAGGGCTAGCTGGTTCTGCTTTCTTTTCTTCAAAAATAGAAGCTGCATTTTGAACTAGCCGTCTGCGCCACAGACGAACAGTCTTCTGATTTAAAGAATATTTAATTGCGACCTGATTATTATTGTTTAGAGTCTCCGCTTCGAGTGCAACCCTAGCCTTAAATTCCGGACTAAATCTCCCGGGCATATATTCTTTACCTTTTCTACGCGCTTACGCGACGCATTAACGTCTTTGTGTGTGGCTGTAATAAAAAATGGACAACCATCGCTGGTTGTCTAGACCCACAAAGAATATTTTTCAATCCAGTGTTTTAGCAATGATTGCCCAATTTTTAGATTGAAAAATATTTTTCGGAAGTGATAGGTCTAGACTTTTTAAGTATAGCAGAAAAAAATCTAGAAATGTAAAGCTTAGCACATGAAAAAAATGTAAGCTTAGTTCTTCTTAAAATTATTCAAAATGTCTCCGTGAGCCATAGTGTCGCTTTATTTTATTACTCTAGAGAATAATAATTTCATCTTCGGAAAACCAATTATTTGACAATGCTGTGTTCTTGACTGAATCAACATCTTCCGTATAGGCTACTACCGCCAAACTATCCTGGGCTCGCGTACAAGCAACATAGAAAAGGCGAGCCGTTCTCGTAATACTCGTATCCTTACCCTCTCGCTCATTCTTTAAATCAGTGTCGGTCTTTGCTTTGGCTCCAAATAATTTTTCATAACTAAAAAGAAAACCGCGAGCTTGTGCATCGTCCATAATAACCATAACTCTTGGATATTCAAGCCCTTTGACTCCTTGATGGGTGGCAAAACGCGTATTATCCGTAACATATAAAGAATAACTTTCCAGTTCACTAAACGAAGCCGATAACGCCGCTCTTAGTGCAATTATCTTTTGGTTCTCGCCTTCATATTGTTCCGCCAATAAGTCATCCACTCGACTGCTAACTTCAAATAAGCCCGTATCTCGAACCAATCTTAAAACATCCAAACAAGAGGGTTGCTTATCGTCCGACCAAAGTTCCATTAAGGACTCGACGGCATTCCTCGCATCTTGCAGCATCTCGGTTTGATTTTCCGTTTTGATTGCAAATGCTTTTTTACCTAATAGCGGGGAATACTTTCTAACAATCTTTGCAACCTCAAAGTCATTCTTTTCCTGATAAGCTTTTACTAATGGGAGTACCATTTTTGCCAAAATCGACAGCTCCGTAATAGAACCATCACGTAACGGCGTATCAAACTTTCTCGAATCGTTCAGAGGTGTATATAAATTAGAAAAGCCAAATCTGCTAGCAGCCATATGATGTTCAAGAATTAAGCTTTTATATGCCGCTTTATCCTTCCAATCATCATCTCCAGCGTCTTTTGCCATTATTTGCGCAATCTTCTCTTCGGTGGAATCTTTTTCGACAGTAGGCGAAGAAATAAATAGTCTAACTATCCCTGCCTCAGCATCAGATCTTGCTCTTTGCACCTGTTTATCGACCGTACTCCGGATTGCATTTGCTAAATCTACTATACGCGTAGCACTCCTATGGTTCATAACTTTCGTTGGTTTTGCCCAGTCATTAGGAATACAAACAGCGAGGTTTTCTTTTCCATCATTATAGATTCTTTGCATGGTATCGCCGAACATGCCGACTATAAATTCGTTTTTATGTTTTTCGCATACATCAAGCAAAGCATCAATTAGTTCTTTTTTGGTATCTTGGCTTTCGTCAATGAGTAGAATCGGGTATTTTGTTACTAAAATATCCTGCATTGTCGGCTCTGCCATGATAAAATCTGTGCTCATTTTAATAACTTCACTATGACTCAGCGAATCATAACCAACATTGTCGCCATTTGGATTATAAGAGAATTTTTTTACCGTTCCGATTTTGGCTAGGCGCTCTTTTTTTCGCCTGATATCTTCGGCTCTTTTTTCACCAGCTTTACCGCCACGCCCCTTAAGCTGCTTTTCCTCAAGTTCTTTTATTTCCGCTTCAACAGACTGCCTAACCCATTCTTTAATGTCCGTTTGGTAACTCTTGATTAATTCCCACAAGAAGCTATGTATTGTGGATACAGAAAATATTGGCTTGTACTGCAATCTTCTGGATATTTCATCGCATGCAGCATTAGTATAAGTAATGACTGCAATTTGTTTACCATTCATCGCGATGCTTTCACCGCGTTCTTTATCAAGAAAAGTTAGGATATTAATTAAGCTTCTGGTTTTGCCGGAACCAGCGCCAGCAAATACAAAGAAACATTTAGGATCTTCTTTAGAAAAACACTCCCGAATTTCTTCATCGACGTGATCATCGATATGATTATCCACGGAATCATTTTCCCTTAACGTCGTGTCTATCATTGTTTCACTCCTCTGGTCTTAAATAAGACTGCAACCATTCTAACCCCTCTGCGATATAGGCTGGAATTGTAAGCTCGCTGGGGTCAACGGCATATATTAAATCCAATGCGAACTCAGCTTTTTGATCGGATTTTCCATTTCGAAGTACATCGTATACTCCTTTGTGAAACTCATCAAAAGAACTTGCTGATTTTATCTTGTTGCCCACATCTTTTATTAGGCTTCCAGTATCATCAATAGACATATCTTTAAAAAGTTTAAAATTTGTATAGACGAGACAATCTTCAAATGTACTTGCAAGAGCCTCTTTGTCGGCGCCATCATAATTGATCATCACTGGCACCTGATATGCAATGCGGACAGGATATTCGCATATGCCTTCTTTTATAACTACCTTCTTAGAAGCCGGAATATCTAGTAATGTATCTAAATCTTTTTCGCCCACAAGCCACCCCGTGACAGTATAATTACTACTAATAAGGCCTTTACCACGTTCTGGACAAGCAGCCTTGTGATGCCCGTCTTTCTCTGCGGTGTCTAGGTCTGCAATGACAAGCGTTGGTAGGCACAATTTTTCAAGTAGTGGATTAAGGCGATGCGAGTGCCGTCCATTTATGCTTAATATTGATATATATCTTTGATTCAGTTCCGGATATTTATTTCGAATAAAATGCGGTAGCAACATACTTTCCGCCGATCCTTCCACAAGAATAGCAGCATCTGCAAAAAATAAATCGCAATGGGTTGTTTGTAAGTAACGTGTGACGAATTTATCGGTTTCATCGCCATTACCAAACACCTCAGAAAGGTTGATTACTTTCGAAGTCGCAATATTTCCTTCCGCCCCCTCCGATAGCCGTTTAAAATAGCGCAAATCAGCAAAATTGGTTTCTCGGGCAATATGGCTTGAATGAGTACTGATCACCAATTGAGTATCAAAATGTTCATTTTCTTTGATAAATTTATGATTCGTCAATACATCGTATGCTTTACGAATGAATACTTGCTGTACTTGCACATGAAGATGCGCTTCCGGTTCTTCAACCAAGACTAAATGAAGCGGCTCAATTACTGAATTATCATCAGTCTGCTCCCGCTTGGCTTTTCCTTCGCGCATCCAGTCATCCCTAAAACGCATGAGATCAAAGACTATAGAGATAAGATTTTGATATCCTAGTCCATTGTATTTTTCTGGCAATTTTAATGTATCATCATTCCTGCTGAGCGCATACTGCACAGCAGAGTCGTGTTTTAGCGTCTCGCCTGTAGTCATTTTCGTAACAATTGTAAGCTTAGGATCGGCCACCCCTGGATATCCAAGACTTTCTAGTTCATGAATTGCAGGCGCAAATTTGATTTCGAGATTTTTATTAAATGCTTTCTCAGCGTCTTCAGTGGCTTTCAGTATTTCTAAATCTTCAGGCAACGGAGACTTTTCCGGATCAAGATGTTTATCATAATAGCTGCGCATCTGATCTGATAGCTGTCTTTTAGCTCGCTCATTACTATCAGGGCTATCCGGATCTGTAAGGCCTCGCTGAGCATCAATCATATCCACTTTAATAATATCTTTCAATGGATTGTCCGTAAAACATTCCATTTCAAAAGACGTAGACTGCGGAATTTTCCCATTAAATTGAGTAGGATCAAGAATGAATGCCTTCATTGAGAAATATGTATTTATATTACGCTCAAGAAACTCGCATAAATTCCTTGGGTACAGATTGACATCTACTTTTTCTTTTGACTTTTCTGTTTTACGCGCTGCAAAATAAGCTTCCCTATACTCTGCAAATAACTTAGAAACATTCTTAGGAAAGAAAGATAGACGGACACCCAACTTTCCGCCACGCCACTTTAGCGTTGGAATTATTTCGGCTACATAATGAATTTCTTTATTGGACACATTTAGCCAAATATCCATTTGAGGAACCAGTGACTCCCACTCCAATAAATCCGTAGGCTCATTGCAGTTTTCCTGGCTCCATTCCTCGCCGATTTTATTAATATCTGCTCGTTTAGATATAGTGATATCATTAAAGGCAAAATTGCGTTCAGCTAGAAATTTTCCAAGCGCATCCATAGCGGATGTTTTTCCGCTATTATTTGCGCCAACAAATAGTGTGGTTTCTTTACTAAAGTCTATATGACATTGTAGTAGCTTTCTAAAATTTTGTATATTTATAGACTGTATCCTCATGACGTACCTCCGTTTCAGTCATAATAGACATTTTAGATAATTATACCATATAACCGACAACATTCAATCCATAGTAAGACGACCTAGCCGACGATAATCAATAGAACTGGTGCAAATTCTCATTTTCTCACGGCTTTTACTCTACATACAACCGCAAGGCAGGGCTGTGAGATTTTTGTCTAAAATTGGTGCAAAGTTTCACTTTAAATATAGGCTGAAAAAAACTGGTGCATATAGATATACCGTACAGGCACGTCTGACATAATTGGTGCATACGTTTTTCGTATATCACGCAAAAGAGTTAAGCGAAAAAGCAAGCCGTGCGAAAGTTTTTCTTGTATCAAGGGTGACGTCATAAGACAAGAGTTTGCTTACAGCTTCCTTCAGATTCTACCTTACGATAGACACCCTTGCTGTTCAGCTATACACTTCCTTGTCGCCTAGGCGTGTTCGGGACTTTCACCCGTTAGAGCGCGCCCATGGCGCACAAACTAAAATATCGCCAGCCATAGCATGGCTGACGATACAAAAATTTATTATTTTTTATTGTCCTCTTGACGGGGAGCATACCATTATTATAGTGGTTTATTTTTTTTATTCCAATGCAACAAACATGTAAAATGTCTGATGTATTTTTGCAAGTTTTGTTCCATAGCAGTGTTTATCTTATTTTCCGTCTTCTTCTGAAAAACAGAATCATGATAATACTTATGGCAAATAGTAACCATACATGCCTGCTTGTTTCCAGACGAACCCCTGTTTCCGGTATTAATTGTGTGTTTTCGTTTGTGATTTTTAACTCAATCACGTCTCCTCGTGCAGCCTCAATCCGCTGTTTCATGACAGCTGTATTTCCATTCGATGTTGCCTGCACTGGATTTGAATACTTATCATTCTCTTCTTTTTTAGAAATCGAAACAGCGTATTTTGATGTATCAACAGTTTCTGTTATTATGATATCCGAAGATATATCTACATTTTTTAATGTAACTTTATCTCCATGTTTCAAAGAAGTTCTAATTGTCTTGCTACGCAGCTTTTGACCATCTTCCCAATAGAGAATTTCCATATCAAATGGCTTCTTGCGGTTTCCAAGTGGACCAGTGACTTCCTTTGTAATCTCAACCGTCACCCCGCCTTTTTGCGGATGATTGACGATATGTCTGTCCGAAACAGCTCTCCAGGTATTTGTCATCGGTGATTTCTCATATAGGAATAAAATATCGGATTCTACATCGACCATATATAAATTAAAGTTATCCTGATACTGTGTTTTGGTTTTATCTGCTTTGTCCTTTTTGTTTGGAGTAACAGATTCTACCATCCAGTATCGTCCGTTCTCAAAGTCCTCCGGTAATTGAAGCATTCCATTTTCATCTGTTTCTAAGGAACGATACGTCGTACACGTTTTTCCATCCTTTTTCAGAACGATATCGTCCTTGCTCTGTGTATTGTCATAATCTACTGTATATCCTGTATCATCCGCATATTTTTTCGTAACATCATCATACGGTACTTTGTAGAACAGAAAACCTGCACCAGCAAGTCGGTTTCTTGGAAGATCATCCGTCTTTAAGAAACTTCGTTCAGCAAGATTGAAATGCAGATTCTGCACTTCCAGTTCCATCTTGGAAACATCCTTGAACTCATTCTCATCCTTCGGGAATATTTGTTGTCCATTTGAATCGAAATACTGAATCTCCGGATAAATAACTTCATAATATAGGAAACCATCCCCGTATTCCAAAGAATAATGTGTCTTTCCTATCTCAATTTCTTCCACCTTATATTCCACCGGATTTCTGTCCTGGAATAGTGGAACATTGTCGACTGTGTGTTCCCATCCGTTCTCTTCATTCAGCAGGAATTCCTGTCCTGTAGAAATTCCATTCTGATACAATCTGATTTTCACCTGTTTTTCCGTCAGTGCATCATTTGGATTTTCCCATGTCTTTTTGATATGCAGAGTGCCTGTTTTAGCAAAATTTCGGATATTAAGGCTGGTATCTCCTCGCTGAAGCAGAACAGATTTTCCGTCTATCTTACCATCAACTGGTGCCTTAACAGCCTCCTGATTTTCGTTAGCCTCCCTATCCACCAGTTTTGCATCAGTGATTTTGAATGCTCCATTGGCAATCTCAACTGTGATCTGTATATCTCCTGTGTCTACATATCCCGTCGGTAAGTTTGTCTCTCGCAACAAATACGTCTCAGTTGCTGTTCTGTTCTGTTTGTTTTCATCTTGTAACGGAATGTGAAGTTGTGCGATTCCGTATTTATCAGTTGTTACCGTTTCCTCCTCAACACCGTTCTTACTGACAGCAAAATTGATCTTCTCCATTCCCTGTCCGGTAGACTCATCAAATTTGTTCAGTGTGAGTATTCCCTCTTTCTGATAACGGTTCTCCAATTCAATAGTAAGAGTCTCACCACCGCGTCCAATTCCACGTCCTGTGAATTTAATTCCACTTTCTGGATATGCTTCCCATGAATTTACATTATCTCCTTGTTCATGAGAATTGCGAACATTGTACCAACCTGAAAATTTCACATTCGAATCTTTTGGCTTATAGTTGTACTCTTTTAATGTGTATTTCCAGAATGAGTCCGCCTTAACGATCCACGTACAGCTTGTATGTGTATCATCTGTCCATGTACCTACAACTTCTATTGGAGCATCCTCCGCTTGCGGAGCTTCTGCATCCGGTTTCTGGCTATCTTCTGAAGGAAGCACAAGTTTCATATGCTCATGAAATGCAGGTGGCTGAGGTTTTCCATCTAAAAGCTTTTCATCCATATCTACCTGGATATAATAATCTTTCTTGACTTCCTCTATTGCTTCCGGCATTCCGACAAAATCTTTCTTTACTGTCAGGTAACCATTTTTTGCTACAATACGTCCGTCAATATGCCACCCATCGGACATTTCACTTTTGAAAGAATACCAATAAATGGTGAAGAATTCGGTATCTAATTTCGATGGCGGAATCTCCCTGTCTCCGATACGAATCATACGTCCGCTTTCACGAATTGTCTGGAATACCTCTTCATCGGAAGGAATTCTATCTATCTTGTAGATATAGTCTCCATTTCCAATATATCCCTCATCTGGTTTAGTTCCCTGCAAAAGTTCTTGCACTCTCTTATTTCCATCCGCATACTGTTCCCACGTAGATGGATTCTTATTTCCAAGAACTGGAACATCATGCAATATACTTGCCTTCACATTACAGTTTGCCACGGCAACCGCACTTGTATAATCGTCTACATTCGTGGTTGGTAATGCTACCGAACCATCTTCCGGCATCGCTGACTTACAGATATAAAACTGTACCTGTTTTCGATTTTGGTTACTCACCTTACGCCACGCTGCATAGAGGGTGATTGGCTGTCTTGCATTATTATTTATAAGATCAGAAATAGAATCCCCTGCACCGCATTCCTGCCACTTTCCGTCTTTGTTTCTGTAATCCCAATGATCGAATTCATACTGTTCCAACTCTTTGCTGTCATTATCTTCATGATCATAAACCAGAGGATATGGTGACTTAACGTTATGTTTTCCAGCTTCTATTTCATTCTCATAATCATCTGTATGTCTTGTCTTATTCTCAACCTGAGGGGTCAACTTAGCTTCCTTAGGAAGTTTCTTCATATAACGAGTTGTATTATAGATAACCCTGACTGCCCCAGACTCCAGCGGTTTGTCTGCGATCACCTCATAAGATGAGTTAACATTCGGAATTTCAAATTTTACCTTATCATCTCCGGACGGTTCCGGAAGAACCTCATTTTCGTCCCTGTCATTAGATGTACAACTCCAGACAATCTCCTTGCCATAATACTCACCTTCTAAACTTGCCCTCTTTGGTACTTCCACAGTATATGCTTCCCCATGGCCTACATACTGTCTCTTAATCGCCTCTCTTTTGGTCAGGTTCAGTGGATCCAACACTTCAATCAGATGAAAACTTCCCTCTACACTGAAATGTCTTCCTGCCAGCCCAACCTGAGAAGAAAGTCCTGTCAAACGATCAAAATAATTTTCGATTCTGTCTGGATTCAGTGGGTTTGGCTGTGAGAAATAATAGACAGATACATCTTTCCCGTTTTTCAGGACAGGAATATACCATGTACCATCGTTGTCCTTATAAGGATGCTGTACAAACACACGGCTGTCTGTCGCATAACCAAACAGAATCTTCTCTTTCTGATCTGCGCCGGGCTCCAGCTTGCTCGGAGTGAAACCAAACTCACTGTAAATTTTAGAAATCGTATCATCTGGTGTAGCTCGCAAATAATAACGACTGGCTCGGCCACTGTTTGCTTTGATTATGTAATGCTGCTCAGCATTAATATTTTTTATCAGCTTATAATGTCCATCGATAAATACATAAAAACTAATATTTGCTTCTTTTGTTGCTGCCGGTTTTTCTGTATTATCAGGAACAATCACATATGGACGTACTGCATCATCTGGCTTAATAGTAAAGCTCATGGTATGCTTTGCTTCATTTTTACTCCATGTAACTTCTGAAAGAGTACCATCTTCCTTTCTGCATTCCCAGTTTATATCCTGCGTTTGTTCTTCTACACGCGGCTTTGTACTAACTGTTCTTGTAAGTGTTGACTTTCTTGCAACAAAATCAATTGCCGGAAGATCACGCAAAGCTGTTTCGCTGTAAACCTGTCCATCTTCATCCTGTACTGTCACACTGTAAAAACCGTTATATCTATCATCGTCGTGTTCGAATAAGGTCTTTGCACTCATGGTATCAATTTTTTCTCCATTTGGCAGGTAATACACATCCATCGGCTCTCCGGACTTTCCTATATAAATACATTCATGACCTTCTATCGTGTATTTCCCTGCATTATGGATTGTATCGTAATCTCTCTTGGAATAATAAAAACGCTCTTTTGCTTCATTTTGAATAGAACCATCGTAATGAAATTTTTCAAAATGCTTTTTTAACTCATCATTAGAAATATAATAATAAACTGTTCCCGGCTTTGTTGTAGTATCTTTTATAACAGGAATTTCTTCGTTTAGAACATTATATCTCTCATTATTTACAAAAGTATAGAATTTAATGTTCAAGGTTGCTGGTGCAAAAGTGTTGCATGCAACCGTATATGGTTGCTCTATCTTTCCAATAGAAAAGGTTAGTTTATCGCCCTGTTTCACCGGAGAAATTGTTTTATTTTCATCCTCACTGGCACAAAGCCAGTCGCTTTCCTTCGTATCTCCAGGATCAACGGAAATTGTGACCGCAGAATCTTTCTTATAGTAACTCACAGTTCGATTTCCATCCGGATTGATCACTGTAACCGAATAGAAACTGTTCTTATTCTGCTTAATCTGGTCTGAATTATTATCCGGAATTTTTTCGCCATCAGATGCTCCTTTTGGCATATAATAAACGTCTGTTGGTACAGTTGCTTCCTGCTTGTCCAGGTTATAAGATACATATTGCTGTCCTTTATAAGTTACCACTGTCGCCTGTGCTAATGTCTTCTCACCACGGACTGTATATGGAAAATAATTTCCGGACTGTGTTTCCTCTGCATTCAAGCCGAACTCTCTATAAATCTCAGCAAGATCACTGACAGATAAATAGCATCTGCCCTGACGGTTCCATTTATACACCTTTTTCAGAGAATCAGCCGGCAGCTTTCGAACCTCATTGTCTGCATATATATAAAACTGAATGTCAAAGGCTGTCTGATCCGCTCTCTGGATCACATAAGACTGTGTGATCTTTCCGATTGTGAACCTCGTCTGGTTCCCTGATTCCCGTATACCATCTATCACCTTATCATCTGTTCCCATACAGGTCCATTCGATCTGGTCTGTCTGGTCCGACAATTGGGGATTAAAATCAGCCACAGCTTCTTCCACTACAGTTCCTGTTAATGCATAACGAATCCGATCCTGCCCTTCTCCCTTTACCTCTACGGAATAAAACGAGTTATCCTTTTTTACAGAATCTTTTAAATTTAATGCAAGGCCTTTTCCATTTGGAAGGTAGTAAACATCTATCGCTTCCCCTTGTTTATTCTGTCCATAATTGTAAGAAACATATGTCTTTCCGGATTTTGTGTCTGTATAAACTTCTCCGTATTCTATCCTGCTTTTTCCCCGGTATGCAGATACAAACTTTTTTATCGCATCCGGATTCTGACTCTCGCTGTTTTTCACAAATCCAAATTCTTCATATATCCGGAGCAGGTCCTCAATGGAAACACCATGATAGGTAGTTCTTCCGTCTTTCCATGTTGCAATGCCGGTAATGTCATTATGCTGAAGCTTTACCTTGTTTCCATCAATAATGACATAGAAATCAATATCAAATCCTTCGGAAATCTCCTGAAGTTTCGGTGATTCCTCTTGTGCAATCTGCTCCTCGAAGGCTTTTTCTTCTTCTGAAAGCTCTCCCTGGGATGAAGTAATTTCTTCCTCCGGAATCTCTTCTAATGGCGGGGTGATTTCCTCTCCAGGAGTCTCTTCTAATGGCGGGGTGATTTCCTCTCCAGGAGTCTCTTCTGATGGCGAAGTATTTTCTTCTTTCGACGTCTCTTCCGACAATGATGTACTTTCCTCCGGAATAAAATCTTCTGTGCGCATTTCACCCTCTTGAGTACTATTTATATTTGGAATATTCTCTTCTTCCACTGAAACTGCCAAAACTGTCGTTCCTGCGCTATTCATGCACAAAACCAATAAAAGTGTCCAGGCTATCCATCTTAGCCATCTCTTTTTCCTCTTCACACAAATTCCTCCTAAAAACATATTTTACTTTTCTCAACTATCTGCCTTTTTTATCCATTCCTTCTGCATTGCCGCTGCTATAAAGCACTGCAATAGTTTTTTTGAAAATACACCACATTCACCGTTGGCAATCATTCTTATGGCTTCTTCATGCTTTAATTTTCTTTTATAGGGGCGTACACTGACCAATGCATCATAAGCATCCACAAGGCCTACTATCTGAGCACAAAGTGGTATTTCATCACCTTTTAGTCCATCCGGGTAACCAGATCCATCATATCTTTCATGGTGATATCTGCATATTTCATAGCTATACTTATTAAGTTTTTCTGTCGTAGTTCCTTGTGGAAACCGCAATGTCATCTCTGCCCCTGTAAGAGGATGCTGCTTTACAATTTCCATCTCATCAGCTGTTAATTTACCGTTTTTGTTCAATATCTCTATCGGCACACGGATTTTTCCAATATCATGAATTGGAGCCAGATGAGAGACATTTTCTATTTCTTCCTCTGTAATCCCATACTCCGGATAGTTTTTCTGTAGTTGAAGATACACTTGTTTTGTATAAAAACAGATATCATCCTGATGTTCTGTTTCTATAAGATTATTGTGATTCAACACTGCAGCCAGAAGCGAAACCATTTTCCAATACTGTTTTGTCTCATCCTGTGCTTTTTGTCTTAATTCCCGTTCCATATTTACAATTGTGTTAGGGATAACTTTTGCATTATGGAATGTAATAACAGCAGTTTTCTCATTTTCATCCACAAATCTTTTTACTTCCATCCAAACATAAGTCTCTGAGTTTTTCTCGCTTCTTCTTTGATAAACGATATCTTCTTCTGAACAGCCCTTTTTCAAATGCTCTGTCAACGAATCGCTTTTCAAAAATTCCTGCAGTTTTTCACAATCTTTTTCACATACATATTTTTCACAATATACTTTCAGAAAATCATCATATGTTCCTGCAGTTTTTACATCATCATAAATCCCCCTGTTATGAGAATAGATACATTCATAACTGTTTTCCGCTAAATTAACTTTCAGAATGATATAAAATCGCCCAAAATATTCATCTTTCCCCGGTCTGATAATATCAGAGATTTTCACATTTTCTAATCGGTTATTGTAAATGTTCTGTAAGTCCAATAAGACTTGATGTACTTTACAGCAATCCGTATAGTTTCTGGAGCAAAATCCATCCTTTTCAAGACAGCGACTGATTGCCATTGTTGATTCCATACATGATATGACATCAAATAACGAAATCTTTTCTGGATTTTTGGCAATGGCATATCCTCCACTGGTACCTTCAGAAGCTGAAATAATCTTCTCTTTTTTTAACTGCTTTGTGATTTTTGGAATATAGCTCTCCGGAATCTTTAATTCAGAAGCTAATTTTGCCGTTGTAACCCTGCGCTTTTTTATTGCCAAATAACAGACAATCCTGATTGCATAATCCGTTGTATTAGTAAGCTGCATAGGTGCTCACCTCTCTCTCTTTTCTTTGTTCCGTACATAAACTCATTGATTGAAAAAGGAAGAATCAGAAAAAATTAGAAGTCAGGAACATGCTATTTTCAAATATGTTTTCCAATTCTTATGCCTCATTTTTCGCATCTTCCTTCCTGTTCTTCTGCTTCTCCATGAGTAATCCGCAAAGGCAGATAACTGAGCCAAAGAATAAGAACAAATAGCCTGCAACCGGACTATCATCACCTGTCTTTACCGGCGAACCATTATGAATAATATCCTTTGATCTTTGGGAAGATGGAACCGGGTTTTGATTTTTACCAGTTTGACCGGTATACGAGTTTTTGAATGAAACCTTCGATACTTTATCTCCATTTTCATTTTTGACCACTGTTACCGCCATCAGTTCATTATTGGAATCAAAGAATCCTTCAATCGTTACATCATAGGTTTTTGAATCATATGTATAATTTTCTTTATTCTCTGTTGCCTGGTACAGCTTGTAATGATATTCTCCTACCTGTCCGACATTCATAATCAGCTCTGTAGAAGAATTACCACTCATATTCCAGGTAAATGTTCTTCTATTGCTTCCCTCCGGCATTGGATTTTGTATCTGATCTGCTATTAAAACATAAGAGCCTGTTTTGTCAGCATCTGCAGAATTGTTTACTTCAAATATCTGTTCCACTGGTATTTTCACTGTTGTGTTTCTGTCAGCTGCCAGTACTGGTCTTTGAACACCCAGAAAGAATATCATGGACAGGAATATAACCATGGCTATTTTTGTCAAACGTGTTGTTCTCATACTTCTCCCTCTCCTTCTTTCTTCTTGTTTCTTTTCTTTTCTATCTGTCTTGCTATCAGAATCAGTACAAGGACAATCAGGATAAACCATACAATAACTGGCACTTTTCCTACTGCATTTTTCAGTTCATCAATTCCTGTACCTACGTTTTTGGCTTTTTCTTTTTCCGGATATATCTGATCTGTTAAGCGTCCCACCAGGATATTTCTTCCATTTGTCATATCCGATGTACAGGTGGTCAGCAAAACCAGATGATCATCTTCCGTTATATTCATATCTCTTTTATATAAAACATTGTTCTCGATTTCCTGCAGATACTCCTGTTTCGCTTCTGGTGTGTCCAGACACACATTGAAAATCGTCTCATTATAAGCATCTACCTGTAACAATGCATAAATTTCGATTCCATGATTTTTACCATCAAAGAACAGATTTCCATATGGATGTTCGTTGAAATACTGTTCCTTCGTAAACTCACCAATATCTCCAAACATCATGTGTTTTTCCATATGGTGACCATATATAATATTGTCAAAATCCGAAAAGTCCGGTTTATTTGCACAATGTAAAAAAATCGCTCCGCTCAGGGAATAGTTTCCTTCCGCATCTGTATTCATATAAGTCTCATCATTATCTGTCTGCACCAGCGGGTAATTGATGTTGGTATCATTGATTCTTATCCATCCAATCACATCTGGATTGATTTTCTGCAATTCTTCAAAAGATTTTGTATTCTTTTCTGTCGGAATATATGCTTCATAGTTCTTTGCATCTGCTGTCTGGTATACCTGGTGGGAGTCCCACAGCATATAACCTGAGAGAAACATGGCTGCAAGAATCAGCGATAAGGCTGTGAAGTTTACAATATGGTCTAATCCTCTGATAATTCCTTTCAGCACTTTCTTCATCCGAAGCATATGTACAAGTTCCTTTCACCATTTCTGTTTCTTTTATATTTATCAAAACTGGTTCATCTGACCAATTTGCTCGCAAAATTAGCAAAAAGGGATGCGGCGGAGCAACGCCGCACACATCCCCTTTCCTGGTTGCTATATTTTATTATTTCTGTAATCTTCTGCGTTTGAATCCTACAAAAGCAATCAGTGCTACACCGCAAAGTGCAATCATCAGAACGTATGGAAGAGTGTTCATGATGATACCAGTTACAGGTACATCGTTGTATGTATTGGTTACATCAACGGTATTCTGTTTCTGACCTAACTTCTGGTTAGTTACTGCTGTGAGTTCTGTATTGTATGATGTTTCAGCAACAGGAGTCAGTTTAGCACCATTGATGATGATTTCTGCACTACCTTTGTAGTTTTTAGCTGCAGACTCTTTTACAGTAATTGTTGTTCCTACTGGAACACCAGTGAACTTCATGTTTTCATTTGCTTTCAACTTGAATGTGTATGTTCCGCCCTCAACAGATGTAACAGTATCTCCATTAGCAGCCTTGATTCCGCCAAGTGTGTTTGCATCTGTTCCAGTCGGGAATGCAAATGTTGCTGTGAAAGCGAACGCATCGTCAGGAGTTGTTGCTGTACCATTTGCATTAATAACTGCTTTAGATACCTTCAAAGATCCATTATCCGGATATGTCGGATCTGGATTTTTCGGATTTTCGCCTGTACCTGCTTCCTGTACATAGGTGTTGGTGAATTTGAAATCATTAGTACCTGTATTTCCAATATCTACTTTACCAGTTGCTGTCTGACCTGCATCATTTTTTGTCTTATTTACAATGATATTAGAAATTTCTGTACCAGTTGCACCATCTGTAACATATACATCCATTGTATACTCAGCCTGTGACATGATCATTTTTTCATGCTCACCGTTAACTACTGCTGGATCTACTGTCTGTGTCTCTGTTACAGTATACTCATACTTTCCTGCTTCTGGATATGTTGGAAATGTAATCTGACCTCTCTTAGAAGTTGTTCCTGTTTCAGTATCGGTAAATGATAACTCCGGCATAGTAACCGCTGCATCTGTTGTAATTATACCAGTTCCTGTCTTGACCTGCTCTGCTGTAAAGCTAAACTTCTCAGCCTTTCCGACCTCTGTGTTGTAGGTCTTAGTAATCCATGCCTCCGTTGTCTTGCCCTCATCTGCCGCAAATGTTGGCATTGCCATTCCCATCGTCATGGCACCAGCAGCAACAACTGCGAGCACTTTTTTGAACATTTTGTTCATGCTCATAATGCTTCCTCCCTTGTAAATAATATTGTTTGTTTCTATTTGATTAACGGAGGAGGGGATTAGAGTCCTCTGGTCCGAATAACCGCAATCGCTTTTCCTTTGACATCTTTTACATTGATACAGCCATAGATTCTGCTGTCTGACGCCTCCGGTCTGTTATCACCCAGTACAAATATCTGACCTTCTCCAACGGTGATTGGGAAGTCAACTCCATTTTGAAACTGTGTGGTGTCAAAATAAATATCCTGTGAAATCTGCGTAGCACCGTTAATCATCAAACCGTCTTTTGTTATATCTACGGTATCACCTGCGACTGCTACGACCCTGCCTGTGGTTGTTCTGCCATCTTTCTTAAATACTGCAATATCACCGGACACAAAACGCTTGTCCAGTCGATAATACATGACCAGATCACCATCTTTTATTGCTGGTTTCATAGATACGTCATTGATTCTCGCCATCCCGTACATAAATGTAAAAACAAGGATGACTGCCAAAATGATAAGAACAATCTTCAATAACAGCTGAAAGATATCTTCTCCCAGTGTCGTTTCCTGTCTGGGAAGCTGTTTCTCATTATTCTGTTCTTTCTCAACCTGTTTCTTTTTCATGTTTCATTCCTGCTTCATATCAACTTAGATAATCAAGGTATCCTTTTATGTACTGGTTAAAGTATAGCACTTGTTTTTTGCAAAAATAATACAGAGAATAGGAATATATTTTCACGTTTTGCTACAAAAAATTTGTAGTTATCGGTTTTCGCAAAAAAAAAGAAACCATACCATAGAGATATAGTTTCTCTTTGAATTACAGTGTTTCTGCCATTTTGAATAAAACGATTCCATTTCTAACAGCCAGCATCTCAGCAGAATTCTTGAAATCAATGCCGGAAATATCTTTTATTTTTTTCAATCGCCCTGAAAGAGTACGATAATTTACATAGAGTTTTTCAGCTGCTTTATTCGCACTCTTATCACAGTCCAGATACGCCTGCAACGTTTCAATCAGTTCTCCATCATGTTCTTTATCATACCAATATAATTTCACAAGTGACTCTGGCACATATTCCATCAGTTCATCACGATTTTCGATTTTTTCAAAAATCTGGAAAAAACCGAGCTTAGAAAAATCGGCTACCGATATATTCTTATCACCATAGAGATATCTGAGCATATCCATATAGTCTATGATTTTCTTTGAATCCTTAAAAGATTTTTTCAAATCTCCATATCCATTAACAATACTTCCAATGCCAATCTGAAAATCCGTTGTCTTATTTCTGTGAAAAATCTGCTTCTGTACTGTCTGATATAATTTTTCCATTTCTTCCCGGAACCCTGCTTGTGTTTCCCCATGCTTAATTTCATGAATACACACAATCTGATTCAAATTCCGGTAAATATGTTCATCTGGAAGTAATCTCTGAATCTCGCCTTCTATCACTCCGATTTCTTCTAATTCTTCTTTTGTATAATAATCTTCGCTATTGCTTGAAATCGTATGAAAACTTACCACACAATATTGAGCTGTATCTTTCAATTTTAGCATTCTTGCAGCTTTACTCAATTCATCGCCCGTTAATAAACCATTAAGCAAGCTATATTCAATATCTCGTTGATATTTTTTTTCCATCTCATTTCGAGCATATGTTTCCATAAAACTATACTGTAAAGTAAAAACAGCATTTTCCAATGCCATATAGTCCAGTATTGTTAATGGCATATTCACTTCCGTGACTACCAAATAAATTTCTGTTCGGCCTAACACATGTATTTTTGTAATATATTGCGTATGCTCTTTTCTCTGTTTTTTGTATTCAAATCTGGTAACAATATCCGGTTTATATTTCTCAACATTTTTCTCAAATACAAAATCAGACAGATCCTGCGTTGTGGACGCACAGCAAGTTAAGTTACTATAATATAACGCTACCGGATTATCAATCATGGAAGACAATAGAAACAAAATATTTTTAGTTGGATCTTCAAAATCCTCTCCATCCAATAACATGTTAGAAATATTGTCGTGTGTCAATTTGAAATAAATCAACCGTGCGATATTTTCATCATAGATCTGCAGAATAACATATTTTATAATACCCCAATAATACTCATCTTCCGAAATTTCTATCACTGGAATATTACGTTCCGAACAAAACTTTAATAAAATATCATAATAATTGACTTTCTGTACCATGTCCGGATGCTGCTTTATAATAAATCCACTGACCTGTTTCTTCTCCAGTTCATTCAAATGTTTCCGAAACTCTCTGTCCGTTTCTCCGAAATACACTTTCATATTTGTAAGAAGAAGCTCTCCTCCAGTCAGATATCTCTCCATATCTTCTATTTCAATAATTCGTATTCCTTTAATCTCCTGATCCAGGCTTTTCTCACCTGCTACTAATTTCATATCAGGAAATTGATTTGATTCTAATAATTTTTTTACCGTATAAGCCATTCAGCACCTCGTCAAATTTGTCTTTTGTTCTCCACATTCGTTGTATCATCATCTGATGTTGTGTTTTCAAAAGTGGCATAAGTATACAGTTTGTATTATACCCCCCCCCCGAAATTTTCTGTCAATTTTTCTATGCGTATTTTTGCAATAAAAAAAGACAGTTCACAATATTCGCTGAACTGTCCATTCACTTCTTCATGCTACGGATAAACGTCATAAAAATTTCTCTTTCTTTTTCTTCCATGCTATCCCAAATATCAAGTATTTCTTTTTGCTCATCTGTCAGATTCAATCTTCTTCCATCCTCTGAAAAAAATTGTGCGATTGTAACTTCAAAAGCATCACAGATTCTTTCCAGGTTAGCCATTGTTGGCATACTTTTCTGATTTAATATATTTCCAAGAGCAGTCTGCGTTATTCCTGTAAGCTGAGCTAATCTATACTTTGTATATCCTCGCTTCTGGCATAATTCCGCTATTCTCAACGGAATATACTCTTCTATGCACAAGTATATGCACCTCTCTTCTAGTCTATGATACTTATATTGTACCCGTAGACCAGAAGATTTATTAGACATTTATTTATTGATTATATACTCTTGTATGCAAGACTATTCAAGTAAAAAAATATAGCTGGACAGTCCACGATATTCAGTTGTTGCATATATTTATGATACTTTCTACGAGGAAATCTGTCAAATACATGTTGTTAAAAAATGATATTATAACTCAAAAAATCCTGATAGATAACTTTATCTATGCAGTTACCTATCAGGATGGGAATTTTATCTTACACCACGATCAGCTCCTCTCTCCGGCTTATCTTTTCCCTGTTTTTCTTGGATGATTCTCTTATTGATTTCAAGCCGTTCATGAATGGATAATTTCTTATCTTTTCCATCTACCATCTGCTTCTGCTGTGCCGTTTTTCTATCTGTCTTTCCTGCATCCTTAACCACTGCATTCGCCTCGGTACTTGTTACTCGCTCATCTGCTCTTCCTTCATTTCTTTCCGCTATCTGCTGTTCTCGTCTCTCCTTCACACCTTGTTCTTCCAGGTTGCAAAAGCTCTGCAGATACGGAAGCACATAGTTCTGCATGTCTGTCAGCTTCTGACGCTTCTTTGCGGTATTCATTACCAGAACTGTCACAAGGAACATAACCCGACTGCAAAAATACAGCCACAGTCTCTGTTTCAGCAGAGGTCCTGTACCTTTCGGTGGTATCATTATTGCTT
>OCHO01000280.1_pt1 | contig 50465 bp, 52 predicted proteins | sample 1538441 | NCBI WGS metagenome assembly OCHO01 (sample SAMN04571691, study PRJEB22368) | human gut metagenome | biome: human gut; material: stool | host: Homo sapiens | place: Luxembourg | collected 2012-06-29
ATGGAGAAGAATTTTTCCATGCAATAGAAATTATGGCTTGCCCTGGTGGATGTGTCGGCGGTGGCGGCCAACCTAAAGTCAGAAAAAATAAAGACGCAATTTTACAAAAACGTGGAGAAGGTTTAAATAATATAGATAGAGAGAAAAATATGAGAGTTTCAAAAGAAAATCCAGAGGTTCAGGCAATTTATGATAAATATCTGGATCATCCGCTAAGTCATAAGGCCCATGAATTGCTTCATACTAGATATTTTGTGAAGAGAAAAAAATAGGGGATTACTGATAAAAAGCTTGTAGATTTCTATGAGCTTTTTTTAGGTGGGAAAAGTAAAATATAAATATATTTCTCAAAAAATGTTTACACAAAAAATACTGGGGTATATTTCTAATATAAACAAAGTGTACACAAAATACACATTAAGGAGATAGCAATTATGTTAAGTCAAAAAACAATAGATATAATAAAAAGTACAGTACCAGTATTAAAAGAACATGGAGTAGAAATAACAAAAACTTTTTACAATACAATGTTTGAAAATAAACCAGAAGTAAAAGCTATGTTTAATATGGCTAGACAAGAGTCTGGAGAACAACCAGAAGCACTAGCAATGACAATATTAGCAGCAGCTCAAAATATAGATAATTTAGATGCATTATTACCAGCGGTAAAGAAAATAGGAATGGCTCATGTTAATTCAAGTGTAAAAGCAGCACATTATCCAATAGTAGGTGAAAATTTATTATTAGCGATAAAAAAAGTTTTAGGTGATGCGGCAACAGAAGAAGTATTAAATGCATGGGCAGAAGCTTATGAAGTTATAGCTAAAGTATTTATAGATGTAGAAAAAGATATGTACATAGATCAAATTTGTAGAGATAACCAAATACATCAAAGAATGTAATTTATAAAAAGGCTCCTTAAAGTTTTGATAATTTTATCATTGCTAAAAGGGGCCTTTATTTATTTTAGTATTTTAGCCTATAAATAAAATACAAGTATATATTATATTTAATAACTAGATTGATAAAATTCAAAATAAAAGTTAAACTAAAGTATAATTACATAAAAATAAAAAAGAGGTGTAAAAATGACTAAAGAACAAAGAATTGCAAATATAGTAGCTGACTTAGAAGGATGGGAAATTAAATCAGATGATAATGGCTCATATCTTGAAGTAAAATTAGGAGAATTTTTATTAGAAATGGACTTATGTGATATACCTAGTATTGAAACTTTAACAAAGGAAGAACTAGCAACTATAATATTTGATAAATATTTAGAACAATAAATTTAAAAAACTACTAAGTTTATGGCTTAGTAGTTTCTTTTATTGTAAAAAAATGTAAAAAAACTATTGAAAGTTATAAACATATCAACTACTATATGATTATGAAAATAAACGCGCGTTCACAAAGTTGATTGGAGGTTTTATGAAGAGTAATGATATTGCAAAAATTGCTGGTGTATCTAGGAGTACTGTATCTAGAGTAATCAATAATTACCCGAATGTACCTGAGGAGACTAGGCAAAAGGTATTAAAAGTAATTGAAGAATATGATTATGTACCACATGCGTCTGCAAGAATGTTAGCAGGGGCAAAAAACAAGGTAATAGGTCTTTTTATAATTGATATTAATGAAAGACAAGATGGTATGAAAAATAGAATTACAAGGAGTCCTTATTTTTTAGAGTTTACAAGTTCGGTAATCGAGCGTGCAAGTGAAAATGGATATAAGGTATTGGTGCAGATAATACATAATATTGAGGGGTACACACAAATCAAAGAATGTTTTTATAATAAGATGATTTCAGGTGGTATATTCATAGGAGAAAACAACAACGATGAAACAATTAAAAAAATAATAAATGATGGATATAAGGTTGCTTTAATAGATCAAGAGATAACAAAAAATAATGCATATAGTAAATGCATAGTAGTTAATTCGGACAACTTTAAGGGTGCGTATGATGCTACTAAGTATTTGATTGATAATAATCACAGAAAGATTGCTCATATTACAGGAGATATTGGAAAGTTGTCATCAATAGATAGAATTAAAGGATATAAAAAGGCATTACAGGATTCAAATATTTCAATAAATAATGATTTTATTATTGAATCGAAATTTCGTGAAGAAAGTGGATATGAGTCTGCGAAAAAATTGTTATCACAAAGTGATAAACCGACAGCGATATTTGCATCTAATGATAAGATAGCCATAGGGGTAATGAGGGCTATGAAAGAAATGAACTTAAAAGTTCCGCAAGATATCAGCATAATAGGTTTTGATGATATAGAGGAATGTAAATATATAAATCCACAACTTACGACGATAAAGATGGACTTAGTAAAGATGGCAGATATAACTACTGATTCAATAATTTATTTTATTGAAAAAGGGGAAAACAAATTCAATGAATACACAGTAGATGTTGAGCTTATAAAAAGAAAAAGTTGTATGAAGTTAAAGTAAAACCTAAAAAATATTAGTATAGAAATTAAAGGGGGATGTATTATGTCAAAATATAGTTTGGGAATAGATATAGGTGGTACGTTTATTAAATATGCTTTGGTAGATGAAGATTATAATATAAAAGAAAGATGGAAAGTAAAAACAACTAAATTCGATACGAAAGATGAGTTATATGATTATATTTGTTCAAATATGAAATATAACGAAGAGATTGATGTTATTGGGATAAGTGCACCAGGGCTTATTGATGAAGAGTCTAATGTTAAATCATATGCAGCTCCAAATGTAGCAAATATGTATGGAACAAATATAAATTCTGAAATAGAAAAAAGAGTAAATAAAGAAGTGGCATCTATAAATGATGCGAAGTCAGCAGGGTTATGTGAGTTTGAAATAGGAAATGCAAAAGGAAGTAAATCGTCGGCATTTTTAATTTTAGGAACAGGTACTGGTGGATGTTTATGTGATAAAGACGGTGTTATATATGGAAAGGATTCGTTTGCAGCAGAATTTCACAATATTCCTTTTATGAATTTCCAAACTAAAAAAATAGATAAGATGGGCGACTATGCATCTATGACAGGTCTGATTGAGATATATAATGGCAAAGTTGGTGAAGAAGAAAAGATTGAATATGGTCATGAAGTTTGTAATAAATTTTTAGCTGGGGATGAATTAGCTAAAGAAGTAATAGATGAATGGATAAACAATATAGCAGTTGAATTAATAGCTATAACAGTTACATATAATCCAGAGATTATATGTATTGGTGGGGGAATATCGGAAGAAGATTGGTTTATTGATAAGTTAAAAAAACACTACAAAGAAGTTTGTATTGAATATTTAGAAGCAGATTTTATAACGACAGAAATTAAAAGATGTAAATATAATAATGATGCGAATATTTTAGGAGCTATAATAAATGCAAATCTAAAACAATCAAAAAAATATGTAGTTAGTAATGGATAGTTATAGTGGAGAGGATAAAATATGTTTAGTTATGAGGTTATACAAAGTTTAAACAATTTAGAGCTATCTTTATACGAATATATAATGAAAAATAAAAAAAAGGTCATATATATGAGGATAAGGGAATTAGCTGATGAAGCTCATGTATCGACAACAACTATATTGAGATTTTGCAAGAAGTTAAATTGTGAGGGGTTTTCTGAATTTAAAGTTAAATTCAAAATGTATATAGAAGAAAATAATATGAAGAAGGTCAGTGATGATACTTCTGAAATAATAAATTTTTTAAAAAATATAGAAAAAAGTGATTTGGATAAACGTCTGGATAATTTATGCGACATGGTAAAAATGGCGAATACAATTATATTTTTAGGAATAGGTTCATCGGGAATATTATGCAAATATGCGGCTAGATATTTTTCTGCAATTGGAAAGTTCACATTTCACATAGATGATCCGTTTTTCCCAAAGAACTTTAGATGTCATGGGCCATGCTTGGTAATAGCTTTGTCAGTATCTGGAGAAACAGAATCTACAATAGAAAATATAGATAGATTTAAACAAGAAGGCTGTTCTGTCGCTAGCATAACAAATAGTGAAAATTGCACAATTGCTAAAATGTCAAATTTAAATATACCTTATTATGTTCAGCAGGTAAAGGTTAATTATAGTGATATAACTACTCAATTACCAGTTTTATATATGATTGAGAGAATAGGTAAGAAGCTATACAACCAATATATAGTCGAATAACTACATAAGATTATTCTATTTAAATAAAAAACAAGTTGTTTTATTTTTGGATTAAATTATTAAAGTTGTGACATGTTTTTTTAGAAGTAAAAACTATTACTTACAACAAATTATAAGTTATACTTAGACTATAAGATACAAAGGGGGACATTAGATGATATATAAAGAATTAGACAAATTTAAAGATGATTTCTTATGGGGTTCGGCATCTGCAGCTTACCAAGTAGAGGGAGCTTGGGACCAAGATGGAAAGGGAAAAAGTATATGGGATATATATACTAAACAACCTGGAACAACTTATAAAAATACGAATGGAGATATAGCAGTAGACCATTACAATAGATATAAAGAAGATGTAGCTTTAATGGCAGAGATGGGACTTAAAGCTTATAGATTTTCAATAGCTTGGAGTCGTATATATCCAAAAGGTAGAGGTCAAGTAAATGAAGCAGGTTTAAAATTCTATGAGGACTTAATAGATGAACTTATAAAAAATAATATAAAACCAATAATCACTTTATACCACTGGGATTTACCACAACATCTTCAAGATTTATATGGCGGTTGGGAATCAAGAGAAATAATAGATGATTTTAACGAGTACTGTATAACACTTTTCAAAAGATTTGGTGACAAGGTAAAATATTGGGTTTCACTAAATGAACAAAATGTATTTTTAACATTAGGTTATTTAACAGCCCTACATCCACCAGGTGTTAAAGATCAAAAAAGAATGTTACAAGCAAATCACATTGCAAACTTAGCTAATGCAAAAGTTATTGAATCTTTTAGATCATATGTACCAAACGGAATGATTGGACCAAGCTTTGCATTTGGACCTAATTATTCATATAGCTGTAATCCAGAAGATGTATTAGCAATGGAAAATGCAGAAGAGTTAAACTGTAGTTGGTGGTTAGATGTTTATTGTAAAGGAACATATCCATCATTTGCACTAAAATATTATGAAAGATTAGGAATAGCTCCAATAATAGAAGATGGTGATCTTGAACTATTAGGAAGAGGAAAACCTGATTTTATAGGTATAAACTATTATCAAACAGCAACTGTTAAAGCTAACCCATTAGATGGTGTAGGTTTATCAGAAGGAATGAATAACACAGGTAAAAAAGGTACAACTAAGGAAAATGGTATACCTGGTGTTTATAAAAATACAAAAAATCCATATGTAGAGACTACTAACTGGGACTGGGCGATAGACCCTACTGGATTAAGAATAGGCCTAAGAAGATTAACAAGCAGATATGGGTTACCAATATTAATCACAGAAAATGGTCTTGGAGAATTTGATAAGCTTGAGGAAAACGATATTGTTAATGATGATTATAGAATAAAATACTTAAGCGACCATGTTAATGCATGTAAAGAAGCAATAACAGATGGGGTAGAACTTCTAGGCTACTGCACATGGTCATTTACTGATTTACTAAGTTGGTTAAATGGATACCAAAAACGTTACGGATTTGTATATGTAGATAGAGATGAAAATGATGAAAAAGATTTAAGAAGAATTAAGAAAAAAAGTTTCTATTGGTACAAAGATGTTATAAGCAGCAATGGAGAAAATTTATAAGAATACAAAATATAATATTCAACATACAAAATAAAAATTAAAATAAAAGGTTTAAAAATCAGGAGGGTTATTATGAAAAAAATATTATTAGTTTGTTCAGCAGGAATGTCAACTAGTTTACTAGTTAATAAAATGAGAGATGCAGCTAAAGAATGCGGGGAAGAAGTAGAAATAAATGCATTAGCAATAGCAGAATGCTCAAGTGTAATAAATGATGTAGATATAGTACTTTTAGGGCCTCAAGTACGTTTTCAAAAACCACAAGTAGAAAAACTTACAAATGGAAGCATACCAGTAGAAGTAATCGATATGAGACAATATGGAATTATGGATGGTAAAGGAATACTTGAAAGTACATTAGCTAAAATAAAATAATATAAAAAATCTAGGGGGTATACATATGACTACTATGGAAAAATTCCAAGCGGGTATAGAGAGATTCTTAGTTCCAATTGCCGCTAAATTAAATTCACAAAGGCACATATGTGCAGTAAGAGATTCATTTATACTTACATTCCCATTAACAATGGCAGGTTCATTAATGGTATTATTAAACTTTGTTTTCTTATCACCAGATGGTTTTGTGGCAAAATTACTTAAATTAGAGTCAATAATTCCTAATTTTGCAGAGTATCAAAATATATTCTCACCTGTTTTAAGAGGGTCTGCAGATATATTAGCAATATTCATAGTATTTTTAGTTGCTAGAAATCTCGCCAAAACACTCAAAGCTGATGATTTGTTAACAGGTTTAACAGCAGTTTCAGTTTACTTTATAATATATCCAGATTATGTAGGGGTAGATAATGTAAATCATTTAACAACTAAATTTTTAGGCTCACAAGGTCTATTCGTAGCGATAATAGTTGGTTTAGTAGTTGGGGAACTTATGGCAATTTTATCAAAATCTGAAAAGCTAGAAATAAAAATGCCAGAACAAGTACCTCCAGCAGTAGCTAGATCATTTAAGGTATTAATACCTATAATTTTAATAACTTTATCGTTCTCAATAATAAACTTCTTAATTAAAAAAGTTGCACCAGGTGGATTACATGAATGGGTTTATACAGTAATCCAATCACCACTAACAAAATTAGGACAAAATGTAGGTTCTGTAATAGTATTAGCATTTATATGCCAAATACTTTGGGCAATGGGTATACATGGTCCTAATACAATAGCAGCAGTTCGTGACACAATGTTTGCAGAAGCTGTAAATAGTAATGTATTATATGCAGCTCAACATGGTACTGCTTGGGGAGCACCTTTCCCAGTAACTTTCAATGGATTATTTGATGCATTTGGAGCTTATGGTGGTTCAGGGGCTACACTAGGGTTAGTAATAGCACTAATATTATTCAGTAAAGCTAAAGATCAAAAAAGTATTGCAAAACTTTCTTTAGCACCAGGGATATTCAATATAAATGAAATGGTTATATTCGGATTACCAATAATACTAAATCCAATATATATAATTCCATTTGTTTTAGCACCAATAGTAAACATAATAATAGGATATTCAGCAACTTGCATATTTAAAATAATTCCTCCAGTAGCATATGGTGTTCCATGGACAACACCAGGTCCATTAATACCATTCCTTGGAACAGGAGGAAATGTATTAGCACTATTAATAGGTGTACTATGTTTAGCAGTGAGTGTATTAATTTATGCACCATTCGTAATAGCAGCAGGCAAAGCATCACAAGTAGATGATGATAATTCAGAAAAAGATACAACTGAGGGATTAGCATAATATTTAACAATTAGAGGTGACATAAATGGAAGGTATGGAATTAATAGCATTTGAAATTATTAGTAATGTGGGGATGGCAAAATCATTAGTAGTAGAAGCACTAAGAGTTGCTAGAGAAGGTAATTATGAAGAGGCCGAAGCTAAATTAAATGAATCAGCAGAATATATGCTAAAAGGACATCATGCACATTCATCATTAATACAACAAGAAGCATCTGGAGATAAAGTCGAATTTTCGTTGATAATAATGCATGCAGAAGACCAGATGATGTCAGCTGAAACTATTAAAGTTTTAGCCGAAGAAATGATACAAATGTATAAAGAATTTAGAAAATAAAAAAGCAAAGAACTACTGAGTTTATTCTTAGTAGTTCTTTTAATTATAAGAAAATTATATATTATATCGTTTGGTATAATGAGTAAGTTTATAGATAATAACAAAAATATAATATTTTAAATACCTCTTAATTTTGATAGAATTTCTATGTAAGCACAAAATAATAGAATATCAAAAAATGTGTAAAAGAGGTATTACAATGGAAAATCCTTATAAATCAATTAATGAATTAAAAACAGGAAAAATTACTACTGCACAGAAGGTATTGTTTGATGGGTTGATAAAGTTGTGGAAAACAAAACCCATTTACAAAATCAGCGTTAAGGAATTGACTGAAGTATCTAATGTGGCTAGGAGTACGTTTTATGTATATTATAAAAATATAAATGAACTTATAGAAGATATAGAAAATTATCATATTTCTCAGATGATGCATTTAAATGAGGAGTTAATGAATACGGAGATAAAGTCGGACGTTTATTTATCATATTATCAAGAGACAATTAATTATGTAAAGAAAAATAAAGATGTATTTTATGCATTTTTAATCGCCAACATAAATAATAGATTTATTCAAAAATGGAAAGATGGAATGAAGTATCATTTATTAGAGAGGGAGTATCGTCTGTATAATGCTGATAATTGCAATTTGATTTTGGAGATGGTGGCATCTCAAGTAATTTCAGGATATACTTTTTGGCTAACTAATCCTAATGACGTTAATATTAACGGTCTGGCTAAGATAGTATCACAAACACTGAGATTAATAGAAATTTAAAAAAGAGCAAAGTTTAAACACTTTGATCTTTTTTGTAGCAGAAAATAAAAATCATATAGTATAAAATAATATCAGAATGAAGTAAAAATAATAAAAGAGTAAAAAAACAATAAAAGTGAACTATGGATATAAAAAAATATGTGATAAAGAATAATTTATAGAAGCTAATTTCAGGAGGATAAGAATATGGACGAGATAAAAATTCACGTTTTACACACAGGGAAAGTCTGTATATCACCAGATTTACCATTTGGAGGAGAAAACAGTAATTTGATAAAGCTGCCCAAATTAAATCTCTTGGCTCAAGATTACTTTATTTAGTAAATCAAGGAGTGGTAGAAAAGGGTGAAGCAGTAGATGAACAATTAAACAAATTAGGATTAGAACAATATGCAGAGATGGAAGTTGAGATATAATTTTTATTAAAAGTACTTTTAAAATTTAAGATAAAGATAAGTGACTACTAAGTTTTAGGGCTTAGTAGTTTTTTTATACAAAAAATATTAAAATTTTATATTCATTTCATAAATATTTCATATTGGAAACTTAAAATCTATCTTAGATAAATAAAGTGACTGACACAAAGTCTAAAATATTTATTATGAAAATTTCTAAAAATTATAAAACAAGGAGGTAAAAAAATGGGTTCTTTTAAAAGAGCGGTATTATATATAACCCGAAAGAAAAAGAAAAGTATTCTTATGTTCTTTATTCTATTTTGTATAGCTACAGCTGTACTGAGTGGAATTTCAATTAAAAAAGCTACATCAATTGCAAGACAAAATTCAAGTAAGGAGACAGCCAATACATTTGAGATACAAAACAATTTGGCAACAAATTTCACAGGAACAATGCCAGAGAGTTTGGTAAATAAAGTATCAAAAGTAAATGGCATAAAAAATTATGATGCATCAGTTCAGGGGATTGGGCTAGTTTTTAAGCAACTTCAAAATGTGGAGCCAAAAAACAACACAGTTCAATACACTGATAAACAGTATGAAAATCTTTTCCCTGTAGAAGCTCATAAGTTTACAGAATACGACACAAAATTTATGAGTAAATCATTTAGATTAGTTGAAGGTAGACACCTTGTAGAAGGTGATAAAAATAAAGTATTAGTTCACAAAGCCTTAGCCGAAAAAAATAATTTAAAAGTAGGAGATAGGATAATAGGAACTAAAGACAGCTTAGATTATAATGCATCTAAAGATGCACCGTCTGAATATGATCTTGAAATTGTAGGTATTTTTGAAAGCCAAAATACAGACAGAATGGGAAGTAAGTTAGAAATACCAGAAAACCTTATATTATCAGATATGAACACATTAAATGCTTTATATGGTTATTCAAAAGGAAACAGCCAATATACAAGTGCTGTGTTTAATACTAATAAAAATGTAGATGATGTAATATCAGATGTCAATAAAATACAAGAAAATTGGAGTCTTTATAATATATCAAAAAGTGATGATACGTTTTTAGCATTATCTAAGTCATTTGATAGCTTAGAAAAAATCGTAAATATGCTTTTAATCGGTTCAATTATAGTTGGAATAATAGTGCTTTCATTAGTTTTAGCATTTTGGATTCAAGGAAGAATTCATGAAACAGGTATCTTACTTTCTATCGGAGTTGGAAAGTTTAAAATAATTTCACAATATATAATTGAATTGTTACTTATAAGTGTGCTAGCTTTTGGAACATCATATTTTTCAAGTAAGATGATATCACAAAATATAGGAGATGCAATGGTTAGCCAGGCAAGCAAACAAGCTGTTCAGGAGGTGCAACAAGGGTTTGGAGGAATGTCATTAGGATATGATGCAAACAGTTCTTTAGCAACTCAAACAGTAGATGGGATTGATGTTGATGTTAGTTTAAAAGAAGTTCTTTATGTTTATGCAATAGGGGCAACTATTATCATAAGTTCTGTAATGATATCTTCATCATCAATAATAAGATTAAAACCAAAAGAAATACTATCGAAAATGAGCTAGGAGGAAGACAAATGTCAATTTTAGCATTAAATAAAGTTAATTATTCATATACAAATGGTAAAAAAATATTAAATAATATAAGTATGGAGTTTGAAAAAGGCAAGTTTTACACGATTTTAGGTGTATCTGGTTCTGGAAAAACAACTTTGCTATCATTGTTGGCAGGTCTTGATGAACCACAAAGTGGTAAAATACTATATAACAATCAGGATATTAGGGAAAAAGGATATGAGAATCATAGAAAAAATAATGTTTCACTAATTTTCCAAAATTATAATTTGATTGATTATATGACTCCATTAGAAAATTTAAAAATAGTAAACCCAAAAGCAGATAAAACTATTTTAAATGAGCTTGGATTAAAAGATGATGAAATAAAAAGAAATGTATTGAAATTGTCCGGAGGTCAGCAACAACGTGTTGCCATAGCAAGAACACTTGTTGCAAATTCACCAGTAATTTTGGCAGATGAACCGACTGGAAATTTAGACAGTGATACAGAAGAAGAAATTATAGAAATATTAAAAACAAGTGCACATAAACATGGAAAATGTGTGATTGTTGTTACTCATAGTAAGGATCTTGCGAGCAAGTCAGATGTTATACTTGAGTTAAAAGATAAAAAGTTAGTTCTCTAGCAAGTAATATAGATATATAAATATTCCCTCATGATATTTTAAATAGAAAAATGGGCAAACGTAAATTTATACGTTGCCCATTTTTTATTTGAAAAATATTAAATTATATATTGAATACCATCCTTAATATACCTAATATTAATATATGAACAGGATAGAACCAGTAATTTATCATTTTATTTTGTCTGCCACGTTTTCCATTGTACATAAGTATAAATCCAAAACCAAGAAGTGCCCAAACCTCCTTGAAAATTGATAAATAACCAAATACACATGATAATATAGGTTTATTATAAAATACATAAAGGAAATATACTATTAATATAGCATGGTAATCATAATCTACTGAAAGGAATAGAGATATAATACACATAATAGCTAAAATTAATACTGTAGTCAAATACCATAGGAAACGAGGTATTTTTTCTAATTTTATTTTTAATGTATCTATAATCCAAATTGTTACAAGTGATAATGCTAGTGCAAATAGTACATTGTTATATCTAGGATTGAAGAATGTACGTGTTGTAAACATATCAAATGGTACTTCTGATATTACGCCAAATATCAATAAGTTTAGAAGATATTTTTTACGACTTCTCGTTTTGAAAAAACCCTCTACTATAAAAAATGCAAATAATGGGAATGCTATCCTTCCAAGTACATCAAATAAATCACTTATTTTTAAAAGTAATCCCCCATTTAAATTTGGATATATTAAGGCTTTATTCACGTGGTCGATTAACATAGATAGAAATGCTATATATTTTAATTGTGCACCAGAAAATGCTCTTATTCTGTCTAATCCCTTCTTTTGAAGTTCAACTGTCTGTGTCATAAATATTATCCTTTCTATAAGTTCGTTTAGATTTTTAATTAATAAATACGATAAATTGGTATGATTATCGCATTTTATATAGTATAATATGTAGAGATTAGAGTTGGCAACTGACTTTTAAAGGAAGAAAATTGCCATATAAATAACTTAATTTCTACAAATTACCGGTAGTGTTTAATATACCACGTTAATAGGTGGATTAAAACAAAAACGCAAATTTGTAAAACTTTCGTAAAAATTTCGTAAGATTTATTGAATTAATGCGAAAGGTATAAAAGTTAAAAATATGCAAATTATAAAATTATAAATGGTCAATTAGAGGTGAAAATATGGATGCAATAACTATGATAAAAGAAAGACGTAGCGTAAGAAAATATAAAGACGAAAAAGTAGACAGAGAGACTATGAGAGAAATTGTCGATATAGCGAGATGGGCTCCTTCTTGGGTAAACTACCAAATAGCTAGATACACATTAGTAGACGACGAAGAAATAATAAAAGAAATAGCAGAGCATGGAGTTAATGGATTCGTATACAATATAGACACTTTAAGAACTGCAAAAGGAGTAGCTGTACTTAGCTTTGTAAAAGGAAAAAGTGGAACATATGACAAAGAATACATAACTTCAAAAGGTAACTCATGGGAAGTTTTTGATGCTGGTATAGCATGCCAAACATTCTGTTTAGCAGCACATGCAAAAGGTGTCGGAACTTGTATAATGGGAGTTATAGACGATAAATCTATAGCAAAAATAGTAAACTTACCGGAAGACGAAACTGTTGCAGCACTTATAGTTTACGGGTATGAAGATGGAGAACATGCAGCACCAAATAAAAGAAAAGACGTAGACGAAATAATGCGTTTTGTAGATAGATAAAACTTTAAAACAGCAATTAAAATTAAACAAAAGAAGAATCGTATAATCATATAAAGGAGAACAAAATGATAGTAGATAGAGATAAGTGTATAGGATGTACTTTATGTAAGCAAGACTGTATCGTAAGCGACATAGAAATGATCGATAAAAAAGCGCACATAAGAAACTTAACATGCATAAAATGTGGTCACTGTATAGCAATCTGTCCAGTAAAAGCAGTATCTTGTGATGATGAAGAAGAATACTCGATGGAAGAAGTCATCCCATATGAAAAAGAAGACTTCACAATAGATGCAGATAAACTAATGAATTTTATGAAATTTAGAAGAAGTGTTAGATTATTTAAAAAAGATGAAATAGAAGAAGAGAAAATAGAAAAAATAATAGATGCAGGAAGATTTACACAAACATCAACTAATATACAAGATGTTTCTTATACTATTGTAAAAGACAGCATACCAGAGTTAAGAAGAATGACTTTAGGAACATTAAATGCAATGGCCGACAAGATGTTGGGAAGTGAAGAAACTCCAAAACACCTTCTAAAATACGCCCATATGTGGAAGCGTATGTATGAGAGTTTTGTAGAAAATCCAGATGGACCTGATCAATTATTCTTCAAAGCACCATTATTAATAATTGTAAAAGCGCAAAATGAAATAGATGGTGGTTTAGCATCAGCAAAAATGGAGCTTATGATAGATGCGCTAGGGCTAGGAACTTATTTCAGCGGTTTCTTTGAAAGAGCGGCATCGATGAATCCTAAAATAGGAGAAATGATTGGATTAAAAGAAGGCGAAAAAATCATATCTTGTATGGTAGTTGGCTATCCAAGAGTAGAATATAAAAGAACAGTTCCAAGAAAACCTGCAAGAGTAACAAGAATGTAGGCATTGTGATAAGGATATACACATGGACGAAAGTAGAAAAGCAACTTTATTAAAACAATATAAAAATAAAAAAATCAAATATCCAATAGAATTAGTGGTGTTTTTGCTTGGAGACAAGTGGAAATTTATAATTCTTTGCAAATTGTTAAAAGGTACGAAGAGGTTTGGTGAAATTGAGAAATCAATTGGAAATATAAGCCCAAAAGTTTTGACACAACAGCTAAAGGATTTGGAGGCTTTCGGATTTATTTCTAGAAAAACATATGATCAAATTCCGCCAAAAGTAGAGTATTCTGTGACTGAATTTGGGAAAACTCTAGTTCCGATTATGAGGGCTATGTTTGATTGGGGGATGGAGCATAGCGATAAATTTGACTGGATAGAAAACTTGGAAATTGATAAAGATTTAGAATTTCCATATGGAGATTAAAGTTTTATACAGTATTAAAAAACATAAATGATATCAACCTAAAAAGGGCATACTCTAGTATTAATATATTTAAAATACTAATGTATGCCTATTTTTATGCTTATTTACACAAATAAAGTTTATATAGTTTTAGTTAAATAAATCTTATCCAACAAATATCTCCGGCATGCGAACAACATCAGCAAAATTAGTTTCAAGCATGTTTTTCATATTATTAAATCCAGGGTGAGTGAATTTTTTAGAGTTAAACGGACATCTTTTTACACAACTACAACATCTTATACATTTAGTTGGATCTATTTTTTTACAATCTTCAAGATCTATAGCAGATGTAGGGCAGTGTTTTGCACATATTTTGCAGTTTACACAAGTGTCGTCTGTTTCTGGAGCCATTGGAACTTGTGGAAGATTTTTTTCGACATAAGGGAAGTTGCCTGGAACTTCTAGTTTTAATTCGCTTACGTCATTTAAATTTTCTAGTCTGTCTTTTATTTTCACACCGAAGTCATAAGCTATTTTTAAATCATCTGAATTTGGTCTATTAGTCGCCAGCTTTGATGTAGATGAGTGTTCGGCTACGAATACTGCACCAGCAAGTCCAACAAATCCTTTTGATTCAAATAAATACTTTGTCTCTAAAAGTGAATCTTCATAATCTCTGTTTCCATATGTAACAGCAAATACAGCCATAGCCTTGTTACATGAAATTTTATCAAGATAGCTTCTTAGTAATTTTGGAAATCTACCAGCATAAGTAGGCACACCGATTATAACTAAATCATTTTCATCAAAAAATAATTCCTGAGTCCTATTTTGAGCTAAAGTAATATCAAATTCTTTATACTCACTTCCGATACCATTTGCGATTTCTTTTACAACTTTTTTAGTCCCATCAGTAGGGCTGAAGTAAAGTAAATTTAGGTTTTTCATAATATAATCTCCTTTTAAAATTTATATAAAAATTATATAAAACAGGTTAATGGTATGCAATAACGCACTTTGTAGTTATTTACTTACTTGGAGGTAAGCAATAAAGAGAAATTTGAAGATGTAGTAGAGAGCTTTAACAAATAAAAGTGTAAACATATAAAGGTGTAATGTAGAGTTTTAACAAATATCAGATAAGAATTTGAAGAGAACTTTAATCAAAAGGGAATTTTTTTGGGAGCGATAGAAATTCATATTCTACCAACTCCCGTTTATATTAATGAGAAAACAAATTTATATATCAATCTCAAATATTTATTTCAATTTTAAAAAAGCTAATAAAATTAATGTCACACCACTCAACCAAGACAGATTAAGCTCTGTTTTTTCTGCTATTTTGTTTCCTATAAAGCAACCACCGAGGATTGCAACTATATTTACAATAAGTGAGAATAAAATTATTTGAAAAAAGTTAGCCGAAACTAAACCTGCTCCAAAACCAGCCGCCAATCCATCTAAAGATAGTGCTAATGCTAGAGAAAATGATTCCTTTGGTGATAATATAAGCGAATGGTCGACATCTGCTGCTGTATTATCTATATATACTTTTAAGAAAAACCTAAAGTCGGAAACCTTAAATTCATAATTGCGAGTTAGTGAGCCGCGAGTACCCAACAATGCTTTTAACGTACTGTCAAATAATTTAGCCAAGCCTAACATTAATAGCATAGTAAAGCAAATACTTGTTGTAAAAATAGATGGAATGAATCTGCTTACAATACTTCCAAAAAACAAGGCTATCCCCAAAATAGTAGTAGATACAACATTAATAATCAAAGCTGATTTAAAGGGTATTTTTATTTTGCTTGTGGCATAGGCGAAACTGGCAACAAAAGCATCTATTGATAAAGCGCCTACAAGCAAAACTGCATTTACTGAAGATAAAAGATTCATGGCGTCTGTATACCCCCCCTTGTGATAAGCATTGAAACCTATTAATTTTCACATAGTTTAACTATATATTAACAATATATGAGAAGTGCAATTTTTGGTGACCTTTTAAAAAGGTGAGATTTTATTATTTATAAAGATAATGAGCATACTAATATTGAAAAATTATAAAACTAGATTTGGAGGAAGTATGTTTAGATTATTTTTTATATTAATAACTTTATTTGCACTTGAAGTAGTAACTTATAAAAGAGTAAATATGGGTAAGTTTAAAAACGTCAAGAAACTAATTTATGAGATAAATAATCAATATAGATATTTGCTTAAAGGTAGATCGAGATATTTAAATTTCTATCAATGGTTTATACTTTTTATATCACAAATATTCGTAGTTTATGCTCTTATGAGATATATAGTTAAGAAGATTTTTAAATATGTAGAAGAAAATTATATTTTGTTTGGAAAGACATTGACGATAATATTTTTAATTATATTTTTGTATTTTGCAATAGGATGCGTATTATTATGTGTTTCAAGAATATACAAATTCTTATATAAAATTGAAGACAAAATCACAAAAGCTGATTTATTGATAAGTTATTTCATAATAAGCATGTATATGACGATTTTAATAATATTTCCCGGGGAATTTGCGAAAAATTACAAAATTGGACTTGTTGGAGTGACGCTCAGCTATTATCTAAATTTAAAAGTACTTTTAAGACTTATAAGAAGTCCCGAAATTGCTGATTTTAAGGCGCAAACTAAAAAAGCATTTGAAATAGACAGCATAGGTGTTATGGCTGTAATAGTTTTGTGTATGGTAGTAATAAGTTTGGCACTAGCAGTATGTTTTATTAGCTGTAGCAATGAAGGGGTGTATACTAATAATCCTACATTTTTTGATTTGTTTTACTATACGATTATCACCTTTGCCACAGTTGGATATGGAGATATAAGTCCAGTTTCGTCTGTCGCAAAATTTATGAGTATCATAATTTCTATGACGAGTATACTATGTCTTACAGTTTTTATATCTTCCGTATTATCTTATAAAAATGAATAATAATTTAAAATGATTTAAATCATGAAATAATATTTTAATATTAAATTATGAAATAGTATTTTAAAAACATATAAGAATGTTTTAAATGATTAAAAAATGCTTTGACTTAGAGTTAACTTTAAGTACTACAATTATAATTAAGTTGAGAGAAAGAATTTACAGGAGGATTTTCAAATGAATAGATCGTATATATTTTGTCATATGCTTACGTCTTTAGAAAAACATTGGCATGGAGCAGCAAAAGATAGCTGGTTCCAACACTTAGCAATAGAAGTACCAGGAGTTGACACAAAAACAGAGTGGTGCGAAGAAGTAAGTGATGAAGAATATAATAAATTAAAGTAATAAGCTAAAGCGAAGAAGAATTGAAATATATAAAATTAAAAAATAGAGTTGTAAAAAGTAGCTAGAATATTAAATCTAGCTACTTTTTTTTATATAAGCAACAAACAAAGTCGTTGGCACCATGAACGAAGTGAATTTTTTGGATTTAAACTAATAATCTAATAATTATATATCATACTATATTTACCAAAATGGTAAAGGAAAATATTTTTTATAATTGAAAATATTATAAAAGTAAAAAATAACTTAAATAGTGTAGCATATTTAATGCGAAATAAGTTGAAAAGAATAAAAATAAATCGAAAAAAGGAAAAAAATGTACAAAAATATAAAAAAGATGATATAATTAATAAGACTTAATAATTAATAAAGGAGACGCAATGATGAAAAAGAAAATTTTTGCATTACTTTCTGTAGTTGTATTAACTATGGCTCTTATGGTTGGATGTGGATCTAGTAAATCAGATGATGATGAATTAGTAGTATACTTTGTTCCTTCAAGAGACCCTAAAGAAATACAATCTGCAACAGAACCTTTAGCTGATATGTTAAAAGAAGAATTAGCTAAAGAAGGATTTGAATTTAAAAATATAAGAATTGAAGTAGGTACAAGTTTCGAAGCTGTTGGTGAAGCTTTAGAATCAGGTACTGCACACGTTGGATTTATACCAGGTGGAACATATGTATTATATGAAAATGGAGCAGATGTTGCTTTAACTGCTACTCGTTTTGGATTAAACCATGATTCAGATAATCCAGCAGATTGGAATACAGCTCCAACAGAAAATACAGACAAAAAAGTTACTTATTATCGTTCTTTAGTAATAGCTGGACCATCTGAAAAAGGTCAAGCTCTTGCAGATAAAATAAATAGCGGTAAAAAATTAACAGCTGAAGATGTTAAAGGCGTTACTTGGGGTGTATCAAGTAATACAACTTCTCCAGCAGGATATATATACCCAAGTTTATGGTTACAAGAAAACTTCGGTTTATCATTAACTGATTTACCAAATAAAGTGGCTTTAGATAACTATGCTACTGCATTAACTCAATTAGCAAGTGGTCAAATAGATGTTATGGTAACTTATGCTGATGCACGTCTTGACTATGCTGATAAATGGACAAGCGAATTCGGAAGAAGCAAGTCTGTTTGGGAAGAAACTAACGTTATAGGTGTTACAGCTCCTATATACAATGATACTATATCAGTAACTAAAAACTCTTCTGTAATGACTCCAGAATTAGTTAAAGCATTACAAAATGCATTTATGAATATAGCTAAAACTCCAGAAGGACAAGATGTAATATCTATCTATACTCATAAAGGATATGAAATAGGAGATAGCAAAAATTACGAAGAAGAAAAGAAAGCTCAAGAGCTAATAAAATCTATGCAATAGTAAAATAAATAAGTTCATGATTAGTATCATGGACTTATTTTATACGAATTAAAAAAATAATATCACGAAAGATACTATCAATTAAATGTATTGAAAACAAGAAAAACAGAGCATAAATAGAACGTGGAGGGATACAATTGATAAAATTTGATAACGTAAATAAAGTATATCCAAATGGATTACATGCATTAAAAAATATAAATTTAGAAATACAACAAGGTGAATTTGTTGCGATAATAGGTTTATCTGGTGCAGGTAAATCAACTTTACTAAGAACAGTAAACAGAATGCATGATATAACTGATGGTGTGTTAACTGTAAACGGACAAGAAGTTAACAACTTAAAAGGAAAAGAGTTACGTAAATTCAGACGTGGAATAGGTATGGTATTCCAATCTTTCAACTTAGTAACTAGAACTTCAGTTATAAAAAACGTATTAACTTCAAGAGTTCCAGATATGCCATTATGGAAATCTATAATAGGATTATATTCAAAAGAAGATAAAGTTGTAGCATTAGAAGCTTTAGACAAAGTTGGTATATTAGATAAAGCTTATGTAAGAGCTGACCAACTTTCAGGTGGACAACAACAAAGGGTTGCTCTAGCTAGAACATTAGCTCAAAATCCAGAAATAATACTTGCTGATGAGCCTGTTGCAGCATTAGACCCAATAACAGCAGTACAAGTTATGGATGACTTCAAAAAAATAAATCAAGAATTAAACATGTCAGTTCTTATAAACATACATCACGTAGACTTAGCATTAAAATACGCTGATAGAGTTATAGGAATAAAAGCTGGTGAAATAGTATATGACGGACCATCAAGCGAAGTAACAAATGATGTATTAACTCAAATATACGGGCGTGAATTAGCTCAGGATGAAATGATGGGGGCTTAAGATGTTAAAAGCTATAAAAAATATATTTAAACCGGAAAAAATAGTATTAAGTGATGGCCAAGAAATTCAACCACCTAAATCTATCGTTCCTTATGTAATAATAGGTTTAGTTATATCAGTATTACTTGCAAGTAATGTGACTGGTTTCAGTCTTTCAACAATAATGAAAAGGGGAAGCGAATTCTTTATTATATTAAAAGGTATGATACCACCAGATTTTAGTTATGCAAAATCTGTATTACCTCCTTTATTAGACACAATAAAAATGTCGGTACTTGGATCTATGATAGGATGTTTTATAGCTATACCATTTGCTATAATATCATCAGTTAATATAAACAAGTCAAAAATAGTTTTAAATTTAGTTAGATTTCTTTTAAGTATAACTAGAACATTACCAACTTTAATAATAGCATTAGTCGCAACTTATATATTTGGATTAGGAACATTTGCTGGTACAGTAGCAATAACTATATTCTCATTCGGATTAGTTGTAAAAATGTTATACGAAAAAATAGAAACTGTAGATATGGGACCATTTGAAGCTATGGAAGCATTAGGTTCTACAAAACTTAAAGCATTCATAGGAACTATAATGCCTCAAATATTACCATCATATCTTTCAATATGTTTATATACATTCGAAATCAACGTAAGATACGCAGCAATACTTGGATACGTAGGTGCTGGAGGTATCGGTCTTATATTAAATGAGAAAATAGGTTGGAGAGAGTATGACAAGTTAGGTATGATACTTGTTATGTTATTTATAACAGTAGTAATAATAGAAAATGTAAGTAAATATATAAGAGAAAGGTTAGGGTAATATGCAGTTAACAGTTAATAAACAATTAAAACAAGAACCAAATTTATGGATAAATAAAGCCCTAACAGTACTATTTATAATAGGTATAATGGTATGGGCAGGACATTCAATTGAGTTTAATGGTGTAAAAGAAAATGGTGTAGAAATAGCTAAAAATGTAGTTGATGGTATATTCCATCCAAAAACTAGTATGTTATTCACACTAGATAAAGGTGGAGTTCCAGCTTTATTACTAGAAACTATATGTATAGCATTATTAGGTACATTAATAGGTTCAATAATAGCTGTTCCTCTATCATTCTTAGCATCAAGTAACATAGTTCCAAAGTGGGTTAGTGCTATTACATCATTCTTTATAGCAGCTATAAGAACATTCCCAGCTTTCGTTTATGGGTTAATGTTTATAAGAGTTACAGGTCCTGGAGCTTTTGCAGGGGTTTTAACTTTATCAGTAACATCAATAGGGATGGTATCTAAATTATTCATAGAAACTATAGAAGATTTAGATAAAAAAATATTAGAATCTTTAGATGCTGCTGGATGTAATGCATTCCAAAAAATAAGATATGGTATATTACCACAATTATTTACAAACTTTGTATCAACAGTAATATATAGATTTGAGATAAATATAAAGGACGCATCTACTCTAGGATTAGTTGGAGCAGGTGGTATAGGAGCCCCTTTAATATTTGCGATGAACTCATTAAGTTGGGACGAAGTTGGTGCTATACTATGTGGATTAATTGTATTAGTTCTAATAGTAGAGTATATATCAACTAAAGTAAGAAATAAATTAGCAAGAGGCTAAGTTTTAGAATTTAAATGCTGATTCCAAGTGGAATCAGCTTTATTTATTTTCAAAATTATTAACTAAAGCAACGGAATCGCTGATTCGTTGGCGCTATGAGCGAAGCGAATTTTATATATTAAATTTAATAAAAATATCTATTAAAAAAGCCCCTAGAGAGGAACAATATGCGTTCTCTATAAGGGGCTTTAAAATTATGCTAAAACAGTTAAATATTTTGATTTATCAACAGTTACGTTTGTATTATTTTTAAAGTAATCTATTATTATATCAGGCATTTCCATTAAGATTTCTTTTACAACTTTACATTCTGTGTAGAATTCGTATCCACCAGCACCGCTAGCTCTGTAGTTATTCATAACTAATTTAAGAGTAGTGTCGTGATCTAATTCTTTCCCATTATAAACTATAGAAGTTACTCTGTTTCCTATTTCTTTTGTTATGTCAAATGTGTAGTTTAAGTTAGCGAAATAATCGTAGTTATAATGCTCAACTTTAGGTTTTAAGAATCTATCAGATATAGTTACTTCACCGTCTTTGAAGTCGAAGTAGCTAGCACATCTTTCTAAAGCAAGCTCTAAGTATTTTCTGTTAACTTCGTATACTACTAATGTATTTGGGTATGGGTAAGTCGACATTATATCTCTTACAGTTACGTTTTTCTCGAAACCTTTTATAACATTTGCAAAAGAAGTACAAGCAATGTCAGCACAACTTTCACTTAATTGGATTTGGTTTATAAAGTTAGCAAGAGATGAACCGTTTAAAGCCATGTCTAAGTGAGCTGAAGGTTGTAACTCTGTATCTAAGAACCCAACTGGAGTATCAAGCCACTGTTGAACTTTTTCTTCTAGAGGTAAGAATTTATCGTACATTTCTTTGTTAGGGTTAAGCTCAACATCTATTAATTTTGAAGTTACGTTTTGGATTTGATCGTTGTCAAATTCTAAGTTTAACTCTATGAATTTACTTCCGTTGTGTGGAGTTTGAACTATATGAGTACCATGTAAGTCTATATCAGATATCTCCATGTGTTGGTGACCAGTTAATAATAAATCAAACCCAAGTTCATTACATATTTTATATGCTATATTTTCTTTAGTTTCGCTTAGTTTTTTGTGAGATTCTAAGTCGTACTCAAACCCACCATGATAAACACCTATTAAAACATCAACATTTCCTTTTAATTCATCATAATAAGGTTTTATAGATGATATAGTATCGTTTATAGTGAAGTTAGCTAAGTTTTCAGCTCTCTCCCAAATATTTATAAAATCAGTAGTAAATCCTATGATACCAACTTTTAATCCGTTCTCTAAAGTTTTTATATCGTAAGGTAATATACCAAGTTCGTTTGTTTTATCATCTACATTTGCACATAAACACTTAGCGTCTAAGTTGCAAAGGTATTTTTTAAGATAATCAAATCCGTAGTTAAAGTCGTGGTTACCAAGAGTTATATAGTCGTATCCAGCTTTATTGAATATAGTAGCTATTGGATGAACATCAAACTCAGCAGTACTAAGGTAGTTTGTGAAAGGAGAACCTTGGATAGTATCTCCAGCATCTATTATTAATGTATTACCGTCTTTTTCAAATTGATTTATTATGTTTAATAGACCTATGTTTTTTTGAGATCTATCAACATAATCAGTAGGGTATACATAACCATGTAAATCCGATGTAAAATATATTTTTAAATTTTTCATTGTGACACCTCTTTAATTGTTAATCCGTATATTTATATTACCTCAAAATTTTCATTTTATAAAGATAGTTATTTAATTTCATATACGTTACATATTGAAATTTTAATATTAAACCATAGAAAAGCAAAACAAATAATAATTAAAATATTGAAGTATTAGGAGAATGAATATGAACAGAAAAAGAATAACAAAAAAAGCAACATTAGCATTAGTAGCGATGATGACAGTAACATCAGTAGTAGGATGTTCACAGTCAAATAACTCAAACAAAAACCAACAAGGCTCAAATCAAAAGACTGAACAAAAAACAGAACAAAAAACAGACAAAAATACAAACTCAAGTTTATCATCTAGCACAATATTTAAAGATATGAAAACTACAGATATAGATGGAAACAAGGTAGATAAATCTATATTCTCAAAATATAAACTGACTATGGTCAATGTTTGGAACACAGGCTGCAGTCCATGTATATCAGAAATACCAACATTAGATAGATTAAACAAAGAATATAAAGAAAAAGGCGTTTCAATAAAAGGTATGCTGCTAGAATCGGGAATTGGATTAACTGATGAAGAAAAAGCTACAGCAAAAGAAATATTATCAAAAGCAAATGCAACTTATCAACAATTAACAGTTACAAAAGATATGGTAGAAAAAGATGATACATTGCTTTTACAAGCATTCCCAACAACATTCTTTATAGATAAAGATGGAAATATCGTTGATAGTATAGAAGGTTCTAACGATTATGATGGCTGGAAAGCAAAAATAGATGAAGTATTAAAGAAGGTAGAAGCAAATGAATAATATTATTAAAAAAAATAAAGTAGGTTTAGCAATATTTATTGCAGGGATGCTTTTTGTATCTCTTGGAATTCACAGACAAGAACATAAAATTGTTTCAAAGAAATCAAATATTATATGTCTTGAATGTATAGGAATTGGATAGGTGATAGTATGGATTTAATAAGAAAGATAAAGTCAAACCTGAGGCTAACCGTTCAAATAGTGTTTACTGCATTGACTAATGGATACTTTTTGGGCTTTGCAAAAGGGAAGATATATCAAGGTGATAGCAAACAACTATGTGTACCTGGGCTGAATTGTTATTCATGCCCAGGGGCGATAGGGTCTTGTCCAATAGGTTCTTTACAGGCCGTATTGGGAAGTAGAAATTTTAAATTTTCATTTTATATAATAGGATTTTTAATGATGGTTGGAGCGTTTGTAGGAAGATTTGTGTGTGGATGGCTATGTCCATTTGGATTAGTACAAGACTTGCTTTACAAAATTCCATTTATTAAAAAAATTAAAAAGGTGCCTTTGGATAAGCCATTAAGATATCTTAAATATGTTATATTAGTAGTATTTGTAATTATAATGCCGCTTACACTGACAAACTTTGCAGGAGAGGGTAATCCTTGGTTTTGCAAATTAATTTGTCCATCAGGAACATTGCTTGGAGGGGTACCTCTAGTATCAATGAACAGTTCACTTAGAAAAATAATTGGACCATTGTTTACTTGGAAGATGTTTATATTAGTGAGTGTTGTTATATTATCAATAAAAATTTATAGACCGTTTTGTAAATACTTATGTCCATTAGGTGCTATATATGGGCTATTCAACAAATATTCTCTTTATAAATATGAAATTGATGAAGACAAATGTACAAAATGTGGATTATGTGAGCGAAAATGTGACATGAATGTCGCAGTATACAAAACCCCAAACAGTGCTGAATGTATAAGATGTGGAAAATGTATAAAAGTTTGCCCAAGAGGAGCTATAAAAACTACATTTACAAAAACAAAAGAAGCAGCTTGTAATTCAAAATGTTCTGGATGTAAGTCAAATTGTGCAAGCAAAAATTAATAAAAGCCTTTAAGTTTAAATTAAAACATAAAAAAGATATTTAATATAATATTTAAATTATAGTATACTATAAAATATAATTAAAAGATGATGAGGTTGAAAAAAGTGAGCACAAAAATATTAATAGTAGAAGATGAGATAGATATAAGAGAAGGGATAAGTGAATATTTATCCGAAGTTGGATATGATGTTATGGTTGCTGAAGATGGGCAAGAAGGTATCGACTTATTCAAATCAAATGAATTTGATTTAGTTTTATTGGATATAATGCTACCAAAAATAAATGGGTTTGGTGTATTGAGCCAAATAAGAGAAATAAGTGATGTTCCTGTTATGATGCTTACTGCAATGACTGATGATTACAGTCAAATCATGAGTTTTAATGAAAAAGCCGATGATTATATAACAAAACCATTTTCGGTTGTAGTACTTCACAAAAGAATTGAAGCTTTGCAAAGACGTATCCAAGGAAGACAACAAAATAACAAATGGATTTATAAAGATGTTGAGGTGGATTTTTTAGGATTTTGTGCAAAGAAAGATAATAATCCAGTAGATTTAAAACCAAAGGAAATAAAGTTATTGGAATTATTAATTAAGCACAAAAACCAGGTGCTAACAAGAAATCAAATGTTAGATAGTCTTTGGGAAATAGACGAGGCTCCAGCTGATCGTGTTATTGATGTATATATTAAAAATCTTAGAAAAAAACTAGATTTAGATTGTATTACAACTGTAAAAGGTATTGGGTATAAGTTTGAGGATAAGTAATGAAAAAGATGAAACTATTCCAAAAAACATACCTATTTACAGTTGGGCTGATGGCAATTATCATCATAATTTCTCACACTTTATTGTATATGCTTTTGCCGAGTTTTTATACTAATAAAAAGCAGCAAGATTTAGACAACATAAGCTATCAATTAACAGAGCAATTACAAAATAATAATTCAAATAAGAGCGATGAAATAGCTAAGAAATTTGCTGATATGCATAATATAAATATACTGTTGAGTGTAAATGGAAAAAATAAAGTATATGAAGGAATTAAAAGTTGTGATATATATATAAACCCAGATGCTTTAGATGAACAGTCGCTAGTTATCGACAATAAAACGGATTTTATAGAAGATAATAAGAAATCAAATTCAACAGAAGTTAAAAATGATTTTCTAAAAATTAGTGATTCATCATTACTTTACACTAAAAAGTTAAAGACAAAAGATAACGTAGATGCATCAATAAAAGTTGCTATGGATTTACAATATCTCCAAGAAGCGAGAAGTGTAGTATTTATGATATTACCATATTCTATCGGTATAAGTCTTATTATTTCATTATTTGCATCATATATATATACAAAAAAAATAACAAAACCAATAAAACAAATTTGTGACGTTACAAAAGAGATGCAAGTATTAAAAGAAGATGCGTATTGTGATATTAACACTGGAGATGAGATAGAGCTTTTAGCGACAAATATAAATAGTTTATATAAAAATTTATTAGATACGATTGACTCTTTGAAAGAGGAAATTGAAAATGTGAGTAAATCGGAAAAAAGCAAGGTAGACTTCTTAAGAAGTGCCTCTCACGAATTAAAAACACCTCTTATGAGCATACATATAATGCTTGAAAATATGATTTTGAATATCGGGAAGTATAAAAATCATGATGTTTATCTCCCAAAATGTCAAGAAGCTGTTGTTAATTTAAGTAGTATGGTTCAAGAGATACTAGACACATCTAGACTTAACTCTTTGAACGGCGAAAAAGAATTGAAAGAAGTAGATTTAAAAATATTGATAGAAAGTATTATTGAGCCATATAAAATTATCGCAAAATCAAAAAAAATCAATATGAACATAGATTATTCAAACTCATTAAATATAAATACTGATAAATCAATGTTAAAAAAGGCATTATCGAATATTATATCTAATGCAGTGAATTATACCGATAATGGAAAAAATATAAATATATATTTTGAAAAAAATTCATTAATAATAGAAAATGAGTGTAAACCAATAGAACAAAATCATCTAGATCATATATTCGAGGCGTTTTATAGGGCGGAATTTGACAGAAATAAAAACACTGGTGGAAATGGGTTGGGACTTTATATTGTTCAACAAATTCTAAAAACTTTAAATATCTCACACTCATTTGAAAGTGTGCAAAATGGTATGAAATTTACGATTAATTTTGAAGAAAATAACTTAATATGTTAACAAAAAAGTAGGGGCTAAGCTCCTACTTTTTTGTATTTGTATATAGATAAAATATAAAAATATTGATAAAAATAAAAATCTAAAATAGTAAAGGAAATAATGAAAAATGTATTTAAATATATGGAAAAATACGAACTTTTTAATATATATGTTTTAATATATAAGTGAAAGTAGCATATTTTTTTCTTAAAAAATGATTTTTTTATTAATTAAACAACAAATTTTAATTTTTACAATTGTAAATTTAAAAGTTTTATAGTATACTAATTTCATATTAAGTTTACACACATGAAAGGGACACATGATGGAAAAAAGAGAAAAAGTAGTTTCGAGTATTGCAAATATTTATAAATTAGATGGACGAGTGCCATTATCTAAGGCAATTCCTTTTGGATTACAACATATTCTTGCTATGTTCGTAGCCAATTTAACACCAATTATGATGATTGGTAGTGCGTCAGGAGTAGGATCAGAACAAATGACGACATTATTACAAAATGCGATGTTTATGGCGGGTATCGCAACTTTAATTCAGTTATATCCTATTGGAAGAATAGGGTCTAAATTACCAATTGTTATGGGAGTTAGTTTTACATTCGTTACAATCTTATCTTATGTTGGAGCTCAATATGGCTATGGTGCTGTTGTAGGAGCAGTTATCGTAGGTGGTATCTTTGAAGGACTATTAGGATTATTGGCCAAATATTGGAGAAAAATAATAACACCAGTTGTTTCAGGTGTTGTCGTTACAACGATTGGCTATTCATTATTAACTGTAGGTGTGCGCTCATTCGGAGGGGGTTACACTGAACATTTTGGTTCTTCACAAAATATCATGGTAGGAACAATCACATTAGTTGCTTGTCTTTTATTTAATATTTTTGCCAAATCATTTTGGAAGCAATTATCAGTTTTATTCGGATTATTTGTAGGATATGTAGTATCACTTTGTTTAGGAATGGTAGATTTATCAGGAATTTTATCTAATGGAATTATAGCATTCCCTACAATTTTACCAGTTGCACCAGAATTCAATATAAATGCAATTATATCAGTATGTATTATATTTATGGTTTCGGCTGCTGAAACAATCGGAGATACATCAGCAGTAGTTGCAAAAGGTTTAGACAGAGAAATAACAGAAAGAGAAATCTCAGGTTCACTTGCTTGTGATGGTTTTGCAAGTTCTATAACTGGTATATTTGGATGTCCACCAGTAACATCATTCAGCCAAAATGTTGGATTAGTCGCTATGACAAAAGTAGTAAATAGATTTACAATAATGACTGGAGCTATGTTTATGATACTTGCAGGATTTGTTCCACCAATCGGTGCATTTTTCAGCTCCATTCCAGAATCCGTGTTAGGTGGGTGTACACTTATGATGTTCGGGACAATAGTAGTTAGTGGTATAGAGATGCTTGCAAGAGCAGGTTTTACACAAAGAAATATCATAATTATAGCACTATCTTTAGCTATAGGGATAGGATTTACTTCTGTTACAGAAGCAGAAATTTGGGCAATATTCCCTAAAATGATACAAGACATATTTAGCGGAAATTGTGTTGCAGTTGTATTCGTTGTTTCAATTATTTTAAATTTAGTACTGCCTAAGAATATGGAAATTGAAAAGATAGCTGAGGCTGCTTAGGGAGTTTAGGGAGTAAGTTAAATATTATAAATTAAGAAAGTAAGTGTTACAAAGTAGAGTAATCTATTTGTAGCACTTTTTTTATTGCCCTTTGTAATAAGTATATTTATATTGATTTTTTAGAAATCAAAATATAAACTTAAAAGTAATATTACTTATAAATTATATGAATTTTTTATATTTAAAGAAGACTATATAATTTATAAATTAAAGAGAATAAGTATGAATAAGAAAGAAGCTATTTTTAAAATATGCAGAGAAAAAAGCAAATAGCTAAAGAATTGAAACTATGCCACTTAAAAAGCAAAAATGAATTTAAGAAATTCAAGATTAGGTAGTATTACTTATTTCTCTGTGGATAGGTAATTTCAAGTTGATAATGAGGGTATGAAACTTATATTATTGGCACAAATTAATTGCAATAGTTTGTAATATAGGCATGTATTTTGAAGATTGTGAATGTATGTATATATATATAATGTGGTTATATTATGATGTTTGTAACTTTTTTATTAAGGTGTATAAATTGAAAGATTTGGGATTTGGATATGTATTATATAACTGAGATTGTTGTTAGGGGGATAATTTATGTATAATTTGAGGAATTTAAATGACTATGAATTTGAAGTTCTATGTAAAGATATAATGCAAAAAAAGTTAAATACAGAGTTAAGAGTCTATAAAAAAGGTAGAGATGGTGGGATTGATATAAGAGCGATTTGTGGTAGGGATATTGTTATTCAAGTAAAACATTATATAAATAGTAGTTTTAGTGGTTTAAAGAGATCTTTAAATAGAGAAATAGATAAGGTTAAAAATATTAAACCTAGCCAATACTATATATGTACATCCATAGATTTAACAGAGGCTAATATCACTGAAATATATGGAATGTTTGAAGACTATATGGAGAATGAAGGATATATTATAGATGGAACTAGAATAAATGAGTTTTTAGAAAAGGAAGAAAATAAAGATATAGTTAAAAAAAATTATAAATTATGGTTAGCAGCAAGTAACATTTTAGAATTAATAAATTCAAAGGATATACTTCTAGATAGTGATGAATTAGTAGAAGAAATTAAACGAGAGAGTAAGTTATATGTTAAGACTGATTCGTATGTAGAAGCTAATAAAATACTTGAACAAAAAAATATAATAATTATACAAGGAGACCCTGGTGTAGGAAAAAGTACTTTATCAAAAATGTTAATCCTTAAGTATATAAGTGAAGGATATTCAGTTAAGTTTTCTTCTGAAAATAACCTGGAAAATATAAAAAAATCTATAGCTGATGACAAAAATAAAAAAGAAATTATCCTATTAGATGATTTTTTAGGACAGCATTATCTTGAGATTAAATCAAATAAACCAACTGCTATTAAATCTTTATTGAATAGAATAAGAAATAATCCAAATAAAAAAATTATATTAAATACGAGAATAACAATTTTAAATGAAGCTAAAAGAAGTGATATAAAATATAAGCAATTATTAGATGATAAAAAAATAGATTCATATTTAATAGATTTAAACAAAATGAAAAAGAGTGAGAAGGCCAAGATATTATATAACCATATATACTTTAATTGTCTACCTAAAGAATACTTTGATAATCTAAAAGAACAAAAAAGATACTTACAAATTATATCTCATAATAACTATAATCCTAGAATTATAGAATATGTAACAAAGAAAAATTCATATGAAGAAGTATCAGCTAAAGAATATTTTAATTATATAATGAAAAAATTAGATAACCCAAAAGATGTATGGCATGATGAATTTACAAATAGAATTGATAAAATTGATAGATTATTAATGAATACTCTTTATTCGCTGACAAATAAACATATAGAATATGATATATTAAATGAATGTTTTAATAAAAGAATAAGTTCATTAGGTGACATAGATGATACATTAAATAGTTATGAGATAGCGTTAGAAAGATTATCAAAGTCATTTTTAAAAATAATGCTGGATAATGAGGGAGTAAAAAAGATAGGTGTGATAAACCCGTCTATAAATGATTATCTAAGTTCTCAGATTAAGCTTAATGAAATTGAATTAAATAATATACTGAATGAATCTATATATATAGAACAAATAATAAAATTTTTTGATTTACAATATACAAGAAATTGGGTGTTAGACAATATAGATACTAAGGTACAAGAATTAAAGGTTTTGAAGTTATCTAGAGAATATTACTTTATTAAGTTTATAGTAGAATTAGATATTAAAAACTTAAATATAAAAGATATTGTAAATACAAGTTTTTTTGAATCATATAAAAATATAAGTTCAGCTTATGAAAGAGAAGATTATTCTAGTATAATAATGAAATTTTTTGAAGGGGAATTTCATATATTTTATGGTCTACAAAGAGATTTAGTTGACTTTAGTAAAATAGAATATATTATGGATAAATTACCATTGAATAATATAATTGAGATAACATATTTTATAAATAATATGGATTTTAATAATATATTTAAAGATGAATTATTAGAAGAATTCAATTATGAAATACAAGGATTAATAGAATATAGAGGAATAGATGATTTGAAAAATAAATATGAAGATATTGTAGATGAGGTTGCTTGGGATATTGTTAGTGATTTTTATTATGAAGAAGATGATATGGATGAGAAAAATGATGAAGATAATGTAAAGACTATATGTAAAGAAGTAGAAAAGAGTATAAGACAAGATATAGAGACAGACATTGATCAATATAATGAGTTACTACAAAAAATACCAGAAATATCAGAACCAGAATGGAATATAGATGAAATAATTAAGGATATAGATTTCAAATCTATAGTTGAAGGATGTATTAAAGTGGAAGAGAATGATAATGAAGATTGGAGATTTGAATCAAACAATAAAGATGATTTAAGTATAGTAGAAGATTTATTTGAAAGAGATTATGAGCCAGTAAATATATAAACTCTATATCAATATATTAAAAATTATAGTAATTTATTTAAATATAGAGATAACAAATGAAGAAAAGATTATTAGTAATAATGTTAATTTGTATAAAAATATAAAATCAAAGCCGTACACAACAAATTATGTATAAATAATAAAATTTTACAAAAGATAACTAAGAATATTATTTTAAGATTTATCTACATAAATAGGAGGGTTTAACATGTGTACAGCTTTGAGTTTATTAACATTTAAAAAAGAACATTTATTTGGAAGAAATATGGATTTGGAATATACATTTGGACAAAGACCAGTAGTAGTTCCTAGAAATTATGAATACGTAGACAAAGTTTCTGGTGAAAATAAAAAGATAAAATATGCGATTACTGGTATGGCATCAGTTATGGACAATCATCCACTATTTGCTGAGGCTATAAACGAAGAGGGGCTAGGTTGTGCTGGGCTTAACTTCCCTGATGCATATTGGGAAGAGGATACTAAAGAAGGTATGGAAAATATGCCACCATATGACTTAATTCTTTGGATTACTGGTAATTTTGCAACTTTAGAAGAATTAAGACCATATTTAGATAAAATCAATTTAGTTGCAAGACCTTTTGCTGAAAATGTTGGACTTCCAACACTTCACTGGATGGTTACTGATAAGACAGGAAAAGCAATCGTAATCGAAAAAACTAAAGAAGGATTTAAAGTATATGAAAATAAAGTTGGTGTAATGACTAATGCACCATCATTTGATTGGCATATAACTAACCTACGCCAATATATGAATGCAACTCCAGTTCAACCAACATCTGCAAATTGGAGCGATTTAGAATTAACTCCACTTGGTTCTGCAACTGGTGGAATAGGACTTCCTGGAGATTTTTCATCACCATCAAGATTTGTAAGAGTGGCATTTTTAAGAGCACAAATTCTTATGGAAGATATCGAAAACGACGGAATAATAGAATTCTTCCATATATTAAATAACGTAGCAATGGTAAAAGGATCAGTAATAACAAAAGACGGCAAAGACGAAATAACTCAATACAGTTCTTGTATGAACCTAGAAAAAGGACTTTACTACTACAAGAGTTATAACAACAACCAAATAAACATGCTTGATATGCATAAAGAAGACTTAGATGGCAGCGAAATGAAGATATTCCCTTATAACGATATACAAGTTGTAAATATTTTAAACTAATAAAATAAATGTAAGTTTGAGATTAATAAAAAATATAACTTAATGAGATAAAATTTAATCCTAGTAAAAGATATAAACTAGAAAAATAAATTTGCGATTGATAAATTAAAATATAATTGAATAAAATTTAGAATAATAGAAAAAATATATCATATATAGTTGATGTGAATTAGAAGATTATTGACATTTAACGAAAGTAGTGATTGATTTCCTTAAATAGTGATTATTTAAAAGTGGCTGTAGAATATCTACAGCCACTTTTTTTTCATATTAGACCTGTATTGGGACGGGGTACAGTGCATAAACTTCTTAAATGTCTTACCGAAGTAGCTTATCCCATTAAATCCGACATTGATGCAGATATTAGATATTGGTTCATCAGTGTTATAAAGGTATTCGGTTGCCTTCAAAACTCTATATTCCATCAAATATTCAAACGGAGTCATTTTTAGGATTCGTCTAAAACTTCTGCAACATTCGCTTTTGCTGATATTGCATGATTTTGCGATATCATCTAGAGATATATCGCGTGCATAGTTTGTTTTTATGTAGTTTATCGCTGTTTTGACCCTTTCATCATCAGCAGAAACTTTTTTGGAAGGACTTTGGATTTTATCTTTTAAATTTTTAACAAGTTTGAGCCAAATTATATTTAAGTTGTTGGCGATTTCTAATTCATAAGCATAATCTTTGTTTTTATATGATGAATAGATATCTTTTACGTATTGTAAAATTTCACTTTGCCAATTTACATCATTTTTAAAGATTACAAAGTCCAAGTTGTGGCTATTAATCACAGTGTCGACGTATTTTTTACTTATTAGTGAGTGATCACTTCCCGAAATTATGCTTTGGTTAAACATAATTGAAATCATCTTGCAGTTTTGATAATATGGTTTAATTTGGTGGAGTACATTGGAATTAAAAAGCATTCCTTCCCCAGGATTCAACACAATAGTCTCACCATTTACTTGAAAGCAGATTTTATCTTCAACTACGTATGAAATTTGAAGGTATTTGTGCCAATGCCACCTAATGTATCCTTCATCAAAATTACAAAAGTCATCTGTAAATATGAGGAATGGGAAATCACCATTTTCATATTTGATAATCTCTCTTTGTTGTTTATCAACTTCTATTTTTGATAATTGCATATTAAAACTTCCTTTCAATTTCGCTAATATAGTTGCAATGTTAATCAATATATTAATTGTTATACATTGCAAATAGTAATAGAATGAGGATGTAGCCGAATTAACAAGTCAATATATTTAAAATCATATTAATAATATTATTATATATGAAAAACAAAATTTTATGAAAGGAAAGGAAAAAATATGAATAAATCACGTTTTAAAGGAATTGCTTTAGTTATTTTTGGAGCTACTTTATGGGGTGTTTCTGGAACAGTTGCAGAATTTTTGTTCCAAAAAAATAGCTTTACTACGGAGTGGCTAGTAGTCGTTAGGTTATTATTATCAGGTATTTTACTTTTAAGCTATGGTTCAATTAAGAAAGATCCAGGAATTAAAGAAATTTGGAAAAATAAAAAAGATGCGATAACACTTGTATCTTTTAGTATTTTGGGAATGTTGGGTTCTCAATATACTTACTTCGCTGCGATTAAATATGGAAATGCAGCAACAGCGACAATCTTACAATATTTATCACCAGTGATTATAACTTGTTATGTTGCTATTGTAAGCAAAAAGTTGCCAAACAAAAACCAAATAGTTGCAATTTTATTAGCTATAGTAGGTACTTTCTTTATAATTACAAAGGGAGATATACACAGCTTATCTATATCTAAACAGGCACTATTTTGGGGACTATGTTCAGCATTTGCAGCTGCAATTTATACATTACAACCAGTTAAATTGCTGACAAAATATTCTTCAATCACAGTTGTTGGGTGGGGGATGTTACTTGGTGGTATAGTGTTTAGTTTTATAAATCCACCTTGGAAATTTAGTGGAACTTGGTCAGTAGCGACTGTTTCTGCTGTGGCATTCGTAGTGATATTTGGAACATTGTTTGCTTATTATTGCTATTTAGAGAGTTTAAATTATATTCAACCAACTGAAACAAGTATATTAGGTTCTTTTGAACCATTATCAGCAGCATTCCTATCAGTTATATGGCTGAAAAATCCTTTTGGAATGGGTGATATTGTTGGAACAGTTTGTATTATTCTTACAACTATAATTTTAGCTTATGCTAAAAAAGATGAGCCTAAAGAAGAGACTTGTGAAAGTATAGATAAAAATAAATTTGAAGAGTACATCTAAGAAAATTTGGGACTTTGGAAGGAATTATCCAGAGTTCCAAATTTTTTTTTGAAAAAAGTTTAGTTGTAATGATTGACATTACAACTAAAAAGAAATACAATGATGTTGTAATCAATAAGATTACAACAAAGGGAGTAAAAAATTATTATACTATCTAAAAATATAAGATATATAAAATAATTAAAACTTATATCAAAACTTAAAATAATATGGAGGTATCGAATTATGAAAAAAGTAGTAGAATTTTTACACGCAAATCCAGTTCAATATTTAGCGACTGTTGGTCGTGATGGAAAGGCAAAATGCCGTCCATTTATGTTTGTCGGTGAGCAAGAGGGGAAATTATGGTTCTGCACAAACAACCAAAAAGATGTTTATAAAGATATGATGGAAAACCCTGAAATAGAAATTTCTGTTTCTTCACCAGAATATGCTTGGATTCGTTTAGCAGGGAAAGCAGTATTTGAAAACAATATGGCAGCAAAAGAATTATGCATGCAAAATCCTATAGTAAAAGGTCAATATCAAACTGCTGACAACCCAATATTTGAAGTGTTTTATTTAGAAAATCCACATGGTGCAATAGCTGATTTTTCTGGTAATCCACCTTACCAATTTTAATTAAATCAGCAAGACAAAGTAAATTTAGATAACAATGACAAAATCTTGCCCAGCATAAAATCTATGTTGGGCATTATAAAATTATAAAGAGAGGTGAGCTAATATGATGAAATATTTAAAAATGCTTGTTGAAGATATTCACTCAACTACAGTTGCGACAATAGGGGCAAATGGACATCCACAGACTAGAGTGATAGACATGATGTTGTATGATGAAAAAGGAGTATATTTTCTGACTGCTAGGGGAAAAGTTTTTTATGAGCAATTGATGGAGCAAAAATATGTGGCGATTTCTGCAACAAAAGATAAAATGGCGATTTCACTTAGGGGTAAGATAAAAAATATTGGTTATGAAAACTACACTGCGGGAATTGTGCAGAAATATGTCCAAAGCAGTGTATTGAAAAAAGAAACTAAGATTTATCAGCAATGTGTACTCGTTGACAGTGCAATAGCTATTTTATATAATAAAAGGCGAAAGAGAGGTGTTTTGTATGCAAATTTCTAGCAGATTTACACTTGCGGTTCATATATTTGCCTGCATCGATACATTTAAAGATGAATATAAGATAACGAGTGATTTTTTGGCGGGAAGTACAAATGTAAACCCTGTTATAGTTCGTAAAATATTAGGACAATTAAAAGCTGCAGGTCTTGTTGGAGTTGTGAGAGGGAGTGGTGGTGCATATATTACAAAACCACTAAGCGAAATCACATTTTTAGACATATACAGAGCTGTGGAATGTGTTGATAACGGGGAATTGTTCCATTTTCACGAAAATCCAAATACAAAATGTCCAGTAGGTCGAAATATTCATTTTATATTGGATGATAAACTTAAACAAGTACAAGATGCTATGGAAAGAGAACTGGCATCGATAACTTTAGAAGATGTGAAAAAAGATACAGAGAAATATATTGAAAAATAGCAGTTTGAGACTTGAGGAGATAAACTTGGGTCTCAAATTTTTTAATAAATTTCGTTGTAATGATTGTTATTACAATAAGAATGTATAATACTATAATAAATAAGAAGGATAATATTTTAATAATAACTGTTATAACGATAATATAACAAATGAGATAACTACAGTTGGATGTAATAGATTCAAAAAGGGGTTGATTATTATGAATCAAGACGAAAGAATAATAAAGACGCTACTTATGTTTGTATTAATTATGGCGAGGCGATGGCACCGGACGAGATAAAAAGCCAGTCAATCTGTATTGATGGTGATATAGGGGATGTTATATTATCGATAATATAATATTAAAAATGAAAGTTGTTTATAATAAAATATTATAATAAAAGCCATTGATAAAGTAGAATTTGTCAGTGGTTTCTGTTTTGAAAAATCACCCGGGTGAAAACTTCCAAACATCAAGTTATAACCCATAATTTAAACTATACTATAATTAAATAGAAAGTTTATATCTAGTAAAAATATTTTATTTAGGCTAATCAAGAAGGATACTTTATTTAGACTAAATAAAAAAGATATCTTATTTAGACCTATCAAACAGGGGGGATTTTAGGTGAAAAGATTAACTGTTATTATATTATCATTAGTATTATCATTTGGTGTGGTTGGGTGTTCATCAAGTAGCAATGATGATAGTACTCAAAACCAAAAAGACGAGCAAACTCAAAAAAAAGATACATCTACAACTTCGGAAATATCGACATTATTAAAAGATATGTATATAGTACTTAAGGATTCAGACGGGGGAACGAAAGATTGTAAAGATAAGCTAGTTAATTACGGAAAAGATATAAATAATGATATGTTGGCGAATAAGGACTATGGTCAAGATATGCAAAAATTAAAAGATGCTACAGAAAATTATGATTTAGAAAAAATAGCTAAGTATGTGTGTGACATTTTAAATAATATAGAAGGAAGTGACAAGTACAGCATAGAGATAAAATCAACAGATAATACAGATAAATCAAATAGCGATCAAAATACAAACAACAAGTCAAATAACACAGATAAATCAAATAGTGATAAAAACACAAGTAATAAGTCAAGTAATACAAATCAAAATACAAGCAATAATACAAATAAAAATACTACAAACAAAAATAATAACACTAATAAAAATAACGACGACGAATATCAAAGTGGTGACTACGGTGATTATACAAAATGTCCACAATGCAAGAAAATGACATTCCATCCTGATGGATATTGCGAAAACTGTGGTTATAGAAAAGCAGGTAATGAAGATGGAGCTAACCATAGTTCTAAATGTGCAAACTGCGGAAGTGCAACTATAAATGCAGATGGAACTTGTCCATATTGCGGATATAAAAATTAGAGGGTATTTGATGAAGATGTACTACATTAAATAGTGTGAAAAGTAAGCAGGGTATATAAATAAGGAGCATATATGCTCCTATTTTTTGTGGAAAATTTTAACAAAGAAGGCTAATACAAAGAGTGAATAATATATAATTAAAATATAAGACTTAAAATAAACAAAACTGAGATTATATATTTTTTAGAAAGGGGTTTCAAAAAGGGGATATGGAATATATAAAGCAATATAATACGAATGAAGTCTATGTGAATGAGAAACTTACAGAAAAAATAGGGAAAATAAATTCATATCCGCTTACTGTGGTCGAGGCACCGATGGGATATGGAAAGACAACGGCGATAAAAATATATATAAACAAATTTCACACGAATTACTATTGGCAAAATATCTACACAAATTCGGATATAGCGTTTTGGCAAGGTTTTTGCAGGATAATAAGCAAGATAGATTCAAATGCTGGTAGCCGCCTAAAAAACATAGGTTTACCAAAGAATAGCATAAAGCTGGAGGAGTGTATTGAGTTTATAAATTCTATTTATATAAAAGATGAAATAGCGATAATTTTAGATGATTATCATTTAATAAATAATAAAAATTTAGATGAGCTGATATACAATTTGGTGAAAAGTATGGACAACAAAATTCATCTCATAATAATTACGAGAAATAAGCCAAATATTGAGATTGAAGAACTCCAACTAAAAAAATTAGTCAATTATATTACGAAAAACTGCTTGGAATTTGAAAAGGATGATATAAAAAAATATTATAAACTTTGTGGTATAAATTTAAATACTTTAAATATAGATGATGTTTATAAAAAGAGTGAGGGTTGGATAAGTGCGATATATTTGCTTATGCTAAATTATATCGAATACAATACGATTGAGATAAGTGAAGATATATATGAACTTGTTGAAAAATTGGTATATGAACCGTTTGAAGATAAGTTTAAGGACTTTTTGCTTAGATTATGCATATTTGATCAGTTTACATTGGAGCAAGTCAAATTTATAACTGGTGACGAAAATGTCGATTTATTGATAAAGGAATTGACTCAGGTCAATGCATTTGTGAAGTACGACAAGAAAAACAAAGTATACTTATTCCATGCGATTTTTAGAACTTGTTTGTTGGAAAAATTAAAAGAAAAAGACGATAATTATAAAAAAGAAGTATATAAAAAGGGTGGATTTTGGTTTTATAAAAACAGAAAATACGTTGTCAGTATGGGTTATTTTTATAAAGCTGGAGATTATGAAAACTTTTTAAATACATTGGTAGAGGACAAGGGAAACAGCATCACAGGAGAAATCAAGGACGAATTTATAAGATGTATGGAAAATTGTCCAAATGAATTTAAACAGAAAAATCATTTGGCGTTATTGGTATACGCAAGAAGGTTGTTTACTTACAATGAGATGGACTTGTTCGGGAAAGTTTGTGGGCAATTTTATGAAAATATAGCAAGAGATAAAAATATAGATGTTAAAGAGAAAAATCAACTGCTTGGGGAGATGAAACTTATACTTAGTTTTAAAAAATACAACAATATAGAAGAGATGTCAAATCTTCATAAACAAGCGTATGAGTTGATGTATAAGCCTTCCACAATTATGACAAATAAATCTACATGGACTTTCGGTTCGCCGTCGATTTTATACATGTATTATAGAGAAAAGGGCAAACTACAAGAACAGCTTAGCATTATGAAAAATGCCATGCCTTATTATTATAAAATTACCCAAAATCATGGGATAGGTGCTGAGTATATTATGGAGGCCGAGGTTTGTTTTAATCAGGGGGATATATTAAACGCAGAAATAGCACTAGATAAGGCTATGCTTTTGTGTGATAAGTATTCGGGGGTTCTTTGCTGTGCTTTATTTTTAAAGTTGAGGATACTTATACATAGGGGTAGGTACGAAGAGTTTAGAACTTTGATGGAAGAGATTGAAGAGAGGATTTATATAAATGATCTTCATATGTTTTCGGATACATTGGACATTATAAGAGCATATATATATTCCAATTTAAAAGAAGAGAGCAAGATTCCTAAGTGGATTGTAAATGGGAATTTTGAAAATACTAGATTATTATTTCCGACGATTCCTCTTGTGAATTTTATTTACTCAAAAGTGCTTATAACGAAAAAGGAATATGTTAAGGTCGTTGCACTTTATGAAAAATCTATAGCTATGGCAAAGATATTTCCCAATTTAATTTGTGAAGTTTTTGAAAATATACATATAGCAATAGCATACGATAATTTGTCTAAAAGAAAAGATGCAGTTGAAAAACTTGAAAAAGCGTTGGAAATAGCTCTAAGTGACAGACTATATATGATTTTTGCGGAAAATTATACTGATATAGAAGATTTATTAGATGAAATATATGAAAAAGGTAATTTTAAAGCACAGATAGACGAGATTAGAAGATTGCAAAAGCCTTATGATAAATTTTTAAAATTTGTTAAAAAAGAAAAATCGAGATTGGCTGAATTGTCGGAAAGAGAGCTAGAAGTTGCTAATTTAGCGGCACAAGGATTTACAAATAATGAAATAGCAAAAACATTATTTGTATCAGTAAACACAGTCAAAACGATATTAAAAGCCGTCTTTAAAAAATTATGTATAAAATCAAGACAAGAAATCAAAGATATTATAAAAAGCCAAAATAACAATTAAGTTTAAGTTATAGATATATTTAAAAAACTTTTTTTTACAAAAAATACAGCAAATTTAGATAATATCAAACTGTAATTTTGGATAATCTATTAATAAATATTTCTTTATAGAGAGGAGAAATAAAATGACTATTAGAGATAAATTTGAAGAAATGAAAGAACATCACGAAGGTAGAAAAGAATATCGCCATGAACTTAGAGATGAAAGAAAATTAGAACATGAATTAAAACACGACGTTAAAAAAGAAATAAAAGACATAACAAAACAAGATAAAGAATTAGGCCACGAAATAAAAAGAGAGGCAAAAGCAGATTATAAAGAATTTAAAAAAGACGAAAAAGAAGCTGAAAAATACGCAAAAGCAATAAATAAAGGGATGAAAGAATTACAAGAAGAAGAGAGAAAACAACAACATGAATTCGCTGAGATGTTGAAAAAACAAATGGAGAATGAATAAGATTATAATCGGTAGGATTTAATTCTGTTAAAACTTGGCTAATAAGTTAAACATGGATTGAAATTAAATTATGATTTTTTAAGCCCATATTTTGAGGTTAAGTGCAGAATAAAAAATACAAACGAGTGAGAAAATAAATAGGAATAGGAATAGGAATTGTATAATTTAGTATAATTCCTATTTTTATGTATTTATTGATATAAATATAACAAACAATCCTTGCATAACGAGTATTTATGATATACAATACTTGTAATACGAGGTTTTGTTTTAAATTAAAACCTCGCATTACGATGATTAGATTTTGGAGGTGAATTTGTGGAATTAAATAAGGAAATTTTAAAGGGGCATATAGATACTTTGATATTGGCGATACTTGAGAAAAAAGATTCTTATGGATTTGAAATAGCAAAAAATGTGCTTGATGAAACAACTTTTGAATTGAAAGATGGTACGTTATATATATCCTTGAAAAGGTTGGAATCTAAAGGATTGATAGAATCATACTGGCAAAGTAGCCAAGGTCCAGGCAATAGACGTAAATATTACAAAATAACAGAAGAGGGAATTCGTAATTTGGACTTAAAAGTTCAGGAATGGATTTTTGTAAAAAAAATAATGGACAAATATTTAGACGGGAGAAATTATAATGGAGAAAATAGATAAATATTTATACTTATTATATAAAGGGGACAATAGCTCGGAGGTCTTGGAGTTAAAGGAAGAACTGCGAGAACATTTAATATTATCTGCAAATGAATTTATAGAACAAGGATATACAGAAGAAGAGGCATATGATAAAGCTATCGAAAAATTTGATGGCGGTAAAGATATGTTAAATGAGTTACATAAAACGCTTAAGACAACTAAGCATAAAAATATAAAAAAACATGAAAATATAAAATTGAAGAAGTTTGGTAGAAAGATATTGAGAAGTATATCGGCAATATGTTTAGTAATTGTTGCATTGATTATATTTCAAAGACATAAGTTAGACAGTACTGTTTTTTATGTCGAATCAAGATTAAATTCAAAATTAAACTATATAGTATCTTCAAATGAAATATATGATGTTTCAAAATATGAAGGTGAAATAAATAAGCTATTAAAAAACAAGCAATTTAAAAATGTAGTAAACCTTAGAATTTTTATGAATCCTGCAAAAGACTACAGTGGAGAAACTTTATATGAATATTCTACAGAATATAACAAAAATAATTGTCTTTTTAGTGTAGGCGGGACTGCTAATGAACTGACATCAAAAGGGGACAAAGCTTATTTTAGCGTTGAAATAAAGCATAATCCTTTAGTTAGAGATAACGACTTTTTTAGAAATGTTTTAGTCATAGGTATGATTAGTTTTTGTATAGAAATTATTTTATTGTTGAGATCTGTAATATTAAAATACAAGGGTAGAGTTAGGGTAAATATGGTTTAGTTTTTGATTTTTGGCAAGGGGAATGATGATTTATATTTTAATATAGTAGTGGGATAATTATATAAAAAGGTATAAGTCAGAGTTAGAAAAAACTATCTAAATTTTAAGTTTAGCTAGTTTTTTTAAAAATTAAATTCTTTGAAATCCCTATTGACCCTAAATCTCAACACCATACACATCCCTATATATATCCTTCTTATATTTCTCAAACTCCTTTTCACCTATCGACTCAGGATAGCTCATGATATTTAGCCTAAAAGGAGAGTCGCCTGGATTTAAAGGTTGTTGTAAATAATAAAAATCATTAAAAGAAAATCCTAGTTTCTCATAGAATGAAACTCTTTTTTTGGATGTATCGCAGTTTGGAGGTTCGACTTCTAAGAAGACTTTCTTGTCACATTTATTTAAATAATTTTTGATTAATGATGTACCGACACCTTTTCCTCTCAATTTGATGTCGACAGCTAAATGTTCTACATATACAAAATCGTTAAATTCCCAAACAGCCATAAGTGCCAATACTTCATCATTTTCCTTAAATACGAAAGGGCGATAGTTACTTATAGAAAGCAAATCCTTTTGAGATGGATAATCTCTTCTTTCACTTTTGGGAAAAGAATTATCTAATATATTAAAAAATGAATCAAAATCTTTTTCATTCATATCTATAAATTCTTTGATATTATGCATAATTATATCTCCTTAATAATTTATATGTTAATTATATTTTCATCTTATATTATAAATCTTCAAAAATGATTTACCAACTATAAAGTAGTTGTGTTTTGATATTTTTATGACTGGTTTGAAGTATATTATTCTATTTTCAAATTAGTGAGTATAGAGTACTAGAATTTATAAATTTCATTTTCGCCTATCCATATACCTAAAATTTTAGTCCATAAGAATAGAATGAAGTTTATCTACACCAAATTATCTCGCCCGCATGTTTGTCAAAGACGAGAACTTGTTTTCCACAGTAGAAAAAGAAATCATCTTAAGTAGAGATGATATAGGAAAAAGAGATATAAACTCTGATGAATTTATAAATGTTAGAAGAGAAATAATATCATTATTGAGATAAATCTAAAAAATTATAAAAATATATAAAAAGGAGAAATTAAAATGCAAGAATTAATAAAAAACGTAGAAAAAGGGAAACCAATAGATTTTGGAAGTTTAGTAAAATGTAATGAAGGTCAAATAGAAACAGTGACAATGGCACAAAAAAGTGGTGTAGGGATAACTGCTATGGCATTTGGACAAGGCGAAGGAGTAGGCCCTCATGCAGCAAAAGGCGACGCAATGATATACATTCACGAAGGTGTTGCAACAGTGAAAATAGGTGACGACGTTATGGAAGCAAAAGCAGGAGAATTTGTGGTAATGCCAGCAAATATACAACATCAAGTAACTGCAAAAGAAGACATGAAGATGCTTTTAGTCGTAGTTAGAGAGGGATAGACTATGAAATATCTAAGAAATATCAAGCCTCACGAAGTTATCAAAATAACTGATATGATTAATCATTCAGGAAAATCGATAGCGAGCAAGGCTTTAATCGACAACGACCACACAGAAATAAGATTTTTCTCATTTCCAAAAGGCGAAAGTATAAGCAAAGAATACTACGAAATGGAAACGCTGTTTATTATGTTAGAAGGCAGCGCAAAAATTGTATATAATAAAGACGACGAAAAGGTGATTAATCCTGGGGACATAATCGCTATGGAGTCTGATATAGAATATGGAGTTGAGGCTTTGACTGATGTGAAGCTGTTTAATATATTGGTTAAGGTTGATTAGTGAGAACCGTATGCATGATGATTTTGATTGTTGTGTGTACGGTTTTTTGTTCAAATATACAAAAGTGTTGTGCGGTATAACGAAAAGTATAAATCGAGATTGAAAAAAACTTAACAAATAGATAGAATTAAATAAAAGATTCATAACAATATATTTTAAAGATGAAAAGCTTTTCAAAATAAAGTTTAATAAAATAATATCAAAAGGGGAAAAAGTAATGGAGACAAAAAAGGGAACACCAATAGTTACAGAGATGCAGGTAATACCTGTTGCAGGGTATGACAGTATGTTGATGACATTAAGTGGGGCTCATGCACCATATTTCACAAGAAATATAGTTATATTAGCTACAAAAGCTGGAGTTGATCCAGAATTAGTATACCAAGCTATAAGAGGTGGATTAGCTGGAAGTACAGTATTAGATGCTAAATCAAACATGGTTATGGACAGAAACTTCAAACCAGGATTTAGAATAGATTTACATATAAAAGACTTAGGAAACGTGCTTGATACTGCTCATGGAGTAGGAGCTCCATTACCATTAACTGCAGCAGTTATGGAAATGATGCAAGCAATAAAACTTGATGGATGCGGAACAGAAGACCACTCTTCATTAGTTAAATACTATGAAAAATTAGCAAACGCTCAAGTTGTTAGAAAAGGAAACTAGGTTTAACATTTGATTTAACCTCAAAATATACCTACAGATTATGTGGCTTTGCTACATAATCTGTTTTTTAATTGGGAATAAATTAATATAGGATTTAAAATGATATATAATTTAAGATAGAGTGAAGTTTTAAATTATATATAAGTGAAATATTAAGTGTTAATAATTGATAAGGAGGAGCCAAAATGGATAGATTTGTTAGATTAAAAGATGGAGCGTTGATGCCGAAATTAGGACAGGGGACGTGGTTTTTGGGAGAAGATAAATCCAAAGAACAAGACGAAATTAAAAGTATAAAAATAGGAATAGAAAACAACATGACGCTTATCGATACAGCAGAAATGTATGGAGAAGGGTTAGCAGAAGAATTAGTCGGAAAAGCAATAAAAGGATATGACAGAGAAAAACTATTTTTAGTATCAAAAGTATATCCACATAATGCAGGAAGAAGAAACATATTTAGAAGTTGTGAAAATACACTAAAAAGAATGGGAGTAGAATATCTTGACTTGTACTTACTTCACTGGAGAGGGGCAGTACCCCTAAGCGAGACTGTGGAATGTATGGAGGAGCTTGTTAAAAAAGGTAAAATAAAAAGATGGGGCGTTTCAAACTTCGATATAGACGATATGAAAGAACTTATGACTGTTAAAGATGGAGACAAATGCGTAGTAAACCAAGTCTTATATCACCTAGGCTCAAGAGGGATAGAATATAGCCTTTATCCTTGGATGAAAGAGCACAATATCCCCGTTATGGCATATTGCCCAATGGCACAAGGAGCAAGCCTAAAACACGAGCTAATGACAAATAAAGAACTAATAAAAATCGCTGAGAAATACGATTTATCAATACCAGAATTGCTGCTTGCATTCGTATTGCAAAAAGATAATATTATCGCAATACCGAGAACATCTAACCCACAACATGCACTTAGAAATGCGAAGGTGGCTGATGTGAGGATTGATGAGGGGGATTTGGAGATTATGGATAGGGAGTTTCCGGCTCCTGATAGGAAGGTTTATTTGGATATTGTTTAGGGGATGGATTAAAATATATTAATAAAGGCCGTATACATGATGATTTTGATTATTGTGTATACGGCTTTTTAAAATTGATAGTAAATATAGGTATTAAAATCAAAATTAGGATAAATACTGATAAGATAGAAAAACAATTCTATATGAGAGGTGCTATAATGACAGATTTTATAATTGATTTAATGGTTACAATTTGGCTTACGATATTAATTTATTTATTTTTATCAGAGCTGTATTTTAGAACTAGAGGGTTTAAGGCAATTAAAAGAGAGATTGAGGTATATACAAAGGAATGTAATGAGTTAAATGATCATATAGAGGATATGAAGAGTGTGGATTTGGGGTTTAGAAGTAAGTATAAAAGTAATTTAAATTATTCTAGGAGCAAAAAAGGTAAAGGTAAAAAAAATCATTTAGAAGATTTGATAAATTGTGATTCTAGAACTTATATTTTTGGGGATAAGAGAAAGTTTAGAAAAGTATTTGATGATACTATCTCATCATTTTGTAAATTTTTTACAGTAGAAATTAATAAAGAAACTCTAGAAAAACTAGAAAAGACATTAAATGATTTTTTAGCTGTGGAAGAAGGTAAAAAATTATTAGAAAGACAAAGAAATGAAATTATAAAAAAGATAAGAAAAGAATTACCTTATTTTATTAGACGATTTACAGGGATACAAAGATTAAGTAGAAAACTAGGATTTAAAGATATAGATTTAAAGGATTCATACTTTCCTACATATACTTTTGGATATATAAGTCCTAGAGGTGTGAAAGATGATTATCATGATTTTATATTAAATATACAAAATTTAAATGAGTTAATAAAATATTTATCACAAAAGATAAAATTCAAGAAAAGTGTAGCAGGTCAAAGGGCATTAATGACACCAAAGTTAAGAGAAAAGATAAAAGAAAGAGATGGTTATACTTGTCAAATCTGTGGATTATCCAATAAAGATGAGCCGAATTTATTGTTGGAAATAGATCATATAATTCCTTTATCTAAAGGAGGAATGACAACTGAGGGTAATTTGCAGACATTGTGTTGGAGGTGTAATAGAAGTAAGGGAGCTAAGATATAATTTTGTAGATGTTTTTTATTTGTATAAATATGGATTAACTAATAATGATTTATAAAATGTGCTAAACTTTACTTAAAATATATGTTGAGGTTTTAGTTATATGGCTTTAATAGAGTAGTAATTAAACAATAATCTTGTTGGATTGAAAAGTAAATATTTAGCACAACTGGATGAGTTGACGGTGCAAACTGATGAAAGGCAGCAAATTGATGATATTCCATGGATAGAGGTTAGAAGGATAGCTGCAGAAAGTTACCAAATGTGGGATGATAAATTGAACGAGATTTATGGTGTGTTAAAGCAGGAGTTGCCAGCAGATGAGATGGCGGCCCTTAAGCAGGAAGAAATACAGTGGATAAATGAGAGGGATAGTGCAGTAAAACAGGTGGAAATTCAGAATGGACCTGGGACTTATGCGCCTTATGAGATGTCTATGACAAAGCTCAGTATGACAAGGGATAGATGTTATGAGTTGGTTAATTCTTATTTTAAATAGCAAATTATTATAATTAAATAGATATTTCGACACAAAATTTAACATTATAAGGATTTATTAGTAAAATACTATATCCCCAAAATCCATTATATGTTATAAATAATATAGACCATATAAGGAGGGGAAATAATGGGACCAATAATAGTTATATTTGTAGCAGCGGCAGTTGTTTTATTCTTCCTGCTAAAATCGAAAGTGGCGAAGGTGTTAGTTTCGGCATTTGTGATTGTGGTAGGGGTTGTGCTTATGATGCAGGATTCGACAATAAATCAAAAGCAAGAACAAAATGTCGTAAAGAGTGAAAATAAGTTAGAGGGAGAGAATGATGAGTCTGGGCAAAACGACTCAGATAGTAAAGATTCGACACAAGAGTCAAATAACGACAAGTCGGATGAGAAGAAAGAAGACAAAGAGGCTAGTAATAAAGACAATAGTCAAAGTACACAAAACAACAGTAATCAGTCTGCTAGTTTAAAATCTACATATTTGCAAGAATTAGCGAGTTTGGAAGCTAAAACGAATAATATGTTAGATGGATACACTACATATGAAATGACAAATAGTGCAACGCAAATTTATACTTTGTGGGATAATGAGTTAAATAAAATCTATGGAGTGCTGAAAAATCAGTTATCTGAAAGCGAGATGAATAGTCTTAGACAAAAGCAAAGAGAATGGATAACATATAGAGATAACAAGGCTGAACAAGATGCAGCTGAGTATGAAGGTGGGACTATGGCACAGCTAGAGTTGATACTTTCAAAGGCTAATACTACACAAGAGAGATGTTATGAATTAGTTAACTGGTATATGAAGTAAGTGATATGTAAAAATATAGAGAATTTTGTTCAAAAATGTTAGATATAGGGAATGATTGTATTGACTTAGACAATCATTCCCTATTATACTAAATTTAGACAATATATATACAATGTGAGGGGAATTATGACAAAAAACAAAAAAATCATATCTTTATTTTTAGCGTTTGTAATGCTAATATCAAGCGGTATATTTACTGCCAATGTGCATGCGGCACCAGCAAGACCTACAGTTTATGCACATGCATACACTATTATGGACGCCAATTCGGGAGAAATAATCATGTCTGAGCAGGGAAATAAGCGTATCTATCCTGCGAGTACAGTAAAATTATTGACTGCAATAGTTGCAATTGAAAATTGCAGTTTATCAAAGAGGATAACAGTAAAACAATCTACTATAGATAAGATCGATGCAGATACGACATCAGCAAATCTAAAAGCGGGTTATTCGTACACTTTGGAAGAACTTTTAAACATGCTTTTAGTTTATTCAGCAGGTGATGCGGCTGAAATTATTGCAGAGGCAGTTGGAGGAAGTAGCGCACAATTTGTCAATATGATGAATAGAAAAGCTAAAGCACTTGGAATGAATAATTCTTATTTTGACAATGCTATTGGAATGGACTGGCATGCAAATCCAAATATTTATTCGACGGCAAACGATATTGCGAAATTGACAAGATACGCTATGACAAACGACACAATTAGAGAAATCGTTAAAAAGCCACAATATGTGATAAAAAACTACTATAATGGACAATCAAAGACATTACTTGCATCAAATAACTTCTTAAGAAATTATAGCTATTCTAAGAATTTATTCACGATAATAGGTTCAAAAACAGGTACAACTGACAAAGCTGGATATGCATTAGCTACAACAGCAAAAGATAGCTCAGGAAGAGAAGTGATCTGTTCATTTTTCGGTAAAAGTACTCGTACGCAAATGTTCCAAGATATAAACAAATTACTGACTTATACTTTTAATAATTATAAAAATATTTTGCAAAGAAGTTTTTATGATATTAGATATTCATCATCAAAAGCTGTTATAAATCAATACTTGGCAAATGGAGTTTTAACTATGACTTCTACAGGAAAGTTCTCAGGGAGTGAACAAGTAAGCAAGTATGAATTTGTAAATACGACAAATAAAGCTTTAAAAACATCATATACGACAAGTAATACATCAGAAAAAATGACATTATTAGGTGTCGCAAACTTATTTAAAGATTATAACAATAAAGAATATAGTGAAACTGTGAAAAACAAATATAAAACAGTATTCAAAAATTTAAATTCAACTGATTTTAATAATATGGTACATTTATACGAATTAAATGTATTACCACATAATTATCAGTACAATGTAAATTCAAAGATTTCTAGGGAAGAGATGGTACTACTATTAAGTAAAATGCCGAAAAAAGTAGCATCTTTAAAAACATTCCCTACATTTACAGTAAATACGATAAACCCAACATCGACAACGATAACAGGTAAAGGACTATCGACCGCAACGGTAAGAGCGTATGTAAATGGTAGAC
>OCHO01000321.1_pt1 | contig 46047 bp, 50 predicted proteins | sample 1538441 | NCBI WGS metagenome assembly OCHO01 (sample SAMN04571691, study PRJEB22368) | human gut metagenome | biome: human gut; material: stool | host: Homo sapiens | place: Luxembourg | collected 2012-06-29
TGGAATAGCCAACAAATTTGGAACTACATATCAAAAACTTGCAGAAATAAATGGAATTTCAGACCCTAATAAAATTTTTGCAGGACAAGTCATAAAAATAACAGGAACTAGTTCAAATACTACAAGAACTTATACAGTAAAAAGTGGAGATAATCTAACAAAGATTGCAAAACAATTTAACACAACTGTAGATAGCTTAGTAAGTAAAAACGGAATAAAAGATAAAAATAAAATTTACGTTGGACAAGTATTAAAAATATAGAAAAAGAAGAGGCAGTAGATAATTTCTATTGCCTCTATAAAAATTAATAAATAACTTCTTCAGTCTCTAATTCGGATTCTTTTACTATACATTTTTCTAATGTATAGCTATAATCTTTTGATTCATTTTTATTATTTAAAATATTATAATGTTCTTTAGCTTCTTCTAAATTAAAATATACAAAATAGTCTTGTTGTACATTTTGATGGTCTATTCCTACAACATAAACTTCTTTTCCTAAATTTTTTTCAAAATTAAATTCATTTTTTCTCATATTGATTACCTCCTAAATTTAATCTTCCCAAATGTCTGTAACTTTTACTAATGTTTCAGTATTATCTTCTTTTTTATCTATAATTTCAAATTCTACAATAATGTTTTTATCTGTATCCATATAATATGCACAAGATTTTTGCTCGATACAATCGCTTTCAGCATCGAATAGACTTGTCGTACTTCCTGTAATTCTTTCTGCTTCATTATCCATATCTAATAATGTCATTTTCTTGTTTAATAATTCTTCTTTTAATTCTTTAATAATTTCTTCCATTTCAATCAATTCCTTTCTTTTCTCTTTCATTGTTTATATTATACTATGCATAGTAATATATGTCAATAGTTTTTTAAAAATTTTTTAAATATTTTTTTGCGTTTTCTGTAACCCAGCCAGCGACTGTTTTTCCTTCATCTTTTAATTTTTTCCTTAATGCAGTTCCAAGTTCTTTATCTATATTTGCTCTAATTTGGTCATATTTTTGTAATTGCCAAGCTCTTTCTTTTTTATAATTCCTAGCCATATTAATTCCTCCCTTGATTTTTTACATTATATAATATATAATTATATTTGCAAGAGAGGATTACTCCTCTCGTTGCTAGATTATTGCAAGTCTTTAAGAATAAGCTTTATTTGTTTGCGATTCTCAGCTTTTCTTAAAGTATCTTGCTTTTGTGCTTGTCTTTCTCTTAAGAAGTCAAGCACATTTTTAATTAGTTTTTTCATATTATCACCTCCATATTAAATATTTTATACCTTCTTGGTATGTTCATATTATACTATGCATAGTATAATATGTCAACACTTTTTTTGAAAAAAAGTTTATAAAATATAAAAATAACTGAATTACATTTATACTAATTCTTTTGAGAATAAATGGTCGAAATATTAATTTTTTTGACATAAAATAAATAAATCTGTATAATTATTAAAAATAAAATTATTTATGCTTGTATTTTATAAAAGAGTAGTAAGTTTAGACATATAGTTTTAATGCAACGTTTAATGCAACGCCAAAAAAAAGTTATGAAAAACGAAGTGAAAATATAAAAAGTACAAACATTTAAGAGACTGGAAAAGTGCTTAAAATAGCACAACATAAGAAATTATAATAAATGAAGAAAAACGATAAAAAACACTAAAACCACCATCGGTACCAAGAAGAGCATAGCGAAGCTATGCTTATTTTTTTTGAATGGCGGGACTCGAAAAAGAGGGGCTAAGTTTTGTAAATGATATTCCATTAAGTTATAACAACCTAACATTTATGTATTTCTAAAAATAGAATTATTATATTAAAATTAACTATAAGCTTTTTTTTAAACAGATACTAATTATTAGGAGGTAAAGTAGATGAAAAAACGGGTAACTTATTTGGCAATAGCATTAACGACAAACTGCAATTATCAATGTTTTTATTGTAAAAGAGGAGGAGAAAGCATATCAAAAGAAAAAGAAACTATTTCTTTTTCAAATATTAAAAAAATAATTGCAAGTGCGCATGAAATCGGAATCACAAATTATAGAATAACAGGTGGAGAACCAACAAGTGTACCTTATTTTGGTAAGCTTATTGAATACATCATGAAATTCAAAGATACTAAAATTAGAATTAATACAAACGGCTTTAAAATTTTGGAATACATAGATGTACTTAAAAAATACAAAGAAAGCATAGATATTGTTTTTAGTGTTGATAGTATATCGGAATATATAGAAGGAGCTCATTTTCCAAAATATCTTTCTAAAGATGTTATAAGAATAACAAAATTATTAAGAAATAATGGAATTTCAGTACGATATAATATCGTCGTAACTAAGCTAAACCAATGTCAAGTAGAATTACTAGTATTAAAAGCAATAGATGATCTAAATGTAAATGTTAAATTATTAGATTTAAACAGGTTTTCAGAATATTTTGGTTATTCTAATGAAGTAAGAGGTCAAGAAGCATTCAAGCTATGGGAAGAGCTTTTTGTTCCGATGAGCAACTTTTATGATTTCTTATCCGAAATTTCAAATCGTTCAGAATCAGAATGGACAACAAAATTAATAAGCAAAGGCAATGGAATTCCAATGAGTTGCTATTTTAGAGGCAATAATTGGATTCAAGTGAAGGATTCTACAAGAGGAGCAAAGTATTCTGAATATTGCATTAGTAATTGTTTCCTATATAAAACAGGTAATTGCCAAGAAGGTGTATTTAGCTTATTTTTATCATCAAATATGGTGTTGCACTTGTCTGGGTGTAAAAATACTTCACTCCATTATAATTTAAATGGAAAAGAAGATGTGCAAATAAAAAAAGCCTTTAAAGATTTATTAAAACTATTTATTTGATTTTAACTACGAAAGCATGGGATATATTGAATGTCTAATGCTTTTGTGATATAAAAATATTTAGAAAAGATATAATACAGGAATGATGTAATATGATAGATTTTGAATTATATAGAATTTTTGTTGCAGTTGCTAAAGAAGAAAATATAACAAAAGCAAGTGAAAAATTAAATATATCTCAACCAGCTGTTACCAAACAAATTAAAAATTTAGAAAAACAATTAACTCTAAAATTATTTTATAGAAAGAGTAAAGGACTTTCTTTAACAGCAGAGGGAAAAGAACTATATGAGAAGCTTAAGAATCCAATTGAAGAACTTAATAGAGTTGATGAACAATTAACTAAAGAAAAATTTATTAACATTGGAACGCATAATCATATGGGAAGTTGCATCTTTGGGGATGTTATAAATAAATATTGCTTAAAATATCCAAATGTTAAATTAAATTTAATTTGTGAAGAAACATCTGAAATGATGAAAAAGCTAAAAAATGAAGAATTAGATATAGTTTTTTCAAAAAGGAATAATAAAGATATATTGAATGGAATTAAATATATTAAATTAGGATATTTACATGATATAATTATTGCAAGTAAAGAATCTTCATTTGCAAATCAAAAACTAACGATTGAAAATATAGAAGATCAAATTATATATGTACCAAGAACATATGCACAATCTGTAGCAAGAATAAAAGAACTAACTAAAGGCAAGAATTTAAATTTAAGAAATAGTAGTTATAAAACTATTCTAGAACTTGCAAGTTCAGGAAAAGTTTTAGGTTTAATAACACGAGAGTATGTAGATAAGAATGATTTAAAAAAGTTAAATTTAGTTGAGGTAGAAACTGCTATAGAATTAGGAAAGGTTGAATTTGGAATTTATATAAACTCTAATAAATTTAAAGAATTAAATGATTTGATAAAACTTATAAAAGAATATTTTAAGATATAAAAGAGTTAATTATAAGGAGATTAAAAAATGGAAGAAACAACAATAATTAAAATTGTATTTGGAATATTTCTAACAATATTTTCGGTAGTTTTATTTATAATAGCCTTTAAAGTTTATTATAAATATCTAATTCAAGAAAAAAGATGCAAAGCAAGAACTAAAGGAATAGTTAAAAAATATACCTTAGCCAATAGAGGAGGGGAACATAGTGGAGTACATCTTCCAATTATTTATTATGAGGTAAACGGAAAAGAATATAAAGTAACAGGTCCAGAGTATAAATCATATAGAACAGTAACCACTAGTAGTCCATTAGAATCAAATTCCGAAGTTGAATATAAAGAAGATGAAAAACAAAGATTAATTATAAAACAAAAAGTAAATTCTTTTATTAGAATTTATAAAAATCCAATGGAAAAAATATACCCAATAGGTTCAGAAATTGATGTATATTATGATGAAAGTAATCCAAAATTAGCATATGTTTTAAGATATTGTAATAGAAAGTGGGCATTTTGGTTAATATTCTTAAGTGGCTTATTTATATTAATTTTTGATATAGCAATTCAATTATTTATATAAAAACGATAATAAATTATTGACAAACGATAACAAAAGAAATAAAATATCTTCATAAAATATTTATGGAGGTATTTTATTATGAAAAAAATAAATATATTTTTAGGAGCAATATTACTCAGTGTATGGAGTGTAATATTATTCTTTGGAAAACACATAGGACTTTCAATGTTATTGTTTGCAATACCAATTACATATTACATAGTAACATTATTAGAAAAAACAAATAAAATAAAAAATAAAAATTCAAGATTTTTGATAATACCAATAATTATTTTAGCAAGTACTTACTTTATTTTTAATAACAGTTTTTTTAATTTGTTAAATCTATTAGTAATACCAATACTATTAATTATAATGATATTAAATTTAACTACTACAAAATTAATACCAAAAACATTACTAGAGAGAATTTTAGATATAGTAATAGAACCATTTGCATACATTGGAGAAACAATGACAGAATTAAAAAATTTGCTTGCTGGAAAATTAAATATAAGTCAAGGAGAGAAAAAAGATAAAAAATCAAGCAATATAATAAAAGGGATATGTATTACAGTTCCTTTAGTAATAATTATTATTGCAATTTTAGCATCAGCAGACTCTGTATTTAGTAACATGATTACAAATATCCTAAATTCATTTTTCAATTTATTTAATAATGTAGATTTAATGGGGATTTTTATACGAGTAATTTTAATAGTATGTGTGTTTATATATTTATCAAGCTTTTTTTATATTATTACCAGCTATGATGAATATTTTGTAGATGAAGAGGTAAAAGAAGAAAATAAAAGTGTAGACAGTACTATTTTTAAAATGGTATTAACATCATTAAATGTAATTTATTTAGTCTTTTGTATAATCCAGATAAATTCACTATTTATGCAAAAAATAAATATTAATTATGCAGATTATGCAAGACAGGGATTTTTCCAGTTAATGGTTGTATCAGTGATAAATTTAATAGTTATATTAGTTACAAAAAAATATGCAGCTAAAAATAACAAATATTTAAACTTTATGTGTATAATTATGGTAATGTTCACATTTATAATCATAATATCTTCTGCAGTTAGAATGCATTTTTATGAACAAGCATATGGATATACTTTTTTAAGGTTATTAGTATATTGTGTATTATTTGCAGAAGCTATTTTATTAATTCCAACAGTATTATATATATTAAACAAGCAAAAACACTTATTAAGAACGTATTGTATGATTTTAATTGTTGTATACATAGGAATGAACTTTATTAATTTTGATGTAATTATTGCAAAAGGAAATATAGAAAGATATATAGAAACAGGAAAAATAGATTTAGAGTATCTAGAAGAAGAAACTGGAACAGATGCAATTCCAGAGTTTATACAAATTTTAGAGATAAAAAATGTAGATGAGCAAACTAAAAATGAGACTATAAGATATATAAATGATGTTTACGAAAAGCTATCAAATGAAAAAATGGATGTTAGAGATTTAAATATGTCTAAAATATTAGCTAAAAAGACTTTAGAGGGGATTAAATAATGAAAAGATTTAAAGAATTTATAATAGCGTTAGTGATAATTATAATAATAGTTTTAATACAACTTATTATTTTTAAAACCGGCACCGAGGTAAATACAAACGAGAGTAATTCTACGAATACATTATTAGAAGATGTTAAGATAAGTGTAGAACAAAAATTGGAAAATGAGAAAACATATAGTATGCAAACAGGAAGTAGCTTCGCAAAAATAGGTAATATTATTATATACAATAATTCGACAGATAATATATTTAAATATGATTGTAAAGAAGAAAAATTAGACTTACTATATACGATGGAAGATGGTGTAAATAAACTTTATTTTGACGGGGAATATGTATATGCAATGCCAAATTACTATAGAGGAAAAGGAATTTATAGGATAGACTTACAAGGAAATGCAGAAAAAATTTATGATGGGGCTTCTATCCAATTATGGCTTACAGCTGACAAGATATATTTTACAGATCAAGTAGGGTATGACAGAATAAACGGAACTCCTCAAGGAAATCTATGTATTATGAATAAAGATGGTAGTGATAAACAAACAATTATAGAAAATGTTAAAAATTATTTTAAAATACATAATAATACTATCTATTATACAGATCTAACTTCAAGGAGTATATATTCTGCAAATATTGATGGAGCGAACAAAAAAGAATTAGCTAAAGGTAGAACATATATTAGTAATGTAGATGATAATTGTTTAACATATATTGACTTTGCAGATAATGAAGCGTATAGAGTAATATATTTAAACACAAATGAAAATCATAAATTAGGTATGTTTGGAAATGATGTATTTTCAGCAAATGGTAATTATGTGTTTACTAGAAAAGGTACTGATGGAAACAATATAGAAACAGAATTTAGTTTATATAAGATTAATCCGGAAAATAATACAGAAGAAATTATTTGGAAAGCACATGGTGGATTTGAAAGATTGGCATATATTGATGATGAATTCGCATATTTTACCTCAGGTCAGAGTACGTATAAAGTTAATTTAAAGACAGGAGAAGAAACTGATTTTCCAAAGAGATATTATTACTATTTAAATGGATATGGATATACTTTTACTCAGAAGGATAGTGAAATAACTTCATTTGAAGTATGTAATTTAAAAACTATGGAGATAAATAAAGATGACATAGGACTGTAAAAAAATAGAGGAATACCTCTATTTTTTTATAGAAGTCTTGAAAACTTATGTAAACTATGGTAAAATAGTAAAGATTTGAATGGGGGATGAATGTGAAAAAGAAAACGAACGTAAAAAATGTACTAAAGAAATTGTATAAATTATTAGATAAAAAGCAAAAACGTAATTTTATAATAATTATTATAATAATGATAGTGTCTGCAGGTCTTGCTCAATTGACACCAAAAGCGATAGGTTGGCTTACAGATGATATTTTAGTAGAAAATCAAGTAGATTTTATTAAGGTAATCCCATTTTTAATTTTTATATTAATAGTAAATGTAGTAAATGAGATTATAAAAATATTAAGAAGAGTAATGGTAGAAGATACAGCTACAAGAACAGAAAAAAAGGCGAGAGGAATAGTAATTAATTCATTGTTAAAAGCACCCTTATCATATTTTAGAGAGAATATGACAGGTAATATTCATGGAAGATTAAATAGATGCTTAGAGGGAACAGTAAAATTAGAAAAATTAATGTTTATGGATTTTGCACCAGCTATATTTAATAGTATTGCAGCTATAATAACAATATTTATAACTCTACCAATATCATTAGCATTACCTATGTTGCTTGTTATTCCAATAGGAATTGCAATAGTATTTAGACAAATTAGTACTCAAAAAGGTATAAGAGTAGAATTATTAGAAACTAAATCTGCAATGGATGGCACAATTGTAGAATTACTAAATGGAATAGAAGTAATAAGAATAACAGATAGTGTTGAATTAGAAACAAATAGATTTAATAACAAATCAGAATTTTTAAGAAAAAAAGAAATGAAACATCATAAACAAATGGCAAAATATGATTGCTTAAAATTTATAAATCAAGCAGTATTTACAGTTTTAATTATAGGAATTTCAACATGGCTAGCAACTAAAAATGTAATTACTGTTGGTAATGTTTTAACAGCATATTTATGTTTTACACAATTAACAAAACCATTAGAGGAATTACATAGAATATTTGACGAATTATCAGAATGTACAGTTTTAGCTACAGATTTCTTTAAAATGACAGAATTGCCTAATGACTTTTCTTATGCATTAGTAGAAGAGGGAAAACAAATTAATAAAGATACAAGCAAACCAATAGTAGAAGTTAATAACTTAAAATTTTATTATAACGAAAACAAAGAAAAAGTTATATTAGATAATTTTAATCTAAGTATAAAAGAAGGTATGTTTTTAGGAATTGCAGGTCCTAGTGGATGTGGAAAATCTTCACTTATTAAGGCTATATGCAAACTAGAAAAAGGTGATGGTGAAATATTTATAGCTGGAAAAAATATAAATTCGTTAACTAGAAAAGATATATCAGAGATTATTGCATTAGTACCACAAAGTCCATTTTTAATAGCAGGCACAATATACGAAAATATTTGTTATGGAATGGATAAAGAAGTAAGTTTAGAAGAAGTAGAAGAAGTAGAAGAAGCTGCTAAAAAGGCATATATTTATGATTACATAAATAATTTACCAGATAAATTTAATACTTTAATATCAGAAGGAGGAAATAATCTTTCTGGTGGTCAAAGGCAAAGAATAGCAATAGCTAGAATCTTTTTAAGAAAACCTAAAATTTTAATTTTAGATGAGGCAACCTCAGCACTAGACAATACTTCAGAAAGACATATTCAAATTGAAATAGAGAAACTACAAAAAGAAAACAATACTACTATTATTTCTATAGCACACAGATTAACTACTTTAAAAAACTGTGATAGAATTATAGTTTTAAATAAAGGAAAAATAGAGGAAGAGGGAAAATATACTGAGCTAATAGAAAAAGAAGGTATATTTAAAGATATGTATTATGGAAAATTAAAATAAGAAGTTTAGTGCCATACGATTTGCATGTAAACACGAATGGCTTAACTTTCTTAATATAAGTAAAAAATAAACTGTGGAAGATTTTTCATTCCACAGTTTATTTTTTAGATTGATTTTATAACTTTACATGGGTTACCAACTGCGATTACATTAGCAGGAATATCCTTTGTAACAACGCTACCTGCACCTATTATAGTATTATCACCAATTGTAACACCAGGTAGTACGATAACATTTCCACCAAACCAAACATTATTACCAACTGTTATAGGCTTAGCATATTCTAGTCCACTATTTCTTTGTTTAAAATCTACGGGATGACCTGCAGTGTAAAATCCACAATTAGGACCTATAAAAACATTGTCACCGAATTTTACAGTAGTAGTATCAAGAATTACTAAATTATGATTAGCATAAAAGTTTTTACCAAAACAAATATTATATCCATAATCACAAATAAAAGGTTGTTCAATAAGTGTAGTATCATCTACAGTAGTTAAGATTTGTTTTAAAATAGCATTTCTTTCTTTAAAATTAGAAGGAAGAGTATTATTGTATTTAAAACATAAATCTTTAACATTAAAGCGTTCTTGTATTAATTCCTTATCATACATAGGGTTATATAATTCACCATTTTTGGCTTTTTCTTTTTCTGTCATAAAAACCTCCTACAAGATATTATTGAAAAAATTTTAACATAAAAAAATATATATTGCAAAAAATAAAATTGTACATAAAAAATATTTGCGGTATAATAAATAAGGAAAATATTCTTAAAATATAGAGGAGGACATAATGGGTAATGTAATTATAGGTGTACTAATTCCATTTCTGGGAACAACATTAGGTTCTGGATTAGTATTTTTTATGAGAAAAAAAGAGATAAATAAAAAAGTTCAGAAATTATTAATAGGTTTTGCAGCTGGAGTAATGATGGCAGCATCAATATGGTCATTATTAATGCCAGCATTAGATATGACAGCTGGAAAATTTGCATGTGTTCCAGTTGCAGTAGGTTTTATGTTTGGAATTGTATTTTTGTTAATTTTAGATACACTAGTACCACATCAGCATTTGGAAACAGAAAAAGCTGAGGGATTGGAGTCAAATTTTAAGAAAACTACAAAATTAGTATTAGCAGTTACTATTCACAATATACCAGAGGGAATGGCTACTGGAGTTGTGTTTGCTGGTGCCTTAATCGGAAATGCAAGTATGACTATAGCTGGTGCTATAGTACTGGCAGTAGGAATGGCCATACAGAATTTTCCAGAAGGAGCTATAATATCTATGCCCTTAAAAGCAGAAGGTATTTCTAAAGGAAGGGCTTTTTTATATGGAACTCTTTCAGGAATAGTAGAACCAATATCTGCAGTGATTGCTATTGCATTTACTCATGCAGTAATTCCAATTCTTCCATATATATTATCTTTTGCAGCAGGTGCAATGATTTATGTAGTAGTAGAAGAACTAGTACCAGAATCACAAGCAGGAGAACATACTAATATTGGTACAATTGGGGTAGCACTAGGGTTTGTAGTAATGATGATTTTAGATGTAGCATTAGGATAAATTTTAATGTGTAAAAAAATAGCTCATTTATTTTATATAAATGAGCTATTTTAAATCTATTTTAATTCCAAATTTATCTAAGATATCGTTTAGGCCTTGATTTATTTCTTCTCTTGAATAATTAGCTTCTTCTAAAGTTTCATCTGGTAATTTATTAAGTTTACCGTAAAAATTTATAGCTATAGCAAGATGCTTAGGATTTTGAACTTCTATTTTATCAAATAATAAATTTTCTGCTTCGTTAATTTTCTTTTCACAAATTAATCTATCAAGTGAATTATATAATTCATCAGAAGTTGAATTTACAATATTTTCTGGAAGATATTCTGTCGTAGTTTGATTTAAAAATACTTTTGCTAAAAATTCAACTAAATCATCTATTTGATTTAATAACCAATCTTTTTTGTACATATTTAGTCTGCTCCTTTCGAAACTTATTTTAACATTTATAAACCTAATATACAAGAATTAAGAAAACATTAATTGATTTTTTTACATAATATATATATAATTATAAAAAAAATTAGGAGGAAATATATGAGATGTCCAAGATGTGGAAGTGAAAATATATCAAGCATTATAGACACTAAAACACATACTAAAGGTTTTGATGGTGGAGATGCTTGTTGTGGCTATTTGCTATTTGGATGGCCGGGAGTATTGTGTGGCTTATGTAATACTGGAGATACAACAACTACTACTAAAACAACAAATATATGTAATGATTGCGGGAATAGATTTTAATGAAAAAGAGTACACAAAGAAAAATATGGGCATGGTCTATGCGTTTAGGAAATAGGTGTGGTTGTCATCAAAGAGAAGATAGAAGTTTTAAAATAGGAGAATTTCAGTTTCCTATATGTAGTAGATGTACAGGAATATTATTGGGGCAAATTATTTCTGTAATATTTATTTTTGTAAAAGTTAATATTCCAATATATTTAGATTTTATATTTTTAGGAATAATGTTTTTAGATTGGTACGTTCAATTTAAGCAAATAAAGGAATCTACTAATTTTAGAAGGTTAATAACTGGAACATTAGCTGGTATTGCCCAAATAAATATCTTATATCAAATAATAATATATATAATAAAACTATTTTAAGTATTGAAAAAAATATAGAATAGGGATAAAATAACAAAAACGAACGAAAGAAAGGTGGATTACAATGGAATTTCATGCTAATGAGGGAAAAAATGTGGAAATAGAGGTTAATGGAGAAGCTTATTTAAGACACGCAATTAAAACAAGATTTGTAAAACAAGGTGATAGTTATATAGATTTATTTAAAGAATATGTTTCACCAATATATCAAGAAGGTGATATTATATCAAGTAGTGAAAAGATAATCGCATTATGTCAAAATAGAGTTTTAAAAAGAGAAGATATAAAAGTAGGATTTTGGGCAAAATTCTTATCTAAATTTGCACATAAAACTACTGCAGGGGTAGGTGTTGGTGAACCAATAAAAATGCAATTTGCTATTAATCAAGTTGGATTATTAAAAGTGCTATGGGCAAGTTTGGCAAGTGCTGTTACAAAATTATTTGGTAAAAAAGGTGTATTTTACGAAATAGTTGGACAAGAAGTAAGTGGACTAGATGGTTTTTATGACCATGTTTGGAAAGAATATGGAGATATAGGAATTTTATTACCAGAGAATCCATCAAAGGTATGTAACGAAATACATGATAAATTAGGAATATCTTGTATGATTGTTGATGCCAATGATTTAGGACAAGAAGTAATAGGTCATTCTGATGATATTAAGTTAACAGAAGAAGAACTAAAAGGTCTAATAAGAGATAACCCAACAGGTCAAGGACATGAACAAACACCATTGATTTTAATAAGAAAAAAATCAGCAAATAAAGAATAATTTAAACAGTAGAAGTCCATATGTAAATATGGGCTTTTTAAGGAGAAGTACATAATGAGAAAAAAGAATAAGAAAAATTCCTCAAAAGTAATTCTTATTATAATTTTTATTGGTATTTTAGTATTTTTGCATCAAGAAGGCTATATACAGTTTGAAACATATGCGATAAATACAAATACTATGGAAGTAGAGGATAATATGAATATTGTTTTGGTAAATGGAACTAATAAAATTCCAGACGATTACATAGCAAATTTAGTAGAATATAATGGAAAATTAGTAGATAGTAGTATTATTAATGATTTAGATAATATGTTTAAAGATGCTAAAAAAGATGGCGTTAATTTAAAAATAAATACTGCTTATAGGGATAAAGAAGAGCAACAGGATATATATGATAGAAGAATTAAAGCATACAAAAATGAAGGGATGACAGACAAAGCAGCAATAGAGAAAACAAATTCAGAAGTTCAAAAACCAGGTTATTCTGAACACGAAACTGGGCTTGCAATAGATTTTAGTAATCCTAGCAATCCAGAAGATAATGAACCTATGTGGGAATGGCTAAATGCTAATAGTTACAAATATGGTTTTATATTAAGATATCCTAAAGACAAAATTGATATAACAAAAGTTTCTAACGAGGAATGGCATTATAGATACGTAGGAAAAGATATTGCAAAAGAAATGGAAAATACAGGGGAATGTTTAGAAGAATATATAAATAGAGTATTGTAAAAAAAATGCAATATTGATATAATGGCAAAAAATGAGGTGGAAAATATGGAAAATAAAAAAGTCAATATAGTTTTATTTATTGTTCTAATAGCTATAATCGTTGCAATTATAGTTTTAATAGGTAAATATAATGAACAGATCGCAGAAAAGGCACAAGATATTATTCAAAATACGATTGCACCAGTTTTTACAGCAGAATATGATGGTGTAAAAATAGTTTCAACTTTATCCGATAAAGTTAAAGGAAATACTATGTGGTGTGGTACATTCCAAATAGTTTGGAACGATTTAAAAAATGAGATTGTTAAGCAAGATATAGAATTTTCTCCTCAATTAGATTGTGTAGATAACCTTAATAAATCTGCTTTTTCAGCAGATATGATTTCAGCAGAAGATTATTATAAAACTTATGGAATAATTTCTCCAGAGCTAAAAACACAAATAGAAACAGACTTAAATAATAAATTTGGAAGAACAAGTGATTTTATAAATAATTTTAATTGGAATACGGATTCAAATGCTAAAAAATATCTAATATATGCAATGCTTGTAAAAGATTTAAAATTTGCAACACCTTTTGATGATTTAGAAACAGGAGATTTTGCAGGAAAAGATACAAAAACAAGTTACTTTGGTTTAAAAGCAAACTCTAATTCAGAAGCAAGAAGCCAGGTTAGTGTATTATATTATAACAACGAAAAGGATAAAGCTATATCAATATCAACTACAACAAACGATGAAATAATTTTGTGTAGAACAAATACAATACAAAATTTTAATCAGATATGGGAAAAGATAACTAATGAAAGAACAAATTATACAGGAAATACTTCGTTAGAAGAAACTGAGCTTTTGCAAGTTCCAGAAATTAGTATTAATTCTGAGAAAGAATATACAGATTTAGAAAATAAAGAATTCGAAGATGTTAATGGCGAAAAATTAACAATAGAAAAAGCAATGCAAACTATTGATTTTGAATTAAACAAAGAAGGTGCAAAATTAACTAGTGAAGCTGGTATAGCTGTAACAACAAATGCGATAGAACCACAAGATATTAGAGATTTTTCTTTTAATGATTCATTTGTAATATTCTTAAAAGAAAAAGATAAAGAATTACCATATTTTGCGTTAAATGTGTCTGATATAGAAGATTTCCAAAAATAATTATATTTAAAAAGACTATCTAAGTTTAGATGGTCTTTTTGATATTTAATTATTTTACAACTAGATAAAATATGATAAAATATAAGACATAAATTAGAGCAAGGCAAATAAGAAAGGAAGAAAAATGACAACAGCAAAATTATTTGTTATAGTGAAAATACTATTAGCTATAATATTAATTGGAACAATATGTGCAGTAGTGCTAATTATATATTTGTTTAAGGGAGATATAAAAGCAAGAGTACCAGGATACGTCAAAAAAGAATATAATTTAAGTAAATACGAAGTAGAAAATAGACCAGTATATGTAATGGAGCCAAAAGAGGGTGTAACAAATGATTTAGTAATAATGTATGTTCATGGTGGCTCATATGTTGCAGATTTAGAAAAAGAGCATTGGAAAACGTGTGGAGATATTATAAATCAATTAGGATGTACAATCATACTTCCAGATTATCCACTTACTCCAAAATATAATTATAAAGATACTATTAACATGATGGAAGCTCTGTATAAAAAAGTTATACAGCAAGTAGAACCATCTAATTTGGTAGTAATGGGAGATTCGGCTGGTGGAGGTTTAGCATTAGCTTTGGTAGAAAAAATGGGAGAAGAAAATATAGCTATGCCAAATCAAACAATCCTAATATCACCATGGTTAGATGTAAGGATGAATAATCCTAAAATTGCAGAAATAGAAGAGAATGATCCTATGCTGAATAAAGCAGCACTAAAATTAGCTGGTGAAAATTATGCAGGAAAAGATGGAATAGATAGTTATTTAGTAAACCCTGCAGATGGGCCATTAGATAAATTACAAAATGTGTCTATTTTTACAGGAACATATGATATATTAAATGCAGATGTAGAAGTACTAAAAGAAAGAGCAGAAAAAGTCGGAACTAAAATTAATGTTTATGAAACAGAAAAAGCAACACATATTTGGCTTTTATATAAATACAAGGATAAAGAAAATGACCCACTGGTTCAAGAACCATACAAACAAATGATAGAATTATTAAAAAATAATTAAGGAGCTAAAAAATGAGAAGAAAAGAAAAAAAGGAATTAGTTTGGAGAAGACTTGACAATTCTGCTAAGATATTCCCATTATCTTCTAGCAGAAAATATAGTAGTGTTTTTAGGATATCTGCTGTAATGAAGGATAAAGTTAGTCCAAAACTATTAGAAAAAGCTGTAAATAATGCACTTAACAAATTTGAATTCTTTAAAGTAAGATTAAGAAAAGGATTCTTTTGGTATTATTTTGAGTATAATGATAAAAAAATAGTAATAGAAGAGGAAAAAGATTATCCATGCAAATATATTGATCCAAACACTAATAATGATTATTTATTTAAAGTTACTTATTTTGATAGAAAAATCAATATAGATATTTTTCATTCATTAACAGATGGAAATAGTGCAGTACAATTTTTTAAAGAAATAGTTTATCAATATATAGAAATAGAATATGCAAAAGACTTTAAAAATGTAGTAAGAACAGACAGAAAATTTGATTTTAACATAGAAGATAGCTATTTAAAAAATTATAATAAAAAGGCTAAGAATAATTCTGTAAGCAAGAAGGCATATATATTAAAAGGAAGAAAGATTCCATTTGAAGCTATAAGAGCGACGCATGAGATTATAGATTTAACTAAGTTAAAAGAAATTAGCAAGCAAAAGGGAGTTACGATTACTCAATTTTTGACAGCAGTATTAATAAAGGCTATTTATTTGGGTAACATGAAAAATACTACTAGTAATAAGCCTATAAAGATCTGTGTTCCTGTAAATCTAAAAAAGTATTTTAAATCTAAGACATTAAGTAATTTCTTTTCATATATAACAGTTACAGCAGATGGTAAAAAGATTGATTTTAACAATTTAGATGATGTTTTAAAATTGGTAAAATCAGATTTCGAAAATTTATTAAAACCAGAAGAAGTAATGAAAACAATGTCATTAAATGTTAAACTAGGAAATAACTTTTTTATAAGAATAATTCCATTATTTATGAAGCAAATATTTGTAAGATTAAGTTATTTAGAAATTAGAAAATATACAACAACTACTTTTTCAAATATCGGAAGAATTGGTATTATTGCAGATTATCAAAAATACATAGAAGATTTTTTCTTTTTAATTGCTCCAGAAAGGGTAGAAAAAATAAAATGTTCAACATGTTCATACGAAGATAAAATGTTTTTTACATTTACATCAATATTAATGAAAACAAATATAGAAGATGAATTTAAAAAGATTTTAGAAGAATTAGGAATTCATGTTGAAATAGAAAGTAATGGTGTTTAATATGTTATATCCAAAATTATCTAATATAAAAAGAAATAATATTATTTTAATTGCATCAATAGCAATATCTATAATAGTTATTAATATTTTGCTAATTATAAATGTTTTAGTAGATAAAACAAATCATTGGTCGATGCTTTGTATAGCAGGGATAATATATGTATATGGAACAGTAATTTATACTAAGAAAAGGAATATAAATATTGCTTCAAATGTATTTGTACAATGCTTATTGGTGTCATTATTAATTTTGGCAATAGACTATTTTATAGGTTATAGCGGGTGGTCAATAAATATAGCAATACCAATAGTAATTATGGTAGCAAATTCAACACTTATGGTTTTAACAATTGTAAGTAGAAAAAGATATATGAGATATGCAATGTATCATATGTTAACATTCTTATTTAGCATGATTCAATTAATATTATTATTTTGTGGGGTACTAGAAAATAAAGTATTAACTATTGTTGCAAGTGGGATAGCGGGACTTTCATTATTGCTAACAGTAATTTTATGTGGTAAGGCAATGTGGGAAGAAACTAAAAAAAGATTACACATGTAAATCGGGATTTGGGGACGTTCCTTTTTTCCCTTTTCGGGATATAAACATCGTCCCAAAATCCCGAAGAACCTTAACAATGCAAAAATCATAAACTACAATAAGTAGGTGAGTTTATGAAAAGAATTGTTAAGGTTATTTTTTGTGTTTATATAATTACTAATTTTTTGATTATATTTCAGCCTATTATTTATGCAATTGAACCTGCAGGGAGTGTATATGAAGGAATAGATGTTAGTGGCTGGCAAGGAGAAATAGATTTTGCAAAGGTAAAAAATTCTGGTATAAACTTTGTATACATAAAATCTAGCGAAGGTCAAAACACAGTTGATAGTTATTTTCGTAGAAATTATGAAGAAGCTAGAAGTAATGGGCTTAATATAGGATTTTATCATTATGTAAGAGCACGAAATACAGAAGAGGCTATATTAGAAGCAGAACATTTTGCAAATACAATTGCAGGAACAGTTCCAACCTGTAAATTAGCTATGGATTTTGAAAATTTCGGAAATTTATCAACAAGTGAAGTAAATGAAATTTCTAAAGTATTTTTAGAAAGAGTACAAGAATTAACAAATAAAGAAATGATAATTTATAGTAACACATCATCAGCCAGAACTATATTTAGTCAGGAACTTGCAAACGAATATCCTTTATGGGTAGCACAGTATTATGTAAGTAATCCGTCAGATAATGGCAAATGGAACGTATGGGAAGGTTTTCAATATACAGATAGAGGAAGTGTACCAGGAATAAACGGATATGTTGATAGGGATAAATTTACAAGCGAGATATTATTAGATAGTCAAGAAGAAATACCAAGTAATGAGGAAAACAACGAAAATAGTGGAAATACAGGTAATGCTAATGGATATATAACATATACGATAAAAAGAGGAGATACGCTATCAGAAATTGCACAAAGATATAATACAACTGTTAATGAACTTGTAAGATTAAATAATATACAAAATCCTAATATGATTTATGCTAATGAGACATTATTAATACCAACCAAAAATAATTCTATAAGTACTGGTAGTGATGATAAAAATAATACAATTTATATTGTACAAAAGGGAGATACCTTATATAGTATTGCAAAAAGGTTTAATACAACTGTGCAAAAGATTGTAAATAATAATGGTATTTCTAATCCAAATCTTATATATCCAGGGCAAAGATTGATAATTGCTAAAAGTACAGCTACTATACAAACAAAATATATGAGCTATAGAATTAAAAGAGGGGATACTTTATGGGGAATTGCTAATAAATATAATACTACTGTAAATGAACTTGCATATATAAATGGAATTAGAAATGTTAATAGAATATATATAAATCAGGTAATACGAATACCAGTAAATATAAGCATAGGAGAATATGACTGTGGGCATTGTATATATACTGTAAGAAGAGGAGATACGCTTAGTACAATAGCAAACCGATTTGGAAAAACTGTAAAAGAGATAGCAGAACTAAATGGCATAAAAAATGTAAATTATATTTATATAGGTCAAAAATTAAGAATATAAACAGGTTTTATTGACGAAAAAATTAGTTTATTATATACTAAAAGCAGAAAATTTTTCTATAAATTAGGAGGATGCTTATGCAAAAGATAAATAGAAAAATAGGTTTAGTTATAATAATGGTATTAATGATTTTAGTGGTTAATACTTCTTGCTTTGCAGCAAATACTGTAAGTACTAGAGCACGTAATACAGCTAGTAATAATTCGACAGAAAACGAAGTAACAAATACTACAAATCAAGTTACAAATAAAGCCGTAGAAAATACAGTAACAGAGAATGATGATATAGAACTTGCTTATCCATCTATAGAAAAAGAAGATACAAAATTTGGTCCATTAACAATGGAGCAAGTAATTGGCGGAGCAGCAGTATTATTGTGTTTTGTTGGCATTATTCTTGCTATATCATTATATTCAAGGAGCAGAGCTGACGAAGATGATTGGGATGAAAATGATTATATAAATGAAGAGCCAGAAGCAGAAAGACAAGAACCAAAAGCTATGAAGGAGCTTAAAGATGAGGCGGCTGCTAAAGAACCAAAGGCTATACAGGAAATGGAAGATGAAAGAAAATTAGAGGAAATACGCAAAGCAAAGGAAGAAGAAAAAGAAGATATCCCTAATAAAAAAGAAGAGCTAGAAGAAAAAATAGAAAATAAAGAAGATACAACATCTTTAAATTATAGACATCAAAAAGCATTAGATGATTTTTACAATTATGCAGAAGAGATAAAACAAGAGAAAAAGACGAAAAGAGGAAAAGGTAAACATTCAATGTAAGATTTATTACTATAAAAGCTACCATATGGTAGCTTTTTGTATATAAGAAAAATATTTAAAGAGGAGAAAAATGAAGACTAAAGAAAAATTAATCATTGTATTACTATCAATAGTTATTGCAGGAATTAGCTATTGGTTTTTCTGGGATGGCTATTATTCTATAGATACATATAGAATAATTTCGCAAGGATATACAGATTATGCATTAAAAGATGCATATATAAGAGACGGGAGATTATTTCTTGCAGGAATCGTAAGTTTGGTTGGAATAATAAATCCAAGCTATAAGGTATGGTATATTATAAATTTAGCAATTACAATTTTTATATCTGCAATCACAGTTTTACAGTTGTATATGATTATAAATCATTATAAAAAAGCGAAGAATACAAAAAATAAATGCATATACTTTTTAGTAAGTTTTTTATTTATTTTCAATTTTGTTCAGATAGATACAATGCAATTTATTGAGGCTTTTGCAATTGCAACAAGTGTTTTATTATATATATTATCTTTAAAAAATACGATAATAAATAAAAACAAAAAGAGAGGCTTTATATATGCTGTTTTAGGAATGTTATGGTATCAAGGAACAGTTACTCTATATATAGCGACTGCATTTTTAATGTGCTTATTAGAAACCAAAAAAATTAACAAAGAGTTTTTTAAGAAAATATTAAATCCAGCAATTATTATCATAATTTCTGTAATATTAAGCTCTTTAATAGTAAGTATAGTTCCATATATTACTAAGTTAGAATTTACAGAGAGATTTCCAAGTGTAGAAAAATATATTAGCATATTAAAAAGAAATATTATGCAGATGGATAATTTGCTTATAGATTGCTGTGGATATTTTCCAAAATATATTTTTATTAGTGCTAGCTTATTGATATTAATAGTAATATTCGTATATGGAATAAAGCATAAAAACGTTACACAGCCTATAAATGCATTAATAGTGTTTTATATATACATAGTTTCTATATTTATATTTTTCCCAATACAATTAATAGAATTATGTTTTAGATGTGCATTATCATTAGGAGCAGCTATACCAGCGTTATTTATTTATATTATATGTAATATGGAAATGCTAGAAGGCAAAAAAATATATTTAAATATATTAATAGCTATGGTAATACTGTATTTTATATTAAGTGTATGTAATACTGTAAAAGTAACAAGGGAATTTAAATTCGCAAATGAGCTGGATGAAAGATTTGTAAAAAGAATAGAAACAGAAGCTAAAAATTTACAAGACCAAGGAATAAATGTCCAAAGATATGCGGTATATTATACTACAAATGGCGATAGGTTAAATGAATTATATAATTCAGAAATTACATTTTATAATTCATATTATCTATTATCAAGAGATTTTAGTAATATATTTGGAATATATGGAGAAAAAAATATTAAACTAGAGAAACAATTTGCAGATAAAGAAATTGTAGATAAGTATTTTGAGAATCCAAGTGAAGAGGAAATACAAATTAAATATATAAATAATATTCTATATGTAGTAGTAGATTTATAATATACAAGGTTTACAATATTAGGAATTTGTTATATAATAGGGCAAGATTTTAAGAAGAAAGGGAGATTTTAATGGACAATAATGTTAACGAAGAAGTAGATATAAATCAATTAATGAAGGTTAGAAGAGAAAAATTAGAAGAGTTAAGAAATGAGGGAAAAGACCCATTTGCAGTAACAAAATATGATAGAACAGAAACTGCAGGACAAATTAAAGCAAACTATGATGAATACGAAGAAAAAGATGTATCAGTTGCAGGTAGAATAATTGCAAAAAGAATAATGGGTAAAGCATCATTCTGTACAATACAAGACAGTGACGAAAAGATTCAAAGTTATGTAAGTATAAATGATTTAGGAGAAGAAAGCTATAAAGCATTTAAAACTTATGATATCGGCGATTTTATAGGAATAAAGGGTTTTGTATTCAAAACTAGAACTGGCGAAATATCTGTTCATGCAAAAGAAGTAACATTATTATCTAAATCTTTAAGACCATTACCAGAAAAATTCCATGGTTTAAAAGACCCAGATTTAAGATATAGACAAAGATATGTAGATTTAATTGTAAATCCAGAAGTTAAGAAAACTTTCGAAATAAGAAGCAAAATAGTAAAAGAAATAAGAAATATATTAGATGAAAAGGGATATTTAGAAGTAGATACACCAATGCTTAATACTATTTCTGGTGGTGCAACAGCAAAACCATTTATAACACACCATAATGCATTAAATATAGATATGTATTTAAGAATTGCTACAGAATTAAACCTAAAAAGATTAATCGTTGGTGGGTATGATAAAGTATATGAAATGGGCAGAATATTTAGAAATGAAGGTATGGATATAAGGCATAATCCAGAATTTACTTCTATAGAATTATATGCAGCTTACCAAGACTATAATGATATGATGGATATAACAGAAGAATTATTCTCTGAGGTTGCAAAAAGAGTATTAGGTACAACTAAAATAACATATCAAGGGCAAGATATAGATTTAACACCTAAATTTAAAAGAATTACAATGATTGATTCTATCAAAGAGGTAACAGGAATAGATTTTAATAACATAAATACAGACGAAGAAGCAGTTGCTTTAGCAAAAGAAAAAGGAATAGAAATTCCAGATAAAACTAAAGAGACTAGAGGAGACGTTATTAGTTTATTCTTTGATGAATACGTAGAAAAGACTTTAATACAACCAACATTTATATATGATTATCCAGTAGAAATTTCACCACTTGCTAAAAGAAAACAAGCAGATCCAAGACTTACAGAAAGATTTGAAATATTTATTGGCGGAAGAGAATATGGTAATGCTTTCTCAGAATTAAATGATCCAATTGACCAATATGAAAGATTTAAGAAACAAGTAGAAGCAAGAGATGCTGGTGATGACGAAGCAGGTATGATGGACGAAGATTATATTAATGCATTAGAGATTGGTTTACCACCTACAGGAGGATTAGGAATAGGGGTAGATAGATTTGTTATGTTATTAACAGATGCTGCATCAATAAGAGATGTATTATTATTCCCAACGATGAAACCATTAAATTAACAAAGGAGGAAAAGCATGTTTTATTTTCCAGGAGGAAGTAGTTACTTATATATAATATTATTAATAATGGTAATTAGTAATATTATGACAGGTGGAGTAAGTTTATTAGGTTTATTACTAAGTTTACCAGGAGTTTTGATAGCGATAACATTTCATGAGTTTGCACATGCTTTTGCAGCAGTAAAACTTGGAGATGAAACACCAAAAATGCAAGGTAGATTAAGCTTAAATCCATTATCACATTTAGATCCAATAGGTATTATAATGCTTATATTTGCTCATATTGGTTGGGGTAAACCAGTAGAAATAAACCCAAGAAATTTTAAAGGAAGAATATCTACAAGTGCAGCAGAAGCGATAGTATCAGCAGCAGGACCTATTATGAACTTTATACTAGCACTAGTGTTTTCGTTAATATTTGCAGCACTTGCAAAATTTGTCCCTAGCATATGGACAATGGCTGGAGGCGTTGTAGCAACAATAATCTTAGATATTATTATTGTTAATATTGGTTTAGGTGTATTTAACTTAATACCATTACCACCATTAGATGGTTCAAAGATATTAGCACATTTTTTACCTATAAATGCAAGAAGATGGTTTATAGAACATGAAAATATATTTTATATAGCCTTTATAATAATTTGGTTAACACCAATAGCATCAAGAATTACATCACCAATAATAAATGCTATATTAAGCTTTTTACTAAACATAGGATTTGCAATATTTTAGCAATAGGGATTAGAGGGACGTTCTTAAAATCCCGGTTTTACCGGGATTTTAAGAATAGTCCTTTTTTAGTGCAAATATGCAAAAGACTGGAGAAGACTTAGCAATTACTTTACTTATAAGCAAATAAATGGTATACTTTTAAGCGATAAAAGGAGAAAAAAATGAAAGATATAATAATATTAGGAATAGAATCAAGTTGTGATGAAACATCTGTAGCAGTTGTAAAAAATGGTAGAGAAGTTTTATCAAATGTAATAAATACACAAATAAGTATTCACGAATTATATGGTGGAGTTGTACCAGAAATTGCATCTAGAAATCATGTAGAAAACATTTCACCTGTAATGAAAGAAGCACTAAAAGAAGCAAACATAAAAATTGATGATGTAGATGGAATCGCATGTACATATGGACCAGGCTTAGTAGGAGCGTTATTAGTAGGAGTGTCTTATGCAAAAGCATTAAGTTATGCAGCAAACAAACCACTTATTGGAGTAAATCATATACAAGGACATATAGCAGCAAACTATATAACATATAAAGAACTAAAACCGCCATTTTTAACTTTATTAATATCTGGAGGAAATACACAGCTTGTTCTAGTAAAGGATTATACAGAGTTTGAGATATTGGGAAAAACCAGAGATGATGCGGTAGGAGAAGCTTTTGATAAAATAGCAAGGGTTATAGGCTTAGGATATCCGGGGGGACCTAAAATGGATAAACTAGCACAGGAAGGAACTCCTAATATAGTCTTACCTAAAGTTCATATAGATGGTTTAGATTTTAGTTTTAGTGGATTGAAAACAGCAATCATTAATTTGCATCATAAAACACCTGATATAAACAAAGCAGACTTAGCAGCAAGCTTCGAAAAAGATGTTGCAGAAATTTTGTTAGAAAATACAAAGAAAGCTGTAAAAGAGACTAATATAAATAAAATAGCATTAGCAGGAGGAGTTTCTGCCAATAGCTATATTAGGAAAGCATTTAAAGAATTAGAAGAGAAAGAAAATATAAAAGTATATTATCCAGAACTTAAATTATGTACAGACAATGCAGCAATGATAGCATCAGCTGGATATTATAATTTCTTAAAAGGTAACTTCTCAGATTTAAAATTAAATGCTGTACCAAATTTAAAATTATAATAATTAGAAAGAGGTTGGAAAATGTCAATCTATGCAATTTCGGACTTGCATTTATCATTTAATGCAGATAAACCAATGGATATATTTGGGTGGCAAGATTATGAAAATAAGATAAAAGAAGATTGGGAAAGTAAAGTAAAAGAAGATGATTTAGTAATTTTAGGTGGAGATTTTTCTTGGTCAATGCAACTTCAGGATACATACAAGGATTTTGAGTTTATTCATAATTTACCAGGAAAAAAACTATTGTTAAAAGGTAACCACGATTATTGGTGGGGAACTTTAACAAGTATGAGGAGATATATAAAAAATATTGGTTTTACAGATATAGATTTTATATATAATAATAGCTATGAATTTGAAGATAAAATAATTTGTGGAACTAGAGGATGGAATTTTAGTGGTATTCAAGAAGAAGACGAAAAGATATACAATAGGGAAAAACAAAGGCTAAAATTATCTTTAGAAGATGGTGTAAACAGATTTGGAAAAGATAAAGATATTATAGCGTGCTTACATTATCCACCATTAAAGATAGATGAAATCTCGGATTTTGTAAGAATAATGGAAGACTATAATGTAAAGAAATGTATTTATGGACATTTACATGGACCTGCACATAAATTTGTAGTAGAAAAAAATCTTGATGGAATAGAATATATTATGACAAGTTGTGATTATACAAACTTTAAATTGCTAAAAATTTATTAATTGTAGGAGGATAAAAAATGAAAACATTAAAAGCTGGTACAGTATTAATAAATTTACAAAATAAAGAAATATGTTTGGTATATAATAAAAACGACAAGAGTTATGCATTCCCAAAAGGACATTTAGAAAATGGTGAAACATTAAAAGAGTGTGCAATAAGAGAAACAGAAGAAGAAACAGGCCACACATGTTCAATAATTAACGAAAAAGAAATTGGAATTTTAAAATATTTAACTCCTGCTGGCGAAAATGTGGAGCTTCACTTATATCTAGCTAAAGACACAGGTATAGTTACTAGAGAAATTAATCCTAAAGATAAGGAAGAAACACTATGGGTGGATATAGAAAAAGTCGAAGAAAAAAGATTATATCAAGATTTAAATAGATTATGGTTAGACATGAAAAATAAAATAACTAAGTAATATTTGTAAAATTATTGTAATATTTCTGCTTAAATGACTTGCAATATGCATAATTTGTGATATAATATGAAAGCACGAAAAAACGATAAGTATAAAAAATGCGAAAGGGTTGAAAATAAATGAGTATAAAAGTAGAAAAAACAGATAACAAAAATGAATTAAAATTAGAATTTACAGTAGCAGCTGAAAAATTTGAAGATGCAATGAAGAAAGTGTATTTCCAAACAGCTAAATATTTTAATATACCAGGATTCAGAAAAGGTAAAGCACCAATGAAAATAGTAGAAAAATATTATGGAGAAAGTATTTTCTACGAAGATGCTTTTAACGAAATATTAAAAGAAGAATATGATAAAGAATTAAAAGAAAATGATATAACAGCTGTAAGTTATCCAGAATTCGATATAAAACAAATGGAAAAAGGAAAAGACTTAATATTTACAGCTACAGTTCAAGTAAAACCAGAAGTTAAATTAGGAAAATATAAAGGTATAGAACTTAAAAAAGTAGAGTATACTGTAAAAGATGAAGATATAGACCACGAATTAGGACATATGCAAGAAAGAAATTCTAGAATTGTTACAGTAGAAGATAAACCAATAGAAAAAGGAAATATTGCTGTAATAGATTTTGAAGGATTTGTAGACGAAAAAGCATTCGAAGGTGGAAAAGCAGAAGGTTATGAACTAGAAATAGGAAGTAATACATTTATTCCAGGATTTGAAGATCAAATAGTAGGAATGAAAGCTGGAGAAGAAAAAGACGTTAAAGTTAAATTCCCAGATGAATATTTCTCTAAAGATTTAGCTGGAAAAGATGCTACATTTAAAGTAAAAGTAAACGAAATAAAGAAAAAAGAATTACCAGAATTAGATGATGAATTTGCTAAAGATGTTAGTGAATTTGATACATTAAAAGAATTAAAAGCAAGCATAAAAGAAAAATTAGAAAAAGAAAATGAAGAAAGAACAAAATACGAAACACAAGACGCAGCAGTAAAAGCAGTTTGCGATAATACAGAAATCGATATTCCATCAGGAATGATAGATTCTGAAATAGATAATATGGTAAATGATATGAAGTCAAGATTACAATATCAAGGTTTAACATTAGATAATTATTTAAAAATGATTGGAAAAACAGAACAAGAATTTAGAAAAGATTACGAAGAACAAGCTAAAGAAGCTGTTAAATCAAGATTAGTAATCGAAGCAATAGTAAAAGCAGAAAAAATTGAAGCAGACGATAAAGATGTAAATGCCAAAATAGAAGAAATGGCTAAAAACTATGGTAGAGAAGCAAAAGATTTAGAAGAAAACGAAGCATTAAAGAATTATATAAAAGGAAGTCTAGAAACAGAAAAAGCAATAGAATTCGTAGTAAAAAATGCAAAAATAAAATAAAGTAATAAAAGGAGTTTAATATTATAAGTATTAAACTCCTAAATTATTCACTGCGAAAGTGCTTACCGTTGTAAGGAAGGAAACCTTAAATTATATTTTAATAAAAAAATTTGCATTTATAATAAATATGATATAAAATAATGTAAGTTTTCAAAGGAGGAATTTAATATGGATAAAAAAGAATTAAATAGTTTAGTACCATATGTAATAGAACAAACAAGTAGAGGAGAAAGATCATATGATATATTCTCTAGACTATTAAAAGATAGAATTATATTTTTAGGAGAACAAGTAGATAGTTCATCTGCAAGTGTTGTAATAGCACAAATGTTATTCTTAGAATCAGAAGATCCAGAAAAAGAAATACATTTATACATAAATAGTCCAGGAGGTTCTATAACAGACGGAATGGCTATTGTAGATACAATGAATTATATTTCTTGCCCAGTTTCTACTATTTGTGTTGGTTTAGCTGCAAGCTTTGGTGCAGTATTATTAGCAAATGGTGAAAAAGGAAAAAGATTTGCAACACCAAATTCAGAAATCTTAATTCACCAACCATTAATAGGAGGTCAAGGTGGAGGTATTTCTGGTCAAGCAACAGAAATAAAAATATATTCAGATCATATGATGAAAACAAGAGAAAAATTAAATAAATTATTAAGTGAAAAAACAGGTCAACCAATAGAAGTTATTAATAGAGATACAGAAAGAGACAATTATATGACAGCTGAGGAAGCATTAAAATATGGTCTTATAGATGGAATTATGGACAAAAGAAGATAAAGGAAGTTGCTAAAGATAACATAAAAAGAAGGAGCGCTTTATTATGCAAAAAAATGATAATAATAAAAATATTAGATGCTCATTTTGTGGTAAAACACAAGATAGTGTAGATAAAATAGTAGCAGGACCAGGAGTATATATTTGTAATGAATGTATACAAGTATGCTCAAATATTATAGAAAATGAATATTATGAAGATGATGAAGATTTATATACAACTGTAGAAGAAGATGTTGTACCTACACCAGAAGAAATAAAAAAAGTTTTAGATGAATATGTAATAGGTCAAGAAGACGCTAAAAAAACGTTATCTGTAGCTGTATATAATCATTATAAAAGAATAAACAATGAAGACGAAAAAAATAATAAAGATGATGTAGAAATAAAGAAAAGCAATATTCTATTATTGGGGCCAACTGGTTCTGGAAAAACATTACTTGCACAAACTTTAGCTAAAATATTAAATGTTCCTTTTGCAATAGCCGATGCAACAACTTTAACTGAGGCTGGTTATGTAGGAGAAGATGTCGAGAATATTTTACTAAAATTAATTCAAGCAGCAGATTATGATATAGAAAAAGCCGAAAGAGGAATTATCTATATAGACGAAATAGATAAAATCTCAAGAAAGTCAGAAAACCCATCTATAACAAGGGATGTAAGTGGAGAAGGAGTTCAACAAGCCCTATTAAAAATAGTTGAAGGTACAACAGCATCTGTTCCACCACAAGGTGGTAGAAAGCATCCACATCAAGAACTAATACAAATAAATACAGAAAATATTTTATTTATCTGTGGCGGTGCCTTTGAAGGGTTAGAAAAAATTATAGACCAAAGAACTGGTAAAAAAGCCATAGGATTTGGTGCAGAAAAGAAAGAAATTGTTAAAAAGAATAGAACAGAGGTATTTAAAGAACTATTACCACAAGATTTATTAAAATTTGGATTAATCCCAGAATTTGTAGGAAGATTACCAATTGTAAGTACACTAGAAGAATTAGATAAAGATGCATTAGTTAATATATTAACTAAACCAAAAAATTCTTTAGTAAAACAATACAAAAAACTATTAGCTATGGATGGAGTAGAACTAGAATTTGAACCAGAAGCAGTAGAGGCAATAGTAGATAAAGCAATAGAAAGAAAAACTGGGGCTAGAGGTTTACGTTCTATTATAGAAGAGATTATGAGAGATATTATGTTTGATATTCCATCTAATCCAAAGATAGAAAAATGTATTGTAACAAAAGAGACCGTAATAGGTTTAGCAAAGCCAGAAATAATAATAAATGAAAATAAAGAACCTAAAAGACAAGTCGTTAAAAGAAGAAAAATTCAGCCAAATGAAATAGAAACTGCTTAAAAATAAAAAATAAAAATAGAAGGAGTAGTATTAATAGATTATATGCTAAAAATCCTTCTATTTTTTTCGTGTATAAGTTGAAAAAAAGATTAAGTTGTGATATATATAGTTTTACAAATAATAGGTGAAAAAGAGAAAAGAAAATGAAGAATATAAAAGATTATAATTTAGACGAACTAAAAAAAGAATTTCAAGAATTAGGAGAAAAACCATATAGAGCAGAACAAGTTTTTATGTGGCTATATAAAGAAAAAGTAAAAGAATTTGATGATATGACGAATATATCAAAAGAGCTAAGACAAAAATTACAAGAAAATTATACAATGTGTAATTATAAGATAGCAAAAAAATTAGTTTCAAAAGATGGAACTAAAAAATATTTATTTGATATATTAGACGGGAATATGATAGAAACAGTTTTAATGGAATACCACCATGGTAAAACATTATGTGTTTCATCACAAATTGGTTGCAAAATGGGGTGTAAATTCTGTGCATCAACAGGAATTCCATTTGTTAGAAGTTTAAGTAGTGGAGAGATTGTAGAACAAATCTTAGCAGTAGAGCAAGAAGAAAATACAAAGATATCAAATATTGTTTTTATGGGAATTGGTGAACCATTCGATAATTTTGATAATGTAATAAATGCTATTGGAATTTTAAATAATCCAAAGGGATTAAATATAGGTGCAAGACATATAAGTATTTCTACTAGTGGAATTGTACCTAAAATTTATGAGTTGGCAGACAAAAAAATACAATGTACATTATCAATATCATTACATGCAACAAATGACGATAAAAGATCTGCTATGATGCCAGTTAACAATGCATATCCAATTAAAGAATTAATGAAGGCATGTAAATATTATATAGAAAAAACAAATAAAAGAATTTCTTTTGAATATGCTTTAGCAAAGGATAATAACGATAATTTGGAAGATGCTAAAGAATTAGTAAAATTATTACATGGAATGCTTGCACATGTAAATTTAATACCAATTAATAAAATAGAAAATGGGAAATTTGTAAAATCTACAGATAATAATATAATTAGATTTAGAGATTATTTAAATGCACATGGAATTGTAGCAACAATAAGAAGAGAGTTAGGTTCAGACATAGAAGCTGCATGTGGACAATTAAGAAGGAAGACGATAGAAGAAAAACGTTAGAGGTGATAAAATGAAATGTTTTGCTAAAACCGATTTAGGTAAAGCAAGAGAATTAAATGAAGATTCATATTATATTCCAGCAGAAGAAAATGAATTAAGAATATATATGTTGGCAGATGGAATGGGAGGATATAATGGAGGAGAAATTGCAAGTAAACTTGCAATAGATTCTGCGAGGAAATATCTAACCAATAATTTTAATACGATACCACATGATAGAATAAATATTGAAGAACTAGTAAGAAGTAGTATGGAATATGCGAATATGGTAGTATTCGAAAAATCAAAAGAAGTACAAGAATTAGAAGGAATGGGTACAACTTTGGAATTAGTTTTAGGCTATGGGAATAAAATATATATAGGTCATGTTGGAGACAGCAGAATATACAGAGTAAGAAAAAACATTATAAGAAAATTAACAACAGACCATAGTTATGTTGAAAAATTAGTAAAAGAAGGAACAATAACAAGGGAAGAAGCAGAAAATCATCCTAAAAAGAATATGCTTATGAAAGCTTTAGGATGTACTCCTTATGTAGAGCCAGATGTAACAACTAAAGGTTTTCTTAAAGGAGATAAACTTGTCTTAACATCAGATGGGTTAACAAATATGGTATCAAACCAAGAAATATACGATATAGTAACAAATGATGTAGAAAATGCTACTACGAAGTTGGTCGAATTAGCAAACAATAGAGGAGGATATGATAACATAACGGTTGTTATTGTATATAATGATTAAGGAGAGATGGAAGAATGGACCTAGAGGGGAAAATATTAGGTAACAGATACGAGATAATAGAGAAAATAGGAAATGGTGGAATGGCAACGGTTTATAAAAGTAAGGACCGTGTTTTGAATAGATATGTAGCAGTAAAAATATTAAGGGATGAATTTACTACAGATGAAGAGTTTATAAAGAGATTTAGAATAGAAGCACAATCAGCGGCGAGCCTTACACATCCAAACATTGTATCTATATTTGACGTAGGTAATGAAGGCAGTTTATATTATATTGTAATGGAATTAATTAAAGGAAAAACATTAAAAGAGATAATTACAGAGGAAAACGGACCTTTACCTTGGAAATGGTCTTTAAATGTAGTAACTCAAATTGCATCAGCATTAGAAACAGCCCATAAAAATAATATTGTTCATAGAGATATAAAGCCACATAATATTATAATAACAGAGGATGGAATAGCAAAAGTTACAGATTTTGGAATAGCAAAAGCAGTCTCAAATTCTACAATTACAGCTTTTGGAACAACAATAGGTTCTGTACATTATTTTTCACCAGAGCATGCAAGAGGAGGATATACAGATGCAAAATCTGACCTATATTCTTTAGGTGTTGTAATGTATGAAATGTTAACTGGTAGAGTTCCTTTTGATGCAGATACACCTGTATCTGTAGCATTAAAACATATGCAAGAAGACCCGATTGAGCCAAAAGAGTTAAACGAGAATATTCCTCAAGTCGTAAATGATATTATAATGAAAGCAATGCAAAAGGATGTCAATTTAAGATATCAATCTGCAACAGAAATGCTAAAAGATTTGAATGCGGCCTTAAAAAATCCAGATGATAATTTTGTACATATTGGAAGTAATGTAGGAGCTGCGACACAAAGAATTTCTACTCAGGAAATAGCAGAAGCAGAAAGAAAAGCAAAAGAAGCTAATAATCCTAAAAATGGAAAGAAACCAAATAAGTTTATACAATTTGTAAGAAAACATAAGGCATTATCTTTTGTAATAGGAGCAATTATATTATTCTTCGTTGCATTTGGTGCTACAATGGGAATAGTAGAATTAGTAAATCCAAATGATGTTCAGATTCCTGATTTAGTAAATAAAACTCAAGATGAGGCAGAACAAATTGTAAAAGAATTAAAGCTAAAGCTAGTAGTAAAATCAGAAGAATATAATGAGAATGTTGAAGAAGGGAAGATAATATCTCAAGATCCAGCATACCAAGAGAATTATACAATAAAGGAACATAGTGAAATTTCTGTAGTTATAAGTAAAGGTACAGAAACAGTAGAAGTTCCAGATGTTGTTGGTAAAACAAGAGAAGAAGCAGAAAAACTATTAAAAGACGCTGGACTAGTAGCAGAGATAACCGAAGAAAATGACGAAAAGGTAGAAGCTGGAATCGTATTAAGTCAAGATATAGAAGATGGCGAAACTGTTAATAAAGGAAGTACTGTAAAATTAGTTGTAAGTAAAGGTAGTGGAATTGTAAATGTAGAAGTTCCAAGTCTTGTAGGAAAAACTGAACAAGAAGCAAAAAACCTATTAACAGAAGCTGGGTTAAAAGTTAATGTAGTTAATGATGAAGATGAATCTAAAAATGATGGAGTTGTATTAAGACAAAGTAAAGATGCTGGTACAGAAGTACAAGAAGGAACTACAATTACAATTACAGTAAATAAGGTTTCTGAGTCAAAAGAGGCAACATTTACAATTGATGTAAAAGCAATTACAGGAGGTTATGAGGAAGAAACAGGAAATACTACAAGTAGTAATATAGCAAAAACAGTTGATATAACAATTACTGTTGGTGGAACTACTGCTTTCCAACAATCAGGTGTTGATAAAAATCGTACTATAACAGCAAAAGTAAGTGGAAAAGGATCAAAAGAAGTTATTGTAGAATTAAAAAATTCTAAAGGAGAAAGTTATAAAAGATCTACAACATTTAACTTTAACAATTCAACAACATATACATTTGACTAGAAGTTAAACAGATAAAGCATTTTGCTTTATCTGTTTTTGCGTATATAATTAAATTTGAAATTAACATAAAAATATGATAGAATTGATAAGAAAAATTAGGTATTAACCATTTGTAAACAAACCAATAAATAATTTTAGGAGGTAGAATGATGTATATTGCAGAGGCTCGGGCATATAACGAAGGGATAGAGTTTTATCCTAAGAATGGTAAAGTGATTTTTGCTAAGAGATGTAATGGAAAAGTTGTAGTAGAAAGTAGAAACAGTTCTTATTCAGAAAAAAAAGAAAATAGTTTCAAATCAAAAATATTTTTACTATTTTTTTGCGCAGTAAATGTTGTGATTTTTAGTATAATTGGAAAATTAAAAATTCCAAATATAGAAGTCATATTAGTAGCTTTACTTGTTTGGGAAGTAGTTCTGTTTTTCTATATAGAAAGAAACAAAAATAAGAACAATACTCAGTCATTTAAATATCATGCAGCGGAACATAAAGTTTTAAACTATGTAGATAAATATGGGAAAAATGCTGTATTAGATGTAGAAAAAGTTATGAATATGAGCTCAATTTCATTTCGGTGTGGTTCAACTGTTCTTACAGTAGGACTTATATTTGCTACACTATTTCTTGTAGGTAAAGCATTTATTCCTTGGCTGATTTTAAAAATAGTATGGCTTGTGATTTCGGGATATATTGCTTTAAAATTATGGGCAAATGGAAAATGTGATTTTTTGCAAAAATTAGTGGTGCTACCACCAACATATGAAGAGGTTGAAGTAGCAGTAGAAGGAATGAAAGAATATTTAAGATTCGAAGATTAACCGACAATTTGCGATTACAAGACAAAGGAGCAGTGTGAATCTGCTCCTTTGTCGTATATAATATTGATAAATTATTTTATTTTTGATAATATAAAACAGATTAATTAGAAGGTGATAAATATGGAAAATGAATATAAAAGGAAATTTTTTATAGGCTATTCAAATTGTGACAGAAAAGTAAATTTAAGTGTGTTAAATTCGTTATACCTAATACAAGATATGATGACAGAGTATTTTGGATTTCTAAAAAGTGATAATATAATTTTAAAGAGCGAAAATAATGCAATATGGGTACTAGCCAAAACAAAAGTGCACTTTAATAAATATCCAAAATGGAGAGATTTAATTGAAGGAACTGTTTTTACCACAGGAATAAAGCCAATTCGTGTAGAAACCGAAGCACAATTTAAAGATAAAGATAATAATGTATTGTTTTATGCAAATCAAGAAACTTGTGTTATAGATTTAACAGATAGAAAAATAAGAAAAATTAATACAGTTAATTATCCAACAGGTGTTCAAATAAAAGAAGGTATAAACAAAGAAAAATATTTAAGATTAAACACAGAATTTACTGAAGCTGATAAAGTATATGAACAGAAAATACATTCAACAGATATAGATTTTAGTTACCATACAAATAATGTATCATATGTTAAATATATTCTGAATTCATTAAATTCAGATTTTATAGATAGTCATAAGATAACAGACTTTGAGATACATTATATAAATGAAAGCAAAGAGGGACAAAAGTTATCTATTTATAAAAAAATAAAAGATAATGAAATAGAGTTTCTTATAAAAGAAGAAAACAGAGAAATAGCAAGAGCTAATTTAAAATATATAAAAGAATAGGAGAATATTATGGAAAAAATAAGTAATATAGAAAGAAGAAATAATTCAAATAAAAAAATAAAACAATTAGGAATAGCTTGTCTTGAAACTTTACCAGTAATAGAAGATAGTACACAAGTAAGCCTAAAAGATATAGATACAATCTGTAAAAGAGCTATAGCTTGTTTAATATCCACTCAATTAGCTATAGATATATCTGAAAACAATGATTATGATAGTTCTAAGACTTTTTTTCTAAATATGTTAAAACAATATGGCGTTCAAGATAATTTAATAGAAAAAGAAAAAAGAATATTTAATGGAAAATATAGTAAACAAGACGTAATTGATGTTGTATGGTCTTACGAGGCTTATTGGTCATTAGTTTGGACATTAGGGTTAGTAGAGAATATCGATTATCCAAACCAGATTTGCGATTGTGAAAAAGCAATTATGCTAGTTAGCACTTGTAAAACATATGACGATTTTAAATGTAAATGTAAAATAAGAGATATAGAAGAAATTTTAGATATGTTAGATTTATATTATCGTTATGATTGGGCTGTAACTGAAAAAAGAATTAATCCAGATACACTTATAGCAGATTTAAATCCAGATGTAGTTGTTGAACGCAGAAAAGGACTTGAATGGTTAATAGCAAACGAAGAAGATTGGGACGAAATTTCTTTAGATACATAGTATTGAATTAACAGATACATATGATATAATCAATCTATCAAAAAATGGGAGGTTGAAGGAATGAACGAATACAAATTTATTCCAACGCCAGTATTCCGGGACCCAATTTTAAGATATTGGATTTTCTTAAAGGGTAAGATTTTGCCTATTGGTTATCTGGTAGAAGATATTGGCGGAGTTGAAGTAATAGTTTTCAAAAAAGAAAACTTAGCTTTAACAGATGATATTTTCAAAAAATATCTCGAAAGAAGTAGCACAGCTTAGGCTGTGCTACAGCTATTTATAAAAATATTTAAAAAATAAAATAAGTATGGTATAATGGACAAAAAATATGAAAAGGTGAATTATGCAAGGAAAAATAATAAGTAATATTTCAAATTTATATTATATCGAAGCAAATGAGAAAATGTATACTTGTAATGCAAGAGGTAAATTAAAAGATGAAGGAATAGTTGTTGGAGATATAGTAGATTTTGATGAGAATGAGAATATAATAGAAAAAATTGAAAAAAGAGATAATTATATTAAAAGACCTAAAATTTCAAATATAACTCAAATAGTGTGTGTATTATCTGCAAAAAATCCTAAGCCAGATTTATTAATGCTAGACAAACAATTAGCATATGCCGAATATGTTGGTATAAAGGCTGCAATTGTAATTAATAAAATAGACTTAGACAAGAAAAGGGTAGAAGAGATAAAAGAAATTTATAAAAATATAGGTTATCCAATAGTAGAAACAAATGCAAAAGAAAAAGAGGGAGTAGATAGCCTAAATAAGCTTTTAGAAAACAATATAAGTGTATTTGCTGGAAATTCAGGAGTCGGAAAATCTACTTTATTAAATAGCATTTTTGGAAAAGAATTAACCAAAGCTGGACTAATAAGTGATAAAAATAAAAAAGGTAAAAATACTACAACAAATATTGCATTATATAAAATTAAAGAAAATGAATATATTGCAGATACACCAGGTTTTTCAACCTTTGATATTTCTGAAATCGAATCCGATAAATTAGCAGAATATTTTAAAGAATTTAAGCAATATATAAAAGATTGTGAGTATATAGGGTGTAGACATATTAAAGAAGAAAACTGTGGAATAAAAAATGCATTGCAAAAAGGAGAAATAACAGAAAGTAGATATCAAAATTTCATAAAAATATATGAGAATTTAAAAGATAAGGAGGAACACAAATGGTAGAGATTTCAGCATCAATATTAGATGCAAAGGAAGATGAAGCAGCAAAAATATTTTATAATTTAGAGGTAGCAAAGATAGATTATTTCCATATAGATGTTATGGATGGAAAATTTGTAGAAAAAAATACTGTAGATAAAATGAATCAGTATTCAAATATATTAAAGCAAATTACTACATTACCATTGGATGTTCATTTAATGGTAGAAGATGTAGAAACATATATAAAATTATACAGTGCAATTGAGCCAAATATGATAACTTTTCATTTAGAGGCAATTAAAGATAAAGAAAAAATCTACGAAATGATTAAATTAGTAAAAGACAACAATTGTAAAGTTGGTATTGCCATTAAACCTAATACAGAAGTAAAGGAAATATATGAATTTTTACCATATATAAATACAGTATTAGTGATGACAGTAGAACCAGGTAAAGGTGGACAAGCTTTAATTCCAGAGACTTTAAGAAAAATTAGAATATTAAAAGAATACTTAAATCAACATAATTTAGATACATATATTGAAGCTGATGGTGGTATAAATCTTGATACAATAGATGAAGTAAAAGAGTCTGGAGTAGATATAGCCGTTGTCGGAAATGGAATATTAAAGACCGAAAATTATAGAACAACTGTAAGTAAATTAAAAAACTAAGCTTATATAAATAGAGAAACGTAGCAATTAATTTGCTACGTTTTCTTCACCTTTTACTTCTTTATGTTTATGTCCATTAAAAAATAAATTATAAATAATAATTCCAAATCCTAAAATAGAAATAAATATTGTTACTACAATTCCTACAAAAGGTATCATTTTTAAAGCACCGATTACAACTGCAATTAATATTGCTAGTAAATATTCTAATGGCATTTTAGAGAATTTTTTGTTATTATAAATTCTTCTAGCTAAAATTGATGCAAATATGTATGGAGAAATTCCAATCATAAATACATATAACATTAGCAATAATAATCCAGCACTAAATCCTATTTGTGCGGTAATAAGTATAATAGATAAAATAGGAATAGCAATTAAAGCAATTAGGCCAGCTAAAAATACTTTTCCAAATTTGTGTGATAAACAAGAAGAAGCTTTTTCTAAACTGCTCTCTAAGAAAAATCTATAAAGTAGATATACTAAACTTGCTGCAAATATACTATTTACAATATTTATAACTATGCTCCAAATTGTAGTTCTTGCATTTGATGAGGTTGATGTAGTTAAATGAGTAATTTCTCCACCAACCGCTCCGCTAGGAAATTCTACTTCATTTTCAGAAACATATGTTAGTTTACCAGTAATAGAACCTTGTACAGAATCTGTAGAGATAATAAATTCTGGTGCATATACATATGCATTTCTTCCTACAGCACCTTGAAGAGACAATTTTGAACTCATTACATATAAATCTCTAAAAGGACCATAGCCTTCAGGTATGTTAAGTTCATTACAAACAGCATATAGTGAAGTTGCTGAAGTATTAAAGTCTATTTTATCCGCTACTATATAAGCGTTTGAATTTATGTAAGAGTGTTCACCAAAAGTAACATTACTTGCGCAAACAAATAGATCTCCATCAACTTCTCCATTTATTGTAACATTCTTTCCAAAGATATAAACATTTCCATCAACGATTTGATTCATATTAATATCATTTCCATATAAATATAAATCATCATCGACTACTGTAGTTGTATTTTTAGAAGAATCTACTGCATATGGTGTTGCTGTTACATCTTCTTGTGTTTCATTTGTATCTGCAAAACATGTAGTGCTAATTGATAATATAATAACTAGAAACAAAGTTATTATAAAGTTTTTTAATTTTTTCATTGGTATACCTCCTAAAATTACTTTAATCAAAATATATATTATGAGTTTTGGTTTGTCAATACAAATTAAATTTTGTGTTCTGATTTATATTTTTTACAGAACTGTTTAATTGTACAAGTGTCACAATTTGGTTTTCTTGCCATACAAGTATTCCTACCATGCCATACAAAAAGATGGTTAATATCTTTTAAATATTCTTTAGGAAATATTTTTAATAAATCTTGTTCGATTTTTGTCGGTTCCTTTTCATTTGAAAGTCCTATCCTATTAGAGATTCTTTTGGCATGTGTATCTACAGCAATACCATTTGCAATACCAAAAGCTTCTAATAATATTACATTAGCACTTTTTCTACCAACACCTGGAAGAGTTATAAGTTCTTCCATAGTATTAGGAACAATTCCATTAAAATCATTCAGAATTTTATTAGCACATGCACGTGCATTTTTAGCTTTATTTTTGTAAAATCCACAAGGATGAATTATCTCTTCTAATTCGTGTATATCACAATTGGCAAAAGCTTCAATTGTTGGATATTTTTTAAACAATGCTGGTGTAGTTAAATTAACTCTTTCATCTGTACATTGTGCTGATAACATTACAGCAATTACTATTTGAAAAGGTGTTTTAAAATCCAAACTACAAGTTGCATCAGGATATGTATTTTTTAAAATTTGTACTAATTCTATAGCATCTTTTTTTCTCATAATTCCCCTCCTTTATGACAAATTATATCATAATTATTTATCAACATAAAGTAATCACATGAATAATTATTTTTTCATATTATATATAAAAAAAGGAGGTAATACTTTATGTGTAAAATATTGAAAAAGACTTTGGCTGTAACATTAATAGGTTTAGGAATTGGAATATTATTAGTATTATTACTTCCTTTTGCGGGATGGCTTTTTGTAATAGGTGTTGCAATTATTATAGTTGGAATTATATGGCTTTCTAATTAACAACTATAAATATAGAAAACAATTGAAAAGGAGGAGATAGGAATGACGATTGTTGTAAAGAAAGTTCCAAAATTTTTAAGAGGATTTGTAAAATTGATATTTAGGATTAAGGATTAATACATAAAAATATCGCCAGATTGCTCTGACGATATTTTTAATATTGGTAATATATATCATGAAAAAAGGGTTATTTTATAATAACCCACAAATAGTATATAAACTAAGCTCTTTTAACTTTTCCAGAACGTAAACATTTTGCACATACTTTAATTTTCTTTGGTTGACCATCTACTATAGTTTTTACAGTTCTTAAATTGGGTTTCCAAGTTCTTGAAGCTCTATTACTAACGTGAGAACGTGTTATGCTAAGTTTGTTTCCATGAGATAATGTTTTTTCACAAATTGCACATTTTGCCATGATTTATTGCACCTCCTATTAAGATAATAAATTGACTGTTTATAATCTTACCATATAATAACAAAAAAAACAAGACTTTTTATAAAAAATAGTATATAATATACAAAATTACGCTTCAATTAGGAGGTAAAAATGGCTGAGTTAAGCAAAGAAGTACAATATATAAAAGGTGTTGGTCCTAATAGGGTAAAGCTTCTAAATAATCTAAATATTTTTACGTTAAAAGATTTAATTACATACTATCCAAGAGATTATGAAGATAGAAGTAAACCTGTAAAGATAGAAGATTTAGTAGATGGTGAGGAAGCTCTAATTGCAGCAATACCAGTTGCTAGAATGAATGAAACAAGAATAAGAAACAGGAAAATGGTTATATATAAACTTATAGTAGAAGATGAAACAGGAAGATGTTTAATTACTTGGTATAACCAAAGCTATTTAAAGAATAAATTTAAGGTTGGAGAAATTTATCACTTTTTTGGTAAAGTAAAAAGAATTCAAAATAGGATAGAAATGGTATCACCTGTTTTTGACGAAGAAACTAAAAATAAAAATACAGGAAAAATAATACCTATATATCCACTAACATACAATTTATCTCAAAATGTGTTAAGAGGAATAATAGAAAATGCAATTACATTAGTTAATAATTCATTACCAGAAACATTACCAAAATACATTTTAGATGAATATAAATTGTTAGGAATAAATGAGTCTATCCATAAAATACACTTTCCAGAGAATTTTGATGAATTTGAAAAGGCAAGAAAAAGGCTAGTATTTGAAGAGTTATTGGGCATGCAACTTGCTCTATTAAATTTGAAGAACAAATATGAAGCAGATACTAATGGTATTCAGTTTGATAAAAATGTAAAGATGTCAGACGTAATTAATGCTCTTCCATTTAAATTAACTAAAGCTCAATTAAGAGTTTTAGAGGAAATAGATAAAGATATGGAAAGCAATAAAAACATGAATAGATTATTGCAAGGCGATGTTGGTTCTGGAAAAACAGCAGTTTCAATTATCGCATCATATAAAGCTGTTAAATGTGGTTACCAAGTAGCAATTATGGCGCCAACAGCAATTCTTGCAAGTCAACATTTGGAGAGCTTTAAAGAAATACTAGACCAGTTTGGAATTAGATGTGAACTTTTGATATCGAGTATAGCTAAAAAGAAAAAGGAAGAGATTTTAGAAAGATTAAGAAATGGTGAAATAGATATATTAATAGGTACACATGCATTATTAGAAGAAAATGTTGTGTTTAAAAATTTAGGCTTTGTAGTAACAGATGAGCAACACAGGTTTGGGGTAAAGCAACGTACTACAATAGTAGAAAAGGGTCAAAATCCAGATGTATTAGTTATGACAGCAACTCCTATTCCTAGAACGCTAGCTTTGATTTTATATGGTGATTTGGATATATCTATAATTGATGAATTACCTCCAAACAGAAAGAAAATTGATACATTTGCAGTTACAAAAGGAATGGAAGAAAGGGTAAATAACTTTATAAAAAAACAAGTTGATGAAGGTAGACAAGCATATATTGTATGTCCATTAGTAGAAGAAAATGAAGAAATGAATTTAAAATCTGTAACAGCTTTGGCAGAAAAATATAAAAATGAAGTGTTTAAAGATTACAGAGTAGAATATTTGCATGGAAAAATGAAAAATAAAGAAAAAGACGAAATTATGGAAAAATTTAAGAATGGAGATATTGATATACTTATTTCTACTACGGTAATCGAGGTTGGTGTAAATGTTCCTAATGCAAGTTTAATGGTTGTTGAAAATGCCGAAAGATTTGGCTTAGCACAATTACATCAGTTAAGAGGAAGAGTTGGAAGAGGCGAATACCAGTCTTATTGTATTTTAAAATACCAAGGAAATTCAGATGTTATTAGAAAAAGAATGAAGGTAATGACAGATACAAATGATGGATTTATAATTTCGGAAAAAGACTTAGAGCTTCGTGGTAGTGGAGAATTTTTTGGAACAAGACAACATGGGCTTCCAGAATTTAAGATTGCAAATCTTTTTGAAGATATGCCTGTGTTAAAGCAAGTTCAAGCATTAGCTATAAAAATAACAGAAGAAGACCCTAAATTAGAGTTAGAAAAGAATAAAGAATTACGATTATTAATAGAAGAGAAATTTAAAAATAGAGTAGAAATATAGTTAATTTGACTAGCCCGTATTAGATTGATATAGGGCTAGTTTTGTGGTATAATAGATTTTATATACTATAAAATCTTATAGTATAGTAACTATAAGAAAGGAGGCTTTTTATTCAAGAAAATTGCTTTGTAACTCGTTAACAGATTCAAGAGGAGAAAAACATTATGAAAAGATTTGCACCATGGTTAACATTATTAATTCCGCTCATTATATGGGCATTTGCAGGCTATTGGTTTGGAACCAATATTTCGCTTGGCTATTTTGGAGGCTCACTTTTTTGGTCTTCATTGGTCATAGTAGAATTATTAATAATCGGAGTGATTCTGTACTGTGATGATACTACTATTGTTCCAGTAGTAGTTGTTGGAGTAATTGTAGTATTAGCAAATGTTATCGGACTGGTTGCTGGAACGCCCTTGTTTCAGGCTAATAATGCTTATCAACAATTGGGAGAAGTAGAAGAAAGTTCTTTTACAGATAGTATTGTTCCTATTGACAATACCCAAATTCCAACTGTTGACGCTGATTTAGCCTTAAAGCAGGCAGAGAAAAAGCTAGGTGAAGAACCAGGACTTGGTTCTATTGTGGATGTTGGAGAGTTTACCTTGCAACAAGTAGATGGTAAACTTACTTTTGTAGCACCTTTAGAGCATAGTGGAATGTGGAAATATTTTGATAATAAAACCACGCCTGGTTATATTACTGTAAGCGCGACTGATCCTGATGATGTGCAGTTAGTGCAAGAGCTTGATGGAAAAGAAATTAAGCTTCGGTACTTGGAAACTGCTTGTTTTGGAGATAAGCTTTTAAGGCATATAAGAAATTCTGGTTATAGAACAACTGGTCTGACAGATATGTCATTCGAGCTTGATGAATCAGGTCGCCCATACTGGACAGTTACAACCTACGAAAACACAGCTTTTTGGGGACTTCCAGAAGCAAATGGAGTACTAGTTTGCGATGCACAAACTGGCGAATGTAAATTATACTCTATAGACGAAGCACCAGATTGGATTGATAAAATTCAACCAGAGGACTTTATCGATGACCAAATTGATAATTATGGTGACTACGTAAAGGGCTTTTGGAACTCTGTTTTTGGAAAGAACGGTGTTATAAACAAAACGCCGGGGCTTCTTACTGTTTATAATAATGGAGAGTGTTACTACTATACTGGTATGACATCTGTTGGAAATGATGATGCCACAACTGGATTTTTGATGGTAAACACGAGAACCAAAGAAGCAAAATTTTTCCAGATGGCAGGAGCAACAGAAGAGTCTGCACAGGCAAGTGCAGAAGGAAAAATCCAGGAGAAAGGATACAATGCCACTCTCCCTGTGCCAATCAATGTTCAAGGTATACCAACCTATTTTATGACTTTAAAAGATAAATCAGGGTTGATTAAAGCCTATGCCATGGTAAACATCGAGAATTATTCGATAGTTGCTACTGGCGAAAGTATTGATCAAGTTCAGCAAGCATATATAGACGCTATGCTGGCAAATGGTAATGATGCTGTAATAGGCAGTGATGAAGCATATAGCTATAGTGTGGAAGGAACTGTAACGCGAATTTCTGCGAACATTTCTGGCGGAAATACCATTTATTATATGATTATAAACGAGGATACCACAAAGCTATATGTAGCAGCGAGCAAGCTTTCGGCTGAACTTCCAATTACAAGAGAGGGAGATAATGTAAAAATTTCCTATATTGACGACAGTAACGGAACTGTGAATGTATCTAAATTTGATAATTTAGATTTTACACAGGAAAAATCGGAAGAACAGCAACAGAAAGACGAGCAGGCTGTTAAAGGCGGAGTATCGGAAGATGATACAAACAAAATTTATGAAGTAGATCCAGAAAAATCTGAAAAAGAGTGGGATTCTCTAACTGACGAAGAAAAAGCAAAGCTTCTTGAAGAGCAATAAGAAGCTGTAAACAGCGGAGCGCGGCAGTATACCGTGCTCCGCACATTTTATTATAATAATAGGCATATTTACAACATTATGTAAATATGATACAATATAAAGTGGAACCGAAAACAATATTTTTAATTCTTGCAATGCAAGAAGCGCTAAAGAAAGGGGCAATATATGTCTAAAGAAACAAATGAAAAAAATTTAAAAGAAAAGCGGAGTCGCTACTCATCAGTGAGCATCATCTTACGTCAGTTGTATGGTGTAAGAATGACAGGGATGCCGGGCTATATTCTGCTTCAGGATGTGGTGTATAAACATCTTGAAGACAAAAGATTGACAATCGACGAACTCGTTGAGTGGGCGTGCAAACACTTTGTGTTTGATATTTCAGTTGATGATGCATATGACGAGATTCTTCAAGTAGTGACACAAAAGTTGCCGGAAGCTGAGAATGGAGAGGATAACATAATAGAAATTCTTCCTGAAGTCTTGGCAGAAGCCACTGATTTATACGAAAAGAAAATCATCTTTGGGAATGTGGCAGAGGCTGTCCATAAGATGAAAATCCCTACAATGATTGAACAGGATATTATCTCAATCCTGTTTGAAATAAAGAGAGGGAAAACAATCGCAGAGGCAGTAGAAAAGCTGGCAAGTGAGGATGTAGTAGGAGTTACTGAAGCGAAAAGACCGGAAGAAAAGGCAAAAAGAAAAAAAGAATTGCATAATACAATTTTGGTAGCTTTTTCTTCAGAGTCCGAATTGGTTGAGTTTGCGGCAACTATCAGCTAGCGACTTCCAAAAATAATACTAAGAGCCTACAGGATATGTTAAATATCCTGTGGGCTCTTGGTAATTTATGCAAAATATGAAGAATTAGATAGTAATTTATTGACTTTTATAAAGAAAATAAATAAAATAAAGATATAATGAAAATATAAAAAAGGATGTAAAAAATGGATGTAAAAATTATATTATCAATTGTAGGAGCATTAATATCATTAGCAGCTGTTGTTTTAATATATAATGCTCGAAAAATTGTAAGGGAAAGATTTAGTTTTGGAGACCAAAACAGTGGAACTTTAGCAGTAAAAACTATTGGAATGGTCTTATTTTGTGTAGGAATGTTAATAATATTTTTTAATTTAACATAAGAAACAAGGGGGAATTTACAAATGAAACAATTAAGTTCAATGCTATCATTGCTTTTTGCAGGGCTATTTTGGGTATTTAGAGTAGTACTTGCGTATACAACTGCAACAGGAAAGGATTTAGGATTTCCAGTACAAGATTTTACAACAGAAGTAGTTTTACTATTCGTGGTTTTAATATTACTTGTATTTGTTTATAAAAGGAATTTAATAGCTGGAATAATTTATTTATTAGTATATGCTGGTTATTTTGGACCACAGTTATTTAATGCAATTATGACTGTTGCAACAGCTGATGCAGGAGTTGATATTTATACTTATGATACAATATTAGCATCTACAATAGGTATTGCAGTTGCACTATTTGCATGTTTAAATATTTTAGTAGATAAGAATAGATCAGCACATCCTACAGATAAGAAAACAGATTGGTTTTACAAAAATGAACAGTATGATAGAAAATTAGATGATAGAGCAGATAAAAACAATTATAGAACATTATAATATTGCAAAGCAAGCTAGTTAAGATAGCTTGCTTTTTTATGTAAAATAGAATATAATATTGTCGCAAAGATGTCCACTTTTTTAGGATATTTTGTAATAAGATAGATGTAAAACATAATTAATATAAAAGAAAATAAGGAGAATTAATATCTTATGAAAATAGAGTAATTGGTAAAAAAGATAATAGATATATGCAAAAATAACGACTTAAAAATGATGAAGATTTTAATTATAAAATACTAAATAAAGGAAGTGATAAATTTGAACATTAACTGGTATCCAGGGCATATGGCAAAAACTAAAAGACAAATACAAGAAGATTTAAAACTAATAGATGTAGTAGTAGAACTATTAGATAGCAGAATACCAATATCTAG
>OCHO01000337.1_pt1 | contig 44801 bp, 30 predicted proteins | sample 1538441 | NCBI WGS metagenome assembly OCHO01 (sample SAMN04571691, study PRJEB22368) | human gut metagenome | biome: human gut; material: stool | host: Homo sapiens | place: Luxembourg | collected 2012-06-29
CAACGACGATGGGTACGCCGGCGGCCTTGGCGTGGTTGATCGACTCGACCGTCTGGGGCATGACGCCGTCGTCAGCGGCGACGATCAGGATGACGATGTCGGTCACCTTGGCGCCACGGGCACGCATAGCCGTAAAGGTGGCGTGACCCGGGGTATCGATAAAGGTGATCTTGCGGTCGTTGATCATGACCTGCGAAGCGCCGATGGCCTGCGTAATGCCGCCCGCCTCGCCGGCAGCAACGCCGGTGTGACGGATGGCGTCAAGCAGCGACGTCTTGCCGTGGTCGACGTGGCCCATGACGGTGACGACCGGGGCACGCGGCTTAAGGTCGGCGGGATCGTCGTAGAACGAGAAGGTGTTCTCCTCCTCGGGGGTGATAATCTTGATCTGACGGCCCAGGTCGTCGGCAACGAGCTCAACGAGGTCGTCGGACATGGACTGCGTCATGGTGAGCGGCGTACCCAGCAGGAACAGGCGCTTGATGATGTCGTTGGCCGGAACGTCGAGCGCCTCGGCAAGCTCCTGGACGGTAACGCCCTGGGAGACCTTGATGGCGTCGAGGTCCTCGGGGTTCACGCCCTGGGCCAGCGCCTCCTCTATCTTGCGCTCCTCCTGAGCCTTGGCAGCCTCGCGCTCGCGCTTCTCCTTGCGCTTCTTGCGGCGACCGGTGGACTCGCGAGAGGCCTCCTCGACGGCAGCACGAGCCTCCTCGAGCACCTTCTCGCGGCTGTACTCCTCGGCCTCGCGAGCCATGCGGCTGTAGTGGTCCTCTTCGTTGTTGTGACCGCCCTTGCGCTTCTTGCCCTTGCCCTGCTTATCGGGGTTGGGGAAGTCCATGCCGGCAGCGACGTTGTTGCTGGCGTTGGTGCGATGGCTGTGCGGACGGCTCTCGGAGGCGTTGCGCTCGGAGTTGTTGTCGGAGGCGTTGCGATCGTTACGACGGCCACCGCGGCGGTCGTTATTGCCGCCACGACGGTTACCGCGCTCGGCGGCGCGCTCGGCCTTGGCCTTGTCCTCGGCGTCCTTCCTCTCCTTGAGCACGGTCTCCTGTGCGGCGATCTGGTCGAGCAGCGAACGGAAGCGCGAACCGGAGTCGGAAGCGGGAACGGCGCGGCGCTGGGCCTCGCGGGCAGCCTCCTCCTTCTCGCGGGCAAGGCGCTCCTGCTCGGCCTTCTTCTTGGCCTCGGCCTCGGCGCGGGCAGCCTCCTCGGCAGCCTGGGCTGCGGCAAACTGGCGACGCTCCTCCTCGCGGGCCTTCTCGGCGGCGATGCGCTCGCGCTCGGCCTCGGCGGCGCGTGCGGCCTCCTCGGCGGCAGCTGCCTGCTCCTCGGCCTGCTTGGCGGCCTCGACTTCCTGGGCGCGGGCCTCGATCACCGAGGCGAGCTGCTTGCGGACCATGGCGACATAGGCGTCCTCCAAGGTGGAGGAAGCGGACTTAGCGGGAATCTTCATATCGGCGAGATGACCCATCAGTTCCTTGGAGGTCATGCCGAACTCTTTGGCCAGGGTGGACACACGGACTTTTGCCATATGACTTCACCTACCCTTTCTGGCACCTTGGGTGCCTAGAGACTGAACGAGCGTGGGAGACGCGCCGGGACCCGCCCGGCGCGACCGCGCGCTAGATCAGGTCCTCCGCATCATCGAAGGCGTCGGTGTCGTGGACACCGCAGAAACGGGAGCCGGGACGAGCCTGGTTGCGGCACTGGATGCCGTCCTCGGACACGTACTCGCAGCGGCGGACGTCCTCATCTTCCTCGTCACCGATCAGGTCGGCGGTGGGCTCCTCGTGAACGGGAACGTTCTTGAGGATGTCGGCGGCAAGCGTCTCGGACTTGATGTCGATGTGCCAGCCGGTCAGGCGCGCGGCGAGACGGGCGTTCTGGCCCTCCTTGCCGATGGCGAGGGACAGCTGGTCGTCGGGCACGATGACACCGGCGTAAGCCTTCTCCTCGTCGATGAGGACGCGGGTGACCTTGGCGGGCGACAGGGCGTTGGCGACGTAGACGGCAGGATCGGCATCCCAAAGGATGACGTCGACGCGCTCGCCACGGAGCTCGCCCACGACAGCGCGAACACGGCTGCCCTTAGGGCCGACACAGGCGCCCACGGGATCCAGACGGTCGTCGAGCGAGTGGACGGCAACCTTGGAGCGCTGACCGGGCTCGCGGGCGATCGACTTGATTTGGACGGTGCCCTCATAGATCTCGGGCACCTCCTGCTCAAACAGACGACGCATGAGCTCGGGGTGGGTACGGGAGATGACAATCGGCGGACGGCTGTGCTCGCCACGAACCGGCTGCAGGTTGGAGTTGGGGTCGCGAACGTCGATGATCACGGCCTTGATGTGCTGGTTGTGCAGGTAGCGCTCGCCCATCGGACGCTCGTTGCGCTCGTTCTCGTAACGGCGCTGGTCGAAGTGCGGCAGCTCGGCCTCGACGCCCTCGCGAATCTTGACAATCGTGAAGTCGGGTGTGGACTGCAGCACGGTACCGCTGATGAGGTCACCGATGCGGCCGGAGAACTCCTCGTAGATCTGCTCGCGGGCGGAGTTACGCACGATGGCGTTGATCTCGGCCTTGGCGTGCTGGGCAGCGATGCGGCTCGTGTTCTTGGGGGTGACGTCAATCTCCTCAAACTCGGTGAAGTTGCCCTCCTCGTCCATGGAATCGTCGATCGGCTCCAGGCGGTAGACGTAGATCTTGCCGGTGGTGCGGTCGATGGTCACCTTGGCGCCCCACTCAAGATGCAGGATCTCGGCATAGCTCTTGGCGAGCGACTGCTCCAGGCGGTCGATCAAGTAGAGCTGGTCAATGTGCTTCTCCTGGCAAAGCTCCATCAGGGCGGACATCATGTCGGATGCTGCCATCTTACTTTCCTTCCTTCGCGGGCTTGAAGTCGTAGGTGGGCTTCAACTTGCACTTTTTAACATCAGAGAAATCGAGGGTAACGGACTCGCCGTCCTCGAGCTCGAGGGTCACGTTCGTCTCGGTGGCGGCGGCAATCTTGCCGGCGTACTTGCGACGGCCCTCGGTGGCGGTGGAGGTGAGCTCGCAGTTCTCGCCCACAAAGCGGGCAAAGTCGCACGGGCGGCGCAGCGGGCGCGCCATACCCGGGCTCGACACCTCGAGCGTATAGCTCGAAGAGATGGGGTCGAGCTCCTCGACCACATCGCCGACCCACTTGGTGTTGGCCGTGACGTCGTTGAGCGAAAGACTCTGACCCTCGGCACCCTCGATACGCACGCGCACGCAGGGGGCCTTGGTGGCACCCACGAGCTCGACGTCGACGATGTCGATATCGTGCTGGGGAGCGACGGCCTCGAGCGCGTCGATGATCGCCTGCTCGGTCTTGGTCTTGACCATTGCGGCACCTCCATCCATACAAAAAAGAAGCGGGGCCGAAACCCCACTTCTTTCAATTACAACTTCATTTGCAAGCAAACTATACCAATAGCTGCGGAAACGTGCAAGCACAGTACGAACCTGCAGGTCAGCGTGCGCACAGCTTCTCCACAAGAATAGGACAATTGACCGAAGACACCTAGGCAGGTACATGCAAAACGAGGGACGGCCCAAACGGACCGCCCCTCGCCTATAGCACGTCAGCTAAACGCGCAGCGCTTACTTGACCACCAGGTTGACCAGCTTGCCGGGCACGCAGATGGCCTTGACGACCGTCTTGCCCTCGAGCCACTTGGCAACGGCGGCCTCGGCGGCAGACTGCATATCCTCGTTAGAGGCATCGCGGGCAACGTCGACACGACCGCGGACCTTACCGAGCACCTGGACCACGATCTGCACCGTGTCCTCAACGGACTCGGCCAGGTCGAACTCGGGCCAGGCGGCGGTGTAGGCGTTGCCCTCGCAGCCGAGTGCCTCGTGCCACAGCTCGTCGGCCCAGAACGGGCAGATGGGGGCGAGGACGCTCACGATATCCTTAGCCACGCCGTAGCACAGCGCCTTGTCACGGGAAGCGCCCTCGGTGGCGTTGAGATAGGCGCTCGCCGCGTTGACGAGCTCCATGACGGCCGAGATGGCGGTGTTGAACTGGCCGCGGTCGAAGTCCTCGGTGCACTTGGCGATGGTGCGGTGACGCTCGCGATAGAGCTTCATAGCAACCTCATCAAGCGCAGACTTGTCGAAGGCCACGTTGGCGTCGCCGGACTGGACGAGCTGCCAAACGATACGCCAGGCGCGCTTGATGAAGCGGTTGGCGCCCTCAACGGCCTTGGGATCCCAGTCGAAGTCCTTCTCGGGCGGGGCGATAAACAGGATCGCCAAACGCATGGTGTCGGCGCCGTAAGGTTCGATGACCGAGCTCGGGGGCACGACGTTACCCTTGGACTTGGACATGGTGTCGCCGTTCTCGTCCTTGACCATGCCCTGGCACAGCAGGTTAGTGAAGGGCTCGTCCACGCTCAGCAGGCCCAGGTCGCGCAGTGCCTTGGTAAAGAAGCGGCTGTAGAGCAGGTGCAGAATGGCGTGCTCGATCCCGCCGATGTAGTTATCGACGGGCATCCAACGGTCGGCGGCCTCGCGGGAGAAGGGCAGCTCGGTGTTGTGCGGATCGGTATAGCGCAGGTAATACCAGCTGGAACAGGTGAAGGTATCCATGGTATCGGTCTCGCGCTTGGCCGGGCGACCGCAGACCGGGCAGGTGGTCTCGTAGAACTCCTTGCACTCGGCAAGGGTCTCGCCGGCGCCCAAGTCCAGGTTCTCGGGCAGCGTCACCGGCAGCTGATCCTCGGGCACGGGCACGATACCGCAGTGCTCGCAGTGGATGGCCGGGATGGGGTTGCCCCAATAGCGCTGGCGGCTGATGAGCCAGTCGCGCAGACGGAACTCGACCTTGCGACGACCACAGCCCATGGCCTCGAGGTCGGCCACGATCGCAGCCTCGCCCTCGGAGTGCTTGCCGCCGCGCATGCCGGTGTACTTGCCGGACTGGACGAGCGTGCCCTCGGCAGCGTGGGCGCAATCCCAGTCGACGGTCTCGGCATGGAAGGTATCGATGGTCTCGCCATTAGCCTCGACGGCTGCGCGGTCATCGTCGTCCAGGATGATTGGCACGATCGGCAGGTCGTACTTACGGGCAAACTCAAAGTCGCGCTGGTCGCCACAGGGAACGGCCATGACGGCACCGGTACCGTAGTCGGCAACGACATAATCGGCAACCCACACGGGGACCTTCTCGCCGTTGACGGGGTTTACCACATAGCGGCCCGTGAAGGCACCGTGCTTCTCGAGGGTGCCCTGGGCACGCTCGACGGCAGAGATGTGCTTGGAGTCCTCGACGATCTTGGTGACGGCCTCCTCGTACTCCGTGCCCTCGACGAGCTCGTGCAGGCCGGCGTACTCGGGAGCCAGGACAAAGAAGGAGACGCCAAAAAGGGTATCGGCACGCGTGGTGAAGACGGTGATCTTGCCCTCATCGCCCTCGATGGGCTCGCCATCCTGATCGCACAGGGTAAAGTCGACCTCGGCGCCCTCGGAGCGACCGATCCAGTTGGCCTGCATCTGCTTGACGCGCTCGGGCCAACCGGGGAGCTTCTCCAGGTCGTCGAGCAGTTCCTGGGAGTACTCGGTGATCTTGAAGTACCACTGCTCAAGGTCGCGCTTCTCGGGCTCGGTGCCACAACGCCAGCACTTGCCCTCGGTCACCTGCTCGTTGGCCAGAACGGTCTTGCAGGTGGGGCACCAGTTGACCGGGTTCTTCTTGCGGTAGACCAGGCCCTTTTCCCACAGCTTCTCAAAGATCCACTGGCCCCAGCGGTAGTAGTCGGGACTGCAGGTCTTGACCATGCGATCCAGATCGTAGGAGAAACCCATGCGCTTCATCGTGGCGAGCGCCTGGTCCATGTTCTTATACGTCCAGGCGGCAGCCTGCGTGTTGTGCTTGATAGCGGCGTTCTCGGCAGGCAGACCAAAGGCGTCAAAGCCGATGGGGTGCAGCACGTCGTAACCGCGCATGCGGGCCTGACGGGCCATGGCATCGCCGATGGTATAGTTGCGCGCGTGGCCCATATGCAGGTCGCCCGACGGATACGGGAACATCTCGAGCACGTACTTCTTGGGCTTGCTGTCGTCGGTGTCGACGGCAAAGAGGTTGGAGTCCTCCCAGGCCTTCATCCACTTGGACTCAATGGCCTGCGCGTCGTAGGCAGGGATCTCGTCCTTATGATCTGTGCAATCGCACATATCAGCTCCTTTTAACTTGATTGGGGCCGGTCGGCTAGGCTTTACTCGCTGCTGCGGACAGTCCTGCTCGCACGAAGGCCACATTAAGTGGCCTTCGGCTCGTGCGGAACTTGCAGCGAGCAAAGCCTAGCCGCCCGACCCTAGGGTTAACTTGACTGATGATAGCAAATACGACAAGCGAGATGCCTGCGACTTGCAGGCATCTCGCTTTATCTAAATAACGTGGTTGATGCTCAACCTTTGATATGCAGCTCTTACCTTATCGATAGGAAACGCTCTGCTGGGAGTCTTTCACCACAACGTCGTGGGCGCCGCCTTCGACGATCGAGGTCGAGCTCACCAGGGTCAGGCGTGCCTTTTCCTGAAGCTCGGGGATCGAGAGGGCACCGCAGTTGCACATCGTGGACTTGACCTTGTAGAGCGTGCCGCCCACGCCGTCCTTGAGGGAACCGGCGTAGGGAACGTAGGAGTCGACGCCCTCGACAAAGCTGAGCTTCGCGGCGCCGCCCAGGTCGTAGCGCTGCCAGTTGCGGGCACGCGCAGAACCCTCGCCCCAGTACTCCTTCATGTACTGGCCGTTGACGTTGACGCGCTCGGTCGGGCTCTCGTCAAAGCGGGCGAAATAGCGGCCCAGCATCATAAAGTCGGCACCCATGGCAAGGGCGAGCGTCATGTGGTAGTCGTAGACGATACCGCCGTCAGAGCACACGGGCACGTAGACACCGGTCTCCTCGTAGTACTCGTCACGGGCGCGGCAGACGTCGATCAGCGCGGTGGCCTGGCCGCGGCCGATACCCTTGGTCTCGCGGGTGATGCAGATGGAGCCGCCGCCGATACCGACCTTGATGAAGTCGGCGCCGCAATCGGCCAGGAAGCGGAAGCCCTCGGCGTCGACGACGTTACCGGCACCGACCTTGACGTCCTCGCCGTAGTTGGCGCGGATCCACTCGATAGTGCGCTTCTGCCACTCGCTGAAGCCCTCGGAGGAGTCGATGCACAGAACGTCGGCACCAGCCTCGATGAGCAGCGGCACGCGCTCGGCATAATCGCGGGTGTTGATACCGGCGCCGACCATGTAGCGCTTGTCGTTATCGAGCAGCTCGTTGGGGTTAGTCTTGTGGCTGTCGTAGTCCTTGCGGAAGACAATGCCCATCAGGTGATCGTTGTCGTCGACAATGGGCAGGGCGTTGAGCTTGTTGTCCCAGATGACGTCGTTAGCGACCTTGAGGCTGATGTTCTTGTCGCCCACGATGAGCTGCTCACGCGGGGTCATAAACTCGGAGACCTTTGTCTGGTGATCATCGCGGCTGGGGCGATAGTCACGGCTGGTGACGATGCCCAGGAGCTTACCCTTGGGAGTGCCGTCGTCGGTGACCGGCATAGTGGAGTGACCGGTCTTCTCCTTGAGCTCGATGACCTGCTCCATGGTCATGTCGGGGGTCAGAGTGGAATCGGACTGAACGAAGCCAGCCTTGTGATCCTTGACGGCCTTGACCATAGCGGCCTCGGACTCGGCGCTCTGGGAACCGTAAATGAAGGACAGGCCACCCTCGGTAGCGAGCGCGACACCCATGTCGACGCCCGAGACGGACTGCATGATGGCGGAAACCATGGGGATGTTCAGGGTGATTGCCGGCTTCTCACCGCGCTTAAAGCGGGTTAGCGGCGTCTTAAGAGAGACGTTGTTGGGGATGCACTGCGAGGACGAGTAACCAGGGACCAGCAGATACTCCGAAAACGTGTGGGACTCACCGGGAAAGAACGTAGCCATGTTTCTCCTTTTTCCATGCGACCGGTCGGCTGCAGGCCTCGTAGGACCCAGCCCAACCTTGGGCGCCCAATACTGGGGAAGTATCTTAACGCACTTTGACTGCTACAATGCATGTTTTAAGAAGAGCACACGAGGGTTTGACGCAGGCTTTGCGTTTGCCCAGCAAACACTTTAGCGGGGAGACGTGGAGCACATGGAGTACAAGACGACGGCAAAGTTGGTCATTCAAGCGTGCGACAAAGATCTGCCGGGCGTGTTCGGCCACGGCTGCGTCTTACTGCTGCAGGGCATCGCCCGCGAGCACTCGCTCAACCGCGCCGCCAAGAGCATGGGCATGGCGTACTCCAAGGCCTGGCGCATTGTGAACGAGGCCGAAGGACAGCTGGGCTGCAAGCTCATCGAGCGCGACGGAGCCCGCGGATCCACCCTCACCCCCGCCGGCGAGCGAGCCATAGCGGCCTACGAGGAGCTGCAGACCGACATCAACCAAGTAATTGCCGCAAAGGCCAACGACCTCATCGCCAGCATCAAAAAGTAGCTCATTTGGGACGGGGCCTTATAGCCACACAACCCATTCTCATAAGTTGCGGTGAAATAGGGACTGTTTATGCGGTTAAAGCCGTAAATCAATCCCTATTTCACCGCAACTTATGGAGTCGAGGATGGTTTAGCTAGTTGCGGAGGGCGTTATCTAGGGTGGCGGCCACGATCAAGGGGTCGTCGGTGCCGGCGAAGAGGCGGATGGTGCTCCCCTGCTTGCCACGTGGAGCCGAAAGGCGCGTCGTTGCGCCGCCGGCGGGTGATGTGCGGAATTCGTCCGGCAGTATGCTGAAGAATTCGCCTGCGGTGCAGTCCATCAGGTCAAACTCTACTGCCGGGCCAAAACCGTGCTCCAGGATGCCGGTCGCGATGGCATGGTCGGGATGTGAGGTCAGCCCGGGATAGTGCACGTTGCGCACCATCTCGTTCGCAGCCAAGTACTCGGCCAGCGCACGGGCGCGGTCGAAATGTGCCTGCATGCGGGTGTCGAGCGTGTCGAGCCCACGCTCTAGAACCTCGGCCTCATCGGAGGACAAGTCGAGCGCGGCCAATCCGCACCCCTCGATCAGCGCATGCGCGCACTCGGCAGCGGCATCCACACGATGGCGCTTGAGCTGCGAGCGCGCAACCGAAGCGGCAACCAACTTGCGCGGAGTCTTACCGGCGCACACGCGGTCGAGTGCCTCAAGCGACAGCGCAGCACCCAGCCGCAGCGGATCGCAGCCAAAAGCCGACACCACGGTGTTGTCTACAACCAGCAGCGCATGAGCCACACGCGCCGCGCGGCCTAACGCGCGAAGATCGGGCACGCGCAGTCCAAACCCGCCAATGGAGTTGACGAACCACCACAGGTGCGGCCCCTCGGCATCAAACGAAGCATCAAAGCCATCGGACGCAGCAGCAAACGCCGCAACCGACGACTCCTCCACCATAGCCACGTCGCAGCCATCAAAGCCGCGCGCAAACGCATCGGCAAAGTCGTCCGCAAAGGCAACCAGACGATCGCCGGGACACACAATCCCCAGCTGCGACAGCGCTGCTGGCACATGCGAGGCCGCAAGCAACCGCGCCTCACGCGCGCCGGCTCTCAAAGCCAAAGCCTCTTCTAGCTGTTGCACGTCCACGCGGCACCGTCCCTTCACAAACAAAAACCCACGATGCGGGTGTTCCCCGCATCGTGGGCAACGGCTGCAGTATAGCGCCGATATGCGACGAATCGCCTAGATGTTGAGCGTGTGATAGTTCACGCTCGCACCCGGAGCGTCAACGGTCACGCCATAGGCCTCGGGATAGATGCGCGTCGAAAACACGAGCGCGCCATCATTCACAAACACCTCGACCGACGAGACATCGCCAACAATGCGCACGTTGCGCACCTCGTCGACGGGCTCCCAGCGCACGGTACGACCGCAGCCGGCAGAAGCGCGACCTTCATCGGTATATCGCATCTCAAAGCGCGCGGGAAGCTCGCCCTCGGCGGGCACAAACACCAGTTTCAGCTCGCCATCTACGGTCGCGGCAAACGCGCCGTCGACACCGTCGACAACAACGTCAAAGCAGGTATCGCCGGCAACCTCCAACGAGCCCTCCCCCACACGCACCGAGGCATAATGGTGCTCAATCTCGCGCGCCGGCTGCTGCAGCACCACGCCGCCGGCACCGGCTGTAAGCTCACGCGGCACCGTCATGCAGTGCTGCCAGCCGCACGCCACGGTGGGATCGTTGCCATAGGTCGGCTCATCAGGCATGCCCATCCAACCGATCAGAATGTGGCGACCGTCCTCGGTCGTGAACTCCTGCGGAGCATAGAAGTCAAAACCGGCGTCCCACAGGCGGAACTCGCCCAGATCATAAGAGTCCTTGCCACCCGTAATGTTACCCGTAACGGGCATGTAGCCCGCTGCATACACATTGCCGCGGTCCCAACGGTCGCCCTCGAGCCCCTGGGGAGAGAAAGACAGAAACCTTGCCGGCACGCCGCCATCCGCCTCAAGCTCCAGATACCCCGGGCACTCCCACATAAAGCCAAAGCGCTCGGGGGTAGACACGCGACTCTCGAGCTCCCAACTCAGCATATCGGCCGAGCCATACACCAGGATCTCACCCACATCGCGCCCGGCACCCTCGCCGTGCATGGTGCAAAATCGACTATCGACATGCGGCCCATCCACGCGACGACGCGCGCCCAGCACCATGTGGTAACGCCCATTATCATCGCGCCACACCTTGGGATCGCGCACATGGCAGGTCAAATCCTCGGGATAATCCTCGGACGCCAGCACCACACGCTTTTGGCTGAACTCCCGACCGGCAAGGCCATCAACGCTCTCGACATAAACAGTATCGGCGCGGCGGCCGGTATTGACGTAGTCGTACGTGCCGTCTGCATCGGAGAGTTTAACGTTGCCTGTGTACAGTACGCGAATGCGGCCGTCCTCGGCAAGCGCGGAGCCCGAATACACGCCATGACAATCGAACGGCTCGTCGGGCAGCAGCGGGGCGCCAACGTAGTCCCACGTCATAAGATCGCGGCTTGTGGCATGGCCCCACATCTTGACGCCACCCTCGACATCAAACGGCGCATACTGAAAATAGGCATGGAACACGCCGCCCGCTTGGCAAAGACCATTGGGGTCATTGAGCCAGCCCGCCGGCGGCATAATATGGAAGCGCTGGCCATATGCGCCATGACCGCACTCAGAGGCGGCGGTGTCAACAGCGGCAACCAGCTTTGCAAGGTCGCGGCCAAGTGCATTAGACATATCAAAGTCCTAACGGATCGAAAGTAACAAGGCGCCAGAGATCGACACCAGATACGGGAAACGCCCGCGAGCATACAACCCGCGGGCGCCCCTCAATCAAAAGCTCTTAGGCCTGCTCGGAAGCCTTGGGCTCGTCCTTGTACAGGACAAACGAGACGGCAAAGGAAACCAGCGCGGCGACCGCAAACATGATCGCGTACTGCACGGGCTGGGCCAGGCACAGCAGGATACCGAAGATGCCGGTAACGCCGGTGCCGGAAGCAGCAAGCGAGGTGAGTGCGCAGACCAGGGCACCGCAACCGCCGCCGATGCAGCCGGCGATGAAGGGCTTAAAGAAGCGCAGGTTCACGCCGAAGATGGCAGGCTCGGTAATACCCATGAAGGCGGACAGGGCCGAAGGAAGCGCCAGGCCCTTGATCTTGGCATCGCGGGTCTTAAAGGCAACGGCGAGCGCGGCGCCACCCTGGGCGATGTTGGCGGCACTGGCGATGGGCAGCCAATAGGTCACACCGTACTGGGCAAGCTGACCCAGGTCGATGGCGGTGTACATCTGGTGGATACCGGTAACGACCGTGGGGGCATAGAACAGGCCGACGATAAAGGAACCGATGCCGAAGGGCAGGGTCAGCAGGGCCTGGATCAGACCGAGGATGGCGTTCTCGGCCCAGACAAAGATGGGGCCGACGGCAACGAGCGTCACGAGCACGGTCACGAACACCGAGACGAGCGGAGTCACAAAGAGGTCGAACATCTCGGGAACGATCTTGTGCAGGCGCTTCTCGAGGAAGGCCAGAATGGCGCAGGCGATAACGATGGGGATCACATGGCCCTGATAGCCGACCCACTCAAAGCTGTACACACCGGGAATAACAGTAACCATGGTCTGAACGCCCTCGGAAGCAACCGTGTAGGCGCTCTGCAGCGAGGAGTTGATGAATGCACCACCGACGACAGCGCCCAGATACGGGTTGGCGCCAAAAGCCTTAGCGGCGGAGTAACCGATCAGGATCTGCAGAATGCCAAAGGACGTGCCCGAAACCAAGTCGGCAATCTTATAAATAAAGTTATTGGTGTCGAGCGCGATAAAGCCGTTGGAGGCCATGAAGTTGAGGGCGCTCATAATGCCCAGCAGCAGGCCCGAAGCCACGATGGCGGGGATGATGGGAACAAAGACGTCGCCGAGCACCTTAATGGCACGCATAAAGATGTTCTGCTGCTGAGCCGCGGCCTCCTTTACCTCGGCCTTGGTGGCAGCCTCGACGCCGCTGAGCGCGATGAACTCTTCGTAGACCTTGTTGACGGTGCCAGTGCCAAAAATAATCTGGAGCTGGCCCTGGGCCTCAAAGACGCCCTTGGCGCCGTCGATATTCTCGAGGGCCTCCTTGTCGACCTTCGCGTTATCGGCAATCACCAGGCGCAGACGCGTGGCGCAGTGTGCGGCCGAAACAACGTTGTCGGCGCCACCGATGTTGTCGAGCACCTCTTGGGCTGATTTGCGGTAGTCCATGACTTCCCTTTCCTCCAACGGGCGCATGTGCACCCGGCCATCTTTGACACATACACTGTAATCGTTTTCAGTTTGATATGACTGTAATCGTTTTCATAGTAGGGTGAACGGTAGGAAAAAGCCGGCGAAAGGTAGTTTTGAAGCAAAAACAGGGGTCTCAGAGGCAGGCAGACGTGCCCAAGGCCTAGACATTCATAAGCTGATGGCCGAGCTTGAGCGACTTTAGACCGCTCTCCCCCTCCTCGCCATCGAGCGCGTTGAGCAACATATTGGTCGCCTCGACGCCGCTGGTCAGGTAGCCGTAATGCACGGTGGGAATGCCGCCCGTCAGCGCGCGCAAAAATGCGTTGTCGCCGAAGCCGCTCACGCGACGCACGCCCTCGCCCATGCCACGCACCTCGTCAAGAGCGCGCAGGGCGCCGGCAGCCATAGTGTCGGTCGCGCACGCGATAAACGAAACATCGGGGGCATCGGCCAGCAGCTCGCGCGCAGCGCGATAGCCCGAGTCGAGCGTAAACGAGCCCAGGCGAATCAAGGCGGCATCGAGCGGGTTACCCGCGGCGCGCAAGCCGGCCTCAAAACCGCGACGGCGGTCATAACCGGCCGCGCGGTCCTCTTCGGTAACTCCGATGTAGGCGATCTTGCCATCCACCCGACCCGCAAGCGCACGGCCGAGCTCAAAGGCAGCCTCGTAATCGTCGTGATAGACGCACGCCGCGCCCTCGACATGTTGACCGATCAACACAATGGGCACGCGGCACGACTCAATCGCGCGACGGTGCTCGTCGGTGATCATGGTTGCCACCAGCACAATGCCATCGACCGGGTGGTTTTGGAACAAATCGAGGTATTCGAGCTCGCGATCGGGCGCATTGTCGGTGTTGGCAAGCAGCATCTGGTAGCCACGGCGACCGAGCACCTGGCCAATACCGGCGGTAATGCGACTTACGGATTCCGAGTTAATCTTAGGTACGATGACGCCGATGAGCTTGGTGGAGCCGGTGCGCAGCGCACGAGCCTGGCTGGACCGCACGTATCCGGTCAGCTCAATCGCCTGCTTAATGCGCTCGGCCTTATCCGCCGAGATATACCCACCGTTGAGGTAGCGCGAGACGGCGGCGCTCGAAACGCCGGCCAACTCGGCCACATCTTTCATCTTTACCACGAGAACCCCCGTCGTTGAAATCGCTTTCACCATGATACCCATGCGGAGCGACCGCATTACGTAGCGATTGCATGATAGAGAAACGCATGGAAACTAATGAGCCACTTGAGACATGTCTAGCGATAATCACTTCGCAGCCAGTTTTACCAGACAAGAATCACACTGGCTGCATAATCGAAGAATGCGGCCATGCAGAACTTGACCTGAGCGGCAGCCTCGCGGACTTTTCCAGGAAGGCCTCGGTGCCGAGCCTCGAAGAGTCGCAATTCACAATCCCGGTCAATCCTCTGCCAAGAACCCGTTGCGAACTTAGACTTACCAACAACACGCCAGCAAAGTTGCATACAAGCAGAAAATCGCACGCAATTTCGCCTATTCTCAATTGAGATATAAGTTTTGACGGGCCGAATCTTACATCAAAACAAAAAAGAGGGCCGACGCATCAACCCTCTTCAGGTATCGCCCGAAGGCTTCCACCGCAATTAACTTTAATTTAGCCGATATCCCTTGTTAGTCTACAGGCTCTGCCACAAGTAGAAATTATCTTCACTTTTAGGGAGTAGCTCTTAAAAAGCAGCTATGTAACTAAGAAGCGCATCCATCTTGTTCCCAACCCCAGTCGTTTCTATCTCATGAAAGTCCAAAGAAGACAGGGGGGCATGCAGATCTTCAGGGACGCCAGAGAGGTCGCCGCGGTAGGTCTCCCGGTCAGCCGCCATCGCGGTTCCTAAAAAGAGGAAAGGCAGCCATCCCAAGAAGAACAGCCGCCTTTCCTCTGGACGCGGAACCCGTAGGTTACCCTCGTCAATACCGCTTTTTAGATAGGCTACTGATTATCAATCCGTAAGTCAAAGCTGCAAATTTGAGGCAAGCGACAATCATGTAATTCAAATCAAGACACACATGATTTTCAACCAAATCAAACGATGTCTGGCTAGCATATCAGGCATTGCACGCATAAAAAAGGGCAAGACTCTCAGTTTGAAAGCATCACCCTTAAAGCTCCCAAAGAGCTTTTGTATTGCAGGAAGATACTCTACACCATCTTCCCTTGATTGGCAGGTCGAAACAGACACCATTGTGATTTCAAGCAGAAAGCGTTATATTAAGTATGCATTTGCACGTGGTGTTCGCACTATACGCTCAGATGCCATAGTTTACAAAGACGGCCTTCTTCATAGACGCTAGGTGGGATTACTCACTAGTAGCCGATATGTCGAAGGCCTTCTTGTACTTAAGAAAATCATACATTCTAATAAGCCGTTTTAGCTCGCTATTACCGTGGATTATCTTGCGATCGTCCGTGATGAGCGCCCTCAGATACTCGAGCAACTCACTTAAATCGAGCTCATCCTCCTCAAGTAAAACTAACTTTTTAAATGCTTCCTTAAAGCCTTCGTTAGCTATAACAGACTTAACCGAGTGTCTAATTCCCGACAGATGATAGCTATCTTTTGCATTTCGCAGGCTGTTGTTAAGAAAAGCGTCCAGATCTCTTTTCTCATCTAATTCCTTTAATATCCTCGGGTTAAGGACTTCCCCAGAATATGCGCTTAAATACTTGTACATGGGCAAACCACCCGAGTTGGAAGCAAGCAGCGCAGGAAGATATTCCTCGACGGCAAGTTTGGGAGCGACATGTTCATCATCGAATACGACATCGCGATATAAAAGCTCGGCTTTGACCATATGACCGTGGCCCAAAGATGCATTTGCGACACCGATGCCCAGCACAAGATGCTGTCCCTCCGGAAGTCTCTCGAGGTCGCTAAAACTCGCTTCGACTACCAGAGAATCATTTGGCTCGCCCTTATCTGCCAGGGCGTAGATACTCCTGCGCAGCTCACGAATGATCCTGGGCGAGAAGGAGCATTTGGAATGCCCAATTGCTTCATACACTGCGCCAAAATCATTCGTCCTAATCTCGGTCATGCTTATCTCGCCGATACCCGGAAATGTAATCGAATGTGTCGAGGTTGCGTTTTCGCCCCTAGTTAGAAAAATAAAACGCTCTTTGAGCAATGCGAGATTATTTGAACCGAGGCAGCGTGAAATCGACATGAGGATAGCTTGGATATCGGGGTCATTAAGGGAATAGCCGATAAAAATAATTGGGTATTCCATAAAAATAGTTAGCAACTTGGCTGCCAAGTAATCCTGGGTTTCGGCGAGTTTTGCGTAATCTGCCTCTTCAAGAACCATAGATTCAGGATTATCCATAGACCCGTGGATCTTATAGATCTCTCCCATTTCAAAAGTTCTGTGAAAGACAAGATCGTCCTGACCTACAAAAACTTTAAACTCTGGAAACAGTGACTCCAGTAGACAGTCATAGTTGGTTGTAATGACTCCAGAGATACGCCGCCTGCCGACCTCTCTCAAGATATCAAGTTCATGCGTCATATGGTCAGGTTTGAACGAAGATAACCTCTCGGCCGCCATAATCTTTAAAACAGATTTGCGTTGACGAATGTCCTCTGCATGATCGTCTCTAAAAGAAGCGAAGCGAGGGTCCTCAAGAACAGCTATGCGCATATCCTTATCAAGCATCGTCGCGGCAGAGGGCAATGCGCTATTGTCAGACTCATCTGGACAACGTGCCAGGTACGAGTCAAACCGAAAAGGATCATCGGAAAGACGGGAACAGAGGTGCCTTAACAAGCCAACCCAATCGTCGGTACCCATGTATCTACGGGAAAAGCCCGAGCCGACGAATAAATATGGACTACGCCCCACCCCATTTATCAGACGTACAACGCTGTCTACGATGTCATCTCTTCCGACTTCCATCTAACGCCTCCAAACAAGTCTACTTCCATAAGTATAGAACATATGTTTGGTTTTTGCTAGAATTGCAAGACTTCATCGATGACAAAAGCTGCTCGACAATTGAAAATTCGAACCGCACAGGTGACCCAATATTCAGCAGTGCTCCGACGAGCAAATATTCATTTCGCGTCTCAGGCAATCTAGCGCAGCGGCATCAGTTAGAACGCCATGACTCTCTAGGAGTTCGATAAGTTGAGCCCTAGTGCTGGTTCTTAACCCCAGGCATGAGTACGCCCCTCTCCAATTAACAAATCAATCAAGAGCAAGAGTTCCCGGCCGGCGGCCGAACTAGCAGCAATGAACCAACCGCAATCGGCTCGGACCTCCTTGATTCTCGCCAATGCGACATCAATGTCCATCGCGGCCAGCTGAGAGCACACGGCATCTAGTGCCACTTTGCTAAAGAATGGAATCTCAGGCCTTACCGCATCATATTTAGAGATAATCGCAAAAACGACCTGTTTGACCGAATCCCTTTCCAATTTAAAACCATTAGGTTCAATCTTGTCTAGAACAACCTGTGCGCACTTCCTAAAACTTGGGTCTGCCTTTACCAAACGAGCCGATACCAAGCCCTGATTGAACAGATGGCTTAAAGTCGAAGAACCTTGATAATGCTTAACGTGAATGAACGTGCCGTCTTTACACAAGATGTCACAAAGCTCGACCTGGCTGCCTCGACCGCCGTAGTAAATGGTCTTCTTGTCTAGCAACAACTCGGTCGAGGAATTCATCTCCACGACACGTTGGTTATACGGGCCCTCATATTCGCCCTTAAAATAATCTGGGAATTCCGTTGGGTAAAGCGGAATCTTAGAGAAGCGAGATTCAATCGATGATTTGTAGTCACCATCAATTCGATACCATTTTCCATTATTTGCACAGTAACTGGCCCCTTGATATTCGACCTCGCCATATAGACACTCAGATGCGCGCCATTTATTTATCACCGAGCCCTCTGCCTGTCCAATAACAAAAATACTGGTTTTGCAAAGGTCTTCGTAGCTCTGAGGCAACTTTTCCGGTTCCGGATAGACCATGTCGAGACAAACATCGTCAAGCAAAGGACCCTTTGATCCAACACGAAAACCGGCGACCGCCTCCCATTCAAGGATTTCCGGCACGGCAAGCCATATATTTTGATCGTGAGCATTAATGAGACTGATGGCTTTAGAATTCAAAGTATCTTCGAGTGACCGCTTGCGCACCGGAACGATTCTGTCGACCCAACCATATTTAGCCTTATAAGAATCAAGCACATAAACGGCATAGACAGACTTAAGATAGTCTCGAATCGATTCTACCGACTCGCCAACGCTCAATGCGAGAGAATCCGATCCAGTAATAGATCCAGTTGCAAGCAGCCCATCACCTCCGCTCACAGTCACTCCCTCTAGCAAATCGCGCTCGACATCGATTTCAAAAGCATCAACTGAAGACGGAAGGGGCATTTGCTCGTCGGTCTTTCGAGCATTGCCTGAGACTGCAGTTCGTTTTAGTTTGCGAAGTCCACCATCCATCGCCTGATTGAGCGCCACTTTAAGCCCAAAGCGTTCCTCGACCGCCTCTTTATCCAGCAAAGTAAAACCATAGCCAAAAGAAATGGCAAATAGACGCTCAGCGTCCTCCGCCACGGCAACTTGAACCAGATGGAGAGCGCTTGCAGAAGAAGATAGCAAAGTATCGGACTCCAGTTGACCGTCAAAATAATCAATCCATTTTGGCGGATGAGGGTCTGATGGCTTTGTGTAAACAACCGAACCATCTTCTAGAAGGTGCCTATGGATATAGGGGTCATTGGAGTCAACGATATCACCAATATTAAAACCCTCTTTAATGAGGTAAACCGACATCTTTTGCTTAGCCATAAACATCACCCGTCACGATCGAACCAGACAGCCACCTTATACCCGTGAATAGGCCGACCGAATGCAATGTCTCCACTGAATGTAGAAGGGAGAAACACTAATTAAACGCTTCGCCGCGTTCAATTAAGGCTGAACAAAAGTTGCTCTCACGGCACAAAAGCGCCCCAGGCAGCGCGAGCGTGCCCTTCACCCGATCGCTTTACTGGCTGATAGAGGAAGCCGACACTCACAGTCCAGCAATGCCCAGCCAAACTCTTCGCGAGCGAGGGCTCCCATACCCTAAGGCACCGCTACTCTGAGCCGTGCCAGGCGCACGTCAACCTGGCACGATGGTTTAAGAAATCTCTCTTATTTTGGAACAAAGGACCTGGGACCGTGCGGCGGCTCAGGACACGCCCACTAAATGAGGGGATAGCACCATGCCAAACGACGGCATCGTCTACCAACTGAAGTTCATGTCCAAAGATGCGTATATCGACGACCTGAAAGACAGGCGTCTCTATATGAACGCAGCCGGGTACTACCATGACCTTCCCGGCGAGCAGGGCGATCCATTAGAGGTGTCTTTAACGTACGGGATGGGCATCTAAATAGGGAAAGCAATTCAGGAAGCGACATTGCCCTGTGCAGCACGTCTCCCATGGCGCCCCCTCACTCCCTTCCTCAACTGAATCCAGAAAGCTCGCTGATGTTGATTGGGGTTCCCGTAAAATTAACCCCAACAAAATATGTGCGGAGTGCTGGCCTGGAGCTGCCTTCGGACCCTATTGGCTGCTCACCGAGAGGCTCCGCAATGAAACGACCCCTTTACTATCTGCTCTGCGCGATCGCGTGCACTTCCATGGTCAGCGCGACGATGCCCATGGCGGCCATTGCGGAAGCCATCCAGCCTCCAGCAACAGCCGAGCAGCAGGCGCAAGCCGACACCACGAGCAGCGACATAGGCAAGGCTGAAGGCGGCACCGACACAAATGCGACAGCAGATACCGTAGAGGACAGCACCGTAACATCCACCGGCACCAGCGCCGTCAACACGGAACGCGCTGCCGGCACCACCACCGCAACTGACACGGCCACCACAGCCCCCGCCCCATCCCTCCGAACCCAAGCCAACCCCACACCCGAGGCGATCTCCGCCACGTCACAAACCACCTACGTCCACTCCGCCACCGCAAGCCAAAACGGCGTCACCTTCACCGTCTCGTGGAACGACGCCCCCGCGGGCACCGCGACGACCTTCCACGTAACCCAAGCCAACGGCTCGTCCCAGGCCAAGGCGCGCATGGACGTGCCCACCTATTGGGACGGCGGCAGCCATGAGAGCGTCTGCGACCCGTCGCGCGCGGCATGGGGCAGCTACTACAGCCTGGGCACCGCGGGCCACGACTTTACCTTTGACTTCACGGCGTCGGGCACGTACCGCATCTACTTCTACTTTATGGACAACAACAGATACGACCCCCAAAACGACAAGGGGATCTACTACCTGCGCACCACGGTGGAGGTGACCGTAAACGACGCCGCCCGCCCAAGCGTCACGCAGATCGTCAACGACGCCGTGGACCTGTGCAGGCAAGAGACAAACGGCTCGGAATACGACATGGCGCTGTGGCTCCACGACTGGACGCTCGACCAGCTGGAGTACGACCACGGCCTCAACTGGTGCTCGGCCGAAAGCGGCCTCACGCGCCACCAGGGCACCTGCGAGAGCTACCAGCGCATCTACTCCAAGCTCCTTGACGCCGCGGGCATCGCCAACGGCCGCATCACGGGCAACGGCCACACCTGGAACGCCGTAAAGATCGACGGCAAATGGTGCCAGATGGACCTAACCTGGGACGACACCAGTGACAACTGGTACGGAGACCTGGACCAGCGTCATCTGTACTTTGGCCTGAGCGACGAGCTCATGGCAATCGCCCACTCCGACCACACGGCAAACCACCAAAAGGACGACTACGACTACCGCTCGACAGACCTATCCAACAATTACTTTGTGCGAAACTGCAAGGCCGAAAAATGAGCCGAGAAGCATACCGACCGCATTCAGCAGCACTTGGATGGCAAGGAAGAGAGCTTTTCCATCGATGCCGACAACCAGTCCTTCCCGCCGAGTATCTCGGGGATTCAGAACGTGATCGTTGCTTTTGCGATGAATCCGAGGGTGCAGAAGGCTCAAGGCGCCGAGGTTGAGCTAACCGCGACTTGGAACGTCGGCAAGGAATCGATCAGCAAATGGAGCGCTAAGTACGTCCTAGCAGCAAATTTCCAAAATGCAGCATAAGAAAAATCATCGAAGACGACGCACACCGCGTCGCATCCTCCCTCGACGGGGGGGATGGCCATCGCGGTCTCCGCCTCGGGCCGCTCCCTGCCGTCGGGCGCGGGCGCGCTGACGTTCGAGCGCGACGGCGCCACAGGACTCTACAGGATCTCCTCGGACGGCGCGCTGCTGACCAAGTCGGGTGACCGGGCGGTCCTGGCCGAGGCGGACGGCTCCGCCTCACAACTCTGGCGCGTCTCGGCCTGCGAAGGCGGCTACGCCATCGTATCCGCATCGGGCATGGCGCTCGACGACTTCGCGAAGTCGACCTCCGAGGGCAACCGGGTGTGGCCCTACGCGCACAACGGGGCTACCGCCTAGGCGTGGCTACTCGCGGACCCGGCGGTCCCTGCAGCGGAGGCTTATAGGACAAAATGTGTGTCCCGATAGAACATCCGTTTCCATCCATTAATCCAGCCAGAACGGGTACGGGTCCCTGTGGTGGAGGTCCTCCCACACTGCCCTGTCGCCCCACTCCGGCCCTCCGTCGTCACGCGACGGCGAGGCGGAGTAGACGCTGAACAGGAAGTCGATGTCCGCGTCGGTCGGCATCGCGGCGAGCTTCTCGCGCGCCGTCCTCGCGTCCCCCGAGTGCGCGCGGCACCACCAGAACACCGCCTTCACGCGCTTGACCGACGTCAGCCCCCGGTGGTTGCGCAGGACGGCCCTCAGCTGCGAGTTCACCCCTCCCTCGATCATGTTGTTGGTCGACGGCGGCGGGCCGGCCTTGGCCAGGGCGGGGTCGAGGTGGGTGAACGGCGTCCCCGCCGACACCAGCGACGACAGCGACGAGCGCGCCCGCCTCAGCCTCTCGTGGGTGTAGACCCTCCTGCCGTCCACCACGGTCCTGTCCTCCAGGAAGTCGGCCCAGAACCCGCACCAGTCGAGGTAGCGCCCGGCCCAGAGCTCGGCCTGGTGCAGCGCCTCGATGCCCATGAGGTCGCGCGCGATGAGGTAGAGCTCGCGCCCCGCCTGGAGCTTCGGCCGCGTCGTCGTGTAGCGCTTGACCTGCGAGAAGGCGTGGAAGGTGCACCTCTGGACCCTGGTGCGCGGCCAGGTCTCGCGCACGGCCTTGGCGAACCCGCTCCCGCCGTCGGTGACGACCACCTCGGGCGCCGGGATCGGCGACATGAGGGCCGACCACGCCCTCGAGTTCTCGGACCTGGCCATGTACCAGGAGACCGCCCTCTCGCCGCTGCAGCATATGAGCACCACGAGGTCGCGCGCGACCCGGATCCCGTCGACGTGGAGCACGCGGTGCAGCTCGCCGTCGGGGACGGGCATGGGCCAGACCTCCCAGAACTCGGCCGTCCTGCGCCTGAAGGACCGCCCGCCGCCCGGCATCGTGGCCTGCGAGTCCTTGGAGAGGAGCCACCCGAGGAACTCGTCCAGCCTCGTCGCCGTGTCGTCGTACCTCACCGTCGTCGACGCGCCGCAGGCCGTGCACCTCCACCGCTGGGACCCCGACGAGGTCCTGCCGCTGCGCTTGGTCCGACCGCCGCGGTGGGGGCAATAAACGGCCTTCATGGGCACCTCTTCCGAAAGGGTATTTAACGGTTCCGGAAAAGGTTATCTACCTGCGGGAACGATAGGCAACCGGACACACATTCTGTCCGAGCGGTTAAAAGCGCGCACGGAATTTAAACGGCTGAAAAAGGGGCATCGACCTGCGCCGATGCCCCCAACTTGGACACACATTTTGTCCTATAAGCCGAAAAAGGCGACCGCTCTGTGTGAACGGTCGCCTTTGTTAATTGTTGTAAAGTTTGCCTTAGGCGCGGGTCTTAATCTCCTCGAGCACCTTGGCGACAAACTCGTCAACGCCCATCTGAACAGTCTCGTTGGAGCGATCGCGCACGGAGATGTTGCCGGCCTCGACCTCTTTCTCGCCCAGGATGAGCATGTAGGGCACGCGGTCGATGCTGCGGGCTTCGCGGATCTTGTAGCCGATCTTCTCGTCGCGGTCGTCGCAGACCACGCGAATGCCGGCCTCCTCCAGCTTGGCGCACACCTCGTGAGCGTAGTCGCGGCTCTTCTCGGAGACAGGAAGCGCCTTGACCTGCACGGGAGCCAGCCAGGTGGGGAACTTGCCCGCAAAATGCTCAATCAGAATACCGATGAAGCGCTCGATGGAACCAAAGCACACGCGATGCAGCATGATGGGGCGCTTCTTGGTGCCGTCGGCGTCCACGTACTCCAGGTCAAAGTTGAGCGGCATCTGGAAGTCGAGCTGGACGGTACCGCACTGCCAGGTACGGCCGAGCGAATCCTCCAGGTGGAAGTCGATCTTGGGACCGTAGAAGGCGCCGTCGCCCTCGTTGACCTCGTAGTCCATGTGTAGCTGCTCAAGAGCGGTACGCAGGCCCTCCTCGGCGCGAGCCCAGTCCTCGTCCGAACCCATGGAGTCCTCGGGGCGGGTCGAAAGCTCAACGTGGTACTTAAAGCCAAACTTTTGGTACACGGAGTCGATGAGGTTGACCACGCCCACGATCTCGTCGGTCAGCTGGTCGGGACGCACAAACAAGTGGGCGTCGTCCTGGTTAAAGCAGCGCACGCGGAACAGGCCGTGCAGGGCGCCGCGCAGCTCGTGGCGGTGCACCAGGCCAATCTCGCCGGCGCGGATGGGCAGCTCACGGTAGGAGTGCGGCTTGGAGGCGTACACCAGCACGCCGCCCGGGCAATTCATGGGCTTAATGCAGTACTCTTCGTCGTCGATGACGGTGGAGTACATGTTGTCCTTGTAGTGGTCCCAGTGGCCCGAGGTCTTCCACAGCTGCTTGTTCATGATGAGCGGCGTGGAGATCTCCACGTAGCCGGCCTTGTGGTGAATCTCGCGCCAGTAGTCCAGCAGCGTGTTCTTAAGGATCATGCCGTTGGGCAGGAAGAACGGGAAGCCGGGGGCCTCGTCACGCATCATAAAGAGGTCCATCTCGCGGCCGATCTTGCGGTGGTCGCGCTTCTTGGCCTCCTCCAGCATGTGCATGTGCTCGTCGAGCTCTTCCTTGGTGGCAAAGGCGACGCCGTTGATGCGGGTGAGCATCTTGTTGTCCTTGTCGCCCTTCCAGTAGGCGCCCGAGACGCCGGTGAGCTTAAAGGCCTTGAGGGCCTTGGTGTAGCAGATGTGGGGGCCGACGCACATGTCGATGTAGTCGCCCTGCTGGTAGAAGGTGATGTGGGCATCGTCGTCCAGGTCGCCGATATGCTCGACCTTGTACTTCTCGCCGCGCTCCTCCATAAGGGCGATGGCCTCGGCGCGGGGCTTCTCGTACACGGAGAACTTGAGGTTCTCCTTAACGATCTTCTTCATCTCGGCCTCGATCGCGGGGAAGTCGTCCTCGCTGATCTTGACGCCCTCGGGCAGGTCGACGTCGTAGTAAAAACCGTTGTCGGTCGCGGGACCGTAGGCAAAGTCGGCCTCGGGATAGAGGCGCTTGATGGCCTGCGCCATGATGTGCGCGGCGGAGTGGCGGATGACGTGCGTGACTTCGTCCTGCGGGAGCTCGGCCACCGAACCGTCATTGTAAAGTGCCTTCATGGGTATGTTTTCTCCTCTCGGATGCCTAATGCAAGTGCGTGCGATGCGCTCGGCGTTTTTGACTTGCATCATTATAGGCAGGTTGCCTTGGTATACAAGCGCCCGCCGCGCCTTAATGGCACGGCGGGCGATTTTCTACGCATGCTTCATCGTGTGGGCGCGGGGTGTGGGGCGCGCGTGGCTTGCGCGGGACGCGCGGTGCCCGTTGCTTGCGGCCAGCCCTGCGATGGATGCGTTACTGGATGCGAGTTCGGCAGTAGGGGCAGACCTTCCAGTGCGCATCGAGCGGGCGATGGCAGCTGGGGCAGACGTTGCGAACCTGGGTATCGCACACCGGGCAGACGACGAAGTCCTTCTCGATGGGCGCGCCGCACTGCGGGCAGGTGCCGTACTGGGCAAGCTGGCGCTCGCGCAGGGCCATGTCCAGCTCCTGCTCCTCGCGATCGGACGCATAGGAGTGCGGGCGCAGGACCAGGTAGGCGATGAGGCCCACAAACGGGATGAGGGCGATGATGCCCCATGCCACGTAGGCGCTGGCGCCGCGGCGGCGAGCGTCGATGAACACATAGACGACCGACAGCACATACAGGGCGATGATAAAGCCAACAAAGGCATAGACGACGCCCATAAGCTGCGGCGACATAAGCTCGGAGATGTACTTGGACATTACGGGTACCTTTCGGAATATTAACAGTTCGATCAAGTTTACCACGGGGTTTGTTTATATGGGACTACGGCTGGATACGGGGCTGGCGCGGACACAAACATCTCAATCTGTAACAGGTGGGAGCGGAATCCGGGTCTAGATGTTACAGAACGAGACAAACGAATGACCCGCATGGCAAATGTCTCAATCTGTAACAGTTACTAAGCTTAAACGGGTCCAGATGTTACAGATTTAGACTGAGGAATCTCTCCCCGACTTCAATCTCAATCTGTAACATCTAGAACCCAAATCATCAGCTAACTGTTACAGATTGAGACAAAGGATAACGTCCAGGCCGAACGTCTCAATCTGTAACAGAGACTCAGCATAAACAGGTCTAACTGTTACAGATTTAGACATTCGAAATCGACTGATTGGTTCATCTAAATCTGCCACTATTTACCGCGCCCGTTTTACCTGCTGGTTTGTTGGGAAATATCCCAATTTATCCCAAGTGCGTCAAAACGGAACGCGCCACCTGCTCACGGGAGGGACGAATATAATGTCGCCCCGACACGCCCGGCAGGGAGTGTCCCATGAGCATTTCCATGAGGTCCCAGGGCATGTGCAGCACCATCTCGCAGATGGTTCGCCACGAATTGCGAAGGTTCGACCACGGGATGCGTTCGATACCCTCGGCTGCGCACCACTTCTTCCATCCATGATTGCACATCCCTCGGTTCATGGGCAGTCCGTCCCCGCGATCTGCTAGCCACTCGGAGCCTGCCGCGCGGCGCTCGCCTGCAATTTCGAGTAGGCGCCCGGCAGCATCCGGCAGCACCACGACTGTGCGCATTGACTTCCGCGTCTTGAGTACGCTGTTCGCCGTGGGCTCGATGCCCGCTTGCTCCATCTGGCGCACGAGGTCGACCGTTGCGAGCGTTGTGGATTCCGCCGCACACGGCATGACCTCATCGGTGCGGATGCTCAGCGACTCACCCGACCGGTATGAGCCAAAGCACGCCATGATGAACGGCGCCTCGAGTAAGGTTCCGTGCAGGCGTCCCAGACTGTCCTTTGCCTCGGCGAGCGTGTACAGGCGCTTGGAGCGCTCGCGCGTCATGCGGGTGGGCGCGGTGTATTTCACAGTTGCGGCAAATGGGTCGATGGGCAGCACGACAAAGCCCGACACGGTTCCGTAAATCTTGCGTAGGGTGAGTAGGGCAGTGTCTGACGTTGCTGCGGGGAGAGTCAGGAGTCATTCCTGCAGGTGCACGGGGCGCAGCTGGTCGACCGGCATCGAGCCCCACGCGCGGCGCCTCTGCTTGCGTGTCATATAATGTCCCAAGGTTGCCCGGAGCTATCTCCGTGTTACTCCGGCATCCTTGCTATCACCCCAACGCGCCAAGGTTCCAGCCGTGCGCGGTGGGGTTTCTTTTCGTTTAAGGTCTCCAATCTCCATAACGTGTTCGGTTTACATTTTGTTGCAATGTGGCATAATATGGGTAGCCCTTTGCTTAAAGCTCAGGACGTGGCCAGCCTCGGAGCCGAAATCCGGGGCCTTTTTTATGGGCGTATTTTCTCCACCAGCTCTCCTCTTTCGCTAATCTTGCAGGAATATTTTTTGTCCCCTGGATAGGCTGTTCTGAGGACATAGCCCTTTTTCGTTACGCCGAGGATAACGACATAGTCTTGATCGATTCCGGATGCGACAACTTGAACTTTGTCTTCGCGGCCCCTTTGCCTTTGAAGGTAAACGTTGGCGGACACCCTGCCCTCCACTGTTGCTTTTAGGACCGGAAGCCTCACAACCCTGTTGAGATCAAGATTGACCAATGGGTTGAATTGCTCTCTGCTCTTCCCGTGCTTTGAGACGAGATGTAGCCATGTCGACTCGTATTGCATGTTTGTCACGGGGGACCCATCCCATGCGACAAGGTCCAGCAGATTGTCGTCATAGTATTCTCTTGAGAGATGTGACGCGCGCAGCATATCGCACGTAAGGCCTTGGTAGCAGGGCCCAAGGTCGAGATGCCCGTCGCGGTCGAGTGAGTATCCTGTTCGCATCACATATTCCTTCGTCCACGAAAGTGGAACACGTTGAACTTCTGCTCGGAAGGCCATGTCTCATAGCTCGCAAGGGTACTTGTATTTAAATTTTGACAGATGTCTCGGCATATTTGCAATTTTGCGGCACTTGACCCTTCGAGCTGCAGGTGTCCATTCCTTGAGGCGGCAAGGGCTCCGATGAATAAGTCTGCGAGCTGTATGAGGTCGTTCTCATGTGACTCGACTTCTTCGACAAATTTTACCGAGTTGCCAAATTGGAATGTGTCGATCAGGCACCTCCTCAATGTGTCCACTCGGTCACGTTCGTCAATGCGGCGATCGATAAATAGGCGGTATGAGTCTCTCCTGTCAAGCCAGTTGTTAAATACCTGGTAGTAGACCTTCTGAAACATTTCCTCAGTATCATCGAAGTTTGTCTCACGCCTACTGACAACGACTGCGCGGAATCTCAGCTCGGGGTTTGAGAAGAACAGGTCGACCAAAGCCTGAAAGAAGGAGAGTCTGGACGGGCACACCGTTTTCCACCCGAATTCTCCCTGCACGTTGTAATAGGCCCTGAGTCGGTCAACCATCCTTACAATCTCTCTCTTTTGGTCCAGGGGGCACATGATGCCTCCTATGGCCATAAAATCGTCTGCAAGAGAAGATGTGACGCAGCTTTCGTCACAATAAACGTTGTAGGTCATGCGCTCCTCGTTTTTATGCGCGGCATCACTTCCTGCTTCGCAGTTCGCCCCGACATCATTCGTGTTTAGCGGTCTCATATGATCGCGCCCTTCTTCGGATTGCCATATTTGTATCAGATATCGCGGTGCTAACGATTTGATTCGCTGCACCGCACCTAGGCGCCGAAGAGCTTCGCGAGCACACCGAGGGCCACCAGCGCCTTGGGTACGAGATCCACGCTCTTCGTTGCAAGGTCGATGACCCTTGCAGCGTGTTCGGCGAACCCTGTCCTGTTCTTCGCCTCGGCTGCCATGCGTGCCCGCGACAGCGCCAGCTCGAGTGCCTCTTTCGTCTCGTTGTCGAGAACGGAGTCGTTGCCGATTTCGGTCACCGCCTGGCTTACCTCTACCGAAACGTCCGCCGTCGCCGTGGCCTGTGAGACGCTGCTGGAGCTAACCGTCGTACCGTTTCCGCTGTTCGTGAGCGTGGCCATGTTTGCCACGAGCCATCCCTTTGCGCGCTTTACGCCATCCAGAGTCTTGTCTCTGGGAATTGTTAGCGATCCGGTGCACCTGAGCGGGAAGGAAAACCCTTCCATCTGCAGCATGAGGTCGTCGATGTGTTCCTGGGTGCTCTCACCATAATCTCCCGCAGTGATGCAGTCGCACTCGTAGATGAGATCCTCCACGTGCGTCTCCGCTAATGATTGAGACATGGTTATTACTCCTTCCCATAAATGAATTGAATAACGCGGTCTACGCGGACCTTACTTGATCCGCCTCCAGCCCTTCGCCTTCAGGAGCCGCAACCTGAGCTTGGGACAGCTCGGCCTGGTCACGTGCCGTCTCCAGGATCTTCGAGCGCCTCTTCTCGGTGCTCTGCCGGTAGCAGGTGATCAGCTCGCCCTCCGCGCCTGCCGGCGCCGTCGGCTTGCCCTCGGGATGCTCATCGTACCATCCGAGCAGGTCGTTGGGGTCGGTGTTGAATACTTCGCAGAGCGCACCTACGAGCTCTGCGTTCGGATAGCTCTCCTCGCGCTCCCAGGACTGAATAGTTCGGAATGACTTGCCGACTTTTTGTGCAAGCTCCTTTTGGTTTAGCCCCAGGGCTTCTCGGCGCTCTCTTAGACGAAGGTTCATCCTCGCTCCCTTCTTTATGTTAAGTGAATAGTAAACAAAAAATGTCTGTACGCAAAAAAATGTTGCTTATTTGGTTGACAGGGACATGAAACTGTTCGTTATGGAATTCGACAGACAGAAAAACGCCTCTAAGGAGGAACGAATGGATTTCGATAAGGAGCTGGCGGGGAATATCCGCGCCGCACGCGCCCGAGCTGACCTTTCTCAGGCTGAGGTCGCTTCCAAGGTCGGAGTGAAAGTCAGCACTTTCGCGAAGTACGAGAGCGGCGATTAGATTCCTGGAGCAGACAAGCTCTTGGCTATCTCGCAGGTTCTTGGTTATCCGCCCAACGACCTGATGGGCTGGAACACGGACGAGGCCGCATAGGAATGGAGGAAGAGGAATGACTGAGAGGAGCTACGAGCTGTCCGACGGCATCACGACCCTGGGCGACATGGTGATCTTTGTGTTAATAAACACGGATATTTGGGGTGCACGTCCGCGTGGCTTTCGTATCCCCAAATTATCCCAAGTGCGTGTGCTAACCCGTTTTTACGCGCTTGTGCCGTTGTTGCCGTACTTAAACCCGCAGGTAAGCAGTGTGTTCGATTTTGTCGTTCTTACTGGTCAGTACTGTAACATCTAGACCCCAAAACGGTCCCCAGATGTTACAGACCGAGACAGAAGAATCTCTCCCCGACTTAAATCTCAATCCGTAACAACTGGAACCCAAATCCTCAGCTTACTGTTACAGAACGAGACAAACCTCCGATATCAAAGCCGGCAGACGAAGTTGTCGACGTTGCTGGATCTCCCCTCGCCTGCCGTTGGCGGGTGTTGCGGGGCTGTTCGCCGCATTGCCGCCGCGCTGGGGGTGTCTAAACCGTAGGATAGTCTTATTGACGGGCTGTCAACTCGTCTGGGAGGCACTGTGACAGAAACGTTTGATATCGCGATTGTCGGCGCGGGCATCACCGGGTGCGCCATCGCGCGGCAGCTCGCGCGGTTTGACCTGTCCATTTGCGTGGTCGAGGCGGCAAACGATATTGCGCTGGGAGCTTCGAAGGCCAACGGCGGCCTGGTGCATGCTGGTTACGATCCGGCACCGGGCACGGTAAAGGCGCAGGTCAACGCTCGTGGTTGTGAGCTATATGGCACGTGGGCTCAGGAGCTCGGATTTTTGTTTTGCCGCACCGGGTCGATGGTGTTGGGGTTTAACGACGAGGACCGTGCGCAACTGGAGCAGCTGCGGCGCAACGGCCTTGCCAACGGCGTGCCCGAGCTGTCGATCGTCGGACCCGACCGCATCCACGAATTAGAGCCGCGCGCCAGTGCCGATGCAACGTGCGCGTTGTGGTGCCCCTCGACTGGATTTATCGACCCGTTTGAGGTTGCCATCGCCGCGCTGGAAAACGCCGTGGCCAACGGGGTGACGTTTATGCGCTCCGCCCCGGTGGAGGCGATTGAAGTCGCGGGCTCGGGCGACGACGCGCGCTTTACGCTGGCGACCTCCGCTGGCAACGTGCGCTGCCGCTACCTGATCAACGCTGCGGGCAACGGCGCCGCCGACATCTCGCATATGGCGAGCGCCGAAGAGTTTCAGATGGTCTGGCGCCAGGGCAACATCGTGGTGCTGGACAAGGAGCCGCGCACGCTCATGCCGCTCTACCCCGTTCCGACGCCAGTGTCGAAGGGCGTTATCGTGGCGGGCACTGTGCATGGCAACACCGTGATCACCGCCACGGCTGCCGTGCGCGAGCCGGGCGACACGCAGACCTATGCGAGCGATGTGAAGGCGCTGCTGACCGGCGCGCGCAAGCTGGTGCCCGACCTGGATACGCGCCGCGTGGTGCGCGCATTTGCCGGCGGGCGTCCGGTCATTCAGGGAACAAACGACTTCTTTATTGGAAAGTCGACCGTGGTGCCGGGACTTTTCCAAGCGGCGGGCATTCAGTCGCCGGGCGTGGCGAGCGCACCGGCCATTGCCGAGCGCATGGAGCTTGTGATGCGCGAGGCGGGCGTGGAGCTGCACGAGAGGGCGGACTGGAACCCAATTCGCCGCGCGCCGGACGACTTTGACCGCGCACCGCTGGCGCGCAAGGAGGAGCTAATCGAGTCCGAGCCCGCGTGGGGACAGATCGTCTGCCGCTGCGAGACGGTGCCCGAGGCCGAGATCGTGGCCGCGATCAGACGCCGCCCAGGCGCGGTTTCGGTCGAGGGCGTCAAGCGCCGCTGTCGTGCCGGCATGGGTCGGTGCCAAAGCGGCTTTTGCCAGAGCCGCGTGGTGGCGATTCTTGCACGCGAGCTGAGGTGCGACCCCAGCGAGGTGCTGTTGGAGGATACCGGATCTTGGTTGGTTGAGGGACCGCTAAAGGGGGTGCGCTAGGATGGCGACGTTTGATATGCGCGACGGACGCGCGGAGGCCGGAGCTGTAGCGTCGGTGTCGACGCAGGCCTTCGACGTGGTCGTCATCGGCGGCGGACCCGCTGGCATGGCGGCTGCGCTTGCGGCACATAATGCCGGCGCCCACGTGGCCATCGTGGAGCGCGAGCAGCACCTGGGCGGAATCCTCCGCCAGTGCATCCACCCCGGCTTTGGCCTGTCGCACTTTAAACAGGAACTCACCGGTCCCGAGTACGCGCAGCGCTTTATCGACCAGGTGCACGCAACCGACATTGCGCTGTTCTTGGACAGCATGGTGATCGGGATTGATTCAGGCGAGGGCGCGGATGTGCGCGCGCTGGATGAGGACAAGGCCGCGGGAGCCGCCGCAGTCCATACCGTCACGCTCATGAGCCCTGCCGGCATGCTGCAGCTCACCGGACGCGCGGTCGTCCTTGCTATGGGGTGCCGAGAGCGCACGCGCAGCGAGATCAAGATTCCCGGCAGTCGTCCCGCCGGCGTGTTTACGGCCGGCCTGGCGCAGCGATACATCAATATCGAAAACCTCAAGCCCGGCTCGCGAGCCGTCATTTTGGGCTCGGGCGATATCGGGCTGATCATGGCACGTCGCTGCACGCTCGAGGGGATTTCGGTCGAGGGCGTATACGAGCTCATGCCGTACGCCAACGGTCTGCGCCGCAACGTCAAGAACTGCCTTGACGACTTTGGCATTCCGCTGCACCTGTCCACAACCGTCACGCGTGTGATCGGACACGATCGCGTGGAAGCAGTCGAGGTGAGCCAAGTCGACGAGAGCCTGGCGCCCATTCCGGGGACCGAGCGCGTTGTTCCGTGCGACACGCTACTGCTTTCGGTGGGTCTGATACCCGAGAACGAGCTTTCGGTTGCCGCGGGCGTTGAACTTGACCCGCGCACGCGCGGCGCAGTGGTGGACCAGAGCCTGCAGACGGGCGTGCCGGGCATCTTTGCCTGCGGCAATGTGCTGCATGTGCACGACCTAGCCGACAACGTGACGACCGAGTCCGAGAGGGCTGGCGCAGCTGCGGCGGCGTACGCGCTGGGTGGCAACACGGATGCTGAGGCGGGTGCCGCGGACGCGGGCTGCGAGCTCACGGTCTCCCCCGCCGGCATTGCGAGCTACGCGCTGCCGGGACGCATTACGGCCGTGGCGCTCACCAAGCTCAACTTCCGCGTACGCCGACCCGTCGACGCTGCCCGCGTGAGGATCTTGGCCAACGGCGAAGAGCTGTTCGCCGGCAAGGTCCGCGCGTTTAAGCCGAGCGTTATGGAAACCTTCCCACTGCCGGCGAAGGTGATTCAGCGTGCACTCGACCTGGGTGCCAGCGAGATTGTCCTGTCCGTTGACCCTGTTGAGGGGGCGTAAAGCCATGAGCACGAACGCAATCGAGACGCTGCAGTTCAACTGCACCACCTGCCCATCCGAGTGCCTTCTGACCGTAGAGGTAAAGCGTGACGCAGACGGCGCCGTGGCAGAGGTGCGCTCCGTGACCGGCAACAACTGCCCGCGCGGCGATAAGTTCGCGCATCAGGAGCTCACCTGCCCCATGCGCGTGCTCACCACCACCGTGGCCGTCTCCGGCGGCGACGAAGCCCTGCTCCCCGTGCGCACATCCGAAGCCATCCCGCTGACCCTCCACGCCCAAGCCATGGACCTCATCCGAGGCCTAATCGTCAACGCCCCCATCCGCATGGGCGACGTCGTCCTCCCCGACCTCCTCAACACCAACATCAACCTGATCGCCAGCATGGACATCGACCGAGCCCAAGTAGCTAATTAGGGACGGGGCTCTTTTAGCTACCCCACCATCCGCCCGGTCCTCCTCTGCAGTTGCGGTGAAATACGGACTGTTTTATGGCTTCAGGCCGCTAAACAGTCCGTATTTCACCGCAACTTATGAGGGTGCGCATGGGATGCAAAGGAGTGTCCCGAGGTGCCGGCATAAAAGGAACGTCCCTATGTGCCGGGCTTGGGCTACCATGGTGGCACCCTAGCGAAAGGACGATGTATGGCACATGTCGATGATCAGCGCGTGGCGCGCGTGCTCGATGCGCTCGAGGCTCAGCACCCCGGTGCGCAGCTGCTCGTAAACGACCCGTGGTCGATCTATTACCTGACCGGCTTTTATGCCGATATGTTCGAGCGTTTTTGCGGCGTACTACTCGCGCGCGGTGCCGAGCCGGTGATCCTAGTCAACGCCCTTCATCAGTTGCCCGAGTATGACAATGCCCGCGTCGCGTACCACACCGATACCGACGTCGTGGCCGACGCCATCGTTCGCGAGGTCGATCCGACCAAACCGCTCGGCATCGACACCGTTATGCGCTCCGGCTTTTTGATGCCCCTTATGGAGCGTCACGCCGCGAGCGAGTTCTTCCTAGGCGACTTTGCCGTCACTGCCGCACGCACCTACAAAGACGCTACCGAGCAGGAGCTTATGCGAGCGTCCTCTGCCGCCAACGACGCCGTGATGGCCGATACCATCAAGCTCGTCCATGAAGGCGTGACGGAGCGCGAAATTGCCGATCAGATGCTCGGCCTATATCGCAAGCACGGCTGCGAGGGCTTTAGCTTTCCGCCCATCGTGAGCTTTGGCGCCAACGCCGGCGACCCGCACCACGAGCCCGACGATACGGTACTCAAGCGCGGCGACGTGGTGCTATTCGACATTGGCGGACGCCATCGCAACTACTGCTCGGACATGACACGCACGTTCTTTTGGGGCGAGCCGGACGAGGAGACGGCGCGCATCTACGACATCGTGCGCCGTGCCAACGAGGCCGCCGAGGCGCTCATCGCACCGGGCGTGCGCATGTGCGACCTGGACCGTGCCGCGCGCGACGTGATTGAGGACGCAGGCTACGGCAAATACTTTACGCATCGCCTGGGCCACTCGATCGGTCTGCAGGACCACGAGCCAGGCGACGTCTCGCTCGTCAACGAGCAGGTCGTTGAACCGGGCATGACGTTCTCCATCGAACCGGGCATCTACCTCCCCGGCCGCACCGGAGTCCGCATCGAGGACCTAGCCCTAGTGACAGAGAACGGCGTCGAGATTCTCAACGCCTACCCCCACGATCCGCTCCGCCTAGGCTAACCTCATCCCCAAGTCCCCAAACTAAGTTGCGGTGAAATACGGACTGCTTAAGGCTTCTAGCCCATAAAATAGTCCCTATTTCACCGCAACTGCCGAGGGGACCAGGGTAGTCAAAAATGCCCCGTCCCAAATTAGCTGCCCTGCAGTCAAACGAAAGGCCTCCCGATTCCCCGACGAGAACCGGGAGGCCTTCTTATGTCCTAGAGCCCTAAGGCTCTAAGTTCGCAGCCTTACTCCGTGCGATGGCGCAGCTTTTCGATCGCAGCGGCAATCAGCGCCAGCAGGCCGGTTCCGCCAAGCGCCGCGACGGTCACGGCAGTGTTGTCGCCCGTCTCGGCCAGGCTTCCCTTAGCGGCCTTCTTGCCATTCTTCTTGCCCGAAGGATGTTTGGCATCGGGCTTGGCACCGTTATCCTTGCCGCCTGTCGGTTCCTGTACAACAACAGGCTCAACAACCTCGACGGTCACCGAAGCGGTGAGCTGTTGAGGCGCTGGCGCAGTGCCATCCTCGGCAAGCGTCGCAATCGCCGCGGCGTCACCGTCAACGGGCATCGTCGCGGTAATGACGACGGTTCCGTTCTTGAGGGCCTTGACTTTACCGTTCTCGACCGTAGCGATCGTCGGGTCGGACGAGGTCCACGTCACGTTACCACGCAGCAGCGCGCCATCGGCCGCATTGCTCGCCGCGGCAGCAAGGTCAATTTCCTTGCCGCGCTCTACCTTGAGCACGGTTTCGGCAGTCGTGGCCTTGCCGTTTTGGTCAACGATAACGAGGCCCTTGGCCGCCGGGCGCGGCTTAACGCGTACCATGCAGCTGACTGTAAGCTCCGTACCGCGAACCTTACCGCCCACGGTCACGTCATCGGCACCCCAATCCAGTGCGGGGACATTCTCCCAATCGACATCGTAGTCTTCCTGGCTGTAGTCCTTCATCATCACGGAGACCTTCTTGGGCAGCGCCTTCAGCACATCGGCGGCAGAGCTTGCCTCAAACACCTCAACGGGAGCGAACGTCGCAGGCCTCACGGGAATCTCGCTTGCCGGCGTCTCGACGACCAGCTTGCAGGTCGCCTTGAGCGCCGCGCCCTCGACGGACCCCTCGATCGTGTACTCGCCAACGGCGGCAAGATGCTTGTCCAGGCCATCCGTATTCCACGTGACCGCGGCCTCGTCCGTGTGACCATCGGAATAGGTCACGGTGACCTTCTTGGGCAGCTGCCCCGTCACGGTGTCGGCCTTGGCATCGCGCTCAACCGTGATCTGCGGCACCTCGGCAACCTTGTTAATCGTCGTCGTGGAGGTGACGACAACTTCGACCGGCAAGTTGCCATTCTTCGTGACGCCCTTGGCAACGACACTGCTGCCGTACGTGGCGGCCGCGGCAGGAACCTCAGTCCAAGTGATCTCGGACTCCGCCGTCGTCTTGCCGTCCTTCATGCGAACGGTCGCCTTCACGCCCTTGAGCGCATCACGCACAGCGTCGGCCGATGCGCCCTCGGGAACGGAAATTCCGGCAATAGGCTCAACGGACGCCGGAATCTCGGCATCGCTCTTCACGACCGTAATCGTGCACTCTGCCTTTTGATCGGTACCGGCAACCTTGCCCTTGACCGTGACCTCGCCCTCCTTGGCAAAGTCCTTGTCGGATAGACCCTTCGTGTCCCACTTCACGTCGACATCGGACTCAGTATCATCCGAGTAAATCGCCGTGACCGTGGCGGGCAGCTTGGCCAAAACGTCGTCCGCCTTGGTGCCGCGCACGACCACAATGTCTTCAGCGACATCGATGTCGACAATATGCGCGGTTACCTTGACCTTCACCTTTACGGTCATACCGTTGTCCGTTAGACCCGTGACCTCAAACTCGGTGCCGGCACGGCCCAGGCTGTCGACCTGAGACCACTTAACGGACGTCTCTTTCTTGGTCTTGCCGTCCTTCATGACCACCGTCACCTTGGACGGCAGTTTATCCATAAGGTCGCTGACCTTGGCATTGTCCGCAATCTCAACAACATCGATCGGCTCGACGTGGTCGGACGTCTGGGCATCCTGATCCACCACGGTCACATTGCAGGTTACCTTGGCGCCGTTGAGCTTAACCGTACCCGTGATCTCCACGGTGCCGGTTCCTCTGAGCAGCTCGTCCGTGACGTTAGAAAGATCCCACACGTCAATGTCGAGCAAATCGGTCGAGCCGTCGGAGTAAGTCGCCACAACCTGCTTGGGCATCTGGGCGTACAGATCCTGCTTGGACGTACCACTGGCAACGCTAAACGACTTGGCCTCGAGCTTGGTGATGGTTCGCGGCGCCTCGGAGACGTTGACGTACACGATAGCGTTGACGTTGTCGACATCCTTGAGCTTGCCGACGAGTTTATACGTACCCTTCTTGGCGAGCGGCTTGGAGAGGTCGATGCCGTCGGTGTCGGTCCACTTTTCGATCTCGATGCCGCCTAAACTGCCCCGAGTATCCCGCGCTGAGCCATCCGAGAAATATACGGACACGGCATCTGGCAGCTCCAGCATCGATCCGACCGTGGTGTTGACCACGACCGCCTCGGGCTGCAGTGCAACCTTCTTTGCCTTCTTATCGGCAACCGTCACCTTGGCAGTCACGTTGCCGTTCTCATCCACACCGACCTTCTGGCCGTCATCGTCAAGCAGCGCCATAACAGCAGCGGCATTAAAGCCGACCACATGGCCCGTCGCATAGAACGTGCCAGGCCGCTCGTACTTCTCGGGCGCAATCGGATCCCAATCAATAGCCGCCGTCGAAACGGAGCCGTCGCTCATCTCGACCGCCATCTTGGAAGGCATGGCAGGCGCAGTGCCCGCCTTGGTGGTCACTGCGGTCTCGCCGTTATCGATTGCCTTCTCAACGCCTTGGATAACGATCTTGGTCTGAACAGTGAGACCGGTGTTAGTGCCGTCACCGTATCCGTCGAGGCCGCTTGCAAACAGCGTGCCAGACACCGTCGTGACCTGACCCGACTCTCCGGTATAAACCGAGGGACGAACGTAATCCCATTGAACCTGGGCATTATGAGTTTTGCCGTCACTCGTGGCAACCGAGACATTCCACGGCAGCTCGGGGAAAACACCGCTGGCCGTATTAATGCGCTCAGGAACGCTAACGGAGGTGACGGAACAGACGTCAACAGTGATTGTCGCCTCGGCACCACCTTGGAGCTTGCCCTTCACCTTAAACGAACCGTCCTTGGCATACGCGTCTTCGGCGACACGGTCCCATGTGACCTTTTCGCGCTGGGGCTCAGAAGACACATCGTTGTCGTATCGAACCTCAAGGTATTCCGGCAGCATCGGCTTGGTGCCGGGGACGGTCCATATGGTTCCGCCCTGAACCGAGGTTGCCTTACTCGCGATCTTAACGGTGGCAGTAATCGGAACGTCGACAGTCTGCATGCCGTACCCTGCATTAAAGCTAATTGTTGCAGTGCCGCGTACCACGCCGCCCTGGGTCCAATCGAAGCCCTTCGTGTTCCACTTGGTCTCGGCGTATTTGTGCGAATAGTCCGGATGTTCTGCCGCATCGGGGCTGATAAGTTCGACATAGCCGGGAAGCATGGCGGTGCCGTCGCTGCCCTTGAGCACTGTAATGGTTTGTGGCTGAGCCTCCCAGTTTTTAGTCACGATGACGTGCACTTTCACGGGGATATTCGTTCCGGCGACCGTTCCGGTAATCGTGCAGTCCTTCTGGGGGCACCTATCGTAGGTATCCCAGTTGACGCCGAGACTGTCAAAAGTCGTTCCATCCTGCAATACGCCGGACACGTAGAAGTAGTCCAGATTGACTTCCTCACCGGGGTAAATAACGCGCCAGTCCTCGTACGACTGCCCAAGCGTCACGCCATTCTCGCTATAGTTATTGACGCCCTTGACCTCGCTGCACACCGCGATCGCGTTGACCTTCGCCAGCGAGCCAGTGATAGTACCGGTAATTTCGTACTCGCCAGGCTTGCCGTCCAGCAGTTCTTGAGGAAACTCATCCCAGCTATAAGGCTGCCCCGACGAATACTGGGGATAGAACGAGCTGCCATCCGACAAATACAGCGTGGATGTGTAGCGCGGAGCCAGAAGTCCGGCGCCGGGAACATAAGCAATCTTGCCGATGTTGCTGTCCTCGAGATCGCAGACGTTGACCGTCGCCGTAGCCGGAATGTTAGAGCCGGTAAAATATCCGCTAACCGTAATCTGGCCAAGGTTCTTTAGGGCGTCCTGACTAATCGTCGACCACTGAACGGGGAAATTGCCTCGCGAGCCATTCCACATCGTGGCCTCGATTGAACCCGGCATATTGGGCTGGCAACCGATAAGCGTGCTTGTCGATGTCGAGGAAGGCATCTGCAGGGCGCGGACGGAGATGGTCGCCGTGACTCGGTTGCTGTCACCCAGCTCCACCTGAGTAGACGATGAAGATGAGGTATTGGTCCAATACGACAGCGAACCGGAAAGCTTAAACGACCCCTCGCTTGCCACCTGCGCGTCCAAAATGGGGTCCCACGCAATGTTGCACTGCTTCTTTGTACCGTCGGTGAATGCAACCTCAACGCTGTAGGGAAGACCGCCGCCCGTTGTAGGACGTACGCCGACGGGCGTGTTAACGGGAGCAAGAGCGTCGATAGAGGCAACTTCTTTGACCTCGACCTGAGCAGTTACCTTTAGGCCATTAGCGGCTGAAGATTCGTTATATGTCACAAGCGTGCCCGTGACCGTATAGGTACCTGCCTTTTGGAATTGAGACACGTCGGCGTTGTCCCAGTTAACCTGATAACCTTGGGTGTATGTAGTGTTATTTGACTGCGTAACCGGGAAATAGACATACGTGCTAAGAGGAGAAAAGTCGCCGACCACGCGCTCGAACCTCAGAGAATTAAGATCGAGTACGTCCTTAGGATCTTTGACGGTAACGGTGCAGGTAACCTCACGGTAATCAAAACCGTTTAGTTTACCTTTAACCGCAAACGAGCCCACCTTAGAGTAAAGCGACGCGTCGAAAGAATCCCAAGACACCGGAATCTGCTCGGTGGCCCCGCTATCAAAGACAACCGAAGCAGAATACGGCAGAGACGGGACCTCACCAGTTAGGGTCGTACACGTCAACTCGGTCTGGACGCTCTTAACAGAGCGGACTGCGACCGTGCACTGTGCGAGCATAGAGGGATAGTTCTTCAAATGTCCCTCGACAACAAAGGTTCCTTCCTTTTGGTACTGATCAGCCGAGATCTCATTCCACTCAACAGGGCATGTATAAGATTGACCATTTGAATAACTGGCCGACATGCTAGACGGAAGCGCGGGGGCAATACCAGCTGCGGTCCATGCCCATGAGCCATTGCTGGTTGAACGGGGGACGTACACCTTAAGTACGCCACTCACTTCGTAGGGCTCCGCAAGCGTAACCCAATTACTATTTACGCTAACGCCGGTAATCTGTCCGGTGATGGGAATTTCGGATTCCTCCGTCGCCGTATCAAATGCCGCCTGCGACTTTTCGTCCCAATTAACATAAGCCGAGGTCTCGGTGCCATCCGACAGCTTTACCTTAACGCTCGAAGATTGGATCTGGCCGTAGTAATCGGCGCCGACGTATTTTTCTAGAATTGGGTTGGCATCGATCGACTCGACCGTGATTCCGCTTTCGTTGCTCATCGCGGTGACATTGGAGGTGTTTACTGCCGCCGGATCTACCGCGGCCAGATCAGCCGCCGCAGCCTCGATAATCACGCACTGCTTAACCGTCTGCGTGGTGCCAGCGACGGTACCTTCAAACTCATACGAGCCGGCGGGCAGTTGTGCGAGAGTTGTCGGGGCATCGGCACCGTTCAACTTCCAGGTGACGTTTTCCTGCTTGGTGGTACCGCTCTCGTAGGTTGCCGTTACAGTTTGGGGCAGCGTGGCATCGGAACCCTCGGCAACGTGCAGCTCGTTCAGGCTGGCAAAAGAGGCAATCTTATCTTCACTCTGGTCTTGCGATGTTGGCTGGGTGGTGTCCGCAGACGCGGCAGACGCACCCGTCACATCGCTTTGCTCGGCAACGACTTGGGTGGTATCACCCTGCATCATCTCGGCGAATGCCTGCGGCGGCACCGAGCCGACCGTCATCGTCAGAGCCAGACCCGCGGTAATGGCCGCGTTGACATGCCTTCTGTTCATGTTTCCTCCCGACACGCTCAACGGACCAAACAGCACTGGTCCGATTGGCAAGTTAAGTTGAGCCTATCCTTCGCCGATGGAGGTTTGCAATATGCTACAGGTTAAGCGGCATAAATGGTTTCGTAAACGGGAGAAATCAGATGACGTATTTAAGTGACGAAGGGGCAGTCCCTTTGTCACATTCCACCAACACCGCGCCACAAAAACAGCCTATCTACTACGTTTAACCCGTATGGATCGACCACACCCGCGTTTTCGCAAAACTGGCAAGCCTTCTACCTGCAGTTTTAATTTTGCATTTTTCGGCGTGGTCGAGGGTAACCGGTCAAACGTAGTAGATAGGCCAATTTCGTGGCGAACAGGTCAAATTAGCTGCCCTGCGAGTGGCGTTAACGCAGCAGGCCGGCTACTTCGCCGGCTAGGGTGATGGTGCCGGCTGCTACGAAGGGCTCGCCCGCGGTCTCGAAAGCCGCGAGGGCCTCGGGCACGCTCGCGTACACGCCCGCGAGTTTATCGGCGTCCACAAGGGCGGCGAGCTCCTCTGCCGGCAGGGCGCGATCGGAATCGGTCTGCGTCACGACCACGCGGGGGAACGCCGGAACCAGAACGTCAACGATGCCCGCCACGTCCTTGTCGGCCAGCGCAGCGCACAGTAGCGTGGGTCGATTCTCTACGCAAGGATCGATCTCGTCCAGCGCGCTCACAAAGTTCTCGCAGCTCTGAGGGTTATGGCAGGCGTCAATCAGCTTGAGCGGACCAGTTCCCAGCACATCAAATCGACCCGGCGTGGGGCAGCCCATAAGCGACGCATCGAGCTTGTCATGGTCGAGCTCGCGGCCCAGATAGCCCTCGCACAGCATAATCGCGCACGCAGCATTCTGCGGCTGATACGCTGGCTTAACCATGCTCGACGTATAGATCGCACGCGGCGTGGTGCAGCTAAACTCAACCGTATCGCCCACGTGCTCCGGCACCTTGGTCGTGGCATGGTTCACCACCAGCGGCACAATGCCGCACTCGCGACAACGGGCGTCCATCACACGCTGAACGCTCGACTCGTGCGTACCCTCACCCAGCACAACCAGACGTCCGGGTTTGATGACCGCGGCCTTCTCCCCCGCAATGGCCTCAAGCGTGTCGCCCAAAATGCGTGTATGGTCGAGTCCAATGCCCGTAATGGCGACGGCCAAGGGATCGGTCGCACTCGTAGCATCCCAACGCCCGCCCATGCCAACCTCAAGCACGGCAACATCCACGCGAGCCTCGGCAAACACCACAAGCGCAGCGGCCGTCAACAGGTCAAACGGTGTGATGGTATAGGCACACTCCCCTGCCGCCACACGGTGCGCATTCACGCGACGCCCCGCCTCGACAGCCGCCGAAACGCCACGGGAAAAGGCCTCGTCGCTCACAACGCGCCCGTCAACCTCCATGCGCTCGGGATAGCGCACCAGCTGCGGCGACGTATACAGCGCGGTCTTGAGCCCCTCGCCGCGAAGGATGGCGGCCGAAAAACGCGTAGTCGAAGTCTTGCCATTGGTACCGGAAACCTGAATGCAATCGAAATACTCGTCCGGACGCCCCAGTTCATCGAGCATATCGACAACCGTCTCGAGCAGAGGACCAGCATCCCCAGAAATCCGCCCCGTATCAGCAGCAAGTCCCACAGCCTCATCAAACGAAAGCAACTCAAACGAGAACGGCACCGAATACAACCCAGAACGCTTCGCCATAGCCAAAGTCCCCTCAACATAAAAAGAGGCCCGTAAGCAACAACGAGCCCCTCCCATTCAAAATATCAGCCAAACACCGCTTTGCAGCGACCTCAAGGTCACAGCCAAGTGGCCCTACCAGGCAGCGGACGCCCCCGTAACCGCCGTGGGAGCGGTTTGGGGCTTTGCTCGACACAAGTTCCGCACGAGCCGAAGGCCACTTAATGTGGCCTTCGTGCGAGCAGGACTGTTCGCAGTAGCGAGCAATGCCCCAAACCGCGTCCCCCAGTAACGCTTACGAGAAGTCAGCAACCTGAGCAGTCAGCGCCGCCAGGGTCTCCTTGAGCTCAGCTGCACGGTCCCTCTTCTTCTGGACCACCGCGGGCGCGGCCTTGGCCACAAAGCCCTCGTTGGCGAGCGTCTTCTCGCAGCCGGCGAGTTCCTTCTGGGCCGCGGCGATCTCCTTTTCCAGGCGTGCTTTCTCGGCCGAAAGATCGACCTTGCCCTCGAGCACCACAAAGGCCTCGACGCCGCTGTCGACCACGGCGATGCTCGCGGCAGGCTTCTCAACGTCGGTGCCCATAACCAGCGAGGCGGTGTTCGCCAGCGGCTCGATGGTCGAGCGCAGGCTCTCGAGCTTCGCGATATCCTCGGCACCGGCGCGCACGACCACGTCGAGTTCGGCCTTGGGGCTCAAGCGATAACGCGAACGCGTGGCGCGGGCGGCAGATACCACGGCACGGCACAGCTCAAACGCGCGCTCGGCGTCCTCGTCGACGTACTTGGCGTAGTCGGCGGGCTCCGGCCACTTGGCGATCATGAGTGCCTCGGCGCGGTTCACGTTGCCCTCAGCGTCCAGATCGAGCACGCTCGCCGGCATGTTGTCCCAGATCTCCTCGGTGACAAACGGCATAAGCGGGTGCATCAGGCGAATGGAGGTGTCGAGCACAAAGATCAGGTTGCGCTGGGCCTGCAGACGGCCCTCGCCCTTCAGGCGGGCCTTGGTGACCTCGACGTACCAGTCGCAGACCTCGTTCCAGAAGAACTGCTGCACACCGCGGGCCATATCGCCAAAGGTGTAGTTCTCAATACCCTCGGTGACCATCTTCACGGCCTTGGCCAAGCGGCTGAACATCCAAGCGTCTGCCGGCGTCTCCACGACGGGCTCGCCGGGCGTGTAGTCCTCCATGTTCATAAGCAGGAAGCGGCTTGCGTTCCAGATCTTGGTCACAAACGACTTAGCCTGGTCGGTACGCGGGCTGTCGATAAGCTTCTTAGTCTTCTTATCGATGTTCGCATCGAACTTAACATCCTGGTTGTTGGTGCACAGCGTGAGCAGGTTGAAGCGCATGGCGTCGGCGCCGTACATACCGATGAGGTCCATGGGGTCAACGCCGTTGCCCTTGGACTTGGACATGCGGCTGCCGTCCTTGGCCAGGATCGTCGGGTAGATGACGACGTCCTTAAACGGCACCTCGTCCAGGAAGTACAGCGAGCTCATGACCATGCGGGCGACCCACAGCGCGATGATGTCGCGCGCGGTGACGAGCGCCGTCGTGGGGTGATGTCCCTCGAGCAGCTCCGGCTTTTGCGGCCAGCCCTGCGTGGCGAAAGTCCACAGCTGCGAGCTGAACCAGGTGTCCAACACGTTCTCGTCCTGATGCACGTGATGACCGCCGCACTTGGGGCACACATCGGTGTCCTCGGTAAGGGCGTCCTCCCAGCCGCAGTCCTCGCAGTAGAACACGGGAATGCGGTGGCCCCACCACAGCTGGCGGCTGATGCACCAGTCCTTAAGATTCTCCATCCAAGTGGTGTAGGTCTGCGTCCAGCGCGCGGGGTGGAAGGTGACCTTGCCGGAGTTGACGGCGTCGAGCGCCGGCCCCTTGAGCTTGTCGACGGCCACAAACCACTGCTCGGACAGCCACGGCTCAAGCGCGGCGTCGCAGCGGTAGCAGTGCATGACGGAGTGATCGAGGTCCTCGACGTGATCGAGCAGGTCGTGCTCCTCGAACCACTTGATGACGGCCTCGCGGCACTCGTCGCGGTTCATGCCGGTGAACTCGCCATAGCCCTCGACGACCACCGCGTGCTCGTCAAAGATGTTGATCTGCGGCAGGTCGTGGGCCTGACCCATGGCGTAATCGTTGGGGTCGTGGGCCGGGGTGACCTTGACGAAGCCGGAACCGAAGTTGGCATCTACATGCCAATCCTCAAAGATGGGGATCTCGCGGTCGACGATGGGGAGCTTGACGGTCTTGCCCACGAAGGCGGCCTTCTCGGGGTCCTTCGGGGAAACGGCAACGCCCGTGTCGCCGAGCATGGTCTCGGGGCGCGTGGTGGCGACGACGATGTAGTCCTGGCCGTTGACCGGCTCGGTCAGCGGGTAGCGCA